>Ga0302198_10005705_pt1 | contig 11448 bp, 14 predicted proteins | sample II_Bog_N2_2_FD_193521 | JGI IMG/M metagenome (GOLD analysis project Ga0302198, IMG submission 193521) | Peat permafrost microbial communities from Stordalen Mire near Abisko, Sweden - II_Bog_N2_2 | ecosystem: Environmental > Terrestrial > Soil > Wetlands > Peat | place: Sweden: Abisko... | reverse complement strand
GGGCTCGAGTTCGATCGCGCCCGAGAAGTCGGCTGACTTGACAAGAGTCGTGAAGGTTGCCGCCATCAGAGCCAGAACCCGGTCCGTGAAGGCACCCTCTGAGAGCGTCTTCATCTTGTTCTTGACCTCAGCCTGGGACATCGAGTTCGCGCTCTTATTTACGCGAAACAGGTCGGTATAGGCATCACGTATTCCCTGAGCAAGGACGATTTCTGACTGGCTCTGATCGAGATATTCGTGATATCGACGGGTCGGAACTCCTGAGTCGTTCAGCATTCCGAGAGCCTTAAGAACATTGATCATTGCGCGGTCATTGCTGCCTGCGAACCCGAGACCCTCTAGGAACTTGTATGTGAAGCGGTCTGGCGCTTGAGCAGCAACTATCGCCCGCAGTATGTCGGCCGTGTTCTTTGTGCTGGTCAAGTAAGCAGTTGGCAGGCTCATGGCGAAAGCATAGGGCCGATTCCGCTTCGACGGCCTGCTATTTCGTCGGCCGTGCACCGATGCTCTGAATGGCGCAAGGTTTAGCCAATTGCCGGCGAACTTTCCGGCAGGATCAAGGCCGCGAGCCGAACCCTCAAAGCAGTTGGGGAATAGTAACGCAACGCGTTATGCTCTGTAAGTGATCCAGTCGTTCGCGGACAAGGAAACCGAGCTCGTCTGGAATCGCACGCACGTCCGCAAGTTCGGCTCCGACCTTCAGCGAATTGCCAACCGCAAGCTCCTGATCCTCGACGCCGCCGAAAACATCAACGACCTTCGAATACCGCCGGGCAACCGCCTCGAGCAGCTGCATGGCAACCGGCAAGGGCAACACAGCATCCGAATCAACGACCAATGGCGCATCTGCTTCACCTGGACATCGGCCGGTCCGGCAGACGTCGAGATCACCGACTACCACTGAGAGAGGAGAGAGACATGGCAATCGCACACGAACCCATCCACCCGGGAGAGATCCTGCTGGAAGAGTTCCTGAACCCGATGGGCATCACGCAGTACCGGCTTGCCCAGTCCATCTCCGTGCCCGCTCGGCGCATCAACGAGATCGTGCACGGCAAGCGAGCTATCTCCCCCGACACTGCGCTGCGCCTGTCTCGGGCTCTGGGCACTTCAGATCGCTTTTGGATGAACCTGCAGAGTCGTTACGATCTCGACATCGCCGTCGCCCAGCATCACGAAGAATTCGATCAGATCAAACCGTTTCGCTGCGCCTGAGAGGGTCGCTGGGCACGCGCCATTGCGGCCAATCCAGGCACCCGCGGATGCCCGTTTTGGCCGCACTCGCCCCGGCAGCGAACGAACCCACAAAAACGCCCGGACGCCAGTAAGTTGCTGGCATCCGAGCGGTTGTGACCCCAACCGGATTCGAACCGGTGTTGCCGCCGTGAGAGGGCAGCTCAGCACGCCCAGAACGACGGGCTCTCCCCTGGACTGGCCTGTGTTTACAGTGATCCCGGGTGCATCGAGTGCATCTGGAAGCTTCCCGCTGTCGGCGTTTGTAGCCAATCTGTAGCCACGTGCCGGCCTCATTGATCCCAGTTACTCATCGATTCCCGCGCGGACCTCGCCGGTCGGCGGCTCAAGCAGTCGCCTAGCGAGGACGGCCCGGAAGTCGCGCCGGTGGTCGACGACGAGTAGGACGAAGACGGTGTCGTCGCGCAGCTCGTAGATAAGTCGATTCCGGCCGACAGCCAGCTCGAGATACCGGTCGATGCCGAGTTCCTCGAGTTCCTGTGGCACGGTGCCGAGCCGCGGCTGGTCGGCCAGCAACGCGACCCGATCGCGCAGCTCCGCGAGCGAGCGGGACCATGTCGCGGCATCGAATCGGCCGATGACGTAACGGCGGAGTTGGAGCAAATCGCCTCGTGCACCGGCCGTGTAACGGATGTTCACTCGGCTGCGAGCTCCGCGTACACCTCGTCCGCATCCAGATGCTGCCCGCGCCCGATCTCCCGGTCGCCGAGGGCGAGGAGCTTGAGCAGCGCGAATGTCTGCTCGCGGCGCTCGTAGTCCGCGGCATCCATCACGACCAGCCGGGCGACGCCGTTCTGCGTCACCACAAGCGGGTCGGCGCCGTCCGCGAGCTCCTGCGCGATCTGCGCGGCGTGCGACTTGAGGTAGGTGATGGGCTTGATCTGCGCGATCGACATCCGGGCCTCCTTCGACGGCACTACCCCGAGCGTACTCGGTCCTGACCGAATTATGACCGAATTCAGTCCGATTCGATCGACCGGGAGGGCGCGCGGGGAAATGGACGAGCAACCTAGATCTTCCCGACGCGCAGGTCGTCCTTGAGCCAGCTGGTGATGAGGGTGCGGACGGCCACCTTATCCGAGAGGCCGACCGATTTGTAGATCATCCCGACGAAGTCCGTGGGCATCTTCTCGATCGACCCGTCCTTGAGCAGCGCGACGCGTCAACCGGTCATGAGCGTCGCCCCAACCTCGGTCACCAGGTTGTAGTTCAGGCCGCGCTCGACCCGGTCCTCGAAAAACCCGATGCATAGCGGGATCCCCACATGTGCGCCATGACGTTCGCCCAAACGTCGTCCACGGTCACGCGATCCGAGGAGAAACTCGAAGCCGTGCTCCTTGCAGACCTCGCGCGACACCGCGAGCGCACGCCCGACAGGATCGGCGGTGCCCGCCTTCGCGTCCGGGAAGCGGGTCATGCCGAACACGTTGCCGTCGAAGGGGTGATGTGCGAGGAAGCCCCGGAGCGGCAGAACGAGCGCCGGTGGAGCGAGCGTGTACGGCACCAGGGCGGTCTGGGTCTGGCCGAGGACGGGCGCCGTCTCGTCGGGAGCTCACGTCAAGGCTATCCAGCGCATGCTCGGCCATGCGTCCGCCGCAATGACGCTGGATACCTACGCGGATCTTTTCGACGACGAACTCGACGCGGTTGCTACTGCTTTGAATGCCGACGCGTTGCGATCGCAAGTATCGAAGCTAGTTCACCGATGAACGCACTCAACCCCATATGCGGAGTTCCTTCGGAAACTCACCTCCGTGCCTCGCCACGTAGTCGGCCGCGACAGCCCGAGCCGCATGCCACGCTGACATCCTGCGGATACTGAAGAAACCAAGTTGCAGCCCCACTAGTGCGATGAACAGGCCGAACCAGAATCCAACCCACACCGCTTTCTGCTCCATGGCAACGTAGAAATAGACGCCAGCTCCGACTAGCAGCAGCGCATTCAGTAGCGCCACGTAGGGGTTGTGTGGAATGAAGCCCGCTGATCGCCTCGTTTCCCGAACGCCAGTTGGATTGATCTTGCCGACTTTCGCAGCAATTTCGGCGTCGAGTTCGGGATTTTTGCGAGGGATGGGGACGAAAAAACCAAGTCTCGACTTGGGCTTTACGGAGACAGCCAGGTGTTCGGGCCTATCGGCGCTAAGCAGCTGTCGCGCGTTGTTGTCCGGCATCCGTTTGGCCACAGCCACAATAATGCCGGTAATCCGGTCGCAGCGGGCGCGATGCAAATCTAAGGCTGTTGCCAAAATGTTGCCACTGGCAGTCTTGCGCGCTTCTGGCCCGAGAAAGAAAAAGCCCGGACGCCAGTGAATTACTGGCATCCGAGCGTGTGTGACCCCAACCGGATTCGAACCGGTGTTACCGCCGTGAGAGGGCAGCGTACTAGGCCGCTATACGATGGGGCCGTCACGACAACTTTACGAGTATGCCATACCGCCGGGAGACCCGCCAAACGGCGCCGACCGGCTGGCCACCTGCTACTTGCTGTCGCCTGACTTCACGATCGACAACGGCTCCGTCACGGTCTCGAGGCCTTTTCGAGCCGCATCCACACCGAAGATCAGCGCGATGACGCCACCGACGAGCATGATCCCCGCACCAAGGTAGTAGCCGACCGTGAGCGGGCCGGTGTGCTTGCCGTCACCCACGAGAGCGCCGTAGAGCGCCGGGGCAACCGCACCGAAGATCTGTGCGAGAGCGAAGAAATAGGAGATCGCCTGGCTGCGAAGCTCCAGCGGGAAGATCTCGCTCACCGTCAGGTAGGCGCTGGATGCCCCCGCCGACGCGAAGAAGAACGCCACGCACCAGAAAATCACCTGGGTCGTCGCATCCAGGGCGTTGATGCTGAACAGGAACGCCGAGACGGCGAGCACCAGGCCTGACACGCCGTAGGTGAGGAAGATCATCTGGCGGCGACCCCAGCTGTCAAACAAGCGCCCGAGCAGGAGCGGCCCCAGCAGGTTCCCGATCGCGAAAGGGAAAAAGTACAGCGGTGTGCTCGCCGTCGGCACGTGATAAAAGTTCTCCAGCACGAGCGCGTACGTGAAAAAGATCGCGTTGTAGAGGAACGACTGCGTGATCATCATGCTCGCGCCGACCAGGGTGCGCTTAGGGTATTTCTTGAACAGGATGCTCGCAATCGTGGTGAACGGCACACTGTCGGTTGCCTTCACCTCGATGGCCTTGTCTTCCGGAACATCCTCGAGATCGTGACCCTGGGCGACGATGTCTGATTCGATATCGTCGACCGTCTTCTCCGCCTCCTCCTCATGCCCGTGGGTCATCAGCCACCGCGGTGACTCCGGGATGTGCCGGCGCAGGAAGATGATGATGATGCCGAGCACCGGCCCGATGAAGAAGGCCAGCCGCCAGCCAACGTTCTGCCCAAAGTTGTCGCTCAGGAAATACAGGTTCGCCGCGGCACCAAGGGCCGCGCCACCCCAGTAGGTTCCGTTGATCGCGATGTCGACATGGCCGCGATATTTGGACGGGATCAGTTCATCGATCGCCGAATTGATGGCCGCATACTCGCCGCCAATGCCGAGGCCCGCGACGAACCGGAACACAAACAGGAACCAGATGGCTGGCGAGAGACCCGCGATTCCGCTGCCGACCAGGTAGATGAGCAGCGTCAGGATGAACAGCTTGCGTCGACCCAGCTTGTCGGACAGGCGCCCAAAGACCAGCGCGCCAACCACCTCGCCGACCAGGTAAATCGTCCCGACCCAGCCGACCTGACCCGCGTTCATGCTGAACTCTTTAGCGAAGCCCGCGTTGCTGACGATCTGGATCTCGAGCCCGTCGAGCACCCACGAGATGCCAAGTCCCACAATCACCATCCAGTGGAACCTGGTCCACGGAAGGCGATCCATGCGCGCCGGCACCAGGCTTCGATGCGTTGAGCTGCGATTGCTTCTGGTGGGAGCCGATGTCGACACTGAGATCCTCCTGAGCCACGTGGGCCGCCAAAACCGGCGACACTTTCACGTTATTCAGGCGCCCAAAAATCTTCTCGGCGTTGACAACAGGTGAGGAAAAAGCTAAAGAGCGATCGCTAGAGGGTGGCTCCGCTAGCCTGCGTCGGGTCCGGTGCCGGCGCATCCTGAACCGGCGGCGCAAACACGCGCAGTGCTCCGGGCCGCACCTCGATATCAATCGGCAATGGGGCGAAACGCTCGCCATCCGTGTACGCAACCACCTCATCCGCTTCGAGGCGAATCTTCTTCGCCTTGATGATCCTGACGCGAGGGTCCGCGATGTGGGTACCCGCGAAAACCTTCGGGAAGATGCGCAAGAACTGGATGCGGGTGAGCGGCCCCACCACCAGGATGTCGAGCAACCCGTCATCGACGACAGCGGTCGGCGTCACCTTCATCCCGCCGCCCAGCGACACGCCGTTGCCGACGGACACCATCATGCCGCCCGTGTCGAGCACCACCCCGTCGGCGGTGATCCGATAGGTGATCGGCTTCAGCGTGACGAGTTCGAGCAGCATGGCGATCGTGTAGCGACTGGCTCCCTTGGGGTGCTGCATGCTGTTAGCGCGTTCGTTAACGATCGAATCAAAACCCGCAGACAGCATGCAGCCGAACCAGCGCGTCTCACCGCTCTCATCCGTCACGAGGCCGGCGTCAATGGTGCGGGCCGGGAAGTTGAGCGCCTCGATGAGCACGTCGAGCGCCGCCGCCTGGTTTTCGTGCGGGATCCCGAGCACGCGCGCCATGTCATTGCCGGTGCCCGCCGGAATCAGCCCGAGCGGCACGCCCGTTCCGGCAACAAGATTGACACCCAGGTTGACCATGCCGTCCCCGCCGACGACAATGAGGGCGTCGGGCTTCGTGGCGATCTCCCGCTTCGCGGAGGCGATGAGCTCGGCATAGCTTGGCTCCAGCAGGTCAATGACCTCATGGCCGAGCCCGCGCAGCTTGTCGACCATCGTGCTGCCCACGCCCTTGTTGGCACCAAACCGGGCGGATGGGTTGATCGCCACCACGAGGCGCTTCGGGGACGTCTGCGTCATGACCTGATTATGACGCCAAGCCGCGCCATCCGCCCGTCATCCACTACCTAATTCCCTAATCCACTACCTAATTCCCTAATCCACTACCTAATTCAGGAAGGACTGTGACCGGTGTGGCTGATGTCGCCCCGAACATCACATCCCGCCACTCCAGCCACAAAACATCCTGAAAAGAGTTAGCTGGTAAAGCGAAGGCGGCGGAGCAGCTGCGCGTTGAGGGCGACAACGACCGTGGAAACCGACATCAGGATGGCCCCAACCGCAGGCGCCAACAGGATGCCCGCGCCATACAGCACCCCCGCGGCGAGAGGGATGCCGACGATGTTGTATCCCGCCCCCCACACCAGGTTCTGCAGCATCTTCCGGTAGGTCGCCCGACTGAGCGTGATGATGTCGGCCACCCCGCGAGGGTCGCTTGAGGCGAGGATGATGCCCGCCGACTCGATCGCGACATCCGTTCCCGCACCGATCGCGATGCCGACGTCGGCGCGCGCGAGAGCGGGCGCATCATTCACGCCATCCCCGACCATCGCAACCTTCGCGCCAGCCGCCTGCAGCCGCTCGACGACCTTCGACTTCTCCGCAGGAAGCACCTCCGCGAAGACCTCGTCGATTCCCAGGTGGCGACCCACCCAGACCGCCACCTCGTGCGAGTCACCCGTGAGCATTGCCACACGAATTCCACGAGCCTTGAGCGCGGCGACCGCGGCCTCCGACTCCGGGCGAATGACGTCGGCGAGTGCGATGAGACCGAGCGGCTCGTCGCCACGCAACACATAGACAACCGTCTTACCGGCGGCATAGGCATCCCGTGTCGCATGCACGAGTGCGGGATCCAGGTGGATGCCCCGTTCGATGAGCACACGGGATGCAGCTACCGTGATCACGTCGTTGTCGAGAGTCGCCTCGACCCCGCGGCCGGGGTGCGAGACAAACCTGGTGACGCGCGATCGCTGCAGCTTTCGTGCGGCCGCCTCGTCCACGATGGCGCGGGCGACAGGATGCTCGGACCGGCCCTCAACCGCTGCGGCCAGCTTCAGTACCTCGTCTTCGCTGGCGCGACCAGTTGCCACAACGGATTCCACGCCCTGGCGCCCAGTGGTCAAGGTTCCCGTCTTGTCGAACAGTACGACCGAGACCAGGCGTGCATCCTCCAGCGCGGCACGGCTTCGCACCAGGATTCCCCTTCGCGCACCCAGCGAGGTCGAGATCTGCGCCACCAACGGAATCGCGAGACCCAGCGCATGCGGGCACGCGATCACGAGCACGGTCACCACACGCTCGAGAACGAAATTGGGGTCGCTTGGCATGATCAGCAGCCACACAACCGCTGTGATGACCGCCGCACCCACAGCGACGTAAAACAACCAGCCTGCAGCGCGGTCGGCGAGCAGTTGCGCGCCCGACTTGCTCGCCTGCGCCTCCGCCACGAGCTTCATGACACCGGCGATTGCGGTCGCATCCCCGGTGCGGGTCACGCGAATCGTGAGGGCCCCTGACCCGTTCACGCTGCCCGCGACCACCTGTGAGCTGACGACTTTGGCGACCGGTGCGCTCTCCCCAGTCAGTAGTGACTCGTTGACCTCGGATTCGCCCTCGGTGACCTCGCCGTCGACAGGAACGCTGCCGCCGGGCCGAACCAGAACGGACTCACCGACCGCCACCTGTGCGACAGGCATGCTCATGACGTGATCGCCGTGCACGACATCAGCGACGTCGGGAATGAGGCTCGCGAGCTCACCGAGAGCGTCGCCCGCCCTCATCACGGCGGCCATTTCGATCCAGTGCCCGAGCAGCATGATGGTGATGAGCGTGGCGAGTTCCCACCAGAAATCCATGCCCCGAAGGCCCACCGTGACAGCCGCGCTGTACACGAATGCGACCACGATGGCCAGCGAAATGAGCAGCATCATTCCGGGCTGGCGATGACGCAGCTCCCACCAGCCGTCGACCAGGAACGTACGGCCGCCGTAAATGAAGATGGCGAGCCCGAAGACCGCGGGGATCCACTCGCTCCCGGCGAAGCGCGGGCCGTCGAGGTGCAGGATGCCCTGCAGCCCCGTGCTGAACACCAGGGTCGGAACAGTCAGGATGAGGCTGACCCAGAACCGGCGACGGAACATGGCGACATGGTCGGAGTGGCCCTCGTGCCCGGCGTGGCCTTCGTGCCCCGCGTGCCCGGCGTGGTCAGCGTGGCCCTCGTGCCCGGCGTGGCCTTCGTGCCCGGCGTGGCCTTCGTGCCCGGCGTGGTCCTCGTGATGCGCGTTGCTGTGGGGCGGTGCGTCGACCGAGACTGCGCTTTCGCCATGCTCCGCGTGATCGCTGTGATGCGGGTGGTCGCTGTGATCCGCGTGACCGCCGTGTTCGCTGTGATCCATCACTGCCCCCTGTTGTTCGTCAGTTCGAAAACGGTGAGCAGCTCGGTCACTGCTGCCTCACGCTCGTGCCCACCCTCTTCGAACATCTCGGTCACGTGAGTTCGAAGGTGATTCTCGACCAGGAGCTTGTTGAGGCTCCGCAACGAGTTCTGGATGGCGAGCGATTGCGTGATGATGTCGACGCAGTAGTCCTCGTTGTCGATCATCTTCTCGAGCCCGCGCAGCTGGCCCTGAAGGATGCGGCTGCGATGCAGCGCGCGCTTCTTGATGTCTGCGATCATCCGCTCATAATACCCCTAGGGGGTATCTGCGCGTGTCTGTCGAGTTAGGCTCGATGGATGAAGATCACGAAATACGAGCACGCCTGCTTTGTCGCATCCATCGGTGACAAGAAGCTCATCATCGACCCGGGTTCGTTCACGGTTCCGCTGCCCGACACCAACAACGTCCTTGCCGTCGTCGTCACGCACGAGCACGGTGACCACTGGACCCCGGAGCACTTGCAGCGCATCCTCGACAACAGCCCCGGCGTGAAATTCTTCGGCCCCGCCGGTGTCGCGGCGGCGGCAACAGACTTCGACTTCACGGTGGTCACGAGCGGAGAGAAGATCGAGGTCGAGCCATTCACGCTGGAGTTCTTCGGCGAGAAGCACGCCGAGATCCACTCATCGTTTCCCCTCGTCGACAACGTCGGCGTACTCATCAACGGGTCGGTGTTCTACCCCGGCGACTCCTTCACCCAGGGACCACCGAGTGTCGAGCTGCTCGCCGTTCCCGCGAGTGCGCCGTGGCTCAAGATCGGCGAGGTCATGGACTATGTGCTGGCGGCCAAGCCGAAGCGCAGCTTCCCGACCCACGAAATGGTCAATTCCGTGATCGGAAACGGGATGGCCAACGCGCGCATCCAGTCGACAACAGAGCAGGGCGGCGGCGAGTTCTTCCCGCTGGCGCCCGGCGAATCGGTAGAGGTGTAGTCACCCCAACCCTGCTGTCCTCCCGTTGTGCAGGCGTTTCGTTGCCGGAAGGCTATCTGGCCAATAGTTTTGTGACGAAGGTCTCAGACGCCTGCACAACGGTTGCGACCCACCGCAGTTCTCCCGCCCGCGGGGCTACTCCAGCTCGCCGGCGCGCGGGGCTACCGCAGCTCCCGCGCGCGGGGCTACTCCCCCGTGAACTCCGGCGGACGCCGCTCCACAAACGACGCAAACGCTTCACCGAGATCCCGACTGGGCAGAAATGCCGCATTCCACGCGGCGACATACCGAAGACCCGCCTCCACTCGGGGTGCGCGCTCGGCATCGAGCACATCCTTCACCCCTCGAACAACGAGCGGCGAGTTCGCAGCGATCGATTTCGCCAATGAGAGTGCAGCATCGCGCAGGGCGGACGAATCCGCATACAGCGCGTTGACGAGCCCGATCCGCTCAGCACGTGCAGCATCGATATCGCCGCCCGTGAGCGCAAGTTCGCGCAGGTGACCATCACCGACAATGCCCACAAGACGCTGCAGGCTCCCAAGATCCGCGACAATCGCCATCTTCGTCTCGCGCACACTGAAGCGCGCATCCACCGTTGCCAACCGGATGTCCGTGGCCGCAGCCAGGTCGATACCTCCGCCGATACACCAACCCTGGATCGCCGAAATTACGGGAGTCCGACAGTCGGCCACCGCAGTGATGGATGCCTGCCACTCGCGCACCTGGCTGAGCAGAGCAGTTCGAGCCTGCGCACCAGAGTCGGTCGAGGCAAGGGAACCGAAGACGGGTGCAACATCCTTGAGGTCGAGACCGAACGAGAAGTTGGCACCACCGCCCAACACGATCGCGTGCACGGACGCGTCCGCGTCGAGTTCCCGAAAGAGCTGCGGAAGCTCCGCGAAGAACTCGAAACCCATCGATGGCGTGAGAATGCTGACGAGGGCGACAGTGCCCTCGCGCTCAACCGAAAAAACGTTCATCCCCGAACCCTATCGGGCAGAAAACCAGCCGAGCGGAGAGGCCGACAGGAAGCTGGCATTATCGACCTCTTATCAAACAATTCGGACCTCACTCTCACCCCTGATGGATTGCGGCAATTGGCTATCCCGCAGGGCACCCGTGAGGCCCCTTATGAGCCGGTGGGGTTCCAGATTCATCGACTGTCATCACGACTAACTGCTGAGCAGATTGCCGATGTTATTCGTCGCTACGAAGCCGGTGAAAGCGCTCGGGCACTCGCTGCAGAATATGGCGTGGCGACATCAGCCCTCATCCGACTACTTCGAGAACGACATGTCGTTGTTCGCCGGCAAACCGGTACTCCAGAACAAGAGGAGCTGATGGCTCAAGACTATGAAGCCGGGATGACTGTGGCAGAAATAGAGGACAAGCACGGGAGCTCCCATGGAGCGGTTCTTAGAGCTCTCCATCAACTTGGGGTGGAGATGCGAGCTAATGCCCCACGACGGAAGCGAGAGTAAATGGCGACGCGTTTTCCAGTTCCTGGACCGCTCTAAAATTCCCTAAGTCCGTGATCCGCCTCGACTGTCACCCGCGAATTCTTTCGAGCAGGGCCCCACTCACTGCTGCGATGCTTCCCAGACCGTCCACCGAGGCAATAACTCCGCGCTTTCGGTAGGCCTCGATGACCGGCTCAGTGATTTTTTCGTATGTATCGATGCGATGACGGATGGATTCAGGGGTGTCATCCGAACGCCCGATTTCCATCGACCGCTTTTTGAGGCGCGCGCTGATTTCATCCGCGTCTGCGTGAAGGTGGACGACTAGATCAATGCTCCTATGCCTTGCGGCGAGCATC
>Ga0302198_10005689_pt1 | contig 11474 bp, 12 predicted proteins | sample II_Bog_N2_2_FD_193521 | JGI IMG/M metagenome (GOLD analysis project Ga0302198, IMG submission 193521) | Peat permafrost microbial communities from Stordalen Mire near Abisko, Sweden - II_Bog_N2_2 | ecosystem: Environmental > Terrestrial > Soil > Wetlands > Peat | place: Sweden: Abisko... | reverse complement strand
ATCTCGGGCCGATCAAAGGGAACGTCTACGGGAAGAACACAGGCAAGAACTTTCTGGTTCGCGCCGCGTCAGGGATCGGCTCGGTTCTCGCCGAAGTGGCGGGCAACAATTCGAGCGCTGCCTTTTCCGAGAGCGATATGCTGCGGGAGCGGCTGGCCGAGAACATCGGTACGGCTGGCGATTCCGAAGTCATGAGCCTCAATGCCAACAGTCGCGTGGTCGTTTCCGTGCCCGCCGACACCAAGATCTACGTCGTGTTCACCAAGCATGAACAAAGGCCTGCCGAACTTCACAAGGTCGTCGCCACAGCCCAGTAGATTGCCCGCAAAACAAACACTTCCTCTCTTCGCCCTGGCCCGCGTGCCAGGGCTTTCTGTGTGCTGTGAACGAATTCCGTTTGCGGTCAGCTTATGAGAGATTGGCGGCAGCAAGCCCTGTACCATCCACCACAAAACCGTTGTGTCTCTTCTTCCCGCGCCTGCTGAGCTTCCCATGCTTTGGAGACTCTCCCGCTGCCCGATCAGTGTCGTGCCTATTCAGGCAGGCCGCGCTTGGGTAAAGATCGGTCCGTGTGACCCAGTGTGCGGTTGAGGCATTTTCGATCCACTTGCTCAATTTGGAAATGAGCAAAGGTCGACCCCGATGACCCACTGTGCGGTTGAGCAAAGTTGGCTCCCGTTGACCCAATTCGCGTTTGAGGAAAGATCGGTCCGTGTGACCCACTGTGCGGTTGAGGCATCATCGATCCCGATTGCTCAATTTGGAAATGAGCAAAGATCGATCCCGATGCCTCAGTGTGGAGTTGGGGCAAAATCGTGAGATGTGGGTAATAAACCCAGCTCTCCAGCCGGCGACTTCCGCATGGGTTCGTTCGGCCATTAGCAACCTGAGCCTGACAGCGCCTATGAAGAGATCAAGCGAGGTTTCCCGCAACGCTTACAGATATAGGTGTGCTCCCAGTTCCAATGGAGGCGAGGATAGACATCCCGGTTATAGCGAGCGATGCTCCGAAGCTTGAAGACCAAACCAACTAGAGAAAACACTTCAAGGAGCAGAAAGACAGCAGCCAAGTCCAGCCTAAACATTGTCGCTTTAGGGAGTTCGAGAATGGACCTGAAACTAACGATTGTCCACACAGACAAAAAGAGAATTACGGGTCCCCAAAGCAAGAGAGGTCGCCCGTATCCGCGAGGGCTAGGCGGTGCAGCGGCTTGAGCAGAGTAGGACCGGCTCGTCCCCGAACTGAATGTGCCAGAATAGGCGCGTGTTCCCTGTTGATAAAGGACGGGCGCAGCCACGATGTTCGTGGTCCCGCACTGGTCGCATTGATACGGATTTAACTGCGATACAGATGCCATTCCGTTGCCCCTGACCTGGCGACAGCTTGCGACACCGGTCCCTCAAATTGAGATTTTAGCCCGATTTTCCCAAATTAAGCCAGATCGCAGGCAAGGTTGAAGCTCGGCGCGCGTCACCCTAACCGCCAAACCCACACAGACGATTGAAGATAGAGCGATTTCCCGTAGCGGTCTTCGTTGGGAAATTTGACTGAGTTCCGGTTCCGAACCATTCTCTCGTTCGACACGGATGCCCCGAGCAGCCGGGTCCAGGAGAGCAAACCTATGAGAACCGCACTGACCTACTGGGGGCGCTCGCAAGCGTCCGCTCCAACCTCCACGCTCGTCATCCACCGTCCCGACCAAATCAACTGGGTGCGTGTCGCTCTCCAGTTCGCGTTGGGCCTCATCTTGATGAGCAATTTCCTTGCGCCATTTGCGGCGAGAGCCCAGAACCTCGGAACGTCGCCCCAGTTCGGCCAGGCCGTTCAAGGCCAGCAGGCGACCACGGTCGAGGGGACTGTCCTCAACATAGTGAACTGGAGCTGCAACGTCATCGCTCCCGTAATCGCGGTCGCCTGCCTTGGAATCGCAGGGTGGCACTTCAAGAGTGGCCGCGGCTATATGGGCTGGGGCGTTACAGGCGTATCCCTGATGGTGATCTCCGGTCTTGGACGCATGGCCGAGGGCTTCATCACCCAAGCGCAAGGCATTCAGTAAACGGAGCGCCGAGCGATGCAACCGCCACAGTTCCTTCTCGACCTGCTGCAACTGCTGCTCGATCTCGCGGTGCCGGCGGCATTCTGCACGCTGGCCGCCGCGGGAGTGAGCCTGCGGCATGAAGGAGGGGTCAACTTCCATGTCAATGGCCGCACGGGCAAGTGGGTTTTGTGGACGATCGTCCTTCTGACTCTCCCGCAGCTCTTGTCATGGATCGCGGCGCAAGGGATCAACATTCCTGCAGGGAGCGGGTCGGTGGGCACCAGTTGGCTGGCAAGCATGGAGACGGTCTTCAAGAACTTCGTCAATCAGATCGTTGTCGCGAAGTTGGTACCCGTGATTGCAGCGTATTTCGTCCTGAAGGCAACACTCGATGGCGCGGCAGGCGAGAATCCGCTCGGCTCCATTGTGGCGGCTCTCTTCCTGATGTCCCTGTCGGCCACGATGCAACTGATGCAGGGTTGGAACTCGGGAGGGCAGTACGCGATGACCGACATGCTGACTTCCCTGTGGAACTACATTGCCGGCCAAATCATGCCGGCCGCGGCGGGACTGGCATGTGTCGGTGCAGTCATCAACTTTGTCAGGCACAGACCCTGGACCAGGCTGGTCTTCGCCGCGATCTCTTTTCTGAGCGTGAGCGGTCTTCTCGCGCTCTTCCGGGCAATGGCTGCATAAGGAGAAAGTATGAGTCTCGACGGCGCCATCACGAACCTTGCTTCCTGGGCCGGCAACACCATGATGCCCACGATGGCTGGCCTGTTCTTTGCGGGAGCCGTGTATCGCTACAGCAAGGGTGGTCCTTTCGAGCAGTTGCTCTATGGAGGCTTCGCCTCGTTGATGTGTTCGGGGATGCTTCGCGCGCTCGAGGGGTTCGTCCAGAATGCTGGCCCAACCAGTGCAAATGGGTTCTGGATGGCGACGATGAGTCTCGTGAACTGGACCGCCAACGTAATCCTCCCCATGTTCGCTCTGACACAACTCGTTGCTATGGCGCTGCACATGGGCGGAGTAGTTTCAGAGATTTATCCGGGGTCGGCCTGGATCAGGAAGTTCGTAGCGGCGATCGCAGCGTTGTCGGTTTCAGGCATCATGCGGCTGGCCGAGTCGATGGTGACACAAGCTCATGGAGTTGGAGGGTAGGGTCATGAGTCTCGATCTAACGCCGGTCCATCGCAATCTCCACACCAAGGTCACGTTCCTTGGCCTGGAGTTTGAGGACCTAATTCTGGTGCTCGCGCTCGCAGCTCTGATGAATCTCCTGGCTCACTTCGTGAGTGGCAACGCGCATGTGCTCGGAATGCCACTCAACATCTTTATGGAGTTCGTCGTGCCGGCGCTGGCCGTGCCGTTTCTCATCCTGTTCAAGTACGGCAGCCTGTGCATCACACCCCAGATGTCGTGCAACGCATCAACGTAACGCCGGCTTAGATTGTGCGCGCGCCCAAAGAGACTGGCTTCGTTCTTGAAGTTCCTCCAAGTTTGTTCTGTGGCCATCTCTGACAGCACCGCCACCCATTCAGCCTTAGGCATCACGAGCCTGTATCGGTAGTCGGTATGGGATGAAGATTCAATGGACAGCTTCGCGAGGCTCGCGTCCTTGAATCTCTCTTGCAGGTTCGCCAGGTGCTCTTTCAGCCGGGAACGAACCATGACCACGTCCGCGTCGATGCTCCCGCTCCCAGGCTTGGTGGCACACGCAATAGAAAAGAAACCGTACCGCGTAAATATCCACATCTGTTCTGTTCTCCTGACAAGACTTCCCCAGCAATGTGCCAATGGCGGGATGTTCGTTAATTCGCTTCGTCTGCCGAAATGACTCTGAGTTCGTCCACGACACGTTCCAATTCCTCCACAATCCGGTTCGTCCCAGAGGATTTGAATACCGCGAGGAGTTCATCAAAATACCATATCTGATCTTGTCTACCGCGTTTGAATCTTTCCCAAATCTTGGACCCGATCATGCGGTAGTCTTCGAGGATTGCCCTGGCGTTGTAGAGTTTGTCGGCGGCTGAAATGAGCTGGATGTCCGCCGGTTCACCGCGAAGCATCTGGATATAAGCTTGCTTGCGTTCCATCCAGGATTGCTTCTTGTGTGGATCCTCGGTAAGACTGTCCGAGAGCCCTTCGACCATCCGTGCCACATTTGCGCCGAAATTATGCTTGATGTCCGTGAGCCGTAGCTGTCCTCCATGATCTTCGGCAGCGTCGTGAAGAAGAGCTGCGATCACCATATCTTCCGTGACGGGGAAGCTGGTGTGACTGGCTTCACCCATGATCAGCGCCGCAACGCCAAGAAGATGCGCCATGTAGGGAATGCCGGTTCCTTTACGCCGTTCGACGTGAACGTGACGAGCATAGTCTACGGCGCTCGTGAACCGGCTAGTCAGGTGGAGCTGTTCGGTCTGGTTGGTGCTCGTGCTTTTGTTTTCTTCCGTCATATCACCCTCTTCACTCAACTACATTCCGAGTTTCTCTCCACTGTGCCGCTAGGGCGTTTCAGCCGGTTTCCAGGTCGCGGTGACGCGATTGTGGCGCAGATCAAGACCGATTGCTCCTTGCCGCAGTAGATCTGTACCGATGATCCACTCGATGCCGGTCATTCCGCTCACCATGGTTGCAATTGACGCCGGCAATACACCGCAGTTCGCGGTGAAACCATGGCCGGCAATCTCGAGGTCTACTTCGTAGACTTCGGTCTCAAACGGCCCGGTCATCACATGGAAATCTTTCACGCGGCTGATGGCAACTTTGCCTGCCACGGCGCTCGTGGGCATAAAACAGAGCTTGGCGCCGGTATCGAATAATGCCTTCGACATGCCGTTTGCCGCCTTGAAGTTCAGCACCGGTGTCCCCATCATCTGTTCTACAGGAAGGTCTTCGCCCACCAAATCGCTTCCCCTGGGTGAGAAGGTCACAGCGCCCTGCCACCAGTCGATCGTGACAACAAATTTGGAGAGTACATCACTTCCCAGTAGGGCATCGACTTTCGTGTTCATCCACTGTGACAACTTGTCGGTGGTGACTCCCATTTGACCCTGAAACCTGAAAGGCTGGCCGGCAATTTCAAACCTGTCGCCATTGCCAACGCTGAATGGCGAACCGGTGTCGAGCAAGACGCGCTTACCGTCGATCAATGCGACTGGATAGTTGTCGAAAAGATCCAGCCGATAAGGTCCAACAGGCATCTGTTGGCCGTAATGGCCGCTCGCGCCCTGCTGGACCCTTCTTTGAAGGTGCACTGGCGCAGCGCTTTCGTCATAGTCGCTACTGAACTCCTTTTTCGAGCGCTGCCTGGAACTCATGTTGCTCGCGGCGTACCGAGCCTCCTTGCTGAAAAGAACATCATTCCGCTGTGCCGCCAGCTTTTCAAGGTTCGCCACGATCTCGCCGAGCCACGGGCTGTGCGATGCCATCTCCTTCGCTTCTGCCAGCAACTTCTCCACTTCCTTCCAATCTCCCCGTTTTGCTGCGCGACTGGCTGCCTCCTGCAGCTTGGCTGCCTCAGCTTCCTTCACTCGACGAATTACATCCTGGTCCTCGGAGATCGCAAGGAACTTCTCTGCGGGAATGAGAGGCAGCGTAAGCCAGGCTTCGGGAAGGCGGTGCTCGGCTCCTTCAAGATCGAGGTAAATCACAGATGCCTGAAGCAGCGCCAACCTTTCCCCGACAGCGTCCGGCAAAGTGCCCGCGCTCACATGCAACCGCACCGCCGCCCACGCCTCGCCGTCGTAGGCCAGGTCTGGCAACCGCCAGGAGCCGTCCTTTGTAGCCTCGTAAAGATTCAGCATTTCGCAGCGAATTCCAGGCAGTGGGCCGAGGAAAAGCCGCAAACTGCGAGCACAGAGCGACGACAGCAGCGAGAACTCCTCATGAAAACGCTCCAGGAGCGACTCGGCGGTTTCACTGTAGTACGCGTTGCCCCGGCCAGAGCGTGACATGGCCACCATCAACTCCTCATTGAAGGAACCTCCCAGACCGTATGTAGATGTGGTCACCCCGGTGTCGGCGAGCTGCGCGCACTGAAGGGAGATTTCGTCGATGATGGTGAGTCCTTCATTGGCTTGTCCATCGGAAAGCAAGAGCACACGGCTGGTACAGTCCGGGGCAAGGTACTTTGCTGCTTCCTCAGCGCCTTTCAGCCAACCACCATGCAGGTTCGTCATTCCGCCAACTTCAATCTGCGCAATCGCCGACTTGAAGCTTTCCTTCGACTTTACGTGGCGGCTTTCAGCGACAACCCTCACAGAATTGTCATACGCAACGACCGATGCTCGGTCGGTCGGCCTCAGGCTGTCAATCATGAAGCCAGCCGCCCGTTTGGCTTCATGAAGAGGCTTACCCTCCATGGAGCCCGAGCGGTCAATGACTATAGACAGATTCAGGGGCTGCCGCTCCGGAAGCCCACTCTTCGGCGCATCCGGCGCCTGTACGCGGATCAGCACATCAACGATATTGTCGCGATCAGCTAACAATGCGGGCCGCGCTGCAACCAAGCTGAGATCAAAACCGTTCGACATAAAACTACGCTCCCTTCAGCGCGCCGTCTCGTCATGCAGACGGCTTTTCAGTGCCTCTCCAAGGCGTTCAACTTCCTCCGACGTCAGCGACTTCACTCGCTGAGCGTCAATCACAATTTCGCACCAGGGTTCGAGTTCAACATGCAACCTGCTGCTCATACCGACCGTTCGTTGGGTTGCCTGGCTTGCCGGAGCCGGGGTTGCACGCGGTGTTCTGTTGAACAGTACCGGTCCCGTTGCCTTTGCCTGGGGCTTCTTTGTGGCCTTGAATTGCTCAATTAGCAACTGGGCCGGGTTCAGCTGCGGAGTTTGAACGGAGTCAGATGGAACCTGAGCCTGGCTTGGTACCGCGCCCGCAGCAGCACGGTACTCTTTTTCAATCAGCGGCTGTACCGGAGCGAGCAGCTTGTTCAGCAGGTCATCCGTGCTGGTTGTCGCGAAGCTGGCCTTGATCGCCGGCAGCGACCAACGCTGGCTCCTCAGCAGCACCCGAACTGCAAGCAGTTGCACCAAGTGGTCGAGGCCAAAACGCGCCTCCCGCCCCACCCGCTCAGGCCGGGGAATGAATTCCCGGACAACGTAATCTCTGATCAGGCGGACATTGAGTTCCTTGTTGCTCCCGCTTTCGGGATGCGCAAACAAGCGAGGATCGGACGCAATGATCCTCTCCGCCCTCTCGATCAGCTCATCCACCGTCCAGGGCGACCTTCCGATTTCCCTGCTTCTTGTTGGTACAACCATACAGACATCATTGTGACAGTAACAATAATAAATGTCAATATTGGTGGCGGTAAATTCTTAGTGATTAAGAGGCGATCCGGGGTGAATTGCCAAGAATTGCCAACTACCCCGTTACAACCGGTCGAAGTTTAAGGCCGTGCTGCCAGTCGGGAAGTCTTTTGGAGACAGCGCAATGAGCGAGGCAAACACGCTTTTTGGGATCGTCCAGGAACTCGTTTCGCTGCTCGATCGGATTGAAGAAGAGGCCGAGGAGAACGGGACCGCGCCACGTGAATTGTTAGAGTGATTCCAGCAATTCTGTGATGCTGAAAGTGGAGAGGGCGACAGGATCGGCCGATTCCTCACGTTGATGGACAGCCGCTCTTCAGCTGGCCCTTCAGTTTCCCCAGCACGAGGGTGCCCAACATTTGTGAGCTATTCGATTCCACTCGACAACACAGCACGCAATGTCGGTGATGCTCCTGGCTACCAGAGTGATTGCTCGGGCGATTCCAACCGAGAGTACGACGGGCTGAACCGTTCCCAGAGCTAACCAGGAAGTTGATACAGGTGCTGAGGGAAAGGCGGTTACCGGCAAGGCCGTCCAATTGGTTCTCGTGGCAATGCAGAAACTGGCGTCGAGTTCGGTGGCGGCCATAAGCCGTGCACTCCGGGGAAGGTTGGCGCGAATTGCCGAGGGACGGCGACAGTTGGACGAGTTTCAGGCGCGTCGGGAGACGCGAATTCGGCGACTCGACGAATGCGAAGAGTTCGAGAGGCAGGGCGACCTGGATGCTCTCAGCCGCCTGGAGGAGCAAATCGCTGAGCTTTCAAGCGAACTTAGACTAATGGAGAACGAGGAGCCGAGGCTCCGTGAGCTGGTCGCGTCTGCGGGCAAGGTTGTCCGAGAAACGAAGATCGAAAGGATCGTCTCGATCCTGCATAAGGAATACGCCGGTCGACAGGTGCTATTCTTCACGGAATACAAGGCTACTCAGTCACTCCTAATGTCGTCGTTGATGAAGGAATTCGGAGAAGCCTCCGTAACCTTCATCAATGGCGACGACCGCGCTGACGAGGTCGTGTTCCCTGCGGGTGAAACCAGAAGCGTTGCGCTGCGGCGCAGCGACGCTACCGGTCGATTTAATGCCGGTGAGGTCCGATTCCTCGTTTCGACCGAGGCGGGAGGCGAGGGAATCGATCTCCAGGAAAGCTGTCACAGCCTTGTGCATGTCGATCTCCCTTGGAACCCAATGCGGTTGCACCAGCGAGTGGGCCGACTGAATCGTTACGGCCAGAAGAAGCAGGTTGAGGTCATCGTTCTTCGCAATCCAGAGACGGTTGAAGGAAGGATCTGGGAAATCCTGCAGGGAAAAATGAATGAGATTATGCTCGCGCTTGGCCACGCGATGGACGAGCCAGAAGACTTGCTGCAACTCGTCCTCGGCATGACCTCTCCAGGCTTGTGGCGCGAGTTGTTTGTCGAAGCTCGACAAGTTCCGCGGGAATCTTTGGCAGAGTGGTTTGATCACCGGACTGCGCAGTTTGGCAACAAAGACGTGGTCAAGACGGTGCAGGACCTCGTCGGGAACTGCGCACGATTCGACTTTCAGGAAATCTCTGATCAGCTTCCGAAGACAGACCTGCCCGCACTGAGGCCTTTCTTCTTGTCCATGTTGAAACTCAACCGTCGACGGGTCGAACAGCGAGACGACAGCCTCGCCTTCCGTACACCTGAGCTTTGGCAAACTGAGCCAGGGATCTTTCCAACCTACCAAGGGATGGTTTTTCGGCGAGAGGTTCGGGGCCGTGATGCGGCACGGCGGGTTCTTGGAGTGGGCCACAAAGTGATGAATGCTGCCTTGCGACAGGCCCGAGAGAGTAATGCAATGGTAGCGACGATGCCTGTGGAAACCCTGAATCGACCCCTGGTGGTGTGCCGTATTCGCGACAAAATGACAGGAGAACAGCGAACCGTTCGGTCGGTGATCCTCGCGGTGGAGATCGCCGAAGGTGCGACGGGTACGGATGTAGTTCTAAAAGACTGGGAATTGCTCGAGAGGCTAAATGGGCTCGTCGGTGCACGAGGTTTTCGCGGGAAAAGCTCTGTTCCGCCTACAGACATCACGGGTGTAGAGCAGGCCCTTGGTCGCAGCATTTCTCTCGTGCGGAACAAGGCATTGGAGTTGGGCCTTCCTTTTCGATTTCTGGAGGTCGAGCCGATTGCGCTCCTCTGGCCAGTTGCCTCGGCAGGCAAAGAGCAAGAGATGGAAGGGGAAGACGATGATGCTGGTACACTGCCTCTTAATGGATGGAACGCGAAGGTTCTTTCCTCCAAACGGTCTGGCATGAGCCACTCGATGACTGGAGTCGTTGAGTGAGCATAGCGAATCGCTGCCGCACCCTATACTTCAATAACGAAGCCTTATTGCTGGATATAGTGCTTTGCTGCCACCCAGTACACTGTTTTGCTGCCACCCGCTAGACTTCCTCGCGGCCGGCCAGCCCAGACCTAACTGCCAGAGGCCCTCATTGGCGAAGATCTGGCAAAGTTCCGCATTGGCGGTCATACATCCGGAATATGCTTCCGAGCGAGCCACTGCAACACACGCAGCCCACGACAGCGTAACGATAACGAAAGCCGCTGGCGTCACGGACCGGCCTTGGGAAGTCTCAGACCTCGTAGCTCTTTGGGAGTCCTACGAGCGGGAGGCGGAAAGGGCGGCGTGAGAAGATGGGTGCGTTATGAGCACTCCGAGTATTGTCGTAAGCACCGCGAATATTGTCGCATTCGTCGGAGACCCACTGATGGGCGTATTGGGTTTCCTGATGTTTCGCTACCCGCAGGCGTGGGCAAAAATGAATGCACGTAGCTCTCGCAAGGAGCTTCGCGAGTTCGATTCCCCAAAACAACTGGCATCTACTAAACGGCGTGGAATCTTGTTCATGATCCTGGCTGCGTTCTCATTGTTGAGTATGCTCGCCTTGAAAGCCGTGCTTGTCCGACTGAACTGACGCAAAATTCCTGCCCCCACTCTGTGAAATCAAAGTAGCCCACTACCGCGCGGGCGTGATACCGCGCGGATTGTCGTCAATGGGGAAGTTTCGCGTGAAGCGGGATCGAGATGAGCAAGCCAGCGGCCCAAACTTCCCCGTTGGCGGTCACCCTGGAATCAAACGCGAGATGCAGTTGATTTTTCGGTTTGCATGCCTTCGGGTGGCGAGAACAAGACACCTAATCTCTCAGTGTCGTCGGCCTAAGCCTGGGAGGCCGCCCTGCAGTGGGCGTCCCCCAACGATCTTCACCTCCGACCAGAACTTAATGCCTCGTATCTCTTTCTTGTCAACTGTGCTGCGGGTATCTTCGAATGTGCTGCGGGGCTGCTTCTTGCGTTTCTTGCGTTTCTCTTGCTTCTTGAGTTTCTCTTGCTTCTTGCGTTTCGGTTCCACGCTCTTCCCGTGGACCGAGTGCAATTCAAGCGCCTCTCCCGTGCTCATGGCTTGTTGAATCACTCCGTTCCGAGTCGAGTACGCAGAAGGTTCGGGGAATCGCGAAGATTGGTATTCGAGTCGCACCTGCCGGGCCCAATCGAGTACGAGAGCGGCCCGAGGCTGCAATCGGAATTGCGACCATGTGTGAGGTAAATTCTGTGAACTGGATCGGTATCGCTGCAGAGTGGCGTTCAGCGGCAAGTGACAAAAGCTGAAGTCGATACCGAAGAGCCGCACGTACGTGAAGCTGTCGTCCATCCAGATCGTCACATTTTTGAGCCTCTTTTTTATGAGTTCAGTGATAGTGATTGCGATCAGTGCCTTGAACTTGGATTCGTCACCCTTCCAGTGCTGCTTGGCGTGATCCGTCTTGATCCATGCATTCAGGAGGTTGTAACACGCGAGGACGTAGAGCGCATCGGCCACGCTAACAATTGGCGTTTTGTAATTTCGCAAGGCCTCGGTAATTAGCCGGAGCGGTAGTTCTTGTTTGGATTTGCCGGAGGCGGTGAGTTGAGCAAACAGCTCTCCTTTTGTAGACGTTTGGTTTGTGCGATCATGACTTCGAATGAGGGGCTGAGGTATCAAGCAAGTGACCGGCATCGATGAAATTGGGCTATCAGGTTCGCCGGGACGTTGCTTGGTTGTTTCTAACAACTTCTTCTTCGGGGAAACCTTCTTCTTT
>Ga0302198_10005687_pt1 | contig 11477 bp, 9 predicted proteins | sample II_Bog_N2_2_FD_193521 | JGI IMG/M metagenome (GOLD analysis project Ga0302198, IMG submission 193521) | Peat permafrost microbial communities from Stordalen Mire near Abisko, Sweden - II_Bog_N2_2 | ecosystem: Environmental > Terrestrial > Soil > Wetlands > Peat | place: Sweden: Abisko, Stordalen... | reverse complement strand
TAAAAAAATTGGTAAGCAAGTAGATAAAATTTTAAAAGATTTAGATTTTTACTTAGATGAAAAAAGTTTAAAAGATAGAGTTATAAGAAACTTACTTATTCGTGGAGAAAAACTTAAACTCACAAATTACTTAGATTCTTCTGGTATGAAGAAATATAAATTTTTGAATTATTGGATAAACTCATATTTTTATTAAAAAATTATAATTTTTAGATGGAGAAATGAATTGGAAGAACATACAACTCGGAACCGAATGCTATTTTTGCTACTTAGCTATTCTAATTTTAAAAAAGAAAGTACTATTTTTCCAGAAATTCTATATGTTTTGGAAAAAGAGGATTTCATGAACTTATTAGATCTTTTTGGAGGTAAAACTGTTAAAATACCTTCTAAATCTGAATTACTTAAAGACTTAAAATTTATAAAATACTTCTGTTATAAATTTCTTTATCAATATGAAAAAGAAAATATAAAGAATAAGATGAGCATAAGTGAAAAATCTGTTGAATCTTATGAAAAGAGTTATAAAGACTTTTTGTCATATCTAGAAAGTAAGAATAATTATATTTTAAAGAGTTTATAATGCATAAAGAATTAGATATTTTGGATAAAGAATTAAAAGATACTAACTACCCTCCAGTTACTTCTCTTTCTAGGGAAAATAACCTCCAAGAACTATTTAAAAGTTTTCTCAGTAAGAATGTTAAAAATAGTGAAACTTCTGAAGTAGTTAGAAATAAGGCTTTGTGTTTGTTAATTGAAAAATTAGAAGATAAAAACACAGAAAAATCTATTTCTCAACTCTTAAACATAGTTTCTAAAATGTCAGAAACTACAACAGATTCTTTAATGGCTTTTAAGCAAGAAACTGGAGTAACTAATAATTGGTTTGCCACCCCTTCAGGAGATAAAGGTTTAGCAGGAAATGCACTTGGATCAGAGTCTTTAACTTATGACAAACACTCTCTTCTTCAGATAGAAAAAGCTCTAAATTTTGTAAATCAAAATAGAGAAAGAATATCTGAGAAAGAAATTATTGAAGTAACCTCTACTACAAATGAGTGAAAATACAGAAATTCTTTTAGAGAAATCTTATCACTTTGATAGGTATCTTAGTTCCTCAAATCCTGGATTCCAAGATTTAACTCTAACAGAAAAAGCCTTAGTTAGGGAAATACTTTCAAGTAAGTTAGATATTTCTAGCTTAAATGAGATAATCTATGACCGAAAACCACCTACTATAGAAGAATTTTTGAAAGATCCTAAATACTTAGGTGAGCATCTAAATAAGCAACTTTATCCTATTTGGAAAGAGGAAATGGCTGAGTATCATGATGCCAATAATACTCAGAAAGAGTGGATTCTTAGTGGTTCAAGTGGTAGCGGAAAAACTACTGCTGCCAGAGTTTCAGCTTTATATAGTATCTATAGAATTCTGTGTTTAAGGTATCCAGCACAAATATTAAATATTATTGATTCCGATCTTATAGTTTGTTCTTTATTGACTTTAACTTTAGCTAAAGCAGAATTAGCTTTAATAGCACCTTTTGTTAATATGTTAAATGGTTCAGAAATGTTTGAACAAGTTACCAGTCGTAAAGATTTTGCAAATTACTCAGGAGAAAAAATACCTTTCCAACATTCAGGTTCTGTAATAAAGTTACCTAAGAATTTTGTTATAATGCCTGGTTCTCAAGAATCACATGCAGTAGGTTTAAATATTCCAATTGCGATGTTAGATGAAGCTGAAGCTAGGGGTGGTGGAGTTTCTGAAATTCTTAGCATGTGGGCTGAGATTAAAACACGTATTAATAACCGTTTTAAAATTAGTAGATTTACTAGCTTATACATGATGTCTTCCTCTAAAACCATAAATGGAGTTGTTTCTTCTTATATGAAGAATTTAAGATCAGGTTGGCAATCTAGGATTAGATACACTGCTAAGGCTGTTTGGGAAGTAAAACCTAAAGATTATAATCTATCAGGTAAAACCTTTCCAGTTCTAAGAGGAACTCCCACTCATCCTTCTAAGATTCTAAATGGTGAAGAGGTATTAAAGAAATTAAATGGAACATTTACTGTACCTTCTAATTGCGATTTGCTGGAAATTCCTGTAGAATTTGAAAATGAGTTCTATGAATTAGGAGTTAACAAAGCATTACAAGATATAGTAGGTATTACTACAAATACAGATGACATGCCATTTGATTTCCTAGACAATTTGGAAGTTGAATTTTTACCTGAATTATTTAATTTAAAAGCACCAGCTGAAGATAATAAACCTTTAATAGAACTTTTACCCCGTAATATTTTTGATGATATTTCTGGAAGATTATCTAGGTATTGGGATGCACCGAGATATTGCTTTACTGGGGATACTAAAGTTAAGCTATTGAGTGGAAAAAGTAAAACTTTTCTTGAGTTACTAAAAGATCATCAAGAAGGAAAAGTAAATTATGTATATTCTTGGGATAATAATGTAGGTTGGGTTTCTGGAAAGATATCTAATGTTTTTGAATCTGGTTTTTCTAAAGAGATATATAAGATAACTTTAGACGATGGTTCTTTTATTAGAGCTACTGGGGATCACCCATTTATGTTAAGGAATGGGGAATATAAAGAAGTTAAGAATCTACGTTCAGGTGATTCTTTAATGCCCATGTATACTCGAAAAGATTCTAAAGGTTATGAAGAAATTAGAGATAACAATACCAATAAATATGTTAAAACTCATAAAATATCAGATGAATATTTAGAATTTAGTAGGAAAAAAGCTTTAGCTAGAAAAAAAATGTTACCTAAGCAAAAAAATCACAGCATTTTAAAAATAGAAGTAGAATCTTTAAATGAACTAGTGTATGATTTAACAGTTGAAAATGTTTATAACTCTCATAATTTTGTAGTAGAAGGGCATTGTAACAATCCTAAATCAAATAATTCCAGTAATATAGTAGTTTCAAATTGCCACCTTGATTTGGCTGTTACTTCAGAGGCAGGTATAAGTGTATGTCATAAAGAATTAACTCAAGAAGGACGTGTAGTTTATGTGTATGATTTTATATGTTGGGTTACGGCAGATACACGTATAGACTTTTTGAGAATCTACGACTTATTTGTAGATTTAAAAACAAAGGCACAAGTTAATTTTGAAATTATTTCAGCCGATCAGTTTCAATCAACTCAAATAAGACAAATGTTAGAAAAACAAAAGATAGCTACCCAAGTTAATTATCTTTCTGTAGATAGAACTGCTACTGCTTATGATTTATTATCTAAAGCAGTACATAAAAATGAGATAAAAGTTGGGAAATGTCCCTATTTAAAAAAACAGTTAGAAAACATTGGAATTGATAGAACAAAAAACCATGTCTATACAGTAGAAAGAAAAGATATAGCAGATAGTTTTTGTGGTTCTTATTTTAATGCTTTTTCTAATTCTAATGATATTCCTACAAATCTATTTAAAGATCAAGTTTCAAGGAATGTTGTTGTAGATTTAACTAAATATAAAAGAATTATATAAAAATTTTAATTTAACTTTAAATAATTTAAATAGTGTATAATATTGTAATTTAATAAAATCATACATTGAACTGAAAGGATAGATACGTGCAAAAAAGTATAGAAATAGATTATAAATTTTTAGAAGAATACAGAAAATTTTTTGTTATAAACAATGGAAATTTTTGTGAAAGTCAAAAGTATGTTTGGATTTGGCTCATAGATGATAAGTATTACTTTTTAAGTTGTAATAGTGAGAAAGGAATATTGAGTACTAATGTTTCAAATTTTGAAAAAATAAGAAATGAGAAGTATGTTCTACTTAATGATGAGATCTTAAATTTAATTCTAAGTAGTAAAAATTCGGAAAAGGTCAGCATAGTTGTCAAGAATGGTTTAAAAGAAGGTTGGATTGGAAAAAACATGATTTTTACTGTTCCTGATTTTGCAATAAATCAAGAAATGAAATATTTTCTTTCTTTAGATTACAGAAAATCTCAAACTATGAACTGTAAGAAAAAAGAGAGTAAAATACACCCCATATTAAAAGATTTAGGTTATCTTGAACTGAATGTTTCTTCTATAGAAAACTCTTATAAAATTTCTATAGAATTAAAAGATGAAGTAATTAATTACTTTTATCAAATGATAGAAAAAGAAAGTAAAAATAAAAATGCTTCAAAAAAATAACTCTGAGTTAAATAGTTTTATACATTTTTTATCTTTAAGAAATGAAGCTTTCAATTCAAGAGTAGAGTCTAGAGAAGTTGAAGAAAAATTTAAAGATTTGATATTAGAGAAGTATAAATTCTGTAATGTAAAAAGAGAATTAGATAGAGTTTCTTTATACTTCATTGATAAAGTGATACTTAATCCAAAATTTTCTAAATTAGAAATTCTTTTAAATAGTTATATCTTAAGAATTTTTAACTTGGTAGAGTACTTAGATTATATTAAGTTTCCATTTTCTTTAGATGATTTATCAAATCCTACAGAGATTCTTTCTTTAAGTCACAATTATAAGGGTTCTAGATTTAATATAGCCTACCATGTAGGCACTATAACTCCGAGTTCAGAGTATAGAACTAAGCACGAACAAGTATTTAAATATCTTCAAAAATTATGCAACAGTAAGCAAGATTTAAAAAATCTAGAGGAAATTACTAACTCTGTAATTGAATTTATATCTGGAGTTTCTAAAATGCCTGGAATAGGTAAATTCATGTCCTATGAATTATTTTGCGATTGCTGTTACTCTAATTTGTTTACTTCTGATAAATTTAACATAAATTCTTATGTTAATTTAGGTCCTGGAGCATTAGGAGGATTATATCATATTTATGGGAAAGAAAATTATGAAGATCTTTTTAAGAAATTATTGATTGAACTTAATTTGATTCAGAGAGATTTTAATCCTGTAAATATAAAGTATGGCAAAGTAGCATTCTCAGTTAGAGATTTAGAACATAGTCTTTGTGAATATAGAAAATACTGTCAAAAAATAGAAAACAGAGGTAGAAAAATAAAATATAGACCTAAAAAAATATATGATATTTCTAGCTTAAAAAAATTCTATGATTACTGGAGAGAATACGAATTAAATTTGGATTCTTTAGTACTTGATAGAAGTGGTAATATTATAATTTAATTCATCAAATAGAAACTTTAAGGGAAATTAATGTGAAAACTTTAAATAAAAAAATGCGTACTCCAATAGAAATTCTTAATATTGTTGGGGCAGGAGGAATAGATCCAGGTTCAGCAGTGGAGGCTTGGGGAGCTAATAGCGCAGGTAAATCTACATTTTGTTACGAGACTATGGAAATGCACCTAGAAGACAAAGGTGAGAATGCAATGTGTCTAATTCTAGATAGCGAGTGTTCTTTTAACCCTTTGAGAGCTAGAAGTGTTTTTAATATTAGACCTTGTAACTTACCTGAAGGTATGGTAAAAGATCCAGATCCTAGAGTTTTTGTAGAACCAGCTATGACAATTGAAGCTGTTGCTAAAACTATAGTAACTTATATAGCTAAAGCAAACTCTGAAAAGAAACAGCTTTTAGTAATTTGGGATTCAGTTTCTGTTACTGGTACGGAAAAAGATAATGCTGCATTTATTGAAGCTATTGAAAAAAATAAGGAAGTGAATACTTTTAGTGCAGGTATGATGTTAAGACCACGTGTAATTAAAGAACAACTACGTAATGTAATGTTATCTCTTTACATGACTCCTCATGTTATTTTATTAATAAACCAAGCAGTGGTGAGTATTGGTCAGTTCATCTCTAAAGATGACTCTGCGGGAGGTCATAGTTTAAAACATAATATGCTTTATAGATTGTCTTTCAAAAAAGTAGGTACTATAGAAAGTGAATATAAGCAACCAATAGCTACTATAACTAATTTTGAGATAGTGAAAAGTAAAAACACTCCTACATTAAAGAAACAAGAGCAACTTATTTGGGATACTCTGGGTGGAAAATATGATAAAAGATGGGGAGTATTTATGGAAGCTGAGAAAATGGGAATTTATAAGAAAGATAGAACTTGTAAATTTTCAGATGAGGTCATAGCCAGATATTCTACTGTAAAAGATATAGGTGATAAAAAATTAGAAAAAACATTTATGAAAAATGATGAATTCTTTGAAATATGTAAAAAGGAAATTACAGATTACTACAGAAAAACATTCTTCATGGTTGAATGTGAATATAAAGAATTAGAAGAAGATAAAGAAATACAGAACTTAAAGAAATAAAGGAAATAAATGAAAACTTTTTCGCTAGGAAATATAAACCAACTGTATTCTGAAGTTGCACCATGGATAATGGAGAATGGTTTTGAAAAATCTGGAACTAAATCTGGAGGTTTAGTTTGTATAGAATTTACTAATCCCCAAAATAAATGGAGTCTTTCAGCTACTCGTAAAGCCAATCCTTTTGTACAAATATTTGAATATGTTTGGGTTATGGCAGGTTGCATCAACACAGATCTCTTAAAAAGGTATATACCTTCCGCTGATAATTTTGCTGATGAAATTGAAGGTGAAATGGTATGGAGAGCTGGTTATGGTAAAAGATTATTCAGTTATTCAGGTATAGATTCATTTGGAAATGAAGTTAGAGATTTAGACCAGATACAAGCTATTATTCAAAGAATAAATAAAGATCCTTACACTAGAAGGGCTTGTGCTTCAATTTGGGACTCAGCTAAAGATTTAACTATAGAAAAAACTAAGGATACAGCTTGTAATAACTTCTTAGATTTCAAATACAGAAATGGGAAATTAGATTTAACTTTATTTGTAAGAAGTAATGACTGTTTCACTGGAGACACTAAAGTAAAGTTACTTTCTGGAAAATCAAAAACTTTAGAAGAATTAGAAAAAAATTATGAAAATGAGTATGTTTATTCTTGTAAAGAAAATGGAGAGATAATACCAGGAAAAATAAATAAAGTTTGGAAAACAAAAAAAGTTACTAAGTTAGTAAAAATAACTTTAGACAATGGAGAAACAATAAAATGTACTCCTGAACATAAGTTTATGCTTAGAGATGGCTCTTACTTAGAAGCCAAAAATTTAAATGAAACTATAAGTCTGATGCCTTTGTATTCTGAAAGAAATAAAGATAACAGAATGACTTTTATTGATAATAAAACTGGTACTAGAAAAAAAACCTATACAATGGCAGCAAATTACTACAAAAATAATCATTCAGAAGCTAAAGAAAGAATTGGAATCGAAGGTAATGAATATGTTATTATCCACCATCAAGATTTTGACAAAACTAACGATAATCCAGACAATCTAATTTATATGGGAAATAATGACCATAAAATAATAAAAATTGAAGAGTTAGAGGTAGATCCTACTTGGGTTTATGATATAGAAATTAAAAATGAGGATAAAACTCATAACTTTGCTTTAGACTCTGGAATTTTTGTACACAACTGCATTTGGGGATTTTCTAATGCCAACATAGTTCTTTTTACTTCTTTATTAGAAATGGTGGCTAAGGAAACTAATTTACCTATTGGAAATTTTAATTATCTTGGTAATGATTTACATATTTATGAAAGACATTATTCAAAAATAAATTCTATGTCTTCTGATGTTAGAAACTTAGAAGATTATCAGGATTCTTTTATTGAATATCCTTCTTATGGTGAGATTAGATCTTTATGTAAGAAAATAATGATTTTAGAAAGTTTTTTAAACAAAAAAAGTGAAGAAAGCCATGTAGAAGCTTTAGAAAATTTCTTAATTTGTAATTTATCTAGTTCGAATAAAAATTTCTTAGCTTATGCTCTACTCCCTACATTTTGGAAGAGAGAATACTTAAATAGTATTTATCAGAAGAATTTTAAGAAAAGTTACCTTAAGTTACCTTTTACCTTACAACAATCTATAGAAATATTTGGGAAATAATATGAAAATTTTAGCATGTTCTGATGTACATATTTTTGACTACAAGCAGAATGCCACATATGACTTGGATAATATTCCTAACCGATTGAAACTTTATGAATCTTTAGCAATTGATATTATTCAATATGCAAAATATAATAACGTGGATGTTATTGTAGTAGCTGGAGATATTTCCCATTTTCCAGTAGTAAAACCTATGGTATTAAATTACTTAAGGAAATTCTTAACAATATTATCTTCTGAAAAAAATATTGATTTACTTTTAATACTCGGTCAGCATGATATAAGCACAAAAAACAATACAGTTAATGCTGTTCATTCTGTTATAACTTCTATACTACCGGAGCAGGAAAATATTTTTTACTTTCCGGATAGTGGTTTTTATGAATCTAAAGGTATAAAATTTTACTGTGAATCTTGGAAACCTGAACCTTCTTTTAAAGATAAAAGTGCAGATGTTTTTATAGGTCATGGTGGAGTTTTAGACTGTTTAGACTTAAGAGGAAATTTAATCAGACATGGTTTTGAAAAAAATGATCTTTTTTCAAGATATAAACTTTCCATAATAGGGGATATTCACAATTCCTCATATTTTGAACAGGAAAAAAAATTAATTCTACAACCTGGTAACTTACATTGTAACAACTATAATGACCAACCAGAATGTGGTTTTTGGACAATAGAAATAGATTCTACTGGTTTTCCAAAAAATCATAAATTTATTAATATTCACAACTTACCTCATAAAGATGAATATTATAAGTTTGTTATCTGCGATAAACCAGTAGAATCTAGTAATAAAAATCATTTTTTTACTGTAAAGAAAGTTAAAGAAAAGATTGAAACAAAGAATAAAATAGCTTATTCTAATGCTAACTTAAATGTATATGAAATGGCTTTGAATGAATTAGAGAAGCTTAAATTAAAAGACATAGAAATAGCAAAAGATATGATTTACAAATATCTTAAAAACTATATTGTAAGTTTCAAAAGCTGTTTTAAATCTAGCAAAGTTTTAAAAATAAAGGTTAGTGGTTTTATATCAATAAAAGAGTTAGAAATATCTTTTGAAGATTTAGGAAGTAACATACTAATTACAGGGATTAATGGTTCTGGGAAAACAACTCTATTGGAAGCTTTACTTTGGGGAATTACGGGAGAAGTAACAACTGACCTTCTAATAGGGGATTTAGTAAATGAAGATTATGAAACAGCTTCTGTAGAGGTTTTCTTAGAAATAGAAGGAGAACCTTATTATATTTATAGATCTACTGGTAAAAGCTCTGATTTAATCTCTAATAAAGGTTTTTCTGCTAATTTAGATACTGGCAGAGAAAATTCTAAAAGTGCAGGAAACAAAAAAATATTAGAGTATCTAGGTATTGAAAAAGAAGATATAAAAAAATATTGTTATTATTACACAAACAATTTAACATCTTTTTCAAAATTATCAGCTCCTAAGAAAGCTGAAGAAATCCTTAGATTTTTAAATAAAGATGATCTACAGGAAATAAGAGACACCATTGATTCAGATTTAAAAGAATTAAATTTTAAAATAAAAGAATATAGCTCTAAAGTTTCTGAGCTAGAGTATAATTCTGTACGTAATAAAGACTCTATTAGGAAGTTTCAAAATTCTATTGGTTTAGATATTCCTGAAGTTCTTTCCAAAGTAAATAATATTATTGGGAAAAATTTTGAAAATATTTTAGATCTTCAAGTTTGGTTAGAAAATCAAAGCTCAGAGTTAAATAAAAAAGATTCTGTTATTAAACAAATTAAAAGCTTAAATTCTGAAAAAACTAGAATGGAAAAAAGCCTTACTAGAAGTAAGAAAAATTTAGAAGAATTGCATTCTGAAATAAAAGAAAAAATTTCAGATTTACAAAGAGTAGAAGAATCAGAAGTTTGTCCTACTTGTAATCGTGAGGGTTTTTCAGATATAATAGGTATTCAAAAATTAAAAAACACTATAGATTCTAAAAAAGACCAATTCAATAAATTAAAAGTTGAACACTCTTGCTTATTGAAGGAATTTTCTGAAATAAATAAAGATATTCAAATACAGGAGTTAAATTCTTCTACAATAAATCCTAATATTGATCTTGAAACCCACGGAGTTATAATTTCTCTTTTGAATAATTGTGGAGTAGAAAATACTGATATTACTAGAGGAAAAATAGCTGTTCTGGAAGAGCAAAACCAGCAAATACAACTGGAAATTTCCCACTTAAATACTTTGCTTTTAGATGAAGAGAAAGTATTTGAGAGTTTAAAAGCTATACATAAATTATTATCTAAAGATGGTATTGTGACTAAGCAAGTTTTAAAAACTTCAATTACAATGATAAATCAGGAACTAGAAAAGATATTAGTAAAAATACCAGATATAGAAAGAATAGAGCTTTCCAAAGATTTAGAAATATTAATCAAATACAAGAATCAAAAAACTTTAAGAAAAATAGCAGCCTGTAGTATAGGTCAGAAGAGATTTATAGACTTAATTTTCTTAATAGTTTTTAGTAATATAGCTATTATCATAAATGGTTTAGAAGATATACCTTTAGGTTGTATAGCTTTAGATGAAATATTTACATTCTTGGATGAAGATAAACTAGATGCTGGTTTTGATGTTTTAGAATGTAGTTTGTCTAAAAAAAGAATTGTTATAACTCACGAACCTAGAATCCAGAGTTACTTTGATACTACAATACAAGTTAGTAATAGTAAAGAAACTGGATCTGTTTATCAGGTGATTTAAATGCATAAAAATGAAGAAGTAGATAATTTTGATAAATCTGAAGAAAAAATTACAGCTTCAGAAAGATATAAATTAGGTAAATTATACCCTGATCTTTACACTAGAGATGGTTTCCCTAGAAAAATCTCAATTAGAAGACAACCTTTTTCATTAACTAAAGCTGAAAATCTTAATGAAAAAGAAAAGCCTAAAAGAAAATACACTAAAAATAGGAAGAAAAGAAACTGTTTTACGATAGATAACCTTTACCTTACTAAAATGTTAGAGAAATTATATCCTTCTTTTAGAAAAGAGGATCTGTCCAGAATAATCTCAGATATCTTCTTCGAAATAAACAGCAAAGTTTCTACTGGAGAAAAAATATACTTTGAGCCTTTGGGGTTTTTTCATATTGTGCACTCTTTGAGGAGGTTTCCCAAGATAGGTTATTATAATTACTCTAGAGTATATTTCAAATCTAGTGAAGATCTTAAAAAGCAGATTAATAGAGGATTTAAATAATGTCCTCATACAGAATAAATCCTGAAGATTTAAAGAATTTTTCTTTAAAGAAAAAAGGTTCTTCAGAAGAATCTATTTATTTTTGCCCTTATTGTGAACATGAAAAAGGTAGTAAAGATGTAAAGGGAAAATTGTACATTAATGAACTTGTGGGAAAAGGATATTGTTTTAGATGTAATTCATCTTTACATATTACTAAGATTAATGATCAAACAGAAACTAAATCCACGGATATTTTAGAAAATTCTTTAAATTTACTCCAAGATTATTTAAAATTTGAAATTTC
>Ga0302198_10005666_pt1 | contig 11513 bp, 27 predicted proteins | sample II_Bog_N2_2_FD_193521 | JGI IMG/M metagenome (GOLD analysis project Ga0302198, IMG submission 193521) | Peat permafrost microbial communities from Stordalen Mire near Abisko, Sweden - II_Bog_N2_2 | ecosystem: Environmental > Terrestrial > Soil > Wetlands > Peat | place: Sweden: Abisko... | reverse complement strand
GGGTTGGACCGCTCGCCCTCGGACACGAACGTGACGGTCAGCTTCCCGCCGACGTCGAGCTGCTTTGCGCCAGCAGCCTTCACGGCCTTGATGAGAGCCGCGCGGATGCCGCCGGGGTTGGGCGCCCAGACGGTACGCAGGCCCTCGTCGTCGGCGTTCTCGGGGTCGCGCAGGTCGGTCTGTAGCGTGATGATGAGAACCTTCTTCGGGTTGCCGTCCGGCCACGTCAGCAGCTCGTCGGTCCCGATTTTGGTCTGCTGCTTCTCCTGCGGGTCTTCCGCGATGACGCCGGTAATCGAGTCGCCGATGTTCTTGAACGGGAAGTACTTCGAGCCGTTGCCCTCGAGGAAGCCTGCGCTGTCGTTGCTCATATGGTTATTTGTTCCTTCTCATTGGTTGCCCGCGCCAACTAGGCGCGAGATTTGTCCGCGAGTAGAAACCATTCCCTGATGCGACTAAGGAAGGTATTGAATTTGACTGACTGCCAGGCAGTCCCGACACCGGCGACGTATTGCCGATAGTGGATATCTTGCGGAATCTCGCCCCCTGCACCGTAATGGGGAACGAAGACTACGAGTGTTATGCGAGGGTAACAGGACAGTTCTACGAGACCTTTGCCTTGCCCTTTTGACCCGTCCCACAGGTCTTTACGGCCCTTCTGCTCGAGGATGAGGAAGTTGCCATTAACTTCGGCGAGGCCGTCGATATCGGTCGGGTGTATGCCCCGGTCGAATTGGCTGCCGATGCTGTCCCACATGCGAACCTCGTGGGGCTGGTCGATGAAGCACGGCGGGCATCTATGCCGAAGCCTGCTGCTGACATGAACCATTCGCGCTGCCTTTCGGTTTTGACGTGGTGTGCCATGCCCCGCACGGGCATTGATAGACGCGGCATGGCATCGCTTTGCCCCGGCCCGCGGTGCGCCAGAACAGGTGCATGCCCTCCTCGGCGGCACGACGATTCGGGAACCGCCGCTTACCCGGTGTCGGGCAGTCCTTCGCTGCCATCGCGCTAGCCCCCAGCTATCCGCTGCGCGACGAGCCGGTCGAGGGCGATTGCCAGTAACCCGAGTCGGTCGTCTGGGCTAAGCGTCATCATCAGGGCGCCGACGGTCGCGCCTACCCGTTCCGCGCCTGTGACCTTGTCGCGCAGATGGGCGTACTTAAGCGACTCGTCGATATAGTCGTCGAGGTACGCGGTCATCTGGTCGTGCCGCGCGATGAAGCGGGCCTCGCGCTGCGCGCTATGCATGTCACCGGCCATGCTTCGCCCGCATGTCGGCGACGAATCGCAGCGCCATTGCGCCGACCTGTATCGCCTCGGCAATCATGGCGTCGTGGTCGATGTCGTGGCGCTTGACTTCGTCCCACAGCTCGTCGACTTCTTCGAGCAGCACGGCATAGCCCTCGTGGGCGCTGTTGAACGCCGGGAACTTCTCGGCGGCACGCTTGGCTTCGTTCTGTATGCTCAGGCTCGCCACGCCGTAGCGCATCTTCGTAAGGTCGTTCATCTCTAGCTCTCCTCTCCGCGGCAGGCCGCGGGGCTCGGGTGGTCCTTACGAACCGTGAACATCGGACAGAAGTTGCAGTCGTACGGCGTCTTCGGCACCCATTGCAGGCGCTCGGGGTGGTGGTCGATATCCAGCTCGTCGGCGAGCAGGAGCAGACTGTCGACACGCTCAAACTCGGCGTCGACGAGGCCGTCGTCGTAGTCCTCGGACCACAGCACCGACGTCGACAGCATCCCGGCGCGCGGGATAAGCCAGATGGCAACCCGTTTCACCGGGTAGCCCGCCCGCTGGTAGCCGCGCCCGTAGAAATGGCACTGCCGCTTATAGATGGTGCTCGGCGGCAGCCCCGCAGCGACGGCCTTGCGGTACATCGTCATTCGCGACGTGCCGGGGAACTTGTAGTCGATGACGGTGCCGGTCCAGGTGTCGTACAGGTCGCACGTTCCCGAGAGGCCGTCGCGGACGTGTACCTTCGTCTCGGTCAGCCAGCGCTTCATAGGGCCGGGCCGCACGGTTGTCGGGTCGGCGTACGACTTTGCGATGCGCTCGTTGTCGAGCGCGGCGGCGTCTTCCATCTGCTTGTGCGCCGCCGTCCCGAGGTACGCGGGCAGCGGGTCGAACTGAGGGTTGATGGCCTCGAATCCGAGCATCCTGCCGACGATGTTGCGTCCGCACGGGTGCCCGATTTCGCTTGGCCCCATTGCCTTCTGATTGTTTCGGGCGAAGCTGCCCGCGTGCTGGCGAAGCATCCCTTTCAGGTCTTCGAGCAGCGGGTCGGGGTCGTTGGGGCCGTCCTCAAAGAAGGCCGCGGTCATGCGAGAACCCATGCCATCAGGCATGCGGTGCCCTCGAGCGTGACATAGAAGACGGCGCCAATTCCCGCCACAAACACGGTCGCCCATACGGCGAATCCGATTGCGTTGCCGATGAATCTAAGAATGCGGGTCACTTCGTGAACTCCTTTGCTTTGCTGGCCTTTTCGATGAAGCCTTCAGGTGAGTAGTTCCCACTCATCCGAAGACCGCCCCAAGGATGATGAGCGCCCAGAGGGTTACGGTCGCCAGCCACAGCAGGCGCCAGCCGCGAGGCGTCATCAGTCGACCACCTTGCGACCCTGCAGGAACTTGCCGAGCCATCCGACACACTCGGGGCAGAGCGTCGCGTCGTGAAGGACCGTGTTGCTCAGCAGCGAAATGCAACTCTGCTGCATCCAGTCCACCGGGGCGAGCGGCGCCGTATGGTCGCGTTGGACGGTCTCGCCGCAGCGGTCGCACACGTACGATTTCGTGGTCGTCTCGTAAACGCCCATCAGATTCCCTTCATGGCAGTGAATTTCGGCTTGAATCCGTACTCGGGCTCAGGTCTGCTGCGCCCCGACTGGCTACCGGCGGCCCCAGCCATCGGCGGCAACATCGGCAGCATGAAATCGTCGCCCTCGTTGGTGACAGCCCCGGCGGTTGCGCCGTACGCGGGTATGACGCGCGCACCCGGCGTTTCCCCCCACGACGGCGGGATGCTAAGCCGCCCCAGGCCGTACGCGGTGCCGGTCGATACCTTCACGCTGAGCGAAGGTATTGCCGCCTGGCCGAGCGCCGCCGGGACGTTGTCGATGGCGGTAGCCGACGACTTCGCGAAGGCCCCGCCGATGCTCGACGCCGACCACAGGCCCGAGAAGACCTGCAGCAGCGACAGCGGTACGTCGTAGGGCGCCGATGACAGGAACGACTGCACGTACTCGTTAACCAGCTCGGGCAGCGTCGAGCCTGTCCCGAATGCGCCCGCCGGGCCGGTCAGCTCGGCGAGCACGGTCGCCTCGGCTGAGCGGGCCGCGTAGGTCAGCATCGCCTCGGCGTCCTGCGCCCACATGACGCCGTAATCCGATTCGACGGCGGCGATAGTCGGCGCGTTCTGGCCGAGCGTGTTCGTTGTGACGAGCCCGGCGAACACTTCTCGATTGATGGCGACCTCGCGGGGATGCACGGTCGCGATGTGCGCCCTCTGGTACGCCGCTGCAGCCGCGTTAGCCTGCCTGGCAGTCCCAGCGGCAGCGGTAGCCGATTGCGCCAGCCAGGCGACGTGCCCGGCTACCGTGGCAACCATCTGTAGCGCGGCCTTGCCGAGCCACGCGTCGCCGATACCTTCGAGCAGGCCGCCGACCGCGGTCGCTGACTCGAGGGTGCTGACGGCGACGGCGTCCCACGCCCGCGCGGCTTCGAGCATCGAGGCCGCTCCTGGCCCGGCGTACATGCGGGCGCTGTTGACTTCTGGCGGTAGCGCGGTGAAGTCCATCATCCGACCGACTTCAGCCCGGCGGCCACGAAGGCGCAGACAATGGCGACCGCGGTGAGAAGTTTCACCGTGTCCACTTGATTTCCTCTCGGATGCCGAGCCCAACGCGGACGAAGACGCCCCCGCCGACGCGGTCGACGTACTGGACGGCGTATGCAATCTCGCCCCGGCATCGCCGGTTGACCTGCTCAGGGAAGCCATGCTTCTGGTCTGGCTGAAGCATCAGTCGGCCTCAACCCTGGCGTGAAATGCGTTGCCGCGAGCCGTCCAGGGCGTCGGGTCGTTGGGCGACCGGCACTCGGCGAGTGTCTGGCACACGCCGCAGTCGAGGTCGCATTCCACGAGCGGCGGCGCCGCCCAGACATCGCAAACAGCCCGCAGCGCGATACCCGACTCCTTGGCGTACGCGTAGCACTCGGCCTCGACGTCATGCAGGTACGATTCGCGGGCCGCCGGGGCGTCATACGGGGCATACCTGTCAGCCAGGCGGGTCAGCACGGCTGCCGCCTTGTATGTGGCGGCGACCAGTAGTGCGCGCATCATGCGAGCGACTCCTTGAGCGACGCAATCTCGACGCGTATCTCCGAGATTTTGCTCGTCGTCTCGTTGACGTCGGTCATCAGGGCCGCGAGCTTCCGCTCCTCGTATTCGAGGTCGCGTTGCCTGCATTTCAGCGCGTGCGTAATCGCAGCGCGGGCGGTCGGATTCAGCATGTTTCAGCCCTTCTCGGTGAGGTAGTCCAGTTCTTCCATGTCCATCTCGGGCCAGTTGACCTTCTCGCCGAGATAGCCTGAGCCGATTGGTTCGCTCTCGGGGTCGGCTGGCGGCCAGGGCTCGTCGATGACGGCGCCCATCACGCCAGCTCTGCGCGAAGTACGGCCAATTCGGCGGCGCGCAGCGCCTTCTCGGCGTCGATGGCGGCCTGCAGGATGCGGCGCTCGGCGGCAATTGCCTTGCGCTGCTGCCGCTTGCCGAGGATTCGCGTCACGGCATTGACGCGCGCCCAGTGCGGGTCGGTGCCCGCCAGCGCGCGGCGCCGGGCCGCAGCCGTACGCTTCGGCGGCATCATGCCCCGGCGCGCCTGGCGATTCGGCACGGTGCGCCACACGCTCGGGTCTTTGCGTTCGGCCTCGACCTCGGCGAGGGCGGCGATACTGCTCATGCGTTGCTTCTCCTGTAGCTCGAATGTGCTTGTACGGGGTCGGAAGTCCAGCCCCACATTGCGGGCGGCGAGCCGCCCTCGAATGTCGGGCGATACCAAGTCGTTCCGTTTGCATCAGTGATGGCGGGGTACAGCGCGGCGACCCTCACAGGGTGTTGATGCCCTGCGAGGTGCCGCTCGGCGTGAGGTCGTCGATTGCGAACAGCGGCACGTTGACCTTGCGGAGCTGGCCCGCGTCGGTGATGGCCTCGGACAGCGCCGCCATGACGAGGGTGTGCGCCTTCGCGGCCTGCTTCTCGGTCAGCGCGTTGTAGTTGATAGTCACGTTCGCCTTCAGCACGTAGCCGTGCTCGCTGACGTTGACCTTGACCTCGCTGACCTTCTGCACGCCAGCCGAATACGCGCGGGCCGACGCGCCTACGCGACGCATCTTCACGCCCGGCGTCACAGGACGCCCCGCGCGGTCAGCCTGTCGAGGACGTACTCGGTTGGCGGCTTCCTGCGCTTAGACGCCGCTGTGACCGCGCGCATTATCCGGTCATGCTCGGACGTGTCACGCTCGACCGTGCGCCAGTGCAGGCTGTGGTCGGTCGTTACGACGGTGACGAGGTTCTTGCGCTCGTGGCTCTCGTTGATTTCGTGTCGCGTGACGTCGCCGCCTATCTCGATGCGACTCAACCGAGTCGAGCCGTCGTCGTAGCGCATCGTGAGGGTTGCCTCGATGGGCGCTGGCCGCCGGTGCCTGTCGGCGTAGTCGTAGCTCATGCGGCGGCCAGCCTGTCGAGATGGCCGGGCCGGTAGCCGTCCCAGGAGTCGACGAGCACGCCATCGGCGTTGCGGACCTCGATAACCGGGACTCCCCGCCAGCCCGCGTCATGCAGCCGCTCGTACGCGGCGTGGTTGTCGGTCAGCAGGACGGCGTCAAACTTGACTCCCGTGCGGGTGAGGTGCCGCTTCGTTGCTTCGCACTGGTAACAGCCGGGATTCGAGAACACGGTGACCTGCATCATGCGGTCATCCCCTTCAGCCACAGCTTCGATATGCCCTTGACGAGCTTGCTTCCCGGCGCGGGCGGGCGAACGTGGACAGCGCCGGGCGGCGGGTATCCCGGCGGGCCGCCATCGAGGTCGAGCTTCAATGTGACTGTTCCCAGCTCGAAGCCGAGCAGTCGGAACGTTATTCGTGCATTCACGAGAACCTCACGTCGTTGAAATTGGATAGCGTGTCTTTCGGTGGCTCGGGCCTGTGCTTCGGGCAGTCGAGTCGGTGGTGTGCCCGCTGTCGCAGCCCCGAGGCCGCGGTCGGCATCGGCCTGCCGGGCGTGCTGACGGTGTCGTAATGGCAGCCTGCGTCGCAGCCGGTGGGGCCGCCGGGCATCCCGTTGCGGTTGCGTTTCACCAGCATTCGCCCCGGTGGTCGCAATGGCACTGCGGGCAGTGCGGTATGGGCCGGATGCCGCGCACGATGTAGGCGGGCTCGGCGTCGCGCTCGGCGGCGAGGCCGGATGGCTCCCGGCTCCGGTCACGTATCCGCTCGGTGGTGCCGATACAGTCGGCGTGGCATACGACGTTGCAGTCGTAGCCCGCTAGCTCGCCCTTATCGCCGCGTTCGCCACACGCGCCGCAGCGGAACAGGTACAGTGCGCGGAACAGGCCACGCGTCCCGATGGTGGCGGCGGTCATGCTAAGCCAAATCGTCGGGACTCGCTGGGGCGTGTGTATTCGGCGACGATGTCTGGGTGCTCGGCTTTGAGCGCCTTCTGGTCGAGCCGCCGCGACGTGACGCGGGTCCAGTTGACGGCAGGTGCGCCATCCAGCTCGCCGACCTCATTGTCGCCCAACGCTTCCTCGATGGCGGCCCGGCTGGCTTCTTCCATCTCTTTCAGCTCAGCCTTCTTCGTGGCGACGAATCTGAGAATTTCCACATGCGCGCGTACAGAGTCGATGTTCATTGTGCGGCAGCACCTTCCAGTTCTTCTTCGGGACATTCGGGCAGGGGCTCGAGGGCGACGCGTTGCAGCTTCCAGACCAGCGCGTCGCCCATGTCGAGGCGTCGGGATATCTCGCCGATGTCGCAGCCCCACTTCGTGAGGATTTGCACGGCTCTCGCCCGGTCGGCTCGCGTGGGCTTCCCGACTATCGGGTATCGCATGGCGAGGGCTTCGGCAATCAGCTCGTCATAGTGACGGTTCGGGTTGTAGGTCAGCGTCATTCGCCGCGGGCTCCTCTCTGAATAGTTCGTCTAGGACGTGCTCGGCCCACAGGTCGTCAGCGGGGCAGTAGGCCCCGCAGAAGCACGAGCCGGTGGAGTATTCGAGGACGTGGCGTAACAGGACTTCGCGAATCTGGCTGCGGCTGCGGGCCTGCACGGTGACCATCGCGAGGACCGGGCTGATATGCTGCTCAGCCATTACCGGCCTGCTTCGCGATGAACGACTGAATCAGGCTGCCGACAACGGACTTGACGGCGTCGACCTGGGCGGCCCGCTGCTCGACGGTCGCCCGCTGCCTGTTGCGGTACCACGCCGACAGCTCGCAGTCGACGTAATTCAGCGCCCGCTCGCCCGCGGTGAACGCGGCGACCAGCTCGCCGTCGTGCCTGACCTCCCAGACGTAGTCGCCTGTCGAGCGCAGCGGCTCGGGGTGGCGCCGAATGATGACCGGCTTCGTTGCGGCGGTCACGTCGTCGCCTCCGCTACGGCCCTGAAGTGCCCGTCGCCCGCAACAAGCCGAGCCATCGAGTCACGATGACCGGCGACCGCGAGCGTCAGCAGCCGCTGCTGAGCCTCGTGTAAACACTGCGCGCCGAACATAATTGCCTCTTTCGGCAGCTTGTCCTGCAGCAGCGTCTCGAAGCGGATGGTGGTCACATCGGCCACCGGGTCGTACTCGGCCTCGACAGGCTTGAGGAAGGCGTAGCCGAAGTCCGGCCCGGCGAGGTGCATCTCGTCGAAGTTCCGGCGGTCGCCGCGGTAGTGGGCTTGGTCGCGATTGTTCGGCCTCATACCGTCGTGCCCGCCGCAGCGCCGCCGGAAGCCGCCGCCAGTACCGGCATGTAGGCCGGGCAGTAGGTCTCGACCGAGGCGACGACGAGCGACGCGGCCTCGCGGGGTGTCAGCCCGTGGCCCATCAGGATTGTTCCGATTTTGGAGACCGTGTCGGCTGTCGGGTTGTTCTCGATGGCGGCGCAGACCGACAGGGCGAGATTCTCGGCCGGGTCGGCGTGGCCGGGTACCGAGAAGTACAGCGCCGTGCCGATGATGAGCCCGGCGATTGTCGGCCAGATTGACCAGTGTTTGAGCATGTTTGGAACCTTTCGGGGTTGCGAAATGGGAACGGCCCCGGTGGGATTGGAGAAAACCACCGGGGCCGTTCTGTGAGGGGATGTGTCGCGGGCCGCCCTCGATTGGGCAGGTGACGCGCCAGCTTCCCCGGCTTACTTCGGCGAGCTGAGGCTCTTGCTCACCTTGTTGATTCGAGCGACCTGCGCGCGGAACTCCTTGAAGCTCTCGGCGATTAGCTCGGGGTTGACGTCGGCGTCGAAGTTGTCGGTATCGGCGAAGACGTCCTCGAGAAGCTCGGCGACCTTCGTGGCGGCCTTGATGGCCGTCTTGAGGGCGGCAGCCTGCCTCGGCTTCGTTACCGCCTCAGCGTCGCCGTCGGCGGGCTTCTCGGCCCGCGTGTACTCCTTGCCGTCGATGCCCTGAGTGGTCGCCGGGGGTGAGTAGTCGCTACTCGGCTGCGCCAGGGCGTCGCGGACGGTCGACTGGCTGACGCCGAGCGTCTTGCCGATGAGCCGCTGACTGAAGCCCTTGGTCGACATCGCTTCGACCATGAGCTGACGCTCGTCCTTGTCGGTCGGTTTGATGCTGACGGCGTTGTTGAAGTAGTCGACCAGCGTCGCGTAGCCGAGCGCGATGTGAATCGAACCGTCGGCGGCCCGTTCCATCAGGTTGATAAGGGTGTCGTAGCCCCGTGCGAGGGACTTGCCCGCGGCGCGCAGCTTCTGGTCGAGAGCGTTGGCGTCTTCCTCGGTCAGGATGACGCTGTCGACGATGGCCGTCGGGGTGACCTCGACGACCGCCTTCGGCTTGCGCGACGACTTGGCGGGCTTCTCGTCCAGGGCGCTCGCGTCGACCTCGGCGTCGACGACCTCGGCGACCGTGATGGTGCCCTCGGCGAGCGCGGCAGCGACGGCCTCGGCGCCCTCGTCGACGACCTCGGCGAGGACTTCTTCGACGATGGACTCGGGGATGACTAGCTCGGTGCTGATGACGGCGGTCATGTGTTCCTTCTCTTTTAGGTTGGTTGTTATCGGTGCTGAAACTTGAGGACGTTGCGAACGGCTTCCTCGCCGACCGGGTCGGCATAGGAGATGCACCGCGACCAGTCGGGGTCGCCCTCGAGGGCGCGGCGCTGCTCGATAGTGAGGTCGAGCTTGTGTTCCAGCCAGTCGCCGAACAGCGATGACATGCGCCCGGCGGGTACGGTCCAGTCGGCGATGCGCTTGAGGAAGCCCTGGACGATGGCGTTGGCCCGGCGCTGTCCGATGGCGATGTTGTGGTGTGTCATCAGCCGGTGGAAGTCCACGAGGAACGGGCCTGAATTCCGCGGCTCAGTGGTACAGCCGGGCCGAGCGAGGGTGGCGGCGCCACCGGGCGGGCTCATCCGGTAGCGCCGAGCACGGCGAGTTTGGCGAGGTGCGCGGCGAGGGCGAGGACATCCTTGCGGGCAAACAGGATGGCGCCGTTCTTGCCGGGCAGTTTGTGGGCGATTCGCAGGGTGCCGTCATGGCCCCAGCGGATAGCTGTGGTCTTGTCTCGGCCTAGTAGGGACGCGGCCTCGGAGGCTCCGATGAGTGCGGGGGAAGCTGACATGGCGATGAGCATTGCACGTTGCACGAGCGACGCAAACGACCCGTGCAACGCTCGTTGCCCGTGTCGCGCGCGTAAGGATTAGCTGTGAGTCGGGTCGTGTTTACCGCGTTTGCCTAGCCATAACACATGATGCGTGCCATGCTCGTTGCATGAATGAGACACATATCCCCTCGGAGAGTGAACTCGTGACGCTAGAACTGTCGGACAGATTGCAAAGAGCATTGCGCGTATCCGGCGTAACCAGAGAGGAGATGATGGCGTATTTAGAAGTCAAACGGAACACCATTGGCTCCTGGCTTAGCGGTCGCGTTCCGCCCAGCCCAGCAACAATCCGGCTCTGGTCAATACTGACAAAGGTTCCGTACGAATGGCTGCGAGATGGCGAATGGCCCGACGCGGCGACACCTGACGGGTCGTAGCAGCTCAGGCACCTTAACGAGCACGCCACGGTTAGCGTGCAATGCTCGCTGTGTGACTATTTAGTCCAGATTTGCCAGCTTACCGAAGACAATCGCCGGATATTTACCGCAAACAAAAAGCGTGTACGCTTCGCCCCGCGCCGGACTACGGCGGAACGAGCAATAATCGCGCACCACCACAACGCACGCGAGAGGCCCGATATACATGCCAAGCACACGCCGCCAGGCCCCCGCGGGACAGCATCGCTTCCCGCGTACCGCGCCCGCAGAACTGTGCCATCCATACCTTGACGAATGGGCGTGTTGGCAGCGCGCCGCCCGGTATGCCGAGACGACGGCGACCGTTCGCGCGCGAACCGTAGACAGGTTTGCTAGGGAATCTAGTGTGAGCCCCGTCACAGCGACACATGACGACCTTGTCGGGTGGTTCGCCGACCATTCCGACCTGTCGCGGTCGTCGTCGGCGCTGTATTTCGACCACCTCAACTCGTGGTTCGGCTGGCTGATTCGGATGGACTACCGAACGGATAACCCGATGCGCAAGCTGATGAAGCCCAGCCGGACCATCGGCGAGCCGCGCCCGTGCTCGGACGGTGACCTCATTCGCCTGCTATCGGTACAGATGCATCGGCGTACCCGCGTCATGGTCCTACTGGCCGCCCTGGCCGGGCTGCGCGTTAGCGAAGTCGCGCGAGTGAAGGGCGAGGACATCGACGCGGGCCGACGGGTTATCTGGGTGGTCGGCAAAGGGTCGACCCGTAAGAGCATCCCGCTACACCCCGCGTTGCTCGCGGCGGCCCAGGAGATGCCGCGGGCGGGCTGGTGGTTCCCAGGGCGCTATGAGCGGGCCGGGGCGTGCATGCAGGCGTGCTCGGTGAGCCATGTGATTGGCCGGGCGATGCGCCGGGCCGGTGTGCCGGGTACGCCACACGCGCTGCGGCACTGGTTTGGTTCGACGCTGCTGGCCGACGGCGCCGACCTTCGCACGGTGCAGGAGCTGCTGCGGCACTCGTCGGTGGCAACCACCCAAATCTATACGCGGGTGCCCGATGACCGGCGGCAGGAGGCCGTCGCGCTGCTTGACCCCTGGGCGCGGGCGCGGGAGGAATTGATGCGCAACCATTAAATTGACGCCAAAGAAAGTTAAGCCAGCTTAACTAGCAGCCAATTGACAGGCGTCAGGTGCCATATGCTGATTGCTGTTTGAACAAAGTCAAATCAAACTCACACATAGAAACGGGGTCGAAGAAAGTTGAC
>Ga0302198_10005655_pt1 | contig 11525 bp, 14 predicted proteins | sample II_Bog_N2_2_FD_193521 | JGI IMG/M metagenome (GOLD analysis project Ga0302198, IMG submission 193521) | Peat permafrost microbial communities from Stordalen Mire near Abisko, Sweden - II_Bog_N2_2 | ecosystem: Environmental > Terrestrial > Soil > Wetlands > Peat | place: Sweden: Abisko... | reverse complement strand
TAGTTTTTGGTTTTGGGTTAGGGTTTGGGTTTGGGTTAGGGTTTGGGTTAGGGTTAGGGTTAGGGTTAGGGTTAGGGTTAGGGTTAGGGTTAGGGTTAGGGTTAGGGTTAGGGTACCGCGGCCAAAAGAGGGGGGGGGTCAAAAGAAGATAGGGTAGGGGCCCGTTTGCTATAAAAAATAAAAAAGGGATTTACCGTTAGTCCACCCTTTGCATTTTAAGAGAGTAAGAGAGAGGGTGGACGGAGGGTGGACAGAGGGTGAGAGAAGGTGGACAGAGGGTGAGAGAAGGTGGACAGAGGGTGAGAGAAGGTGGACAGAGGGTGAGAGAGAGACAGCCTTAACCCATCCACTGAATTTCAAGAGATAACAGAGGGTAAGAGAGAGATAACATTAGCCCAACCACTGAACTCAAGAGATAACAGAGAGATAACATTAACCCAACCACTGAACCCAAGAGATAACAGAGAGATAACATTAACCCAACCACTGAACCCAAGAGATAACAGAGAGATAACATTAACCCAACCACTGAACTCAAGAGAGAGAGCAAAAAATTCCAAAAGGAAACGAAGAAGGAGGCGAGCCGACCACACCCCTCTACTAAAATGGATACGAGCGACGAGGCGAGCCGACCCCCGGGAGTTTGAACAAGAAAAGAAACAGTGAACAAAAGAGAAAGAGACCCCTCTTTGATATCATGAAAAGAAACCAAGGCCATGAACAAAAGAGTTAGCCCCTCCCTATTGTCATTTTGAAGAGTGAAATTTTTCCGAAAAAATAAAAATGCCAGGATACGAAGGACGAGGCGAGCCGACCCCCGGGAGTTTGAACAAGAAAAGAGAATAAAAATGGAGGCGAGCCGGTCATCATAAAGATAGCGATGACCCCCCCCCTATTCGTCATTTTGAAGAGTGAAATTTTTCCAAAAAAATAAAAAGATCAAGGTGCGAGCCTACCACAAATCTCTACTATAATGGATACGAAGGACGAGGCGAGCCGACCAACATCCCTTTCCAAAATATAATAAAGGGGGCCCTGTCGCTTTTTGAAGAGTGAAATTTTTCCAAAAAAATAAACCCCCAGGTGCGAGCCGACCACTACTATAATGGATACGAAGGACGAGGCGAGCCGACCCCCGGGAAGAAATGTGTTATTATAAAATGGTGAACCCTCTGTCCTTGTATTTTTGGATTCTTGCTTGGAGTTTCCCCTCTTTCACGATGATTCTATCGGGGTTGATGGTTGAAATATAGTTGAAAAGGTGTTCAGGATGGAGGGTATAGAGGATTTTACCATCGAACCAATTTTGAACACAAGTCAAATCAAACTTGGAGACAAAATCACAAGGGAGATCGGGGTCGTTCAAGATGAGGAGTTCCACCTTTGTGAAAACTCTTGGCAATGGATTCTTGTAAACATCAAACTTGGTGTCTCCGTCTGGATAGCATAGATTGTACTTGGGATCGTATGGGATGTCATGTTCTTTAAACAGTAATTCCAAATATCTAGAAGGATCCGTCCTACGAGAGAACAAATGACAGGTGGAGTACTCCTCGCTGTGATGGATACTGGAGCTGTCTTCGAAATATGTGTTCACCCCGGCAGAGACAAAGTTTATCCCGTTGGACTTTAACACTGCCCTGACCCAAGGAGCGCTGGAATTGGTGCAGACTATGTCGAGATCTGAATCATGTCGCCATATCTTCCCGAGGAGAGCTTGAAGGATGAATGAGCCAGTGATAACCCCAGCGCCATCGAAATCTAAATCATGTAACCCATTGCAAGCCATGACTCTCCTGAGACTAGTCTTGAATAATCTTATCATCAACACCTTGAAAATGAGATTCCACCCTTTGCTAACTTGTTGAAGTGAATATATATCAACAGGGGTGAGATACTCGGACATTTTAAAGTGAATAATATCGATAGGGATGTTTTCCATTTAATTGTGAAGAAGAAAAGGGGTGTTATATTAGTTAGACCAAAAATCATCTTCCTTCTTGTGTTGTATCATGGTTACTCTCTGTTCGTGTCTGGTTATCACCACGGTTGTATTGTATTGTGCCACTGGAGGTGGAGGAGGACGGGTTCTCCTGTTTCTATCCAAGTTGATTGTTTTGCCGTCGGATGTTTTTAAAATGGTTCTCTTCATGTGTGATTAAAAATGAAAATTATGAATATAAAAAACTAAAATGTATTCTTCTTGGCTGGGTAAGCAGGGGGCAGTTTGATTTTTTGAACCCCAGAGGTTGATTTACTGAGCATGTTGGTTGGAGGGGCGGATCTCACAGTTGTTGGGGGCTTGGTTGTCTTTTTTGGCATGTTGTGAGAGAAAAAAAATCACAAAAATGGAAACTATGCTGCTTAATAATTCATCCAGATTTGTATTGCTCCCATTACATTATCCAGATATTTGGTCAATGTACAAAAGAGCAGAAATGACTTTATGGACAGCAGAATGTTATGACTACTCCCCTCCCTTGTTATACCCTGAATCTATCAATAAAATGATCACCGGACTTCTCTATATGAATGACGAGATTAGTAATAGATACACGGTGGAAATGTCTCAAGAGTTTCAAGTGACAGAAGTGAGATGTTTCCTGGGATTCAAGCAAAGTGTTCAAAATACCCATATGGAGGTTTATTCTGGTTTGCTAGGGGTGGAGACCATGGATAATGGAATTAGAGAAAAGTTGGAGTGGATCAAATCTCATGGATGTCCCAGCAGAAATAATATCCAGGAGAGAGTAGTAAGTTGTGCCGTGGCGGAGAGTATTCTATATTCCGGTATCGCCTGTTGTGCATTTTGGTTAAAAAGAAGAGGCATTTACTTCAAGACATTTAACTTGATTCACGACGACAAACTACTCCAGAGGGATTTCATGTTTGTCCTTCATGAAAACCTGGATCATAAATTGGACCAGACGAGAATTCATGAGATTATCAAATCTGCCATCAAAGTGGAAGAAGATTATATCGAAAATGTATTAAAGCCAAATGATTATGGGTTGGATAAAATCAAGGTAATGGATTATATCAAGTATTGCGGTAATAAATTATGTTTATCGTTCCATGTGGATACAATTTATAAGATGGATAGAAATCCACTAGATTGGGTACCATCGAGATTTTTGGTATACATTAAACCCAAAGGGGAGGACCACAAAGAGGAGGGGGAGGAAGATTTTTAATCACAAAATGTCTAAATCCTATACCTACATTTTCCCGACAGAATCAATCTCCTTGGAGTTGTCTCAAATAGAGTTATCCTGGAGATTGGATGTATGGAGACAAGAATCCAGTCAGAGAGAGATCAAGGTGGATTACCCAATAGATTCCAGACTGTTGTTATATATAAATTATTATCTTCAAAACCCATGTGACATGTATATTATAACAGAATGCCCATTGGAAATGATAATTAAAATCCTAAAAGAGGCGGAATATATGGGGATTCATAAATTGAAATGGATTTGTTATGGTGAAATAAAAGAAAGAATGTACGGATTGCCCACCAGTGATTTCAGAATTGAATTCAGGGTTCAGCTCCAAAAGGATCTCAAGTGGTGGGATGAATATGAAGAGACGGAAGTAGTTCGGGTCCCCCCTGATTTGGTGTATGAATTATCAAAGGGATTGGGGGAGATGGTGATCAATGGCGAGGATATGGAGGTGTTTAAAAGTAAGAGACTAAATTTATTAATGGCTAAATATAGGATGGGTTGGGGATTCATGATGAACCATAACAGAAGAGAAGAGAGATGTTTTAAGGAGTGTTCAAATAAAGCAATGGAAGAGATAACAAATATGCTGGAGAAGGGTTTGTTAGATTATATTCAATTTAGTGTGGGTAAAGAAGTGATGGAGATCAACAAATACAAGGGAGATGACGAATATATTATTTGTTATATGATACTTCAAAGGGTATTAATCACAATTTTGAGTAGACTCCCCCCTGATTTTGAGGTTATCAAAGATAGAATCAAGAGAAAGACAGATAAATGGATGAAAGAACCAGAAGAGGAGTCCTTGACTCAATGTGAAATGGATAATCCAACTACCCTAATCAGTGTATAAATAGGTATATAACAAATCCAAATAATCAACAACCAGCAAACCACCCTGAAAGCCACATAATCGGTACTATCCAAAGGGAGATACCCGGGACATATGAAACAGAAAAGATCATTGGCCATATCAGAACAGTTGGCAGTGTTTAATTGTCTCCCCATGTTCTCCATTTGATAGGCACAATTAGAGCATATCTTATTACCCACCCCTAACCCATTATTACTATTGAGAGTCATGATAGTTCCAGGACAGAGAACAAAGTGTTGACTATATAACAACCCTCTCCCCTTGTTTAAATTCAATTGAGAGGGATCGGTGAGCACAACGGTGCTAGGATCGCTCCACCTGAGGCTATCAAATGGACAGAAGATGGCAGAGGATTGATATACCCAGTTTATATTGTTGTAATCGGCCCATCCTAGGGGATTATAGGGTATTCCGGGATGAGGTTGATTGCTACACGAGGAATAACCACCAGGAGAAAGGAATAACCCAATAGACCACAGGGATGGCGAAGAAATACTCCCAAGCCAATTATAATAAATCATCTCTACGAATAACAAGATAAAACATAATAATGCCATGGAGATATCCCCTTTGCCTAGATGTATCCATGATAAAGCCAATAATAAGATAATCCATCCATTCCATAATGAAACAAAGCCAATCACATACCAAGAAGAAAAGAGACAAAAATTATCACACAAGAAGATTAAAAATGTTACCAATGGTCCTGACATGGGAGGATAATGTGTGTGGTTTAGATATTCTGACAACTTCTCCATCAAGATTTATGTTTGATCAACCCTTGGTCACCAATTTCATATTATCAGGAGTATTATATTGTGGAATGAGTTTTGTTCAATATGGTAATGGATTGATCTCTTGCTTCGAACAAATTGAAAATACAACATCTTGTACCACTAATTTCACTGACTTCAACATCCCTCATCCAAATGTGACTGTATACCTATCGGATATAATTCCATCAGAGGACCCTAGAATAGAAAGATCATATCCACCTGAAATTTACCAACCTCTTCAATATGAATTGTCCCAGGGACTGATGCAGATGATTATCCCATGGGATCATAGCTGTGTCGTTCCGCCAAATAGTATTTACACTGGTGGGTTGAGATGGTCCCTATTGGGTTTGGGAATCGATACTCAGACATATACTATATCCCTAACCCTGTTCTCTCCCCAGAAATTATACAACGCCATGTACGGAGTAAGCATAGGAACGACTCAAGGGGCATCATTCATTATACCATCTCAACAAGCTGTACTCTATCAACCATATAGTGAAAAAACAGGAGCTGTAGTTGGAATCATAGTAGCTGTCATTGTATCTCCGATTGTGTTAGGAGTGACAATTTATTGTATATTATGGTTGATTAATCAAAGTTAATTTTCTTAAGCAAACTATCTCTGGCACATTCTTCAGGAGGTGGTAGTTCACTGAACATCAGTTTGCCCTCCAAATCAATGATGGGCAGAAGCAACAGCTCATCGGGATTGTCTAGGTTTCTAAATTCTCGTCTCACCCTCTTAACCTTCTCCTCCTTGCTTTCGTCCAGATAACATCTCTTGGAACTATCCTCTGATCGCACGGAGAAGATAATACTCTGAATAAATTTCCTCTTGGCAGCATGCCATTCAATCTCCTTCTTATAATCTATAATAGCTCGAACTTCTTTGTCCAGGGTAATTTTAATCCAGTAATATAAATAATCTTCAATGGTTTCAAAATACTCTCCCCTTCTGAAAACCGGGTCCCACTCAACAGGAACACACATCAATTCAGTGGGTCGATCAAATTTCAATGGATCAAACCAAGTGCTACACGAGGTATGGTTATTCAAGAGGGAGAATTCACTGATGGACACTCCATAAGGTAATCCCCGGCAAAACACACTGTACCATTTCCCCCCTCTCTTTTCGAACACATGATTGCCATCGGTAGAGGGACGGAAAGATAAATTGGGTATTTCGTTTAAATTGATATACTTGGTAATTGCTTCTATCACCCTTGCCTTATCGATAGGAAATGGCCCATAAAGAATATGAAATGGTAAATCAGGCGCAATCACTCGGGGTAATTTCTCATATTCGTATCTTACTCTAGTGGGATTGACATCATATTTATGAGCACACATGGTTATGATCATCTCCTCATCCTCTGTCCCCCTTAACCCTAATAGATATGTCTGGATAGTAGTCTGACCAGTCTTGGGATCTCTCCTGTCAAACAGTTCGGATTCCCAGAGGGTGATATTTTTGGTACAATCCTCCTTCCCCCACCCCTCTTGAATATCAAATTTATACTCGGGGGAGAATTTATTTGCGTATTGCAATAATTCCTCATCTGATTTGGCTTCCTCGTAATCAATATAATCTCTATGAGAAGTGCTATAAGGGATGACTAATCTCATACTCGTATCAACTTGGTTGTCATTCATCCATTTTAAACAAGTTTTATAGCCCTTCAGGGTGGAATCGAATACTAGAATTTGTCCACGGAGATTGTCAGGGAGTTTGGGGATAATTTTAGTCAGCAGCACAAAATCAATGTCCATTATTTTTAGGGTGATCAATGCAACAACTTTATATGGGGGGTTTTGTGGGGTAGATGAGCCAATTCTGTCACCAAGCACGATCTCCCAGATAATCTTAAAGTTGGAAAATGCATGCTCCGAGTCGGACTTGGTCAAACTCAAAGGAGTTCTAAGCAAATTACCAAATGTCAGGGGATTGGATGTATATTACCATCATGATGACAATCTCAAGAGGGTATTGGAAGAATTTATCGACAAAAACCCCAAAATTTCAAACGTGAAATTAGATGGTCTTTCTTTGTCCAAGTTACCAGCAGGGACAACCTCCTTGACTGTGTCTATCATTGATGATAATATGGCAAAAGCTATGAACACAAGTAAGTATCTTCAAAGTTTATTTATCACAGATCACAAATGGGAGTATGTGGATAATATCAAGAATTGTCTGGCGGGAGTATCACTCCAAACGGTTATTTTCTATACACCAAAGAGAGAGATTACACAGGAGATGTTTATGGAGTACATTAGTATTTGGATTCAAGCAGGCAAACATATGGATAATTTTAAATACAAAGGGGGTGACTTTGGATCTGATTTCGTGGGATATTTCAAGAAACTGAGTGCATTCCATGATTTGATGAAGAAGGGGGGCAAATTTGAAACCCTGGACGAAGAGGGTATTTGGAACTCCTTGCTTTTAAACATAAAAATATGAATTCGGCCGAGACTTTTATCATCCTGTCGGGAATATATCTGCCCGCCATGTACTTATCCGTTTTCATAACTGGTGACCCCATGCTATTATGTAGATTTGGTAATATATCTATAGCCATGTCCATATCCTATTATCTATTGGTTGACGATGTTATCATATACCCGCAATTGATTTGGTTATTTATAACAGGATTAGTGGTAGTGATCTATACTAATCCCCCAACTTGCTATCCCTATATATGTAATTACGAAGTACAAGGATGGGTGATAAATGTTCTCTGTCCGATATTCCTAAGTGTGGGAATAGTATTAGATGTATTATTAATATGGTGGAGAAGGGGATTAATGAATCTTCTTTCTAAGCAGTGATTTCTCAATCATCTCACTAAAGTCATGGGTCTCGGAGAATGTTTTCAGTCTGCTGACATAATACACTTCATCGTTTGTCTTTCCATTGTTCCTAATAAAGCTTGTTATATCATAAAGAAATTTAAGTACTTGAATTAAAAACATCATCACCAAAATGAACAACCCAGCCGATCCCACGTTAAGACCCATGCAAATCAAATACTCATCAGCGGTCACCCCGGGGTATAAATTGAAATAATTAGAGATAGAGGTGGAAAAGGTGGGAGCAGGAAAAAGGCTTCTCCAAAAATAACCGATACCATCACCTATGATAAATATAAATAAAGTCTTGAACCATGTCCATCCGTTATACAATATCAACATGAGATCCTCATTGACATGTTGTATAAAGGTGACATCGGCGGATAGGTATTCAATAAACATGGGACACTGACAGGATCCAAAGGAGGGGGATTCGGCCACGCAATTGGACAACAGCCAAGTTTTGAATGAGAAGGTGGATGGGGTAAAGGTAAATACCTTGGGTTGGAGCATAGGAATGCACCATACTTCTCTGTCGGCTGCCCCAGTGGGATCCAACAGATTGGCTAAATCATAGGGGTCTGTCTGGGGATTGGTCTCGTAATTCCTCCAACAGGTGAGTACATTCTGAACCTCGGTGACCACATCAAAGTTCTCCACTCCATTGATGATACTACTGAGACCTTGACGAATCCACCCAAGGGGGGAATAGCTAGTCGACCCCTTGCACAATTGAATATTAGCAACACATTGCATTCCATTAGGACACAATGATTGGGTTCCAGGGCACATGGGCGTATCTTCCATCCTCCTCCTGCTAATCTGAATGGGGGGCCGGAGTCTATAATAGGAGAGAGCATCTCTGAAATGTCTGGACACGTTCCTATTGACAGTGGACTTGATGCGGATATTATGTCTCATATTGCTGATCATGGAAATCATCTGTCTCCTCTTGCCCCCTTTCTTACTTTTAGTGTTCCCTTTCTTCACCCCCCTTCCCCTCTCCATTAATTTAGTAAAGAGACAAGAGGCATCCACGATGACGTCATGAATGGAGCCAGGGGCGAAGGACAGATCACAAGAGCCAATGGAAGTATCAAAAGAGTTTGCCCCAACATTCTTCTTAAACCCATTGATCATGTCCCCTCTGTTCATGCTGGTTCTCAATCTCCTGACTTTCTGGTGATACCAAGGTAAGGGAGTGCCCCAAGGACAAGTGCCGACGAAGGATTCCCCGTTGATGCACTTTTTAACCAGGACGTCTTGACTGTAACAAATATAATAGCAATCGTGGGTGTCCAACAATTTCATGTTCAAGGCATTCCCATGAGGATTAAATCCCCTAGTCACATGAGGACAAGAGTCGGGTTCGTGAAGGGTTGTATGGAGAATGGTGTCCCCGTAGGATTCTATGTAGGTTTGGTTTTCCTGGTAGCATTGCAACAGGGTTCGGGAATTGGTCCTTGGCCCAGCGTTGACGTAAAGACCAGGCGGATCTACACTGAAGAAATTGCCGGCACATTCAGAATAGATTCCAAAGGAGGCCAATTGATTAGAGCTGCAGGCTATATCATTGCTAGTCGGAAGAGAACAGAGTCCAAGACAGAATAACTCAAAGAAGGAAAAGAGGACATTATAGACCAAGTAATTGAACAACTCGAGGAAGGCACAGTATTGTCCGGCCACAGCACAGAGAGACTTGGTGGCCAGAACCTGGAATATATCCGTCAAAGCATCTATTACCAATAACATGCCAGTATGAAAGAAGATGTCGATGACAGTCAAAACCACTTGAAGATAAACATCCGACACCGTCTCATAAATTAGAATTAACTCTTCAAACACTTGGCCCAGGGAATCGCCATAAACAATAGCCAATCTCCTGGCCCCGAATGCTTGCAAACTGAATTCCATGCCATCATAGATATGAAGACACACAAACATCATCTCTCTGGTCGCGGTGTTGGTCAATGGGGCAAACAAGGATCTAATTTCAGCCATGACTTGTAAGATTCCACCCAATAAATTATAGATGTCCACCACTATATCACTCAGCATATTAATAGTTAATAGAAATTCCACCCTATGCCATTCTAAAAGATAGGAGAAAACAAAAACAACCATGACTCCCATGATGATCAGAAATCCATAAGTGAACAAGACGAGAAGGAATCTGCGGACGAAGGAATCGATGACAACAGGGATCAATCTGAAAAACCACCAGAGAAATCGTTTGACCCTGTAATAAGCTCCATCTTCCGTCTCGACAAATGTGTCATCGATCCATTCCTGAAAAATATTATGGACATTTTCAAAGAGAGATTGGAAGGTTGCTAAGAATACTGGTAAGATGATAAAGAAGATATAGGTGATGAGAGTAGAAGTTACGAATGTGGTAGTAGCTTCGATGACACCTGATCCTTCCACAGCCATCTTCTTCTCATCTTGTTCAGGTCCAGTGGTTTGAGGAGAGGAATGAATGGATTTGGCGACATGAGAAAAGGATGTCTGCACAAGACGACTGACGGCCCCAGGAATGGAGGAAATAAGGCTGGAAAACAAGGAGGTGAGGAACATAATTTATGAATTCACAAATTTGATGAATTTCAAGGAGACGATGGAGTATTTGGATCAAAATGAATTCATCCCTGGTATTGAACATTCTCTTACCTTGATTGGTATCTTGGCATGCAATGAGTATACCGAGAAGGAGAAAGAGGACATATTGAAAAAAATTGAATCATTGTACCCTGATGATATTAGTGATATTAAGACTCCATATGTGACTCGATACTTGATCAAAAGAGAGATTCAAAATTGTAGAGTGGAAAATAAAAACAATGAAGACGATAAGAAATTTATAGAAGAATTAAAAAAAGAGGTGGTCGAGAAGACTAGACGAATTGAATCCCTTGGTTATGAATTAAGAAAGAGAAAGGATGAATGGAGACCCCCGGTGAAAAGATACAAAGAGGAATGGGACCGAGATTCAAAACCATTCATTCAACCTCGACCTCCTATTTGGAGAGATGATGGTGGGGGGAAGCCTAGAGGATTCGAGGAACCAAACAGACATCAACCCGGGAGAGATAAATGGGTGCAACCGCGTGAAGAACTTGATACACCACCGACCACTAGTAGACAGCCCCTGGGGAGAGACGAATATATCCCGAAAACGTGGAGAAATTCTTTTAGAAATTAAATACAACACAAATTCAAATGGATTTTAACAGTGCAATGAGATACTTGATCAATTGCATGCGAAGTGGTGGAATAGAACACCATCTCACTGTACTTCAGATCTTATTAGATAATCGATACACAAACTCAGAATGGGAAGAAATGTTTGAGCGATTCGATATGATGTATGAATGCGACTGTAGTGATTTGGATTTCGAAAGCAGAAAATCGTATTACAGAGCACAGGCCATACAAAATTGCAGTCAAGTGGTGGAATTGCAAAAGTTAAAGATAAAGCTTAAAAAGGAGATGAATAAAGGTGTAGAGGATGGGGAAGAAGGGGAAGAGTCTGATTAAAGAGAGAGTGGAGTAATGGAGAGCAGAATTGATGCAGCAGGATGATTGGAAAGAGATGAAATATTTTTAAAATCACAAAATGAATATCTCTGAAACTCTTCTCACTATCGCGGATCAAGAATCTGATAATAAATTTAGACGAACATTCACTACTCTCCGTGCTTTATTGAGTAAAGATTCCAGTGAAGAGGAGAGGATGAATATCATGAATTTACTTGATAAAAAGTATCTCACGGTTGGTGAATTCCCGGA
>Ga0302198_10005649_pt1 | contig 11541 bp, 17 predicted proteins | sample II_Bog_N2_2_FD_193521 | JGI IMG/M metagenome (GOLD analysis project Ga0302198, IMG submission 193521) | Peat permafrost microbial communities from Stordalen Mire near Abisko, Sweden - II_Bog_N2_2 | ecosystem: Environmental > Terrestrial > Soil > Wetlands > Peat | place: Sweden: Abisko... | reverse complement strand
CGCCCGACGCCTGGCTCGGTATACGTTCCGCGCCGCCTGATCCCTCCCAGGGTCACCGCCCGCCCGTAACGGGCCTTCCGCGCCGACACCACACCCTCCCGGGTCGTCCGTGCCGCGCCCAGGTGCGCTGTCGCACCGTCACTCCCATTCCACCCCGCCGCCGGGCATCCCGTCCGCCGGCTCCTGCCACGAGGCTCCCCATGAATCCATCACTGTTCCAACTACTCGCCGAGGAGCACCGCAGCGAGCGGGTCGCGTCGCGGAGCGCCCAGGTCCGGCGCTCACGTCGGACCCCTGCCGGTCATCGCTTCGCTTCGCGCGCCCGGGTGGGGGTCGGTGGCCTCCTGGTGACGATCGGCACGCGCCTCGCCGGCCCGCGCACCGGGCCGGTCGGACTGCATCGTCCTCCGGCGTGACCGGTCAGCCGGTGCACGGCGTGCGAACACGCGACGACGCCCCGGGCGTACTGCCCGGGGCGTCGTCGCGTGTGGTGAACGATGACGTGGCTACAGGGCGTCCTTCACCTTTTCGCCCGCCTGCTTCAGGTTGCCGGCGGCCTTGTCGCCTTTGCCCTCGGCCTGCATCGAGCGGTCATTGGTGGCACCGCCGACCTTGTCCTTCACGTCGCCCTTGAGCGCCTGTGCCTTGTCCTTTGCCTTGTCTACGATTCCCATCAGGAACTCCCTTCGATCGGCTCAACCTCCGCGATACCCGGCAACGGAGGCTGCAAACGCCAGGACGTGACCTCTTGGCCTTCGACCGGGACCCGTGGTCCACGCCGGACCCGGCTAGAAGAACGCGGCCCGCACCACCTGTCCCTCGATGACGAGGAGATTGAGGCGGCTGGGCCGGAGGTCAGCTGTGAAGGCGGTGCCCGTCGCGGGCGGGTCCTCCATGACCCGAACGTGGGCGACTCCGTTCGAACTCGCAGCGGACAGTGCTTCCCCCCGGGCCATCCCGACATAGGGCAGAGCGACCAGCGGTTCGTGACGATCGAACCAGGGATCGGTGGAGGGTGACGTCGGCACCGAACCAGTCTGCACGTCACAGGACCGTCACGGCGCGGGCATCTCCAACGGCAAGGCTGTCGTACCGAGCACCCGGGCGCCGACCTGAACGTCGAGCCGAGATCGAGGTCGCCCCGACGTAGGGGAGAGGATCTCCCCGGAGCCCACCAGCCTGCTCGGCGGGCAACGTCGTGCCGACCGCCCGTGGAGGGCACCGGGATAGAATTCATGCGAGTGCAGACGGAGACCGTGGTGACAGATCCCGGTCCGCCCAAGTCCAAACTGACTGGCGGACAGAAGTGGATCATCGCCGGGCTACTCGTCCTCCAGGTCCCGTCGAGCTTGATCTTCTATCCCTTGGCCGCAGTGTTCGCCATCACCGGAATCTTCGTTCCCGTCGCGATGGTCCTCCTGGGGATCGGCACGCTGCCGTTCTCGTGCGCCATGAGGTGCAGGGATCGTTGGCAGGGCCTTCGTCAGCCGGAGGCGTCCGGCGCGTGATGGCCGCAGGTCGTGGAGTCCACACCCGTGTCGGGTTCCGGGACGCCCCCCGTCCGACGTCTCCGGGGCCCTCCGCAACGCGTACGCCCGGACGGATCGACGCGTACGGTTCAGACGATGGGCGATGATCGGGTCGGCGGGAGTGCCGACAACCACGACGAGGACGATGTGGTCGCCTCGGTCGCCACTGGGGACGGACCGCTGACCTACGAGTTCGAACCGACGGCCGACGGCAACGCGCTGACCGTGCATTCCCCCCCGGGGACCGGCCGCAATCTCCGAATGGTGTGGACGATGTCGGACACCCCCGTCTCACGGGATCACCAGGCATGCGACACCTGGGGCGTCACTGACGGCCCGATCACCCAACAAGGCGTGGCACTCCGGGTGGTGGAAGAGGACGGATCCGTCGCGCTGGCGATCTGTGTCATGAAGAACATCTGGATGGGAGGCAACTGGATCTTCAATGCCATCGGGTTCGATCACGGCTCGTTCGTCGTCCTGGGATCCGTTGATCTCTCCGCCACGTTCGGCCCGCAGGGCCTGGTCCCGGAATTGCCGTGGCGCATGTGCGCACGGGTCCGGGACAGCACGCTGGACTGGAAGGTCTGGCCCACCGCCCGACGTGAGCCGGCGTGGGGGGACGCCATGTTCGGCACCACGACCACGCTGCCGGCCGAATGGGTCTATGCGGGGCGCCCGGGCTTCTATGTCGGACACCTGGAGATGGGTGACGATGCCGAGTTCACCGACGAATCCGTCACGGAACTGGAACCGGAGCGGTGACGGGAAACAGACGTGGCCGTGCGTGGCGGAACACCTGGTCAGAGGTCGGTAACCTGTGGGCGGCGCCTGGCTCGAGCCGGCGTCGTGTCCCCGCACACTGATTGGTAGAGGCGATGTCCAGGGAAGCGCAGCTTGTCCGCACCCTCGTCGGGTTGGCTGACAACCTGGTCGATGACCTCGACGTCATCGACGTGCTCACCGTCCTCAGCGACCGGTGCGTCGAGGTTCTGGACGTCGACTCGGCCGGGGTGATGCTCGCCGGACCCGGTGGCGAACTCCAGGTCGTCGCCAGCTCGAGTGACGCCATGCGAAGTCTCGAACTGTTCGAGCTGCAGGCCAACGAGGGCCCGTGCGTCGACTGCTTCATCAGTGGGGCACCCATCGTCAACCTCGAGCTGTCGGAGGTTGACGGACGGTGGCCACGGTTCGCCCGACGAGCCATCATCCTCGGGTTCCACTCGGTGCACGCCCTCCCGATGCACCTGCGGGGCACCACGGTCGGAGCGCTCAATTTGTTCCGTACCACCCCGGGGACGTTGAACGGCGATGACGTGGTGGCAGCCCAGGCCTTGGCGGACGTGGCGACGATCGCAATCATCCAGCACCAGTCGTCGATGAGCGCCGCCGACCTCCACGCGCAACTCCGCGAAGCCCTCAACAGTCGCATCATCATCGAACAGGCCAAGGGCAGGGTCAGCGAGGCGTCCGGGCTCGACATGGACCGGTCGTTCGACCGCATCCGGAACCATGCGCGGAATCACAATCTCCGGCTCACGGATCTGGCGAGGACCATCGCCGAAGGCACGACGGAGATCGTGGGACTGGACCCGCCTCCCAAGAAGAAGTCGGTCCGCACCGTTCCGCCGGATCCGCGGTCCGGCACCCCACCGAGCTGACATCGGCGGCCCGGAAGGTCGGTGTCGAATCCAGACGGGACGTACGGGCCGAACCATCCGTCACCCGGCCGGAGTGGCCCACGATGCCGTCTCGGAGTCCCGACATCGGTTCGTTCCGGAACTCCGGCCGAGGGTGACGCCTTTGGGACCTTGGGCCGCTGACACCATGATCGTGGCCGGTACTCCGCGACGTGTCTCCCCGCCCACGTGACTCGCTCAAACGGTCTCGGCTGAAGATCCTGGCAGCAGCATCGCCACGAGCCCGTCTGCGTGGGCACCGATCCACTCGGCATCGGCCGGGTTCCGGCCGGTGAGCAGTTGCACTTCAGGGGCATTCACATACGGCAGGGAAGCTGCACCGACCAGCACGTAGTAGAGGACGTCACTGTCGATCGGCGCAGCCACCCCTCCGTCGCGGAGCCGCTGCCACGTGGGCCGGATCGCCTCGAACAGTGGTCGGACGTGCATCTCCGTCATCCACGTCAGCCGGTCGCTGGCAGCCGTCCCCTCGTGCACCATGATCTGATTGAGCTCCGGGTGTTCGGCGGCGAAGCACACGAACCGTCGGATGCCCTCGGCAAACGCAGCGCAGAGTTCCGGCAGTGCCACTTCTGCCACGTCGGTGGGAAGTACCCCGTGCAGTACCACCGCCAACAGGCCGAAGAGATGGTCCACCGCGGTCGTCCACAGGATCTCCTTCGACGTGAAGTGGTAGTTGATCTGCGGCTGATGGGCATCCACCCGCCTCGCGATCGAGAGTGTCGAGGCACCGTCGAAGCCTTTCGCCCCGAACTCCGACAGCGCGGACTGCAGCAGCGCCTCTCGGATGTCGCTTCGGGTCCGACGGGGGCGGACCGGGGATGGACCTTCGGCGTTGCGTGGCACTACGTTCGAGTGTAGCGTTATTATGAACTGATAATAGTGAACGAGAGGTGCTCGACATGGTCGACGTGATTGGGCCGTCCGGCCAGGACGGACGTGATGACCGCGTGCGGATCCTGGCGCTGTCGGAGCACCCGCTCCAGGCCCCGACGGATCGAGACATGCTCCCGTCCGAGCGCCGGGAGTTCGTTCGTTCGCATCGCACCTGTGTGTTCGGAACCCCACGACGGGCGGACGGCCCCGCCATGTCGATCGTGTACTACGTCCCGACCGAAACCGACGAGTTGCTCGTGTCCACGATGCGTGACCGGGGCAAAGCCAAGGCCGTTGCTCGTCACCCCAAGGTGAGCATCTGTGTGCTCGACGAGCGGTGGCCGTTCGCCTACCTCCAGGTGTACTGCGATGCCGTGGTCGACGACGATCCCGAACTGGTGGTCGACGTGATGATGGCCATCGGCGGACGTATGTCGGGCGAGCCGCTACCGGTGGACGCTCGGCCGGTCGTCGCGGCCATGGCCGAAGAGGAGGGCCGGGTGGTACTCCGATGCCGCCCCTACAATTCATTCGCCCAGCCGCCTCGGCACCTGTACGAGAACGATCAGGAGGAGCGCATCACCCACTGGCGTTCCGGCGTGGTGCCTTGGGACGCGCCAGACCCTGAGTGATCCGAGGAGGTGCCATTGTGGCCCGCGATCCCCGCTCCTCGTTGCCGACATGAGTACGAGCCAGCCGTTCGATGGGCAGCTCCGCTGCGGCTGGTGATCGGGTGTGCCGCAGGTCGACCCACTTCCAGGTCGCTGCTCCCTCGACGGAGCACGTGGCGGACGGGGGCATCGGCCCCTCTGGCCGAATGAGTTCTTACGGACGCAACGTGGAGGGCCGCCCCCTACGAGCGGCCGTAGCGATCCTCGAGACGCACGACGTCGTCGAGCTCGGTGGTGCTCGCCTCGAGGATGACCGTGTCCTCCAGGGCGGTCATCCGGTGCCGAGTGCCAGGCCGGAGGTGGACCGCTTCGCCGGGAAGCAACTCGAACGACTCCAGCGGGGTGTCGGGATTCCCCACCTCGAAGAGCAGGCGCCCCGACTGGACAGCAACCGTCTCCTCCTTCTGCTCGTGATACTGGAGCGAGAGCGCGTAACCAGCGGTGACGTGCAGTGCCTTTCCGCAGTAGCGACCGTCGACGAGCGCGAAGTGTTCCTCGTGCCCCCACGGCTTTTCGACTCGACGGACGGCGGACACCCACGAAGACTTGGTCATTCCAGTTCCTCCCCCCAAACACGATGAGCACTGATCGTCGACCGACGTGATGTGTTCATCTGGGGTCCAGGGCCTCAGACTAGGCGCGGCTCGGAGCCGCGGACCGGGGCCAGTCGGGAGACCCACGGTGGTCCCGGCGATCGGGCGAGTCGAGCCGCTCAGGGGCGCGTTGGCAGAGAAGTCGCAACGGTCAACGGGATGAGCAGGGGCATCGTTCTCTGGCCGGACGGCGAGACAACGGGACGTATTTGCTCGTTGTGGAGCGAGCTCGAAGCTGGAGGCATCGCGACCCTGTTGACCACGAGCCATCGCAACCACCGACCTCACGTGTCGTTGGTCGTGGGCGAGGACCTCGACCATGGAGCGGCACTCGATGCGCTCGATGCGCTCCCCAGCGCCCCGATCCCGCTCCGCATCGAGTCGGCTGGACTGTCTCCCGGTGGGACCGCCGTTCTCGGCGTCGTGATGTCGAGGGGACTGCTCGATGAGCACCGACGAGTCAGCTCTCTGGTCGGAGGGCTTCTCCGGCAACCGTGGCCCGACGACGACATCGACCGGTGGACTCCACACCTCACCATCGCCTACGCGCCGACTCCCGACGAGCTGGGACGAGCGATGCCCATCGTCGAGTCGAAGCTACCGATCACCGGGCTTCTGACGACGGGTGGCGTTGAGGACGGCAGCACCGGCGACCGGTGGGCTGCACTGCGACCACGCTGATCGGACGGCGCGATCGGGCGCTGCGACTGCCTCGACGACCGTCGAAGCCTCTGGGTCTTCCCAGTGATGCAGGCCCGGTTGCCCGCCAGCAGGACTCCCTGGCCGGATCATGCAGGCACGCGCTCCTGGCCCAACCACTGGCTGGCATCGACTGGTTGGAGTCCACGGGCCCGAGACTCCGTCAGACCCCGGGTGAGGTAGACGACAGCAACCCGCCGATCTCGAATTCGTGGAGGGCGCAGCGGGTCACGTCCCCTCATCGACCCGGCCGGCCCGCAGGCCGTCGTGCATGATCGCAAGAAGTCGACCGGACTGCTCCTCGTCCGCGCGCGAGTGGCAGATGGAATAGGCGGCCCCCGTCAAGAGAGCCATGACGTCGTTGACCCCGATGTCCCTTCGCACACTGCCGGCTCGTTGCGCCCGGTCGAGGAGCTTGCCCAGGACGTCAACGAGGGCTCGGAAGGCCGGTGCCTCCCCGAGCTGCAGGCGGATTCCGTCGGAGCTGAGGGTCTCGACGAGGTCGCGCTTCACTGCACCCTCGCGCGCCAAGAGGTCGACGAACGACGAGAACGCATGGCCGGGATCCGGATCGTCTGAGAGGGCTCGACCCTCCTCGATCAACTCGCCGATCCGATCGAGGACCACTGCTTCGAACAGCGCTTCCTTGGTGGCGAAATGCCGGTAGACCGTTCCGGCACCGACTCCGGCGCCGCGCGCGATGTCATCGAGCGACGCATCCGAGCCTTCGGCGGCGAAGGCGGCGCGGGCGGCCTCGAGGACGCGGTCCCGGTTGCGCCGTGCGTCGGCACGCAGTGGGCGGTCCTGCGAGCCATGGACGGGCATGGCGTCGGCGTCGGCGTCGGCGTCGGCGTCGGCGTCGGCGTCGGGGGTTGGGGTGGGGGATCGAGCCATCAGACAGACCTTCTCACACCGCTGGCAAACGGGGCGGTCGTTCCGTATAGTATCAACGGGGTAGGCGTTCCGTTTTGATCGGAACGTGATCCACGAACCCCGAGAGGGACGGCAATGGGCGACCTGGTAGATCAGAGGGAACTTCGAGATCTCATCGAACGTGGGCGGGTGGCCGCCCTCGTCGACCGCTACGTCAACACACTCGATGAACCCAGCAGCTTCGACGAGGACTGGGCCCGCTCGCTCTTCACCGAGGACGTACGGCTGGAACACGAGGTCGCGGTCCTCGAGGGCATCGAGGAGGTCGCTGTCGTACACCAACTGGTGATGGCCCGCTGGCAGCGCACCTTGCACTTCAGCACGAACCACCACATCGAGTTCGAGGACGACCACGCACATCTGACCGCTCGCCTGATGGCCATCCACGTGCACCCTGGTGTCAACCCACCTCACCCGCTGATCGCCGCCAACGTCATGGACGCCGATGCCGTGCAGACGGGCGACGGGTGGCGATTCGAGCGATTCGCCCTTCGCAACATCTGGAAGACCGGACAGTCAGCTGCGATCGCGGGAGTGGACGAGCAATGAGCGAGGCAACGGAAGGCAAGCCGGCCCCCGTGGGTCATCCCGAACATGAGGCTCCTCAGGATGGAACCGCACGGTCGCCGGAACTGCGCGCCCTGATCGAGTCGGGTCCGATGGCCCACCTCAGCACGATCAACCCCGACGGTAGCCCGCACGTCACCGTGATCTGGATAGGGCTGGACGGAGACGATCTCGTCAGCACCCACATGCGGGACAACGTCAAACTCCGGAACATCCGGCGGGATCCCCGAGTTGCGCTCTCGCTCGACGGACCGCGTGAGGCCGGGGTGTGGATCAATCCCTACGCGGTCGTCTATGCCCGGGCGACGGTCGAGCCCAGCGCTCGCATCTGGGACCTGATGACCAGACACGCAAAGATCTACGTCTCACCTGATGCCGAAGTCCCCGCTCCCGAGGGCGCAGCGCCCGGATTCATCGTGCGGTACTCGATCACGCGGATCGGTGGCATCGGACCCTGGGCGACCAGCCCCGCGTCCTGACATTCCGCACCGGAGGCGATGACCACGTCACGCGGTCCGACGCGTCATGGTTTCGGTCGATCGATGGATGGATGGACGGTCACCCACACGCCCCGACGTGACCTTCCCATTGATCAGGCGTCGCGCTTGACCATCCGCCATGCGCCGAGCGCTGTCCACACCACCACCCAACCCACGACGACGCAGATGGCGACCGTGGTCGTCTCCGTCACACCGGCCACGCCGGTCGCCCCGTTGTGCGTACCGCCGAAGACCGAGGGCAGGCCACCGGGTTCGAAGTGGGTCACGGCGGTGCCGACGAGTGCTCGTTGGAGGTTGATCAGGTGGGTGATGGGCGAGTGCGACAGCAGCGGGGTCAGCACGATCTCCAGCACGATCAACAGGATCACCGGGACCGTGCGCTGGCCCATCAGCGACGACAGACCCAGGCCGATCAGGAAGCCGACGGCCGCGTACAGCTCGATCCACAGTCCGGATTTGATCATCAGCGAGAGCGAGGGTGACAGGAACCGGCCCGAATAGTCGGTGTAGTTCACGGCCGCGATCTGCCTGGCCGCGTCCTCGATCTGGGCCTGGGAGACCGGAGGCGACGTGGGTGCGCCGGGACCGATCTTGATTCCCGGACCGTTGCCGCCCCCACAGGGGACACGGTTGACCACCTGGACGAGTTCCGAGTTCGGACCGATGTTGAAGCCGAAGTTGCAGATCACCTCGTCGGCATGGCCCGCGGCCCACGTCTCCAGGGCGGGCTTGGACAGCCCGACGGGGACGTTGACATTGTTGAAGCTGAGCTGGGTGGGTGCGGCAAGCACGCAGACGGTGCACACGAAGGCGAAGCCCACCGCCACCAACGGCACGATGATGGCCAGACCGGCCGGGATCCGGGCCAGGTAGAGGGCCAGGCGCGACCTTCCGGTCACCACGAGGTGGCGGAACATGCCCTCGGTCAGATCGACCGACCCGGCCGTGCAGCCGAGCGTGGCCGCGACGATGAAACCGAAGATGAAGAGCACGCCGGCCACCATCGAGGAGAAGATGTCGTAGCCGCCGGCCGGACCATACGAGTGTGGGGCCACCGCGTGGGCGACGAGCCGGATGGTGAGGAACACCACGGGGATGCCGATGTTCACCAGGATCAGCGCTGCCATGAGCCCCCGTCGTCTGCGGAGCTCCATGATGCGGGTGGCGATCATGGCGGCGTTGGGGACCCACGATCCTCGGTGGTCGGTGGATCGACCTTGGGTGTCATGGGCGGGCGGGACGTCGGCGACGGTGGTGACGGTCATTGGTCCGCCCCGAGGCGAGTGGTGACCTCGAGGAACCAGGACTCGAGCGACGCGTGGACCTCCTGGAGTCGGTAGACGGAGACACCACCCTCGACCAGGAGCCGGTTCACCTCAGCCACCACCTCCCGCCCGGTGCCGGGGGCCAGGCCCACGCAGAGCCCGTCCGGACCGACCTCCACGCCCGTTCCCCATCGCGTGCCGGCCAGCAACGTGCCGGCACGGTCGGGGGTGGAGCAGTCGATCTGGAGTTCGAAGGCCGAGTCCGCCAGGAGGCCGGCGATCGGACCCTGGCGGATGACCTTGCCGCGGTCGACGATGGCGACGGCGTCGCACGTGCGCTCGACCTCGTCCAACAGGTGGGACGAGAGGACCACCGTTCGGCCCTCGGCCACCAACGACGTGATCATCTCGCGCATCTCCAGCATTCCGCCGGGGTCGAGCCCGTTCATCGGCTCGTCGAGAATCAGCATCTGGGGATCCCCCAGGAGACAGGCGGCCACGCCGAGGCGCTGGCGCATACCCATCGAGTACTTGGAGACCTTGTCGTTGGCCCGCTGCGCCATCCCCACGCGGTCGAGCGAGGCATCGATGCGGCCCTGTGCCGCCGGTTCCCGGGCCGCCGCCAGTAGCTGGAGGTTCTGGCGTCCAGTCAGGTGCCCGTGGAACCGTGGCTCGTCGACGATGGCGCCGATCCGGGCCAGCGCCCGGTCCCGGTGGCGGGGAACCGAGTAGCCGAGGAGGGACATCGATCCCGCATCGGCACGGGTCAGGCCGAGCAGGACGCGGATGAGCGTCGTCTTGCCGGCACCGTTGGGACCGAGGTAGCCGAAGGCGCACCCCCTGGGGACGAGGAGCTCCACCCCGTCGACGGCGACGTTGTCCTTGAAGCGCTTCGTCAATCCGTGGGTCTCGACAGCCCACGGACTGTCGATCGGTTGTCCCGGTCGCACCGTCGATGGCGTGGTGGTCATCCGACGTCGACCGTTCGTGACCGCCGACCGGATGAGGTGCCACTCGAATTACCCATCGACACGTTCGACTCCGTTCCCCCGGCGTCCCGACCAGTTCACGGACGCATCACCGATCATGACGGGGATCCGGGCAGGACGCCATCAGGGATGTCCCCCAGCCATCCCGGAGATGACCGCCGGAGTCAGCGCTTCCGCGTCCGCTCAGGGCGAAGGTGCGTCGGATTCGTCGTCATCTGCGCCCACGGCCGAGAGGAGACCCTGGAGATCGGCGACCGTCACCGTCAGTGCCGAATGACCGCTTCGTCGAAGCCGAGATGGCACCTTCTGACCGAAGTGGATGCAGACGCCCGCACGGGCGTTGGTGCCAAAGGTCAGACCGTCGTCAGCTCGCGACATGCGAGCGCCGACAGCTGTCCACCAGCGGTAGTTCTGGGTCAGATGGGCCCCGACGACGTTACGCAGGGGAGTCGCAATCTTCAGGAGGCCGAAGGTCGCGACGAAGGAGCCCTCGTCGGTCAGCGTAACCCCGTCCGTCGATGGTCGTACGAGAAATGGGAGCAACACCGGAAGGTAACGCCTGTCGATGTCGTAGCCGAAGTGTTCAGCCATTCCGTCTCCTTGATCGCGTTCGGGGCCATCCCCAGGTCGACGCCACACGCCAGAGCGCAAGCGCGAGAGGGGACCGCTGTCGTCGTGAGCAGTCTGACAGCGAGACGCGACCGGCCCGCCACTTCCCAAGGGTCCCATCGAACCGCACGCAATCGAGGTCACCGGCACGATTCTCCACGGATCTGCCGAATGAGTCCCGATCACGCGGTGACGAGGTCGGTAGCTCGACGATCAGGTGGATGTGGCCCCGATCCGCAAGGGGACGTCACCGAAGGGATCGAGGTGATAGGCGAGAGACACCCGGTGGTAGCCGTCGGCGATGTCACCACCGCGACCGCTGGAGACGACGAGCACGGGACTGAGCCGTTTGCCGGAGACGGCGTTGAGCAGGTCGCGGCGCACTCCCGGGTCGTCCAACGGCAACGGCGCAAGGCTGCAGGCCCGCAAGATGTCGTTGGCCCGGCGATGGGTGATCTCCGCCTTGCGAAGGTGCCCGACTGCCGCCGCCGCCTGCTTCGCATCGAGTTTCAATGACAGATACGCCAGTGCGGCGTCGAAGTCGTGATCCGCCACGTCGTCGAGCCACTGCAGGCCGAGCCGTTCGGGGCTCGGAGGGCTCGTGGCCCCC
>Ga0302198_10005648_pt1 | contig 11541 bp, 10 predicted proteins | sample II_Bog_N2_2_FD_193521 | JGI IMG/M metagenome (GOLD analysis project Ga0302198, IMG submission 193521) | Peat permafrost microbial communities from Stordalen Mire near Abisko, Sweden - II_Bog_N2_2 | ecosystem: Environmental > Terrestrial > Soil > Wetlands > Peat | place: Sweden: Abisko... | reverse complement strand
TCGCCACCAACGCCAAATACTGATTCTTCCGGGAGTTCACCGCCAACGGCTGCAAGGCCGTTACGCGGATGTTTAAACAGAAAAATTATCTCGCGCTTGGCGCAGTGGTGCTGGTGGCAATCATTCTTTTGAGTTTGCCCTCGCGCGCGACCGCGCGCCTGAAGCTCTCCGTCGGAAGCTGGTTTCTCCCGCTGTTTGGCCTGGCCGGAGCCGCGCAGCAACTCCCCGCCGACCTCGCCGACTCCGTTTTGACCCGCCACGAATTACTCCATCAGGTTGACACCCTCCGTCGCGAGAACCAGCAGCTCCGTTCGCAGGCCGTTCAGGGCGTCGCCATCGCGCGTGAGAACGACCAGCTCCGCGCGTTGTTCAACTGGCAGCGGCAGTCGCCGTGGCGGCTCAAGCTTGCCAATGTCGTGATGCGCGACCCGGCAAACTGGTGGCGCACAGTTCAAATCGACCTCGGCACGCGCGACGGCCTGCGTGAAAATTTGCCCGTCATCACCGATGCCGGGCTGGTGGGCCGGGTCAGCTCTGTGAGCCAGACGCGTGCGCAGGTTATTTTGGTGGGCGATCCGAACTGCCGCGTTTCTGCGCTCGTCGAAAATGCCTCCCGCGACATGGGCGTGCTCCTCGCCGGAGGCACGCTGGACACCTCGCTCGTGGAACTGACTTATCTTGCCAGCAGCGCGAATTTGAAACCCGGGCAAAGCGTCATCACCAGCGGCCTCGGCGGGATTTTTCCGAAAGGAATTCCCATTGGCCAGGTGGTGGACTCGCGCTCCGTCGAATATGGACTTTACACCGACGCGCGGGTGAAGCTGAACGCGAACCTCGGCTCGCTCGAACAAGTCTGGGTGCTGTTCCCTTAAAAATGAAAAAACATTCAACATTAAACATTAAACATTCAACGCCGAATGAAAGTTTCGTGGAACGCGTTGGTGTCCTTGAATGTTGGAAGTTCAATGTTGGATGTTGAATGTTTTATTCCCTGTGAATTTTTTCCAGCCCATCCTGATTCTGGCCTGCGCGTTTCTCGCCGTGTTCGGCGAGGCGACGCTCGCCGCGCCTCGCCACTTGCTCGGTGCGCAGGTAGATCTGCTGCCGGCGCTGATGGTCTATGCTGCACTCAATGCCGGCCTGCCCACCATCGCGCTGCTGGCGGTGTTCGGTGGGGTCTGGTTCGACACGCTTTCCGCAAATCCGCTGGGCATCAGCATTCTGCCGCTGGCGGTCATCGGCTGGCCAATTTATTTGCGGCGCGATTTGATTCTGCACGATTTGCCGTTCGCGCAATTCGTGCTCGGCGCTGCCGCCAGCGCCGCCGCGCCCGCGCTGACGCTGCTGCTGCTGTTGAGCGGCGGCAAGGAACTGCTCCTCGGCTGGGGCACACTCTGGCAATGGATTGTGATGGCCGCCGTCGGCGCGGTGGCGACGCCGTTTATTTTTTCGCTGATGGACGCCTGCAACCGCGCGCTTGGCTATCAGGAACGGGTCGAGCCCGGTTTCCGCCTCGACCGAGAAATCCAGCGCAGCCGGAAGAAATTGTAATGCTAGTCTTTGACGAACTGAAAAAGAACGAACCGCATCTCCGCCTCGTCGCGGTGGGGCTGGTGGCGGGGCTGTGCATTTTGCTCGCGGGCCTATGGTGGGTGCAGGTCGTCTCGTCGCGCGAGTATCAGGAGCATTTGACTACGCAGGCGTATCGCACCATCCGGCTGCCGGCGGTGCGCGGCAAGATTCTCGACCGCGAAGGCCGCGTGCTCGCCGAGAACCAGCCGCGCTACAACCTGAGCCTTTACCTCGATGATTTGCACCAGCCGTTCGACGCGGCCTACGGCGAATTTTTGAAATCCGCCCGCTCCGCGCAGAAGCAGAACATTGACCGCGCGGAAAAAAAACTGGACCGCTCGCTGACGAAGGCGGAGCGGAAACGGTTTGCGTTCACGCCGGAGCAGCTTCAGGCGCTGCGCGAGGCGGCGCGCGTGCGCGTGGCGGACGCTGTCGTGGCGCAGGTCAGCCAGAAAATCGGCCAGCCGCTCACGCTCGACCCGGTGGCGTTCAACCGCCATTACGCGGCGCGGCTGGCGCTGCCGTTTCCGGTCCTGAAAAATCTCGACGCGGCGCAGATCGCACGGTTCGAGGAAAATTTTTCCGGCACGCTCGGCGCGGATTTGGAGCTGCAGTCCGTGCGCAGCTATCCGCTCGGCGACACGGCGGCGCATCTGCTCGGCTATTTGCAGCGCCACGACGATTCGCAGGAAGGCGAAGATGCGGTGTTCAATTATCGCATCCCGGATTTTTCGGGCGCGGTCGGCGTGGAATGCGGCTTCGACGACCAGTTGCGCGGACGCGCCGGCGCGGAGTCGCTGCTGGTCAACAGCCAGGGCTACCGCCAGTCGGAGACGGTCGAGAGCCAGCCGGAGCCGGGACAAAATGTGGTGCTGACGATTGACCTGGATTTGCAGCGTGCCGCCGAGGAGTCCATCGCCAGCCATCATGTGCCGGGCGCGCTGGCGGCGGACGCGCGCGCGGCGGTGGTGGTGATGGACGTTCATAACGGCGACGTGCTGGCGATGGCGTCGTCGCCGACGATCAATCCGCTCTTTTTCAACGGCGGCCTGCCGCCGGACGAAATGCAGCGCGAAGCGGCGCGGCGCGCGGACGTGAAGCTCCGCCCGGAAATCAACCGTGCGACGCAGGAAAATTACGCGCCGGGTTCCATCTTCAAGGTCGTCGTCGGTCTGGCGGCGCTGGAAGCCGGGTTGAACCCGGAAAAATTTTACACGGTGCAGGCCGACCCGACGCGGCCGGGCAAAGGCTGCGTCTATATCGGCCGGCGCAAGATTGACGACACCGCGCCGCCCGGCGAATACAACTTCAAGCGCGCGGTGGAGCGTTCCAGCAATTCGTATTTCATCCAGATCGGCTCGGACGCCGGCGCGGATCGCATCGTGGCGCTGGCGGAGAAATTTCACCTCGGCGAGAATTTCGATTTGCCGACGCGGCAGGAGACCAGCGGCAATATGCCCTCGGAAGACCGCATCCGCGAGGGCTGGAGCGCGGGCGACACGGCGAACTTGTGCATCGGCCAGGGCGAAGTTTCGGTGACGCCGTTGCAGATGGCCGTGGTCTATTCGGCGATTGCGAATGGCGGCACGGTCTTTTGGCCGCGGCTCGTTTCACGGATTGAGCCGCAGGATCCGATGTCGCACGACGTGGCAACGAACCTGCCGTCCGCGCTGGTGTGCGACCACATCGGCGTGAGCGGGCGGAGCTTGAGAATTTTGCACAACGCGATGCTCGCGGAAACCGAGGACGTGGAAGGCACGGGCAAGGCGGCGGTGGTTCCCGGCCTGCGCATCTGCGGCAAGACCGGCACGGCGCAGGTGGAGGACGAACACAACCGCGTGGTGGACCACACGACGTGGTTCGCGTCGTTCGCGCCGTATGAAAACCCGAAATACGCCGTGGTGGTGATGGTGGAGAGCGGCATTTCTGGCGGCGATTCCTGCGCGCCGATCGCGCACGATATTTACGAAACAATTTTGGAAAAGGAAAAATCCGGCGCGGGAAAAATTCTCGCGGCGGCGTATTGAAAATGTTTTCAACCGGCACAACTCCGAGGGAATCGTTCGACCGGCTGCAAATCGCGGCGCTGGTCGGCTTGATGTTCATCGGCACGGCGTTCGTGTTCAGCGCGACGATGGTGAATGATTTCGCGGCCGCGCTGCCGTGGTATGACCAGACCTGGGTGCGGCAGATTGTCTGGTATGCGCTGGGCTTCGGCGTGGCGGCGGCGATGTGCGTGCTGGATTATCATACGCTGGCGCGCTGGTCGTTCGTCGCGTATTGGCTGATGATTATCTGCCTGGTCGCGGTGCTGATCCCGCACATCGGCTCGATGCGGTTTGGCGCGCGGCGGTGGATTGACCTGGGCTTTTTTCAATTCCAGCCGAGCGAGTTTGCGAAGCTGGCGTTCATCTTGGCCGGCGCCAATTTCCTGAGCCGGCCGCCAGATGAGCTGAAGCAGCCGGTGATTTTTTGGAAGGGCATCGGCCTGATGCTGCTGCCGTTTGGTTTGATTTTGAAGGAGCCGGATTTGGGTTCCGCACTGGTGCTGCTGCCGACGGGCTTGGTGATGATGCTGGTCGCGGGCACGCCGCGCCGGTATCTGCTCAAGCTCATCGGCATCGTCGGGCTGCTGGCGGCGCTGTTTGTCGTGGATCTCAAGTTTTTGCCGGCGCGCTGGCAGGTGCCGATGCAGGATTACCAGCGCAACCGGCTGCTGATTTATTTTGGCCGGGACTATACTGATTTCGCTCCGCCGCACGCCACGCCGGCGGAGTTGCAACGCATGAAACAAAGGCAGGCGGATGACGGTTACAACATCCGCCAGGCGTTGATCTCCGTGGGCTCCGGTGGGCTCCTCGGAAAAGGCTGGCGGCAGGGAACCCAGAATGCTCTGGGCTATCTGCCGCGGGCGGTGGCACACAACGACTTCATTTTCTCGGTGATCGCCGAGGAGGAAGGATTCGTTGGCGGCGTCATTGTTTTGGCGCTGTATGCGGTGGTTCTCTTCACCGGATTGAGAATCGCCGGCCAGGCGCGCGACCGCCTGGGCAAGCTCGTGGCGGTGGGCGTGGTGACGCTCATTTTCAGCCACGTATTCATCAACATCGGAATGAACATTCGCATCATGCCCGTGACGGGGGTGCCACTGCCGCTGCTATCGTATGGCGGATCTTCAGTGCTGTGCTCCCTGTTCGCCGTGGGCCTGTTGCAAAACATCCACATCCATCGAAGAGGATATTAATCATGAGCAGCAACAATAACTTCTCGCGGCGCCGCCGCGGAATGCGCTTCAAACCCAAAGGCGGCCTGAACCCCGCCCACCAAAAAACCGACCGTGACGCCCTGGAGGCGCGCGCCGACGTGGTAACTGAACAGGGCGGTGCCGACCGCCTGTTTGAAAAACGCCACCAGTTGGAAATCGAACGCGCCGAAAACGTCGCCGCCGGTCTGCCGCCCGACGGCAAGGCCGAAACCGCCACGTCGCATGCGGAGCACGCGCATCCGCATCCGCACCCGCACAAGCACGAACCCGTTCCCGCCGCGCCGGTCGCGGAGGAGACGTTCGCGCCGGTGAAAATTCCCGAGCAGCCGAAAGGTCTGCTGGAGACCATCACCACCGCTGCGGCGAACATCGTCAAGAAAGTCCAGCGACTCATCCGCCCGGAAAAAAAGCTCCACAAGGAAGTCATCATCAACGCCGAGACGCTCGAAACGCGCGTCGCGGTGACCGAAGATGGCAAGCTGGAGGAGTTCAACATCGAGCGCACGACGGAAGAGCGTCTGGTCGGCAGCATCTTCAAGGGCCGCGTTCGCAACCTCGAAGACGGCCTCAAGGCCGCGTTCGTGGACATCGGGTTTGAGAAGAATGCCTTCCTGCATTACTGGGACATCGTGCCGAACCAGTTCGACTCCGGCGTCGAAATCGTCGAGCGCGAAGGCCAGAACCGCCGCCCGCAACGGCCCAAGATCACGCAGAAGGACATCCCGCGCCTCTACTCGCCCGGTGCGGACATCATCGTGCAGGTCACGAAAGGCCCCATCGGCACCAAAGGCCCGCGCGTCACAACCAACCTCGTTTTGCCCGGCCGTTTCCTCGTGCTGCTGCCGAACTCCGACCAGTCCGGCATCTCCCGCAAAATCGAGAACCCCGAGGAGCGCAAGCGCCTCAAGAAAATCCTCCGCGAACTCCACATCCCCGACGGCATGGGCGTCATCATGCGCACCGCCGGCGAAGGCCAGCAGCTCCGTTACTTCGTGCGCGACCTCGCCTTCCTCGTCGAGGAATGGAATTCGATTCAGGAGCGCATCAAGAAACAGCCCATGGCCACCTGCGTCTTTCAGGAGCCCGACCTCATCGAACGCACCGTGCGCGACTTCCTCACCGAGGACGTCGAGCGCATCGTCGTGGACAGCCAGAAGGCCCACGACCGCATGCGCGAGATCATCTCGAAGATCTCGAAGCGCTCGGCCAGCAAAATCAAGCTCTACACCGAGGCGCAGCCCGTGTTCGACCGGTTCAACGTCAGCAAGCAGTTGGAAAACACCTTCTCGCGGCAGGTGAACTTGAAGGGCGGCGGCGCCATCGTCATTGATGAAACCGAGGCGCTCGTGGCCATTGACGTGAACACTGGCCGGCACAAGGGCGGCAAGGACCAGGACGCGCTCATCTTGAAAGTGAACCTCGAGGCCGCCGAAGAGATCACGCGCCAGTTGCGCCTCCGCAACATGGGCGGGCTGATCGTGCTCGACTTCATTGACATGAAATCCGGGCGCGACCGCCAGCAGGTCCACAACCGCATGCGCGACGGCCTCCGCCGCGACAAGGCCAAGACCCACATCCTGCCCATCTCGCAGCTCGGCCTGATGGAGATGACGCGCCAGCGCCACAGCGAAAGCGTGCGCGCCGCCGTGTATGACGACTGCCCGTATTGCAAGGGCCGTGGCAAGGTGAAGAGCACCGAGACCATGAGCGTGGAGATCCAGCGCAAGCTCCAGGAAATCCTCAAGAAGCGCACGCGCGACGAGAACGACTTCCAGTTGCGCATCGTCGTGCATCCGACGGTGCTGGACCGGCTGCGGACGGAGGACGAGAAGCATCTCATCGAGATGGAGAAGCGGTATTTCGGCAAGCTGTCCTTCCGGGCGGACACCGGCATGCACGCCGAGCAGTTCAAGATTGTGAACGTGGAGACGAACGAGGAACTCGCCAGCGTCGGCGCGTGAACTGAAGCCTTAAACACCAAACGCCCCGCGAGCTATCGCGGGGCGTTTTTCCTTTTCAATTGGCAGCGATTAAGGACTATCAATCCACCATGAAACATTTTCTCCTTGGGCTCACCTTTCTTTCCAGCGGGTTTTTGCTGCCCGCTGACCTGATTATCCGCCAGCAGGCGGTTCAACCGCTCGCCACCAATGATCTTACCACCAAGATTCACGGTGATAAAATACGCATTGAGCAGCTTAATCCGCGCACCGGCGGCTTAATCAACATCGCTGATTTGGTTACGCGCGACTCCGTTACATTTTCGCCCAAGCAGAAGAGCTACATGAAACAATGGGGAACCAACACACCGAACATCGAAGCCTCGCTGAAAAAGGCCTTTGGCGAAACCAATGCCCTATTTGCCGCTCCCGCCAAACCGGTGGCTACCGGTAAAACGGAAAAGGTCGGTGATTACGAAACGGAGGTTTATTCTTGGAGCAGTCCAAAGGGCATGGTGCAAACGCTCTGGGTGGCGAAGGATTTCCCAAATTATGCCGCCATCAAGACTGATCGGGACAAACTCGACGAGTGGAACAGCTATGCTGCGACCAAAGGCTCGCAGCCTGATTTGCGGCAGCTTCCGGGCATGGTGGTGAAGACGCAGACCGACATCCAAGGCCGCACCATCGTCGTTACCCTCATATCCGCAAAGGTGGAACCAGTGGATCCTTCCGAGTTTGAAATCCCCAGCGACTACACCGCGTGGAAGCCGCCCGTGTTTCATGCCCCGATGATGACGGCGACCAATTTAATCAAGTAAGTTTTCCGCCCCGCCCGCGTGTCGAGCCGAATTTGCAACCGTCCAGCCGGATTCAAATAAGGAAAGCAGGAAGGCAGGAAAAAATTCCGGTTCCTGTATTCCTGCTTTCCTTATTAAACTCTTGGCGGCTGGGCGGTGGGCATGGTCTCGTCACCTTTTATATTGCCTCGAACGGCGGGCGGTTTAACTTGTCCCTTATTCGCATGAAAACTTTATTCATCCTCGGGTTGGCGGTGCTGGGTCTGCTCCGCGCGTCGGCGCAGGTGGATGTGGAATTGTCGCTGGACCAGGAGCAGTTCCTGCCGAGCGAGTCGCTGCCGCTGGCGGTCAAGATCAGCAACCGCTCCGGCCAGCAAATCCACCTGGGCGCGGAGCCGGACTGGCTCACGTTCAATGTGGAGGCGGTGGATGGCTTTGTGGTGATCAAGAACGCCGAGGTGCCGGTGACGGGCGCGTTCGACCTGGAGACGGGGCAGTTGGGCATCAAGCGGGTGGACTTGCAGCCGTATTTCAATCTCACCAAGCCCGGCCGCTATCGCATCATCGCCACGCTGCGGATCAAGGACTGGGGCGCGGAGATCGCCAGCGCGCCGAAGTCGTTTGACGTGATCACCGGCGCGAAGCTGTGGGAACAGGATTTCGGCGTGCCCTCGCCCACGAACGGCGTGCCGGAGGTGCGCAAATACACCTTGGAGCAGGCGAACTATTTGCGGAATCAGCTCCGCCTCTATGTTCAGGTGAGCGACCAGGCGGAAGCGGTGGTCTATCACGTGTCCGTGCTGGGGCCGATGGTGTCATTCAGCCAGCCGGATTCGCAGGTGGATCGGCAAGGCCGGCTCTGCACCTTGTGGCAGACGGGCGCGTCGGGGTTCAGCTACACCGTGGTGAACCCGGACGGCACGGTCGCCTCGACGGACTACTATGAGAACTATTTTTCCCGCCCGCGCCTGACCATCACCAATGTCGGCGACGTGGCGGTGGTGGGCGGCACGCGCCGGCTCAAGCCGACGGAGCTGCCCATTGTCAAGGCGCCGAACGAACTGCCGCCGCTGACCAAGCCGGTGATGCCGGCGGGGACGACGAATTGAAATCCCAACGGGATTAAATCATCCAGCCTAGGGTTGCGAGGAACGAGCTACCCTAGGTGAACAAAAACAGATTTTCCAACCCTGACAGGGTTGCATCAATCCCACACATACCGTTCGTCAAATGCAACCTCGTATCGTTTTAAGAATTTCCGCAGCTCATCTTGAAACGAAACTTTTCGGTGATGCTCATCCTGTCCGGCGATGTATTTCCGCACCGTTTCCACTTGCGAATTGCCGATGGAAAAAATTCCATAGCCGCTCTGCCACGCGAAATCATGCAGGCCGGGGCTTTTGGTTTTAATCCAAAGCGACGAACCGCGTTTGACTTCCTTGACCATTGCCGCCGCCGCGCAAGTGCGCGACAATGTTGAGAGAATATGAACGTGGTCTTCCACGCCGCCGATGATGATGGACTGGCAGTCGAGATGGGTCAGGATGCCGCCGAGGTATCGGTGTAATTCTTCGCGGAGTGGCTGATCGCGGAGAAATGGGCGCGGTCTTTGGTGGAGAAAACCGTATGCACAATAATTTTTGCGAGCGATTGCGGCATGGGTGTAATGGGGTTCTAACTCGACGGATGATTCAACCCTTTCAGGGGTGATAAAATGTTTGGGCGATGACCCAGCGTAGCCGCTCCGCGTCAACGCTGGGCTGGATGATTGCAATCCTTTTAGGATTGCCTTCAAATACTTTGTTACTAGGTGTGGCGAATGCGTTTTATTCCTTGCCATCCGGCGCGTTTCCCCTATGCTCCATCCTGCCTGAACGCCGCGTGTGCGGATTGTTCATTAAGGCTGAGAAAAAACCGTTAACCAATAACCTAACCTTTAACCTCCGTTGCCCCCGCAGCGTTTGTTAGTTAGGCAATGGAGTCTTCCCGTTCCCATCGGAACGAAAAGCCTCCCGCAGTTCAGTTCATAGAAAAGTTATGCTCACCATGGAACAGGCTCTGAAACAGAGCAGCAAGCAGGTCGTCGCCCAGAACGAAATCGTCCAGGGCACCGTCATCGAAGTCCGCAAAAACGAGGTCCTCGTGGACATCGGCTACAAGAGCGAGGGCGTCGTCCCGCTCAACGAATTCCTCGAACCCGCCACCATCCAGGTCGGCAGCGTCGTGGACGTGCTCATCGAGAAGCTCGAAAATAAGGAGGGCACCGTCGTCCTCTCGCACCAGAAGGCGGAGTTCAAGAAAAACTGGGACCGCATCCTCACCATTTGCAACGAGGGCGGCCGCGTCATGGGCAAGGTCACGGACATCGTCAAGGGCGGCCTCATCGTCAACGTCGGCGTCGAGGCGTTTTTGCCGTCGTCGCAGCTCGACGTCATCACCCCGAAGAATTTACAGTCGTTCGTGGGCAACACCTACGAATTCAAGGTCGTCAAGATCAACCAGGAGCGCCAGAACATCGTCCTCTCCCGCCGCGAACTCATCGAGTCCGAGCGCAACGAGAAGCGCGGCAAGCTCCTCGCCGAGATGGTCCCCGGCGACATCCGCAAGGGCATTGTCAAAAACATCACCGACTTCGGCGCGTTCATTGACCTGAACGGCCTCGACGGCTTGCTCCACATCACGGACATGAGCTGGGGCCGCCTCGGCCATCCGTCGGAAATTCTCAAAGTCGGCCAGGAACTCGACGTGGTCGTCCTCGACGTGAACAAGGAAAAGGAACGCGTCAGCCTCGGCCTCAAGCAGAAGCTCGCCAATCCGTGGGACAGCATCGAGACCAAGTTCCCCATCGGCCAGAAGGTCAAGGGCAAGGTCGTCAGCCTCGTGCCCTACGGCGCGTTTGTGCAGCTCGAACCCGGCATCGAAGGCCTCATCCACGTCACCGAATTGTCCTGGACCAAGCGCATCGCCAAACCGAGCGACGTGCTCAAGCAGGATCAGGAAGTCGAAGCCGTCGTCCTCGGCATCAACCGCGAGGAGCAGAAAATCTCCCTCGGCATCCGCCAGCTCGAATCCAATCCGTGGGACGGCGCGGCGGCGAAATACACCGTCGGCACCAAGGTCAAAGGCCAGGTGCGCAACCTCACGAGCTACGGCGCGTTTGTCGAACTCGAAGAGGGCATTGACGGCATGGTGCACGTCTCGGACATGAGCTGGACGCGCAAGATCAATCATCCTTCCGAAGTCATGAAGAAGGGCGACGTCGTCGAGGCCACCGTGCTCGAAGTGGATCGCGCCAACCAGCGCATCGCGCTCGGCATGAAGCAGCTCGAAACCGACCCGTGGTCGAACATCGAGACGCTTTACAAAGTCGGCGACCTCGTCACCGGCAAAGTCACCAAGCTCGCCAGCTTCGGCGCGTTTGTCGGCCTGCAGCACGAGATTGACGGCCTGGTTCACATCTCGCAGATCAGCGAGGAACGCGTGGACAAAATCAAGAACGTGCTCAAGCCCGGCCAGGAAGTCAGCGCCCGCGTCGTGAAAATTGACCGCAACGAACGCCGCATCGGCCTGTCCATCAAAGCCGCCGCCTACACCGACGAGCAGATCAAGGAAGAACAGAAAATCCTCGACGCGCTCAAGCCCGGCGAAGACCTGGTCGCCCTGCAACACGCCTTCGACGCGCTGGACGACGTCAAGACGAACGGCTAATTCCCGGATCACCATTCACGCCGGCGGACTGTTCGCAGTCCGCCGGTTTTTTATTGGCCGGAATCTTAAATCCTAATCAAATAAGGAAAGCAGGAAGGCAGGAATGGAAATCAGCCAACGAGACGGCGGTTGCCGCTGGCAGTCTTCGGAAAAGTTTTTTACTTTGGCCGCAACGCAGTTGCCTCTGCGCCTTTGCGTTAATTCCGCTTTCCCAATTTCTGCTTTCTGCTTTTCAGCGTTTCAGCGTTTCAGCGTT
>Ga0302198_10005646_pt1 | contig 11543 bp, 5 predicted proteins | sample II_Bog_N2_2_FD_193521 | JGI IMG/M metagenome (GOLD analysis project Ga0302198, IMG submission 193521) | Peat permafrost microbial communities from Stordalen Mire near Abisko, Sweden - II_Bog_N2_2 | ecosystem: Environmental > Terrestrial > Soil > Wetlands > Peat | place: Sweden: Abisko, Stordalen... | reverse complement strand
TGTCTTTGGCTCGTACGGAGAAGCGCGCTGCATAGTGGCCCAGAACCTGCACCATCGGTACAGCGACGATCACGGCCGCCAGCGCGCCGCTGCCACACAACACAAGGCTCTCAGCCAAAAGCGACCGGCGCAGCGCTCTTCTGCTGGCTCCCAAAGCGGAGCGCACGGCCAGTTCCGGCTCGCGCCGCACCGTGCGCGCCAAGACAAGATTGGCGACGTTCGAGCTCGCGATTACGAACAGCAGTCCTGAAGCGGCGAACAGCACCCAGAGAATCGTGTTGGCGCTCGAATTAATCTGGTCATGCATGCGCGTCACACTGATTGTGAAATGATCTTCGGGCTTGTACACCTCGGGATGCGCGGAGACCATCCCGCCGTACGCGGTGCGCAACTCCGCTCGCGCCGCGTCGAGAGTTGCGCCGGGTGCGAGGCGCGCAAAAACTTCGGTCATGCGGTGTTCGCGGCCGGTGACCATGGTGGCGGACAGATGATGCGGGCTGGTAACGACGTTCGCAATGATTTCCGTAGCTACCGGATACGGCACGGATGGCTCGAGGACTCCGACGATAACCGCGGAGCGCGCGCCCATGATGCTCTCAAGCCGCACCGTCTTGCCCAGGATGTGGGGATCGGAGTGAAGCTGCTCACGCCAGAATTTATAGGTCAGCACGACCGCTCCCATGGCGTTGGGTCCATCGTCGGAAGGCGTCAGCAGACGACCCAGCACGGGGCGCAGGCCCATCACGTGGAAGTAATTGCCGTCGACCACCCCGGCAGGAATCTCTCGCGGCGTGCCCAGGCCCACAATGGTGAAATCGATCTCCGAAAATGTGCCGAGTTCCTGGATGGTCCTCAGGCTCTCGCCAATGTCCTTGATCTCAGGAACAGAGAAAGTGGTGTTGGGATCGCTGATTCCCGGCGCGCTCTGGCGCACGTAAAGCAGGCGGTCTTCGTCTCGATTCGCAAGCGGCCGCAGCAGCACGGCGCGAACCACGCTGAAGATTGCGGCGTTGGCGCCGATGCCCAAGGCCAAGGTGAGGGCCACAGTGATCCACAGCGTACGGACCCGGGACAGAGATCGCAGGGCAATTTTCAAATCGCGAAGGAATGACATACTGTCCTCCATGCGGGCGGATTGTTCCACCCTTACTTGAGCTGGGGAAAGGTCAACGGGGAAAGAGCAATTGACGAATATGTTGATATCAACTAACCTAGCTGCGTGTCAAGTAAAAAATCGGTTCCGTACGAAAAGACTATTCTGGTGCGAGACTCCTGTCTCTGTCTTCATGTGCAGCGCGCGGCTCGCGCGTTAGGCCGGCGCTTCGATGAAGTCCTGCGTCCATTCGGGCTGACAAACGGGCAGTTTTCTCTCTTGATGTCGTTGAATCGTCCGGAGCCCCCGCCGATGGGGCCGGTCGCTTCCCTGCTCGCAATGGATCGAACCACATTGACCGCCGCCTTGAAGCCGCTGGAGCGCCGCGGGCTGGTCAAGGTATCGCAAGACCCCTCGGATCGCCGCAGCCGCATTCTGAAACTCACAGACCAAGGCCAGGACCTGCTGGTTCGCGCAGTCCCGGTGTGGGAGCGCACTCACCACGAGGTCGAGCAACAGATTCCGGATCGGGATCCCGACGAGTTCCGAAAGAGTTTGCGAGCTCTCTCCTAGAAATCGCGGCGCCTAGCCTGGATAGGCTCCGGCAATGTAGCCGTGCAGGTCCTGAATGGTCTGCGCCTGGCCGGAGATTACCCATTTCACCAGGTCGCCAATGGAGATGATGCCGACCACGGCGTCGTCCTTCAATACCGGAAGATGGCGAATGCGGTGCTGGGTCATCATGGTCAGGCAATCATCCACGGTGTGTTTCGTACTCACGTAAACAACCGGGCTGGTCATGATCTGCCGCACCTGGGTCTCCTTGGAAAGGTGGCCCATGAGCACGCCTTTGCGGGCATAGTCGCGCTCCGAAAGTATGCCGGCGAGCTTATTGCGGGAGAGCACCAGCAATGCGCCGATATCGTATTCGGCCATCATTTCGAGCGCTTCGTAAACCAGTTGCTCAGGCGCAATCGACAGGACGTTCGTCTGGCCCTTGCTTTTAAGCACCAATTCAATCGGGTCGGTAATCTTCATGGGGACCTCCTGGCGCCTGGCAGCCGTTGCCGGCAGCCGTTGAAGTACGCGCGCATCCCTGCCGGGCCGATGCCGTCGCGGAACAGCAGTATATCCCGATGTCTAGAGAACGGGATAGCTTTTTTAGAACCCGCCATAGCAGGGGTTCGCGGTTGCCAGATGCCTGGTGCCTCAGAGCCTGTCCTGAGCTTGTCGAAAGCCTGCCCTGAGCAAGGTCGAAGGGGCCTCGCTTTTGAGACCTGGGAACTGCCAATCCAGACGGTCCTGGTCTTAGTGCTGAATGGCGGTTTCCGCCGCCGACGGCTTGGCGGTGATCTGCGCTGCGTTGGGTAGCTGAGTCTTGTCCCAACCGCCGCCCAGCGCCTCAATCAGCGCAACCGATGCCGTCATCTGCTGGATCTGCAGGCTTGCCAGCGTCAGCTGATTCCCGTACAGCGTGGATTGCGCGACCGCTAAATCGATATACGGATCGAGGCCGGTGTCGTAGCGGGCCTGCTCCATTTTCAGGTAGGTCTGCGCGTGTTCCACGGCCTCCTGCTGGCGGATCAGTTGGTCGGAAAGAATACGCACTGTGGCCAGCGAATCTTCCACCTGCTGCAATGCCGTCAGCACGGACTGGCGATAGGCCGCAAGGTCTCCGTTGTAAGTCGCGATGTATTGATTCACGGTCGCACGCCGCAGACCCCCGTCGTACACCGTCTCAGAGAGCGTTGGGCCAACAGACCAGAAACGGCTGGCTGCATCCAGCAGCTTGCCGATGGCCGAGCTCTCCATGCCACCGCTGGCTGAGATGGTGAGTGAAGGATAGAATGCCGCATAAGCAACGCCAATCTGGGCATTCGCCGAGGCCATTGTGCGTTCCGCGGCAGCCACGTCCGGACGCCGCTCGAGCAGTTGAGACGGCAATCCGACCGGGATCGGCGGAGGCGCGCTGGTCTTGGCGAGCACAGGGACGGAGAACTCCGATGCCGGCTTGCCAATCAGCGTGGCGATCGCGTGTTCATATTGCGCTCGCGCAATGTGGTTGTTGATCGCGGCCGATTGGGCGCTGGCCAGGGTGGTCTGCGCTTGCACCAGCGAAATCCGATCGTCGACGCCGGTGTCATAGCGGCCCTGCTCGGCATCGAGGGACTTCTTGTCGTTTTCCACGGCATCGTCGAGGATTTTCTGCAATGCGTCCTGGCCGCGAATCTGGAAGAAATATTCAGCCAGGCTGGCTTGTTCCGACAGCCGCTCGTTGGCCAGGTCGGCTGCGGAGACCTGCGCGTTATATTGGCTCGAACGGATCAGGTTGTGCACACGTCCCCACAGATCGGGCTCCCATGAAGCGTCTCCAGGGAGTGAAAACACCTGCGACTGTTTGCCGCCCGCGCCGCTGCTCGAGGACCCAACATTCGATGAACCCTGCGATCGAGTGTAGGAAGGACCAACGCCTATCGTAGGAAACAATTGCGAACGCGTCTCACGCACCAGCGCGCGCGCTTCCATGAAATTCTCAAACGCCTGGCGGATATTCTGGTTGTCGATCGTGAGCTGTTCTTCCAGCGCGTTCAGGTCCGGCTCGTTGTAGATCTCCCACCATTTGCCGCGGAGGGTTGCGTCCTGGGGCTCGGCAACTTTCCAGCCATCGGTCTCCTTGAACTGCGTTGGAGATTCCTTGAAGGCCGGAGGCGCCGTCATCGCCGGCGGCACATACTTGGGCCCGACATTGCAGCCGGCCAGAATCGTGCTCAGCACCGCGGCCATCGCTGCGCAGATCGCTGCCGATACTTTTCTGGATTGCGACCTCGACATTTTCATAATCAAAACTCCATGTGCATCCATAACTAGGATGCCTCCGCGGTTCCGTGGCGCAGCTCCGCAGGTTGTTTTCCGCGAACCTTAAGTCGCGCCCAATCGAAAAGAATATAGACAACCGGCGTGGTATAGAGAGTCAGTATCTGGCTGACGATAAGCCCGCCCACGATCGTGATGCCCAGCGGACGCCTGAGTTCGGACCCGGTGCCTGTTCCAAAGGCCAGCGGCAGGGCGCCGAACAGCGCGGCCATCGTCGTCATCAAAATAGGACGGAAGCGAAGCTGGCAGGCCTGGTAGATGGCTTCGGTGGTGGTCTTGCCTTGTTCGCGCTCCGCGACCAGGGCAAAGTCGATCATCATGATGGCATTCTTTTTTACAATGCCGATCAGCAGAATGATGCCGATGATGGAAATTACATTGAGATCGATCTTGAATGCCATCAGAGCAAGCATCGCTCCCACGCTGGCCGACGGCAGGGTGGAAATAATGGTGAGCGGATGCACCAGGCTCTCATAGAGAATGCCGAGAACGATGTAGACCGCCAGTATGGCTGTTGCTACCAGAACGGGTTCGCTGGCCAGAGATGTCTGATAAGCCGCTGCCGTGCCGGCAAAGAAGCCCCGCACCGTTTCCGGCATATTCAGCCGCTGCTGCATCTCGCCCACTTCGCGCGTGGCGTCGCTCATTGACATACCGGGGGCCAGGTTGAAAGACACTGTCACCGATGGATAGGAGCTGGTGTGGTTGATAACCAGAGGGGTAGTATTGGCCTGCGCCGTACTCACCGCGGAAAGCGGGATCACGCCTTTGCCCGTGGTGTTGAGATAAATATTCTTCAACCCTTCCGGGCCCTGCCAGTAGGGTGGCGCCACTTCAAGCACAACGTAATACTGGTTCAGTTGTGTGTAAATGATGGAGACTTGCGACTGTCCGAAAGCGCCGACGAGAGAGCTGTCAAGAGACGCCGGTGTAATGCCGAGCCGCGAGGCAGTAGCGCGATCGTAGCTGAGGAGTTCCTGCAGGCCGGCATTTTGCGCGTCGGTATTCACATCCTGAAAACCGGGCAGCTTTTTCATCTCGGCCAGCAGAATCGGGCCCCATTTCGCAAGGTCGGCCACGTTGTCGGACTGGATGGTGTATTGGTAGAGCGCGTTGCCGCCGCGGCCTCCAATGCGCAGGTCCTGCGCCGCCTGGAGAAATGCCGATGCAACCGGAAGCCGATTCATTTTTGGCCGCAACCGATTGATAATATCCGGCGCGCCAATCTTGCGCTCGTTGAGCGGTTTAAGCGCAATGTAAACGAAGCCGCCGTTCGATGAGCCGCCTCCGCCGGTATATGCGTTCACATGGGCCACGGCCGGGTCAGCCTTGATCACCGCGACGATCTGCTTCACCGAGTTATCCATTACCGGGAACGACGCGTCCTGCGGTCCCTGGAGGCCACCCGTTATCGCGCCTGTATCCTGCTGCGGGAAGAATCCCTTGGGAATGATTGCGATCAGATAGAAGTTCAATCCGATGGTCAGCAGCAGGATGACAAAAACCGGCCAGGGGTGGTCCAACACCCACCGCAACGTCCTGCTGTAACCGGACAGCATCGACGAGAATCCCTTCTCGCTGATGCGATACATCCGCCCGTGCTTTATCTTGCTCTCATCCTTGAGAATGTAGGCGCACATCATGGGCGTGGTAGTGAGAGAGACCAGCATGGACATCACGATGGCCGTCGACAGAGTGATGGCAAACTCACGGAACAGGCGCCCGACAATTCCGGCCATCAGCAGGATGGGAATGAAGACCGCAATCAGCGACATGCTGATGGAAAAAATGGTGAACCCGATCTGCCTGGAGCCCTCGAACGCCGCCTTCATCGGGCTCATGCCGTCCTCACGCAGGCGGGAGATGTTCTCCATCACCACAATCGCATCGTCGACCACGAAGCCGGTCGAGATGGTCAGGGCCATGAGGGAGAGATTGTCGATGCTGAAGCCCAGCAGGTACATCACGGCAAACGTAGCCACCAGCGAGGCGGGCACGGCGACGGTGGGGATGAGCGTTGCCCGCCAACTGCGCAGGAAGCAGAACACCACCAGGACCACCAGAATTACGGAACCAATCAGCGAGCGTTCCACATCGTTTACCGACGCGCGGATGGTGGTGGTGCGATCCAGAACAACGGTGACCTTGATGCCTTGCGGTATTGAAGCCTCCACCGATGGCAATTCACTCTTGATGCGATCGACGGTCTCGATGATGTTGGCGCCAGGCTGGCGGAAAATCATCACCGTGATTGACGGAACGCCATCCAGGTAACCCGCGGTGCGAATGTTCTGCGCGCCATTCGACACATCCGCAACATCGGACAAATGCACCGCGGCCCCATTGTGGTAGCCAATCACCAGCGGCTTGTAGTCTTCCGCGAGGTGCATCTGGTCGTTGGTGACGATATCCAGAGTTCGCATCCCATCCGAGATCTGGCCCGTTGCCTCGTGAACATTCTGCTGACTCAGCATCGCTTGCACAGAGGACATTGTGAGACCATGGCTGTTCAGCAGCGTGGGGTTCACTTCCACACGCACGGAGGGTCCGGCGCCGCCGCCAACGCCCACCTGGCCCACGCCCTGCAACTGCGAAAGCTTTTGTGCAATGACCGACGATGCCTCGTCGTACAGCGTGGGCTTGTCGTATTTATCCGACGTTAGCCCGAGAATCATGATGGGCGCGTCGGCGGGGTTCGCCTTGCGATAGGTAGGATTGCCGGGCAGGTTTGCCGGAAGGTAAGTGCGGGCGGCGTTGATGGCCGCTTCCACATCGCGCGCGGCCCCGTCGATGTTGCGGCTTAGGTCAAACTGCAGCGTAATACTGGTGCTGCCCAGTCCGCTCGACGAAGTCATTTCGGTGACGCCGGCGATGTGGCCGAACTGGCGTTCCAGCGGAGTGGCAATGGATGAGGCCATGATCTCCGGACTGCCGCCGGGCAAGCCGGCAGAGACGGAGATAGTGGGAAAATCCACCTGGGGCAATGGAGAAACCGGCAGAACGTTGAAAGCGATGGCCCCGACAAGCGTAATACCTACTGTGAGCAGGGTCGTCGCTACCGGACGCCGGATGAACGGGGCGGAGATGTTCATGAGCCCTCCGCCTCTTGCGCCTCGCCGCCATTTTCCATTGAATTCCGCGCGCTATTCACGCGATGGCCGATGCGGTCGAAGAAGATGTAAATGACCGGCGTTGTGTAGAGCGTGAGGACCTGGCTCAAAAGCAATCCGCCGACCATCGCAATGCCCAGAGGACGGCGCAGTTCCGAACCCATGCCGGTTCCCATGGCCAGTGGAATACCCGCGAGCAGCGCAGCCATGGTGGTCATCATGATGGGACGGAAACGCAGCAGGCAAGCCTCGTAAATCGCGTCTGTCGAGGTCATCCCGCGCTCACGCTCGCCTTCCAGGGCGAAGTCCACCATCATAATGCCGTTCTTCTTCACAATGCCGATCAACAGGATGATGCCGATGATGGCCACAACGTTCAGGTCCTGTTTGAAGACGATGAGGGCGAGCAACGCGCCCACGCCCGCCGAAGGCAATGTGGACAGAATTGTGATGGGATGAATGAAGCTCTCATAGAGAACTCCGAGCACAATGTAGACCGCGGCCAATGCGGCAATGATCAGGAACCCTTCGTTGGAAAGCGAGCCCTCGAATGCGGCGGCTGTGCCTTGGAACCCATACTGCAGGCTGGCCGGCATGTTCAGATCTTTTTGCGCCTTGTTGATCGAGGTGATCGCGGCACCCAACGATGCATTGGGGGCAAGGTTGAACGACACTGTCACCGCCGGGAACTGACCTTGATGGTTGATGGAGAGCGGCTCGGTCGATCGTTCCATATGAGTAAATGCGCTTAAGGGTACGGAGCCGTTTGGAGTGAAATTGACGGCGGTATTGGCCGAAGAGGAAACCGCGGTATTGGTTGAACCCACGCCGGAAGTGAGGGCATTCGCCGGGGTGGTGAGCACTCCGGACGATGGCGTATATTGCACCGCGGCGGTAGTTGCATTCGAACCCGCGGACGACGATCCCGAAGCCGCAAAGGACGTGGAGGCGCCGGGTCCCGAGCCACCGGCGGATGCACTGGTCTGAATGTAAAGATCCTGCAGCCGGGCCGGGCTGGCTTGAATACTTGGATCCGATTCCAGAATCACGTGGTACTGGTTCAATTGCGTGTACATGGTGCTGATCTGGCGCTGCCCGAATGCATCGTAAAGCGTGTTGTCCACCGTGTTGGGCGCAATGCCAAGCCGCGATGCGGTCACTCGATCGATCACCAGCGATACCGCCAGGCCGCCCGTCTGCTGATCCGTGGCCACATCGGCAAGCTGCGGCAACTGCTTCATCTTGTCCACCAGCTTGTTGGTCCACAGGTTCAGCTCGTTGGGGTCCGGATCTTCCAGCGTGTATTGATATTGGGTCCGGCTCACACGGTCGTCCACCGTGATGTTCTGCACCGGGTCCATGTACAGCTCAATGCCGTCGACATCCTTGAGCTTCGTCTGCAATCTGCGAATCACATCGGCCGCGCTGAGGCTCCGCTCCGCAATCGGCTTGAGGTTGATCGACATGCGCCCGCTGTTCAGCGTGGTATTGGTGCCGTCCGCGCCAATGAAGGAAGACAAGCTCTCCACCGCTGGATCCTGAAGCACAATGCTGGCCAGTTCCTGCTGCTTCTGCTGCATCGCGGCAAAGGAGATGCTCGCCGGCGCCTGCGAAATGCCTTGAATAACGCCCGTATCCTGCGTGGGAAAGAACCCCTTCGGGATGACGATGTAGAGGAAGACCGTCAGCACCAGCGTGGCCAGCGCTACCAACAGCGTGATGGTCTGGAAGCGCAGCACAAACTTGAGCGTGCGGCCGTAAAACGCAATGATGTTTTCGAACACGCGCTCGGAAGCCTTGAAGAAACGGCCCTGTTGCGCGGCAGGCGTGTGGCGCAGAATCCGCGAGCACATCATCGGCGTCAGCGTAAGAGAAACCACCGCGGACAGAATGATGGTGACCGCCAGGGTCACAGCGAATTCGCGGAACAGGCGGCCGATGACTCCGCCCATGAACAGCAGCGGAATCAGCACGGCAATCAGCGAGACTGTCAAAGAAATAATGGTGAAGCCGATCTGCTCAGCGCCCTTGATGGCTGCCTGCATCGGCGTATCTCCAGCCTCGAGGTAACGGGAGATGTTCTCGATCATCACGATGGCATCGTCCACAACGAAGCCCGTCGAGATGGTGAGCGCCATCAGCGATAGATTGTCCAGGCTGTAGCCCAGGGCGTACATCACGCCGAACGTCCCCACCAGGGAAAGCGGCACGGCAACGCTGGGGATGATGGTCGCATACACATTCCGCAAGAACAGGAAAATCACCATCACTACAAGAAAAATGGTGAGCATCAACTCAAACTCCACGTCATCGACGGAGGCGTTGATGGCCGTAGTGAGATCGGTGAGCGGCGTGACTTTGATTGAGGCCGGCAGGTTGACCTCAAGCTGCGGGAGAACCGCCTTGATGGCCTTGACCACGCTGATGGTGTTGGCGCCTGGCTGGCGTTGGATGTTCAGAATCACTGCCGGGTTCTCGTTCATCCATGCGGCCTGATTCTTGTTTTCGATACCGTCAACCACCTTGGCAACATCCGTCAGAATTACCGGCGCGCCGTTGCGGTAGGCGACCACGACTTTGCGATAGTCGTCGCTGGTGATCAACTGGTCGTTGGCGTTGATCTGGTAGTCCTGATGCGGCCCGTCGAAGTTGCCCTTGGCCTGGTTCACGCTGCTCTGAACCAACGCGGTGCGCAAGTCTTCGAGGTTCAGCCCATACGAGGAGAGGGCGGTCGGGTTGGCTTGGATACGGACAGCCGGTTTCTGGCCGCCGCTGATGCTCACCAGGCCCACGCCGCTCAACTGCGAGAGCTTGGGTGCAAGACGCGTATCGACCATGTCCTCAACCTGCGAGAGAGGCATGGATTCAGACGTGATGGCCAGCGTAAGCACCGGGGCATCGGCTGGATTGGTCTTGCTGTACGTCGGCGGCGCCGGCAGGTTCGAAGGTAGAAAACTCTGCGATGCATTGATCGCCGACTGCACTTCTTCTTCGGCAATATCGATATTGAGGCTGAGCGTGAACTGCAGCACAATGACAGAGGAGCCGCCGGAACTGGTCGATGTCATCTGGCTCAGGCCCTGCAATTGGCCAAACTGACGCTCCAGCGGCGCTGTCACCGTGGTCGCCATTACGTCCGGATTAGCGCCTGGATAGAACGTGACCACCTGAATGGTGGGATAGTCGACCTCCGGCAAGGCCGATACCGGCAGCTGAAAATAAGCCACGATACCCACCAGCAGGATTGCGGCCATCAGCAGCGATGTAGCAACAGGACGCTGGATGAAAGGCCCGGAAGGACTCACGGAGTATTCCCCTCAACTGGGTTGGCCGCGATCGCCTGTTTTGAGACCATGATCTGGCTCTTGTCCTGCAACTTGTCGAAGCTGCTGGTTGCTACTTGATCTCCGGGGTTGATTCCCTGCACGGCGACCACGCCGTTGTCGGAGACGCCAGTCTTGACGTTCTTCAAGCTGGCCACTTTTTTCACCGGATCGATTACATAAACAAAAGCGGCCTGTCCATTGTGCTGAACCGCGCCCGTGGGAATGAGAGTAACCCCCGTGAGGGTATTCACCAGCAGCCGGATATTCACAAACTGATTTGGAAAGAGCGCGCTGTCCTTATTCTCGAACGTGGCGCGCCCTTTCACCGTGCCGGTGGTGGTGTCAATCTGGTTATTAATTGTGAGCAGCTTGCCGGTGGCCAGCTCTTTGGTGGAGTTGCGATCCCACGCTTCGACGGGCAGCGAGTGCGTCTTGCGCATCTGCCCCTGCACCTGCCCAAGACTGTCTTCGGCCATGATGAAAATCACCGTGGTAGGCTGCATTTGGGTAATGACCACCAGGGCGTTGGTTCCACCCGCCTGCACCACGTTGCCGGGATCCACCAGGCGAAGGCCGGCCTGCCCGGAAATTGGCGAAGAAATGTGGCAGTAACTGAGCTGAACCGTGTCGTAGTCGACCGTACCCTGATCGTTCTTCACCGTTCCCTGGTCCTGCAGCACGATCTTTTCCTGGTCGTCGAGCAGTTGCTTGTTGATGCCGTTGCGCGCCCACGCCGCGCGATAGCGGTCAAGATCCATCTGCGCCTGCGCCAGAATATTCGTGTCCCGCTCCAGCGTTCCCTGGGCCTGCTTTAAGGTCGCCTCGTAGGGGCGGGGATCGATGTCGATCAGTGCGTCCCCTTTGTGTACGAACTGACCCTCGGTGTAATGCACCGCAGTCAGCACTCCGCCAACCTGCGGCGTAATCGTGGCCGTGTACACCGGTGTGACGGTGCCAAGCGCATCAAGATACTGGCCGATATCGCCCTTGGTGGCTGCTGCAACGGTAACCGGAACGGGACCGGTCAGCCCTCTTCGGCCACCGCCGCCAGCGCTTCCGCTTCCACTCGTAGCGGGCTTGGCGGTTTGGCTGCTGTTTCGACCGTAAAGGAAGTAGTAAGCAACCAGCGCAAGGACCAAA
>Ga0302198_10005637_pt1 | contig 11550 bp, 7 predicted proteins | sample II_Bog_N2_2_FD_193521 | JGI IMG/M metagenome (GOLD analysis project Ga0302198, IMG submission 193521) | Peat permafrost microbial communities from Stordalen Mire near Abisko, Sweden - II_Bog_N2_2 | ecosystem: Environmental > Terrestrial > Soil > Wetlands > Peat | place: Sweden: Abisko, Stordalen... | reverse complement strand
GCCTGGCGCCGACGGCGACGATCACGCTGCTGGTGGGCGCGGGCGGCGGTTTTGGCCGGATTCTGCAGGACAGCGGCGTGTCGCAGGCGATCATTGGCGTGGCGCTGAACAGCCACGTGCCGCTGCTGCTGCTGGCGTGGCTGCTGGCTGCGTTGATGCGGCTGGCGACAGGATCGGCGACAGTGGCGATGACGACGGCGGCGGGGATTGTCGCGCCGATTGCGCTGCATGCGACCGGCGTGCGACCGGAGTTGCTGGCGATTGCGACAGGCGCGGGCTCGCTGATCTTTTCGCATGTGAACGACGGCGGCTTCTGGCTGGTGAAGGAGTACTTCAACATGAGCGTGGCCGATACGCTGAAAACATGGTCGGTGACCGAGACGATTATTTCAGTGACGGCGCTGATCTTTACTTTGGGATTGGCGTGGGCGATGTGAACCGGGAGCGAATGAGGATGAGTGGGATGACGGAGACGGGCTTGATTCGAGCAGTGAGCAGACGGGGTTTCTTGAAGGGCGCGGCGGGCGCGGTGGTGGCGCATTCTGCCGTTGGGCGTGCGCAGGAGACTGCGAGCCGGGCGGTTGCCAAGAGAACGCTGGCCTATGTGGGGACTTATACGGGCGCGGTGGGCGCGGGCAGCAATGGCGAGGGGATCTACCTCTTTGCGATGAATGAGACGACGGGCGAGTTGACCGATCGCCGGCTGGTTGCGAAGACGCCGGACCCGTCGTGGATTGCGATTCATCCGTTGAAGAAATATCTGTACGCGGTGAACGAAGTCAGCGATTACAACGGGAACAGCGGATCAGTGAGCGCGTTTGCGATTGCTGCGGACGGGGATTTGACGGCGCTGAATGTGGTGAGCTCGGGGGGCGCTGGGCCGTGCTATCTGAGTATCGACGCGGCTGGCAAGTTTGCCTACGTTGCGAACTACGCGGGCGGAACGGTTGCGGCATTGCCGATTCTCGGCGATGGACGGCTGGGCGGGGCGTCCGCGACGCAGCGCGATGCGGGGAAGTTGGGAGCGGCGCAGGCGACGGATGCGCCGAGGGGGAGCTTTGCGGTCAGCGGACACGATGCGCCGCATGCGCACATGATTCTGCCCGACCTGCATGGGCGGTTTGTTCTGGCGACGGACCTGGGACAGGATGCGATCTACGTTTATCGCGTTGATGCGAGCACGGGAGCGGTGCATTTCGGCGATGGCGTGGAGGGTGCGCGGCTGCCCACGGGCGATGGGCCGCGGCACATCGCATTTTCAAGCAATGGAAAGTGGCTCTACTCAATTCAGGAGGAGTCGTCGACGATTGCGGTCTATCGCTACGAGCCATCGACGGGGAAGTTGGCTGCGCTGCAGACGGTCTCGGCGCTGCCGAATGGATTTGCGGGAACGAGCTATGCCGCGGAGATTCTGGTGTCAGCGGATGGGCGGTTTCTCTATGCGACCAACCGGCTGCACGACACAATCGCGGCGTTCTCGATCGGCGCGGACGGCCGGTTGCAGTGGATCGGCGAGGTCTCGACGATGGGCGATTACCCGGGACAGATGCGGATTGATCCGAACGGCAATTTTCTCTATGCGTGCAATCGGAAGAGCGACAGCATTACTTGTTTTCAGATTCATCGGGAGACGGGGAGCCTTCTGTTTACCGGGCAATATACGGGAGTGGGGAGCCCGGGGAGTCTTACCTTCTTGACTTAGGAACTTGTTGAAAAAGCGATTGGGACAGCTCGAATTGGCTTTCGATTCCCTCGGGGGCTAAAGCCCGCTGCTGAAAAGGGCAGAACTTGATGTACGGGCTGAAGCCCGTACCCTTCAAGCTGAAGCCCGTACCCTTCAAAGGCCGGGACACCCAGGACTATTTCAACAAGCTCTTAGAGCAGTTCTCCAATTCATGTGCTCTGTTTAGTTGCGTGCAAGGTGGCTCTTTCTTAAGGAAAAGGCCACTTATCATCGTGCTTTCGGTGTACAGCAATTGGAGAACAGCAAGAGCAAGTCAGCAAGTCAGCTCTGGCGTTGAGTTACTTGGGGAGCGCATTGAGTTTGTCGAGAGTGCGTTTGAGGTCGTCGAGTTTCTGCCCGGCCTCAGAGAGTTTGCCTTCCGATGTGAGGTGCTGGTAGTCGGAGAAGTCGCGGCCGGCCTGTGTGACGAGGGACTTAAGGTCAGTGGCCTGCGCTGGCGTGGTGGATGACTGTGCTCCCGGCTGCGTTGGCGACTGCGGCGCAGCTGAAGAGTCGGATGCGGTGAGCGACGAGGACTGCGTGCCGAACAGCGATGCGAGCGCTGCTTCAAAAGTGGGTGCGTAGGCGAGCTTGTCCTGGAGCGCGAGCACGACGAGGCGCAGCTCGGGCATGGGGCTGCGCTCGGCTTGCAGATAGATGGGCTCTGCGTAGAGCAGGGCGCGGCCACAGGGAATGACCAGCAGACTGCCGCGGCGCACGTGCGAGCCCTGCTGATTCCACAGGGTGAGCTGGCCGGAGAGCTGCGCGTTCTGGTCGATGCGCGCCTCGATCTGCTGGGGCCCGTCGACGAGACGGGTCTTGGGGAAGTCGTAGACGATCGAGGTGCCGTAGTGCTCGCCGTCGCTGCGGCCGGCGATCCAGCCGATGAGGTTGTTGCGATTGGCGGGCGTGAAGGGCAGAATCTCGACAAACTCCAGTCCGCCTTCACCGGGCAGTTTCATGAGCACGAAGTTGGGCTGCATAGGCTGGGTGGTCTGCTCGCCGCTCTGCGCGGTGCTTTCCGTTGCGACTGTCCACAGGTCTTCGCGGTTGTAGAAGACCTCGGGATTGGTCATGTGATAGAGGCCGTAGACCTCGGCTTGCAGGCTGAGCAGCAGCTCGGGATAGCGGACATGCTTGTGCAGCCAGGCAGGCATGGACGAGGCGTCTTTGAAGAGAGCGGGAAAGATGCCGCGCCAGGCAGCGAGGATGGGGTCGGACTTGTCGAAGACGTAGAAGGTGGTGGTGCCGTCATAGGCGTCAATGACCACCTTGACGCTGTTGCGCATGTAGTTGAGGGGCACGCCATCAAGCGTGCGATGCGCGGAGTAGGGATAGGTGTCCGAGGACGTGTACCCATCCATGATCCAGGAGAGGCGGCCGTCGTCGCCGACCACGATGTAGGGGTCCTGATCGAAGGTGAGGAAGGGCGCGAGGGTCTGGACGCGGTCGCGGACGTTGCGGCGCATGAGCAGGCGGCTCTGGGCGTTCACGTCGTCGCTGAAGGGGACCTTGGCGATGTCTCCGCGATCGAAAGCGATGAGGATGCGGCGCAGAAAGCCGCCCAACTCGATGCCGCCGGTGCCTTGATACGAAGTGAGGTTGTTGCTCTGGCCTTCGGGGTAGTTGAACTCCTGCTGGCGCGTCTTCACATAGACGTCGGTGTTAGTGAGCTCGCCGAAGTAAATCTCCGGGCGGGTGACGCTGAGGCCCTTGACGGTGCTCTGCACGGGCATGTTGGAGAGCATGAGCGTGGGCAGGCCTTCGGGCGTGAAGCCGTTGACGGGGTTCATGGTGATGCCGTAGCCGTGGGTATAGATGAGCTTGTCGTTGATCCAGTTGCGGCTGCTCTCGGGCAGCTTGTCCACGTTGAGCTCGCGAACGGCGAGCATGACTTCGCGCTGGGCGCCGTCGATCTGGTATCGATCGATGTCGATGTCTGGGAAGTCGTAGTAGGTGCGGATTTCCTGGATCTGGCGCAGGGTGTCCTGGAGCGCATTCACGTCCCACAGGCGGATGTTCTGGAGCGTGGCCTGGTTGTTGGCCGGATCGGTTGCGCCGACGGTGGTCTCGGCAGGAAACTCGTGCTGCGTGAAAGAGTCGAGGCCATAGGCCTGACGGGTCATCTGAATGTTGTTGGCGATGTAGGGCTCTTCGCGCACCAGCTCGTTGGGCTTGACGACGAAGCTGGTCACGTACCAGCCCGCCACGCCGGTCAAGACGAAGCAAAGCACCGCAGGGAGCGCGGCGATGATGAGCCAGCGGCCGCGCGGAGAGGCGATCCCAGTGAGAATGGCGATGAGCGCGCCAAGAGCGAGCGCGGCGGCAACGAACAACATGCCGGTGAGGGTGACATGGGCGTCGGTGTAGCTGACGCCGTCGAAGATGGTGTGGTGCTCGAAGAGAAGCTCGAAGCGGCTGATGTACTCGCGCAGGGCGAGGACCAGAAGCAGAAAGCCGAAGCTGAGGGAGATTTCGCGCCAGGGCAGCGGGATGCCGCCGGCGATGCGGCCGGTGAGGGCGCGGGCGCTGCCGGTGATGAGGGCGAAGAGCCCGGCCAGGATGCAGGTGATGACGGCCAGGGTAAGCAGCCAGCCGGTGAGCAACTGCCAGGCGGGGAGAGTGAAGAGGTAGAAGTTGAGCGGACGGCCGAAGATGGGATCGGCAAAGGCGCCAGGCGAGCCGGCTGCGGCACTGGGCGCGTACCAGTAGAGTGCGAGCGTGGACCACTGCGCCTGCATGGCGGCAGCGGTGGCGAGGGCGATCAAGCCACAGGCGACGGCGGCGGCCACGCGCAGGAATCGCGCTACGGGCAGCTTGACCTCATTGCCGGCGAGAAACACGGTGTGGTGCTCGGGCAGATCGTCGATGTGGGCGCGCCGGAATACAGAAAAGATTCCGAAGAGGACGGCGAAGGTGACGACGGCGAAGGCAGCAAAGATGCTCCACTCAAGGCCGGCCGTCCTCCAGAAGATGGAGGCGTAGCCGAGCGAGCGGTACCAGAGCAGATCGACCCAATAGGAGAGGGCGGTGCGGCTGCCGAAAAGGATCACGGCGAGGACGGCAAGGACGATGAGAATGCCGCGGCGGCGTGGGCGCGAGGACTGAATCGGGCGCGGCCAATCGATGGATTCGGGCAATTTGATACCCCACTTTACGGTTGGGGCCATTTGCTAACAGCCTCACCAACACCACTTTAGTCCTTTCGGGAGGGATTTGCAGCGGGGTTGGGTCCTGTGCCGTTTTGCTTGGCGGTAGGTCGAGTTTCTGAATCGCGCGCCGAGCAAGACTGGCTGCAATGCCGCGCACCGGGATGAAGGGGCACACCCGGGGGCTGGAAACCTGCTGGGACATGACCTGGCGATTGTGCGATTCGCATGCGATTTGGTAGTATTACCGCATACATGTTTCGCGCTGCCCAAAGCTCGGCTTGTTGTTGCCCGTCGCACATCTTCGACGGGTGTCCGTTCTAGTCTTCGATCTCCTGCTTAACCGATCCAGACGACAAACCCGTAGCTGAAGAGCCGGGTTTTCTCTCCACGCGTCGGTCCGGTCTCGAGCGTCTCCCCCCAGAAGCAAATCAAGAGGTCACCATGCAGGTCGCTGCAACGCAAACCGGAGTTCCAGGCCAACACGTCAATCGCATCGCGCCGAAGCGGCTGAGCCATCTGCGCCTGCTCGAGGCGGAGAGTATTCACATTCTGCGCGAGGTGGCGTCGGAGTTTGAGCGGCCGGTGATGCTTTACTCCATCGGCAAGGATTCGTCGGTGATGCTGCGGCTGGCGCAGAAGGCGTTTTTCCCAGGGCCGATTCCGTTTCCGCTGCTGCACATCGATACCGGCTTCAAGTTCCGCGAGATGATTGCGTTTCGCGATGAGATGGCGCGCTCGGTGGGCGCGGAGCTGCTGGTTTGGCGCAATGAAGCGGCGATTGCGAATGGAACCAATCCGATCGCACTGGATACGAAACGCTGCTGCGGATTGCTGAAGACCCAGGCGCTGCTCGACGCATTGAAGCACTACAACTTCGACGCGGCCTTTGGCGGGGCGCGGCGCGATGAAGAAAAATCTCGTGCCAAGGAGCGCATCTACTCGTTTCGCGATGGCGCCGGCCAGTGGGATCCGAAGAATCAGCGGCCGGAGTTGTGGAATCTATATAACGCACGCATTCATCCCGGCGAGAGCATTCGCGTGTTTCCGCTGTCGAACTGGACGGAGATGGACGTGTGGCAATACATCCACGAGGAAAAGATTCCGGTGGTCGATCTTTACTTTGCAAAGGAGCGGCCCATGTACATGCGCGGCGACGGACTGCTCCCGAATGAGCAGGATTTTGTGGCGCGGATCGGCGAAAGGCCGGTGATGGTGAAGTCGCGGCTGCGCTCCCTCGGATGCAGCCCGTGCACGGGCGCGATTCGTTCCGATGCGGCGACGATTCCCGACATCATCGCGGAGCTGATTTCGTTCAATTCGTCCGAGCGCGCCAATCGCGTGATCGATCACGACCAGGAAGGCTCGATGGAACTGAAGAAGCGCGAGGGCTATTTCTAGATGGCATCTCTGAGTGTTCCGCAATTCTCGATCGATGATTTTCTCGCCCAGGAGCGGGGCAAAGATCTGTTGCGCTTTTCAACCGCAGGCAGCGTGGATGACGGCAAGTCGACGCTCATTGGCCGGCTCCTTTATGACACGCAGAGTGTGTATGAAGACCAGGTACGTTCAATCGAAGGAAAGGGGACTACGGCGCCGGGGCAGATTGATTTTGCGCTGTTGACCGATGGGCTGCGCGCCGAGCGCGAGCAGGGCATCACCATCGACGTTGCGTATCGCTACTTTTCGACGGGGAAGCGCAAGTTCATCATTGCCGATACGCCGGGGCACGAGCAGTACACGCGTAACATGGCCACCGGCGCATCGACGGCGGACGCTGCTGTCGTTTTGATCGATGCCGCCAAGGGTGTGCTGGTGCAGTCACGCCGGCATGCGTATATCGCTTCGCTCCTGCGCGTGAAGCATGTGATTGTTGCCGTCAACAAAATGGATCTGATCGGCTACGATGAAGCGGCCTTTCGGGCGATCGAGAAGGATTTTTCGCGGGTTTTGGACGAGATCGCAGCGGATACCGGCAATGCGGTTGAGGCCGCCTTTGTGCCGGTGAGCGCGCTGCTGGGCGACAACATTGTGCATCGGACGGATTCGATGCCGTGGTATGCGGGGCCGTCGCTGCTGGAGCTGCTGGAGGCGCTGCCACCGGCGCGCGAGACGCACACGGCGCCGTTTCGCTTTCCCGTGCAGCGGGTATTGCGCCCGGATCACACCTTCCGTGGATTCGCGGGCCAGATTGCATCGGGCACCATTTGCGTGGGAGACAAGATCACTGCGCTGCCGTCCTGGCGCAGCGCGGAGGTGGCGCGGATTGTCACCTTCGACGGCGACCTCGCCGAGGCGCATGCACCGCTTTCTGTGACGCTGGTGCTGAACCATGAGCTCGACATCAGCCGCGGCGATCTGATTGCATCTGCGGATGCGTTGCCGTCCGTTACGCGTCACCTCGGCGCGCAGTTGGTATGGATGGACGCCGAGCCGCTGAAACTGAATCGCCGCTATCTGCTCAAGCACACCAGCCACACAGTGCCGGCGTTTGTAACATCAATTGCGCATCGCACCAACATTGCCACGTTGGCTCACGAGCCGGCAGACACGCTGGAGATGAATGCGCTGGGTGCGGTACGGATCGAACTGCTGCGGCCGATTGCGCTCGATGCCTATACGGACAATCGCGGCACGGGCGCATTCATCCTGATCGATGCGGCGACCAACAGCACGGTGGCTGCCGGCATGATTACCGCCGTCGACGCGGACACGTCGGACGGCGATGACGAATTGATCGCGGATGCGGGGCCGGTGACGAACCGTGAACGTGCGGCGCGCTGGGGCCACCAGGGTGGTGTGCTGACACTGAGCGGTCCAGCGGAGTTGATCAACCTGGTGGACCGGTCGCTGTTTACGGCGGGGGTGATTACGCAACGGATCGACGCGCGCGATGCAAGAACGGTGCGGGAGCCGGAACTGATTGCCGCGCTCGCCAGTTTGCTGGCCGAGGGTGGAGTGCTTGCAATCAAGGTGACGGTGAACGAGAGCGGTCCGCTGGTGGCGCAGGCGGGCGACAGACAAATAACGCTCGAAGGGATCAATTCGAGCGCGGTCGTTGCAGGTGTATTCCAGCTGCTGCATGAGACAGAAATTCTCCACGACACAGAGAGGGCGGGCCTGTAAATGAGCACCATTGCGATTCAGGAAGAAGTTGGCGCAAAGCTGGACGCAGTGCGAGCACTGCTCAAGCGCGAGATCACCGGGCGCGGCGACGTGTGCCTGACGTGCAGCTTTCAGGCCGAGGATGTTCTGCTCACCAAACTCGCGCTCGAACTCGACGCGAAGATTCCGGTTCTGTTTCTCGACACCGGTTATCACTTCCGCGAGACGTACGAGTATCGCGACCGGATCGCGGCCGAGTGGGGGTTGAATTTGATCAATCTGCTGCCGGAAAAAACCGTCGCGGAGCAGGAGGCGGAGCATGGGCTGCTTTATCAGATTGCGCCGGACCAGTGCTGCAAGCTGCGCAAGGTGGAGCCGCTCTTCAAAGCAGTGGCCGGCTACCGCGTGTGGCTGACCGGACTGCGGCGCGAGCAGGCCAGGAGCCGCGCGGCGCTGGAAGAAGAAGCACAGTTCGCGCTGCCTGGCGGCAAGCAGGTGCTGAAGCTGGCGCCGCTTGCTGGCTGGACCACGCGTGATGTGTGGTATGCGTGCGAGCAGCTTGGGATTCCGTTGTTGCCGCTGTATGAGCGAGGCTACTCGTCGATCGGCTGTGAACCATGTACTTCGTTACCACTCGATGCCAATGATCCGCGGTCAGGCCGATGGGCTGGCCGCAAGGTGGAATGCGGCATTCACATTGAGGCGCCGGCGGCAAATTAAGCCGGGCGCAGGGGGACGAGGTTAGTCATGCAGTATGTGATTGGATTTGTCATTGCGTTGTTCATTGCGCTCACCGGGGTGGGTGCGGGCACCATTACGGTGCCGGTGCTGGTGCTGTTTCTGGGAGTGCCTGCGCCGGTCGCGGTGGGCATAGGGCTGATGTTTGCGACGGCAGTCAAGCTGATCCTGGTGCCATCACAGATTATTCGCAAGAATGTAGCGTGGAAGACGCTCGGGTTCATGCTGGCGGGCGGCGTGCCGGGAGTGATCGTTGGCTCGCTGTTTTTGAGACACCTGGTTACGGTGGGCTCGCAGAACCTGCTGAATGCGCTGCTGGGTTCGATTCTGGTGACTACGGCGACATGGCAGATTGTGAACTCATTCAAGCCGATGAAGGCCAATGAAAATGCACCCGACCGCAGCCCGCTGCTGGCGTGGCTGATGTTGCCGGTGGGCGCGGAAGTCGGGTTCTCGTCTGCGGGCGCGGGCGCGCTGGGCTCGGCTGCGCTGCTGACCCTGACGCCGCTGCTTCCCGCGCAGGTTGTGGGCACGGACATTGCGTTCGGGTTCATCATCTCCCTGATTGGCAGCGGAGCGCACTGGTTTTCGCATGCGTCAAACACCGAGCTTCTGTTACAGCTGATTGCCGGCGGCGTGCTGGGCGCGGTGACTGGAACGCTGCTGAGTACGCATATTCCACGGCGGCCGCTGCGCTTTGCGCTGTGGGTGTGGCTGCTGATTCTGGGCGGGCAGTTCCTGTTCAACAGCTACCAGGTCTGGGCCGCGCCGGTGAAGGATGGCGTGGTGCAGGCGCATACGGCTGAGGGAAAGTGATCGCCTGAGTTCCATGGCTTCCCAGGTATCAGAATCGAGACCTGGGGCACCCGGTTCCTCGCACTTATTGGGGCCCTCGCTAGAAGTGGAAGCGATAGCGCAGCTCTCCAGAGATCAGGCGCGGGTCGTTCATGTGGAAGCCGCCGATGGTGACGGAGTTGTCCAGCAGGACGCGGTGGTTGGTGACGTTGACAGCGTTCACGGCCAGCTTCCAGCGCTCGCCGATAGCGTGGCCGGCGGAGACGTCGAAGGTGGTGTGCACGGGCAGATAGGGGCCGGCGTAGGGGCCGTTGTTGGCTGGGCAACTGCTGATGGGCGTGCAGGCTAGCCCGTTCGAGAAGCCCGATCCATAATAGACATTCGTTGAAAACCAGGTGTGAGCGGGCAGGTTGGCGGTGAAGCCGGTGTTCAGGGTTTCGCGCTGGTCGTGGTCGACGGGGAAGTAGTTGAAGCCGCCGTTGGAGCAGGCTGGGTCGTCGGGATTGGTGCATGTGAATCCGCCGACGATGGCGCCGCGCTGCTCGGCGATCTGGTTGGCGTAGGTGACGTGAAGCCGGCCGATGTGGGCCAGCATAGGCGAGCGCAGAGTCATCTCCCAGGCGCGGACGAGGGCTCCGTTGACGGCGATGGGAAAGTACATGTTCGACTCGCCAAGATTCGAGTGGTCGAGGAAGTTATTCACGCGGTTCTTGACTGTATCAACGTCGAGAAACCAGCCTCTGTAGGGAATCTGAATGCCGAACTGGTGCTCTTCATCGCGCTCCGAGGGGATGGGCGTGAAGGTGTTCTCGCCGCTGGGCAGGCTGCCAGCGTAGTTGAGCACGGATTGCGAGACGGTTTGCACGGGCGCGGGCTGAAAGAAGTGGCCATAGAAGCCGCGCAGAACCCAGCGCAGTTTGGGAATCTCAAAAGTCGCGCCGATGCGGGGATAAGTGGCCGACTCGTTCAATCCGGCGTGGTAGCTGGAGAAGCGCATGCCGCCAAGCAGGGTGACGTATTGGCCAAGGCGCAAGTGATCTGAGATGTAACCTTCAACCAGCGCGGCATTGGCGTTGCCGGGGTCTGGGCCGTAGACAGTGGGCGGCGTCGTGGATTTGTCGATCACCCCGAACAGATCGCTCTCCGCTTGATAGAACGCGTAGACGCCGCCGGAAAAATTGTTGGAGCCGGCATCGGCGCGCACGTCTCCCTGGCCTCCCACATAGTTCGAGCCCTGGTGCCAGGTGGTGACTGCGGGATCATCGAGGGCTAGAGAGTCATAGTCAGCCTGGTTGAAGTGATAGAAGGGCGCGAACGAGAACAGCGCCTTGGGCGAGAGCGTGTGCACCCAGTTGGCGATGATGAAGCTGTCGCGTTCGGTCTGCGCGTCGCGCAGGCCGTAGGAGGCGTAGTAGCCGCTGAGCGCCTGCCAGTCGGTCTGGCTGGGATCGTAGGGAACGTCGAAGTGGTCCTGGCGATATTGCGCGTTGAGGCGCAGTTGATCTTTCGGCGTCTGGTTGCGGATGAGCGAAACGAAGCCGCTCTGCGAGTTGGTGGCGTCGTGATAGACAGAGGCAACGGGCGTGGCCAGGCCGTAGCTGGAGCGGCCGCCGGTCAGGCTCGCGTACCAGGCGGTTGCTGAGGAGTGGTCGCCGAGCGAGAGCTGGGCCTCGCCGCTGCCGAAGTTGCCGCCGCTGAGCAGCAGTTCGCCATCGCGGTTGTATTCAAATCCATTGCGGGGCAGGACGTTGAAGACGCCGTAGGTGCGGTCGCCCACGTCAGAGGAGTAGCTGCCGCGCTCGGTCTCGAGCGAGTCGATGTCCTTGGGGTCGATCTGCGGGCCGACGTTGGAGGCGATCTTGGTGTTGGGCACGGCCACGCCGTCGATGAGCCAACTGGCCTGGTGGCCGCCGCGCATGTGCAGCATGTCGTGGGTCATGTAGGCTCCGGGCACGTAGTCGGTGATCATCTCCATGCCGATGGTGCGGCTGGCGCCGGGAGTTTCGTCGATCTGCTGGCGGGTGATGAGGGTGGTTGGCG
>Ga0302198_10005601_pt1 | contig 11597 bp, 9 predicted proteins | sample II_Bog_N2_2_FD_193521 | JGI IMG/M metagenome (GOLD analysis project Ga0302198, IMG submission 193521) | Peat permafrost microbial communities from Stordalen Mire near Abisko, Sweden - II_Bog_N2_2 | ecosystem: Environmental > Terrestrial > Soil > Wetlands > Peat | place: Sweden: Abisko, Stordalen... | reverse complement strand
CCCACGGCTTCCCTCGCAGAGAGCGTCCACGACCGCGTCCGCGCCGTCGCCGCCCGCCGCAATCTCGCCATCCACGAGATCAGCGTGCAACAGCTCGACGACGGACTCCACGTCGAACAGCACCTCGAAGTCGACGAGACGATGCCTCTCCGCCAGGCCCACGAACTGGTCACCGACCTCGAGGCGGAGATGCTGCGCGAGGTCCCTGCCATCACTTCCATCCTCACCCACATCGAGAGCGAGCCCGCCACCATCGAGCGCCCAGCCTCACTCGAAAGGGACCGCCAACTCGAAGTCCGCCTGCGCGACGTTGCCGCCGGCTTCCCCGAAATCCTCGATATCCATGAAGTCTTCGTAACCCGTCGCCGCGCTCGCGCCGCAGATCCGCATGAGGATCACATCCAGGTAAGTTGCCACTGTACGCTGCCCGACGATCTCTCCATGGCCCGCGTCCACGCTGTCATCACCGCGCTCGAAGGCGCATTCAAGATCGACGCACCTGAAGTCGACCGCCTCCTCATCCACCCCGAACCTGCAACAGATAATCGCCGATGACAAACCCTTGGCTCTCGGTTCCGCTCGCCGATTATGAATCGCACATGCGATCACCTGCGGTCCAGCAGCTTGATACGCTCGCGGACCTTTTCGGGGAAACCCTGAAGATAAAGGCTCCCTTAAGCATCGCGATTCTTGGAATTGCCGGCGGAAACGGACTGGATCGAGTTGACATGAAGACAACCCAGCGCATTGTCGGCGTGGACATCAATCCGGAGTATTTAGACTCTTTGCGAGAACGCTATGCGCATATCTCAAACGTGGAACTCTATCAGGCGGACCTATCGCAGGACGCGCTGAACATCCGGCCGGTCGAGCTTGTTCACGCCGCGCTTCTCTTCGAGCACGCAGGCACCCTCCGCTGTCTCGAAAATGCGCTGCGAATGGTAGCGCCAGAGGGATCCCTTTCGGTTGTCCTACAGCTTCCCAGTACGGCCGACCAGGCAGTCGGTAGCAGCGAAGTTGCCTCGGTCACTCGATTCGCCGCGCACTTTAGGTTCGTCAATCCGCGGGAATTTAGCGGCAAACTGGCGGAGTGCGGTTTTCGCAAAACCTATGAACGCACACAGGACGTCGCTTCCGGCAAGGCTTTTCGGCTTGCCATCTTCGACCGATCAGGCGTGTCGGCCTCTGGTCAAACGGTAATAAATCGCCGGCGTCACAATCAGCGAAAGCACGACCGAGATAAGCAATCCGCCGATGACCGCAATGGCAAGCGGCTGTAGCATCTGCGAGCCAGCGCCCAGCGCGAACGCCAACGGAAGCATCCCGCAGACCGCAGCAATCGCCGTCATCACAATCGGCCGCAACCGGCGCTGGGCAGCGTGCAACATGGCCTCGCGCGCCATATCGCGGCCAGCGAAAGCGTCAGGGTTCTCAGCCAATTCCAGATCTGTTCGCGCCCGGAACTTCTCGTCTGCATCCAGTAGCAGAATCCCGTTCTTCGCGACAATGCCGATCACCATGATGAGGCCCATGAAGCTGGCAACATTGAACGTCGTCTGCGTAATCAGCAGCGCGAGCACGACTCCGGAAATCGAAAGCACTGAGCTGCTAAGAATCGCGATAGGCGCGGAGAAATTGCGAAACTCCGCCAGCAGCACGCCAAACACCAGCGCAAGCGCGAGCAGGAGAACCCGCAGCAAGTCGTGAAACGACTTCTGTTGCTCCTCGTACGTTCCCCCATACTCGATGCGAACGCTGGAAGGAATGTGCAGCCCCTGAACGGTCGTCTCGACCTGCGCCATCGCGGTACCCAGGTCGGACCCTTGAAGCCGTCCCGTGACACTGATGTACTGCTGAAGGTTCTGGCGAAGGATCTCGTTCTGTGGGGCAAGCTGAGTGACGTCCGCGAGTGACCCGAGCGTAGCGGTGTGGCCACTGCTCGAGTTGAAGATAGTGTTCTGAATGGCATCCAGCGAGGCGCGGCTGTCGTCCGGCAAGCGGACTCTGACCGTGTAAGGCCGGCCGTTGACGATCATCGGATCGGCGGTGGGCAGCCCGTCAAGAATCGCCGTCGCGTCTTCGGCGACTTCAGTGGGGTTGAAACCAAGGCGCGCTGCGAGCACCGGATTTACCTGGAAGTTCGTGGCTGGACCTGAGATGGTATTGTCCACTCCATTTTGCGTGTCAACCACGCCGGGAATCTTCTTGATCGCCGCTTCAACCTTGGGCCCGAGTTGGTTCAACAGAGTAGCGTCGCTGGAAAAAAGCTTGATCTGGATCGGCTCGGGCGAATTCGACAGGTCGTCAATCATGTCCTGCAGCACCTGGGTGAATTCGATATCGAGCGTGGGCTCGGACTTGAGAATGCGCGCACGGATGTCGGCGATCACCTCGTCGATGTCGCGGTCGCGTTTGGTTTTTAGGCGGACCGTGAAGTCACCACTGTTGGCCTCGGTAACCGCGGCCAGGCCGAGTTGCAGGCCGGTGCGGCGCGAAGTAATGTCGACCTCGGGAGTGTTATGCAGTATCTGCTCGACGTGCGCGAGAACGCGGTTGGTTTCAGTGAGCGATGTGCCGGCCGGAGTGAGATAGTCCAGGATGAACCCGCCCTCGTCCATCTCTGGCAGCAGATCGGAACCGAGCGCGTTATATGCGAAATAGGTGGCGGCAACGAGGCCGAGGCAGACCAGCACCAGGGCGACCGGTCGAGTAAGCGCCCAGGTCAGCACCCGCGCGTGAGTAGCCAGGACCCGCCGCATAATCGGGCCAGAATCCTCACGGGCAACTGCCTCGTCTTTGGCGAGGTCGAACTGTGCAACCTCAGCCTGATCTGTAGCGGGTTCCGGAGACGCTGCCACCGGCTTTCGGTGGCTCAGGAATGTGAGCGAGAGCGCGGGCGTCCAGCTAAGAGCGAGCGCCAGCGAGGTCAGCAGCGATGCCGTCATGGTGATGGCCAGCGCGCGAAAGAAGTTTCCCGTCACGCCGGTGACCGCGATCAGTGGGAGGAAGACAACCACCGGGGTGATGGTTGAGAAGACCAGCGGAGTCGTGATTTCGCCGATGGCCTCGCGGACAGCGTTCGCGCGAGACTGTCCAGCGTCGCGATGCACGACAATGTTCTCGACCACCACGATGGCGTCGTCGATGACCAGCCCGATCGCAGCGGCAAGACCTCCCAGCGTCATCAGGTTGAACGACTGGCCGATGAGCCAGAGGAACAGAATCGTAACGCACACGGTTACAGGAATAACCAGCCCCGCAACCAGGGAACTCGACCAGTCACGAAGGAAAAGAAAGAGGATAACGCACGCCAGGATAAGGCCGATGAGAATGGCATCGCGCACACTGGCAATCGACTCGCGCACCAGCTCGGACTGGTCGTAAAAAGGTACGAGGTGCGTGCCCGGAGGCAGCTTGGACCGAAGCGCAGCCACCTCATCGGCAACCGCATTCGCGACCTGGACAGTATTGGAAGAAAGCTGGCGAGTGATGTTGAGCAGGACCGAAGGCCGGCCGTTGGCGGTGACCGTCGTGTAGACGGGCAAGGTTCCCTGGTGTACGTCGGCAACGTCCGAAACACGGACAGGAGCGCCGCTGGGCGCGGTCTTCACCACCAGTGAAGCCAGGTGAGCGGCGTCGTGGGCCTGTGCGCCGACCAGTGCCAGGATCAGTTCGTGATTCGCCTCATACAGTCCCGGCGAGTCGATGATGTTAGAAGCCTCAACCGCGTTGACCAGATCGGTAAGGGTAACGCCAGCGTTCTGCAACCGGGCCAGATCGGGAACGATCTGGTACTCAGGCACCTTACCGCCCTGCACCGTGACAGTCGAAACTCCAGCGACGCGATTCAGCGGCGGCTTCAGGTCGTAGGTCGCAGCTTCCCAAAGTTGAGTCGGCGAAACCAGGTCGTTCCCTGCCGCATCCCGATCGCTCGTCAACGCATACCCGAGGATGGGAAAGGTGGCGAAGCTCAGGCGGTTCGTGGAGATGATTGCAGACGCAGGCAGGGTTTGACGGATCTTGGAGAGCGCGGTGTCGGTCAGTTGCAGCGTTTGGACGATATCGACGTTCCAGTCGAAGAAGAGGTCGACTTCAGCCGAACCGCGGCTGGTGATGGAGCGAATCGTCACCAGGCCGGGGACACTGTTGATGGCGTCCTCGATGGGCTTGGTCACCGTGACCTGCATCTGCTCCACCGGCATCACGCCGTTGTCGACGCCGATCACGACGCGGGGAAAATTCGTCTCAGGAAACACCGAGATGGGCACCTGAAACGCCGCGTAGACGCCGGCCACGGAGAGAATCACCACCAGAAAGAAAATCGTGGTCGACATCCGCGAGAGCCAGAAGGGGGACTCTGGCTGCTGAGCCGGGGCTGGACAGGACGCAGGTATGCTCACTTGGCGTCGGCATCCTTTCCTGTCGCAGTCGCGGCGGGCGCACCGGCTGCGGGCTTGGCATCGTCCTCGGGCTTGGCGTCCGGGTCGGTGCCAATCTTGACCTTGGTGCTCTCATCCAGCCCATACCCGCCGGCCGAGATCACCATGTCCGATCTACTAAGGCCGCTTAGGATCTGCACTTCGTCCGCATTCTGGATTCCAAGAGTGACCGTCTTCTTGTGCGCGGTTGAGTCGGGCGCAATCACCATAACAAACTTGCCGACGCCATCCGTGCCAGCCTGGATCGCATCCAAAGGAACCGTCAGAGCATTTGCCACGGTGCGACCGGTAATCGTAGCGTGCACCGGCGTCCCTGCCTTCAGCATGCCCTTGGAATTCTCAGCCCGCAGCCAAACCTCAATCGTAGTGCTGCCCGCATCCAGCGCCGGACTAATGAGCGAGACCTTGGCAGGAACAGGATCGGCAATGCCCGGAACGGTTAGTGTCGCCGGTGCTCCAAGCGTTAGCTGCTGTGCCTGCATCTGTCCGATGTGTACCTTGGCGATCAGCGCGGACGTATCCATCACGGTGATAAGCGGCGTACCCGCAGCCGCAGTCTCACCGCCAAAGAGAGGCCGGTCGGTGACAACGCCGGAGATCGGGCTGCGAATCTCGGTGTAGCTCAACTGAGCCTCCGCTCCCATGAGTTTCCCTTTGGCGGAATCGAGATTCCCTTGAGCGTTCGCGAGCGCGGCCTTGTTGCTGACGTTCTGCAGCGATTCGAGATGCTGTTTGGCGATGTCGTACGCAGCTTGCGATTGCACCAGCGTGGCCTTCGCGGTGTCTAGATCGCGACCGGGGATCGCTCCCTCTTTGAATAACTGCTCGCGTGACATAACAATCGACTGCGCGAGATCGAGATTTGCCTTCGCCTGCGCAAGGTCGAGCTTGCCCCTGTTCAGGTCTTCGGGCGCGGTGGCCTTGGTTGCTGTCTCAAACGTCGCCTGCGCCGCCGTGTAGCTGCCCTTGTTGTCGAGCGCCGCGGCCGCCAGGTCGCTGTTCTCAAGCGTGGCCAGCAACTCCCCCGCCTGCACACGCGAGCCGCGCTGCACATAGAACTTCTTCACCGGAGCCGTTACCTTGGGCGAGATGGCAGCCTGCGCGAGCGGAGCCAGAATGGCGTCGGCCGCGATCTGGTCAGAGATGCTTCCCTGCTCCGGATGCGCGGCCTCAACGTAGACCTCAGGCGTCGGCGTCGCTTCCTCCTTCTTGCAACCCAGCGGAAGCAGAAGGAAAACGCAAAGCGAAATCGCCGACGGCTTGAAGATGCGTCGCGCGCGAATTGAGTCGATAGTTGGAGGCATCATGGTCTAGAGCGTTCCTGTCAGCAGTTGGAGATTCGCAAGCGCGGTCTCGTAGCGGGCCATGCCGTCCTCGCGGGCAAGTTCAGAGGAGGCCAGGGAGTTCTCCGCGTCGACAACATCGAGGATGATCGTTTCGCCGGCGGAGTAGCTGTCCCGCGTAAGGCGAAGACTCTCAGTCGCGGTCGCAACGCTGTGGTCGAGGCTTTCAAGCTGATCGTGCGCGGTCATCGCTTCGGCGTAATACTCTTCCAGTTCGGCGATGAGCTTGCGCTGAGTATTGGTGAGGACGACACGAGCAGTGTCGCGATTGATCTCGCTCTGGCGCACCTTGTCGCGAGTGGTAAACCAATCCCAGATAGGGATGTTGAGAGTGGCACTGGCGGAGTAACCAAGGTTATGGCTGCCGTCGTTGGCGTTGGTGGCGAACTGCGTCGCGTCAATCCCGTACGAGTAGTTCAGCTCCATATCCGGCAGATATGCGGAGCGCGCAGCAAACACGTTCAGGTCGGCGAGGTGTGAACTCGCGAGTGCACTTTCCATCTCCGGATTGTGCTTGGCGAGCGCCGCTTCCACGTCGGCGCGCGCTGGCACCGAGGCAGGCGGATCGGGCACAACCAGCGTGTACGGACTACGCGGATCGGGAAACAGCAGGACCCCGAGTTCCAGCCGCGCCCTCTCCGCGTTGAGCTTCGCGTCGGCCAGGTCTCTGTCGCGCTGCTGCTGCAGCAGTTGGGCCTTGACCACGTCTGCACGCGCAACCTCGCGGGCGGTCTCGCGTTGCTCGGTCAGTTTGGTCAGGCCGGCGGCCTCATTGGCGGCACGCTGCGCAACCACAACCCGTCGATCCGCGGTGGACAACGCATAGAACGATCTAGCCACGCTGGCCACTAAGCCGCGCTGGGCCACCTCTCTTTCGGCCGTCGCGACGGCAAGCGCAGCCGAGGCACGGCTGACCGCATTGATCTGCTGCGCTCCAATCGTCTCCGTAACGCTCGCCTGGCTCACATATTCATGTACCGAGTTGTTGGCGATAAAGCGTACCGGCGCAGTGCTGCTTACCCCGGCGTTGGCGGCGCAGATCTTGTTTGTGCTTGGACAGTGGTTGGACTGGGTATACAGGTACTGGTTGTCGTAGACAACGTTGGGCAGCAGCGCGGCGCGTGCGATGGACTGATCGAGCGCTGCGTTCTTGCTGGCTGCGACCGCAGCCGCAAATGCAGGCTCGTTGACCCGCGCCCGGGCGATCGCCTCGTCCAGCGTAATTGCAGTGGGGGAGGGCTGCGTTGCCGGCGATGAGACTTGCTGCTGCGCGAACCCCGCCGACGCCAGCGTCGCGAGACAGACGAAATTCGGTATGAGCTTGCGCAGGCCTGAAAGCTTTGAATTCTTGCGGAAAAGTGACATAGAACCTATTCGGGGCGTTCGGAAATCCAGAAGCATGCGCACTCCCAGACGCTCCAAGTGTAACTGTGCCAGCGGGGGCTTAAGCGGAGATTAAGTCGAGCTTAAGGATCCTATGAGAAGAGTAGATTGACTACTTATGAGAGTGCTGATCGTGGAAGACGAAGTCCGGCTCGCTAACAACATCGCGGAAGCTCTGCGCGAGCGTTGTGGCTTCGCCGTGGATTGCGCGGAAAATGGCGCCGACGGGGCCGCGCTGACCGAATACCAGCACTACGATCTCCTCCTCCTCGACCTCATGCTCCCCGGCCTCGATGGTCTCGGCATTGTGCACCAGGTGCGCAAGCGAAAGGACATGACCCCCATCCTCATCCTGACTGCACGGGACGAGCGCGCGCAGGTCGTCGAGCTACTCAACGCCGGCGCCGACGATTACCTCACCAAACCGTTCGACCTGGGAGAACTCCTCGCGCGCGCGAAGGCCCTCATACGCCGCGGCAAAGGCGTCTCCCACCCCGTGTTGACCGTGGGCCGAATCAGCCTGAACACGGTCGAGCAGACAGTGCGCTGCCGAGGACAGTTGATCGATCTGTCGCCCACCGAGTATCGCCTCTTCGAGTACCTTATCTTCCGTCCGCGCGCCATCGTGTCCGCTCGGGAACTCCTCGAGCATCTCTACGATTACAACTGGGAGCACCACTCCAACGTCATCGAGGCGCACATCTCCAACCTCCGCAAGAAGCTGCGCGCCGTGGGCGAGGAAACCTCCATCACAACCATGCGGGGCCGCGGCTACCGGCTGGAAGCGCCCGAGAAGCAGCTATGAGGAAGAACTCTCTCAGCCGTCAGCTGATCGCCGGTGTCCTGCTAGCAGAACTGTTCTGTGCAGCGTCTTTCTCCTGCGTTGCCTTGCTCCACGAGATGCACGGTCGCCGGCGCGCTTTCGACGTGATGTTGCGCGGCCGGACAGACTCGCTGATGGGAGCGGTGCAGGACGCCGAAGATCCCGACGACAACGTCACCGTCGACCCGACTGAGTTGGCCCTGCCCAAGCAGGATGTCTACGAAGTGCTGAGCCCTTCCGGACGCGTGCTCGGACATTCGCCGGCCTCGTCGTCTGAATTGCTGATGGCCCTGGCCTCATCCGGCAAGCCCGGCTACTTCAACTTCGAGGTCAAAGAAGAGCATTACCGGGCCCTTCGCTTCAACGGCCTGCGCATCATCGACCGCGAAGAGAATGGCGGAATCCGCCGCCCCGTAACGGTTCTATATGCCGCGCCAACCCACGACCTGTGGCACGAGGCGGTCGAGGCTGTCCGGTTCTATGTCATTGCCGGCGTACTCCTGCTGGCAGTCACGGGACTCGTCCTGGTCTGGTTCCTCCGCCGCCGTCTCTCCCCATTGCAGGAACTCGCTGCCATCGCTGGCCGCGTGTCGGCGAGTTCGTGGGAATTCGTGCCGCCCGACGCCGTTCTGCGCACCACTGAACTTGCGCCCATCGCTCTCTCCATCGAGGAGCTGCTGAAAGGCCTGCGCCAATCCTTCGAGCGCCAGCGGCAACTCACCGGAGACGCCGCGCACGAACTCAAGACATCGATCGCTGTGCTGAAATCCAGCCTCCAACTCCTGTCCCTGAACCCGAGAACAGCCGAGCAGTACGAGGCAGGCCTGGAAGGCTTGTTGACCGACACCGAGCGCATGGAGGACCTCGCCACCCGCATGCTCGAGCTGGCGCGGCTGGAGGAAGCGCGGGTCGAGCGCAGCGAGTCGAGCGACCTTCCATCAATGCTGCAAGACGTAGCCGACCGCCTGCGCCCGCTCTCTGACCTTAAGCACGTCGCACTCCAGGTCACCGTGGAAGACGCACACAAGGTCGCCATGCCGGCCGACGATGTGGAAGTCCTCTGCTCCAACTTGATCATGAACGCGCTGCAGCACAGCTTGCCGCAAGGTCGAATCTTCGCCACGGTGCAAACCCACAATGAAGTGACTGAGCTGCGCGTCAAGGACGAAGGCGAAGGCATTCCGGAGGCCGCCCTGCCACATGTCTTCGACCGCTTCTACCGCGCCGATCGTTCGCGCAGCCGCAACAGCGGCGGCGCGGGTCTCGGGCTCTCAATCTGCAAGGCCATCGTCGAGCGCTCACATGGCAGCATCCAGATTCAGAGCGCAGTGGGACAAGGCACCGAAGTGATCGTGACTCTGCCAGCAGAGTAGCAGCGGGCTCCAGAGGATGCTGAAAAAGGCCCCATCCTCGCTGTTCGGAGTGGCAGCGGCCTTCAGCCCGCGGACGATCGATTCTAAAGAACAGGTTTAGCCTCGCGCATTGGACCACTTCCGGCCCGCTTTACTTCGCAGGCAGCGCGTAGATGACCTCGCCCGGCCGCGTGTAGTGCAACTCTTCCCGCGCCTGGTGCTCGATCGCATTCGGATCACTCTGAAGCCGGTCGACATGGCCCTGCAACCGGTCATTCTCGCGCTGCAGAACTTGCATTTCCTGGGTCAGCGCGTGCGTCTCGTGCCGTTTCTGCTCATACACAGTCAGCCCATTCGCCCCGAAGACAACATGATATCCAACCGCCAGCGCCAGCGCCGCGGCAGCGAACGTCGCCGCCTTCTGACGTCCAATCGAAAGCCCCGAACAAGTCGCACGAAGAGACGCGAATCGACCGGCCTTCTCCGAAATTGGAGCAATCACTGTCATTCCTAAAGTTGAGATGCTGCCCGCGATCGCGTCAAGCCCCGAATAGGCGCACGGCCCAGGAGGAATCAAGATCGTACTGGGCAGGCCACACTAAATGCCGCCCCGGCAACTTCCGCGCCTGTTCTCCGGCAATCGGAGCACAATTCCGCGCCGCTTGGTATCCTTGTCTTGTGACATTTGCTTTGCCGCACGGGGACCCTTTCATCGCAATGGTTACTGTCACGCACTGCTATTTTGAATTGCGCCGCTGACCGACCCTCTTCAGCCCGCCCATTGAAGGAACTACCCATGCAATCCACACTCCCCATCCCACTCGGCGCCACCCAGGACCTCCGTGAGCTACCGCGCACCCGCACTGGCAGGATATTTCTCGCCATTTCCGCCACTGCTTTCGTCGCCATATGCGCCCACGTCTCGGCCCGCCGCTGGCACCGCTCCTGAATTCCACCTCCCTATTCACTGCACCACTTTTCCGAGGAACCGCCAAGACATGACCGCAACCAGCACCGCCATCCAGGAAATCTCAATCGCCCACAGCCCCGACTCCGACGACGCCTTCATGTTCTACGGGCTGGCCACCAACAAGGTGCGCGTACCGGGCTTCAAGTTCAGCCACACCCTCACCGACATCGAGACCCTTAACCAGCGCGCCATCCACGAGGCCTTCTACGACGTCACCGCCATCTCCTTCCACGCCTATCCGTATATGCAGGACACCTACACCCTGATGGCCTGCGGCGGCTCGGTAGGCGAGGGCTACGGTCCCATGGTGGTCTCCCCGCGCAAGCTCTCGCACGCCGACATCAAGAAGACTCGCATCGCCGTTCCCGGCACGCTCACCACAGCCTTCCTCACCCTCAAGCTCTTCGCACCCGAAATCGAAACCGCCGTCGTCCCCTTCGACAAAATCATCCCCGCGGTCGTGGCTGGCGAGTTCGATGCCGGCCTCATCATCCACGAGGGCCAACTCACTTACGGCAACAACGGCCTGATCAAAGCGCTCGACCTCGGCCAATGGTGGCGAGAACAGACGGGCCTGCCGCTACCCCTTGGCGGCAACGCCATCCGCCGTTCGTTAGGCGAAGAAACCATGCTGATCACCACCAATGCCCTGCGCGACAGCATCCAACACGCCCTCGACAACCGCGACGAAGCCCTTGCCTACGCCATGCAGTTCGCTCGCGACCTCGACCCCGCACTCGCCAACAAGTTCGTCGGCATGTACGTCAACGAGCGCACTCTCAACTTCGGCGAAGACGGCCGCGAAGCCATCCGCAAACTGCTCGACATGGGCTACGAACGCGGCGTCATCCCAATCAAAGCCAAAGTCGATTTCGTCGGCTGAAGAATCACTCAGCCGACGCCATCGGCGTCATTTTCACAGTCCCACCTGTGCTATTCTTTTCAAGGTGGTTGCGCGTAAGACGCCTCTAAAATCAGGCTCCCTCGCAGGATCGCCCCTCCCCCAGAGAGGCCGCAACACAGCGGACGCGTAGCTCAGCTGGTAGAGCATTCGACTCTTAATCGACTGGTCGCAGGTTCGATCCCTGCCGCGTCCACCATTTATATCAATCATTTACAACAAGAATCAGGCGACAGCCAGGAAACCGAATCTTGTCTGGTGACTGTCCTGATGGCTGTTGTTCCAATCTATTGCTGTTCCAATCTATTGCTGTGGGGCAAATTCTGTCACTGCGCTGCACACTTGCATCCTATTGCAGAGAGGAAAGCCCACATGATCCATGAAGA
>Ga0302198_10005600_pt1 | contig 11597 bp, 10 predicted proteins | sample II_Bog_N2_2_FD_193521 | JGI IMG/M metagenome (GOLD analysis project Ga0302198, IMG submission 193521) | Peat permafrost microbial communities from Stordalen Mire near Abisko, Sweden - II_Bog_N2_2 | ecosystem: Environmental > Terrestrial > Soil > Wetlands > Peat | place: Sweden: Abisko... | reverse complement strand
GGCCGAAAAGGGGACCAAGACCCACCAGGAGCGGACCATCGGTCTCGACGACCTGGCCCTGGGGGTGCTGGCCAAGCACCGGGCGCAAGTCGATGCACTGGCCGATGGGCTGAAGCTCGAGGTCCGACCCGACGGGTTCATGTTCTCCCGCTCCCCGGTCGGGGCCGAGCCGATGCAGCCGGACTTCGTGTCCAAGTTCGCCAAGAGGGTGGCGACCAAGGCGGGGGTCGACACCCACCTCCATGCCCTCCGGCACTTCTCGGCCACCCAGGCCATCGCCGCCGGCTTCGACCCGACCACGGTGGCCGGTCGGCTGGGTCATCGGGACTCCTCGATCACGCTCCGGGTCTACTCCCACGTCCTCGAGGGCCGGGACCGGGACCTGGCCGAGGCGTTGGGGAAGACCCTGGCGTTGCCCGGCTGACCAGGCCACCTCAGGGGCGGTCCGGGGCGGGCGGCTCGCCGTGGATCTCAGCCAGGAACCGGGGGACGGAGATCCGCCATTGGGCCCCGACCTTGAAGGCACCGGGGATCTTGCCGGCGGCCACCAGGCGGTAGGCGGTCGAGGTGCCGATGCCCAGCTGCTCGGCGGCCCACGAGATCTGTTTCACGTCGTCGGGGAGCGAGATCGTCACGTGTCCCACCGTTCGTCGTCTGTTGCTTTCGTCGTCCGTGCCATGAGGCCTCCAGGGGGTCGGATCAGGGCCGGATGCCCGTCTTCTTCGTTCATGATCCGAATTCAACGTCACCCTCAACGTCACCCTCGCCGAAACTGCCTGGTCAGACGGTACGGCGAGAGTCGCCAGGAGGCCTCCAGCGGCCGCAATTTCGTCGGTCGCACCGAATTGGTGCACGGGTGTGGACATTTTCTGTACCGCTCTGGCGGAGCCGATCTGGTGAGTCATCCAGGCGCCCATGGCGGGCTCGATGCCCGCCCGGGCGCCTCTCTCGTTCCCCGGCACCGATGCCACCGTTCCGAACGATCGTCACCACGACGGAGCAGACAGCTCAAACCCCGCAACGGCGTTCTCCGGTTGGACTCGGGATCAGTCGTTGCCCGGCTCGATGCCGGGGAACGATGGGACCGGCGAAACGCAACGTCCCTGCACGTGGTCCCTGCTGGCTGCCAGTCGGGTAGTCGGCGACACCGGCGGCCATGGTTGTCTCACCAGGGCGGGTGATGTCGAGCGGGGCTTCCGGCCCCGCAATGGCCCGACATCAACCGCTGGGAGCCGAAAGCCACGCCCGGACGAGGCGGTCAGGGGAGCAAGCGCAGCGGGAGCGAGAAGCGCAGGCCGGATGGTGAGGCGAGGAACGAGCCGACCCGGAGGGCTACCAACCGTGCCAGCGCCTCGGAGCGCCGACCTTGACGGCCGAGTCGGGGGTGGATCAAAAAGGTGGTCTGAGCTGGGAGGGTGACGTTCGAGGGTGACGTTCGAGGGTGACGTTGCTAGGTGGGCCAGGGTGACGTTGAGGGGCTCGGCAGGTCGGCCATGCAAGGCGTCACTATGTGTGGCTGCCCGTGGTGCATTCGGCTGAAGGTCTGCTTCAATTCGGCGCCCGTCCCAGTTGGCGCCCCGCTGCGAGAATCTTCGTCGCACAGGGCCTACGGGACGCCTCCGGCCAGCGACCCTTTCTGGCCTGGGACGTCGCCGTGCGAGGTTCGGCTAACGGACACGCGGGAGAGGTGGGCGAGGACTGGTCTGATACTGCAGCCGCGGTTGGTGTCGGTGGGTAAGCGGGATCAACGTCCGGGACTCCCGCTCCGCGACCGCAATCAGATGAAGGTCTCGGCTCGCAGCCCCGCGAGCAGCAATCGCACCATGCGCTCCGCGCGTCCAGAACTCTCGATCACGGCTGGGCCGCCCGTGTGGCAGAGGTTCGCGACTGCGCTGAGGAATTCGCTTGCGTCGACGTCCTGGCTGATCTCTCCGGATTCTGTCGCGGCGACAAGCAGTCGCTCGAGCGTTGGCGCGAGGCGCGTCGAGAAGTACTCGGCGAGCGGCTCGTACGCGGAATCTCCGGAATGCAGCGCTGCTGCGAGTCCACGTTTGGTGGCGACGAATTCGGTGTAACGCATGATCCACCGGTCGAGCGCTTCGCCGGGAGGGTACGCGGCTTCGATCTCGGTCGCAGCCGCGACGCACGCATCCATCTCGCGTCGGAACACCGCCGAGATGAGGTCAGATCGGAGAGGGAAGTGTCGATACAGCGTGCCGACCCCGACGCCCGCGCGCGCGGCGATCGACCGTACGGGCGCGTCCACGCCTGATTCGGAGAAGGCAGCCTTCGCGGCCTCCAGCAGCGCGTCGACGTTCTGGCGCGCGTCGGCGCGCATCCGGCGCGGTTCCCCGCTTGCTGAACTCGTGGCGGTGTTGGTGGTGGAAGGCAAACGACATCTTCTCTTGTAGATGGAACACCATTCCGGTTATAGTGAGAACGTAAGGGAACATTGTTCCGGTATGCAGCAGCCGATCCGGACGGCTGTTCCGATTATCCGATCGTAGGGCACCGTCCCGTCGGGTGCCCCGATGACGAGCCTCAGGAGCAGACAGCATGAAATGCCGCACACTTGGCCGTACCGGCATCAAGGTGACCCCGTACGCGCTTGGCGCGATGATGCTCGGGGCCCTCGGCAACCCGGACCGACAGGAGGGCGTCCGCATCATTCACCGGGCACTTGACGCCGGGATCAATTTCGTTGACACCGCCGACCGCTACGGGGACTCGGAGGAAGTTGTCGGCGAGGCGCTCAAGGGCCGCCGCGACGAGGTCGTCCTCGCCACAAAGTTCTGGGGACCTGTCGACGACGACGTCAACCATCGCGGCGGCTCTCGCCGCTGGATCATGGAGGCCGTCGAGCGTTCGCTCCGCCGCCTGCAGACCGACCACATCGACCTCTACCAGCTGCACCGGCCGGACCCGGACACGGACATCGACGAGACGCTCTCCGCGCTCACTGACCTCATCCGCCAGGGCAAAGTTCGCGCGATTGGCACGTCGTCGATGCGCGGGTCGGAGATCGTCGAGGCCCAGTGGATGTCCGAGCGTCGCGGGTTCGAGCGATTCCGCACGGAGCAGCCGAACTATTCGATCCTCGACCGCGAGATCGAGCGCGAGATCCTCCCCGTCGCCGAACGCTACGGCATGGGAACGCTCGTCTACAGCCCACTTGCTGGCGGCGCACTGACGGGCCGGTACCGGGCGGGGCAGGAAAACGACAACTTCCGTTCCACGAAGACCGGCATGCGCCACTTTCGGGACGAGCGCCGTCTCGCCGCCGTCGAGGAGCTCATCGCGTTCTCCGGCGAGGTCGGCGTGAAGCTCACGCACCTCGCGATGGCGTTCGTCATCGCGCACCCGGGGGTCACCTCCGCGATCGCCGGGCCGCGCACGATGGAGCAGCTAGAGGACACGCTTGCTGGGGTCGACGTCGCGCTGTCGGACGAGGTCCTCGACCGTATCGATGAGATTGTCCCGCCCGGGGAGAGCATCGGTGCGATGGACATGGTCTACCGCGGCCCGGAAGTCGCCGACCAGACCATGCGCCGCCGTCCGGCCGCACAGCGTTCGGCTGCTTGACCCCGTCATGGACGAAAACGACTGGGTCGCCGGTCAAGTCGCTACCGGAACCCCGGAGTTCATGGCCCGATTCACGCTCGGCATCCACTAGGCCGCAACGGCAGGCTTCTTCGCCGGGACTGATCCACTGCTAGGTGAGCTGCTCGGCCACGAATCTCGCAGGGTACGGGACCTGCTCAGCCAACCTCACATCTGACGAACGGATCAATTGTAATCACCGGGATCAACCACGGAAGGAACGACTGGCAATGACCAACGACTTGTCGATCGGCGAGCGCGGTCAACGTTCTCCCTGCGATGGTGCTGAGATTCCGGCGGCGCTGGCCGCTTCCATGATTTCGGGATGCCCGAGACGCCAGGTGACGTTGAGCCTGACCCGCACCAGCTTCCAATTTCCGTCCTCGCGCACGAGCCTGTTCAGGTAGTAGCCGCCGATCGTGTAGTAGGACTCCGGATCCTCGGGATCGAACACGTGGTGGGCCCGCATATACATCGTGATCTGCGCGCTGTCGCCTTCCAGCTTCACCAGCGGGTTCGACATCATGTGCTGCGTCGCAGCGAGGCCCCCGAACAACGGCTTCTGTGCGGCAACCCAGTCATCAGCCGCCATCGTCATCGGCGGCAGCCCCGGTCCATAACTCGAGAAGTCGAATTCGACCTCGTCGGCGAACACCGAGCGGTACATTGCCCAGTCACGGGTGTCGACGCCGATAGCGTACCGATACACACACTCGGCGACGGCAAGCTTGTCCTCTGCACTCATACGAACACATCCTCTCTCACTCCTCGATTTGAGTTCGTTGCTCTGGTCACGAACTCGGTGTCGCGAGGTCCACCCCATGATGGGGAAAGCAGCGTCGAGGCCAGGTACGGAAACGCTGCTCTCCACGCTATGGAGGACCGCCAGGCATGAGAGCTTCCTGACTACGACAGGCATTCCTTTTCCAGTCTTCCAGACGCCACCAGCGGACCGCAGTCAAGGACTAGACAAGCTCCAGCCATCCTCGAAGTGCCGGTCAGTCACCATCGATAGCCGTTCCGCTCCCTGCGATCGGGAGGGCAGGACATTGGAAATGGCTGAGCATTATGGACGCCGGTGTAGGAAGGTGACACCGACATCCGCAGGGGCAGTTCCTGAGATCGAGTCACCCTGGACCAAACAGTCGTGTTTGAGGTGGCAGGCTGGGGCTGGGGTCGATAACAAGCCGATGTTCCGTCACAGACAGGTCACGGAGGTTGCTGAAGATTCAATCCCTGGTTCCGTCATGGACCGCAACAAGCCTCAGCGTTATCAGTACGTTTGATGGGGACGCGTGGGACGATGCGAAACGGTGCATGACGCCCTGAGCTGCAACGATCACGGTTTCGGAAGATTCCCGACGGCAGCTAACTGCGCGAATTATACGACAATCTGCAGGACAGCGTCCGCGAGAAGGACGGTTAAGGTCGCTGAGCGGCTGCGGAAGTCGTGCGTCCTCCATCGACGATTGTCGGCGGGCCCATGCACCGTCGGATGGACGTCACGTCACGTCACGTCACGTCACGTCACGTCACGTCAACTTTGCCGCCCATTCGTCGATCAGGCGAACAAAGAGCTCAGGATCCTGCTCGTGCATTTGGTGAGCCATCTCCGGGAACGAGAAGTAGTCGAACGTCTGGCCTGCGGCAGTGACAAGTTCACGCACCTGTTGGACCTGTACATCGGAGATCGCCCCCATGAGGGCGCCAGTACCCGCTTCGAGCTGACGGAAATGGTGCGTGAATAGAACTGGCACTCGCACACTCTCCAACATGCGGGCGTGGTCGCAACCTGACATCGCCGTACCGGCAGAGAACGCGCGTGCCCACTCCGGGTCGTATTCCTTGAAGTTCTGAGGTGGACCCTCCGGCGCGCTCACAGCATCGTCCCCGTCCCGCTTGACTTGCATCCCCTCATTGGCGATCACCATCCTGAATGGAAGCTCTACTGGCGCCGCCGCTTGCATTCCTGACCAATCGCCGATCGACCATTGATCACCGAGCCACTTGCTCCACAGATCCATGATTGGTCCCAGCGCTTGACGGCTCGATTGGCCGCATGCCGGGTTGACCTCGGAGGCAAAGAGCGGTGCATCTTCCCAGACGGCGCCTCGTATCTGGCCGGGCTTGGCGAAGGCGGACAACCATGCTGAAACGAGTCCGCCTGAAGAGTTCCCACTGACTAGGGTTGGTCGTCCGATCACGAGGTCGATGAACCGGACGAGATCGTTACCAAAGTTGTCCAGGTTGTAACGGCCCGGCGTCCATGTCGAACGGCCTTGCCCGCGCAGATCGACGGCGTAGGTCTGAAAGTGCTCTGCCAGCAGGGGTAGGGCAGCCTCATAGCCCCACCAGGACTCGGTCTGACTGGGAATCAGGAGGAGCGCCGGCTTGGAGGAGTCTCCGAGAGTGCTGTAGTTCAGGCGAACCTCACCGAGGTCCACGATCTGCTCGGCGAACCTGTGTGTTGTGAACGTACCTGACCTGTCTTCGGCCTCAAGAATCGTCATAGATCTTCCTTTCTCTACCTAGCAACACGCGTCTGGAATTGGCCATTATCGGGTGGTGCTCTCACTGCGGCTTGTCACATCTGTATGTGTGAGATGCGCGGAAAGACCCCATAGCTTGGAAGCCGTGTCTGGGTCCTGTAAGGACTTCGGCGCCTTGGCCAGTTCCGGGTACCCGCGCATGTGGCCAGGACCGTTGGGTCCCACGAATGAGCCCCCTGGGATGTCCTGGGAGGCGGCGAACAGCGACGGCCATGCGCCGTGCTCCGCGCTCTGAGCGATCACACTCACCACGAGCCTGTTCATGGTCCCGACGAATCCACCAGCATGGCTGATCAGGTTGGTCTTGGCCACGCCAGGGTGTGCTGAGATTCCGCGGATAGAGCTGCCCGACTTGGACAGTCGCCGCTGCAACTCATCGGTGAAGAGGATATTGGCCTGTTTGGAGTCAGAGTAGGCCTGCGATGCCTTGTACGGCCGGTGCTCCCAGTTCAAGTCATCCAGATCGATCTTCCCACCCGAAGCAAGATTGGAGGTCAGCGTGACGACCCGGTCGGTGATGTGAGGAAGCAGAAGATTGGTCAGTGCGAAGTGTCCGAGGTGGTTGGTCCCGATGTGCAGCTCGAACCCGTCGGAGGTGCGACCCTCGGGGGCGTACATAACTCCGGCGTTGTTAATCAGAACGTCGACTTCACCCCTCCAGGAATCTGCGAACCTGTTGATCGATGCCAAACTGGTGAGGTCAAGCTCCAGCACTTCGGTCTTTCCCGGAATGGTCCGGGCGACACGCGTGCCCTTGCTCGTATCTCGCACCGCCATCACCACTCTTGCCCCAGCCCGGGCCAGCTCCCGAGCGGTGATCGCGCCGAGTCCACTGGAGGCGCCCGTGATCACCACCGTTCGGCCAGACATGCTCGGAAGATCTTCAGCAATCCATTTGTCATTGTTCGGGCTCATGTGTTTTCCGTCCTTTTCTCTCGATATCTCCTGCGTATTCGGCGTAGCTGTCAAAGTTTCGCCGAGCCCGTGTGGCTGATACGGATAGATACTTCTCTTACCTCGATTATTGGCCCCTCACGGTCGTGGTGTAAGAGGAGCGCTCATCCAGGGAGCGCCACTCCGTGCTTTCGATACGGGACCGACTCCCGCTACAGATCGTTCAGGATCTGTGCTCTTGAACGGGGGAAGGTGCACGCTTGGCCCAACCATCACGGCCGGAGTTCAAGAAGTTCGCCGAAGCCCATGCGAGTGATGAAGCTCTCCTGATGTCGGCGGGCGACACCATTGACCGCCTCGACGCTGAGTTCCTTGACCCCAGCGTCGGTGAAGTCAATCACGCTGCGGAACGGCTTGGCTCCCACGGGAAGTGAAAGGATGCGCGAAATCTCCCGGGCGATGCTGATCGGGTCGGCATCGAGATCGAGGGCAAACAGCCCCTCGGCTGCTTCCTCGCTTCGGGCGACCATCGAATCGAGCGCCGCATAGGCGCGAGTTGTTTCCTCGTCGCTGGCCTGGCTGGCATTGGGATAGTGCTCGGTTCCCCGCGTGAATGCACCAGGCATGACGATCGTGGTCTCGATACCGAACTGGCCGACCTCGTAGGCGGTGGTGTGGGCCAGGGCGTCGAAGGCAGCCTTTGAGGCCACATACGGGCCGAGGAACGGTGGCACGCTGATGGTGCTGGTGCTGCCAACGTAGATCAGAGTCCCCGAGCGTCGGTCCCGCATGTGGGGCAGCGCTGCGCGGTTTACGCGCTGCAGGCCGATCACATTGATGTCGAAGAGATGGGCGATATCTTCGGCCGTGAAGGCCTCCGCGTAGCCGATATAAAGGTGTCCGGCGTTGTGTACGACGACGTCCAGCTGGTCACTCTCGGCCAGAATCGTCTTGACGGCCGAGTCGGCCGAGTCCTGAGACTGTACGTCGAGTTCGACAACTCTGAGGTCAACATCGTCGCTCTGCGCCACGTCAAGCAACTCGTCCGCATGTTTGGAATTCCGGCCAGCAAGGTTGCGCATGGAGGCGTAGACGGTATGGCCGTCGTCAGCGAGTGATCTTGCGGTGAGGTTGCCGATCCCGGTTGCCGCCCCGGTGATGAGGACTATAGACATGGCGATAGCTTCTATGCTCGGGTATCGGTTCAGTTACCGGTGGTGAGGATCATTCGGAAGCGGGCCTTGCCCGACACCATTCGCTCAAAAGCCGAACCGGCCTCGGAGAGCGGGACCTCTTCGATCATGGGTCGAACGCCGGTAAGCGCAGCGAAATGAAGCGTCTCTTCGACTTCGCGTGACGTGCCCGACGCGTGGGTGTACATCTTGTGCTCGCCCATCAGTGCGAACGGGTTGACCTCGAACGGCTCGGGATTGACGCCAACCACGATTAGTTCACCTCGGTGGGTGAGGCCGCCCAGTGTGTCGGTCATGGCGGCGTTGTCTGTCACCGTGCCGACCACCACCTTCGCTCCGCCGAGAGCCTGCAGTTCTGAGGCCACGTCTTGAGTCGTGTTGTCGATGTAGTGGTGTGCCCCGAGCTCTTGCGCCAAGGATTCCTTGTCGGCCCCGCGGGCGACAGCTACGGTCTCGAAGCCGAGCGCGGCCGCGAACTGGACACCGAGGTGACCCAGCCCACCGAGACCGAGGACGGCAACCAGATCTCCCGGGCGCGCTGCGCTGCGCCGAAGCGCATTGAACGTCGTGACTCCGGCGCACCCCATCGGGGCAGCCTCCGCTGCCTTGAAGTCGTCGGGGATGCGTGCCAATGCCGAGGAGGGCACGATGATGGCATCGGCAAACCCTCCTGGATAGGAGAGTCCAGGGGTCTGCAGCCGGACGCAGTTGATGGCGTCACCCTCCCTACAGGCCACGCAGTACCCGCAGTTGCCGCCGAACCATCCCACCGCGACCCGCTGGCCGGGCTCAAACCCTTCGACGCCCTCACCAAAGGTGTCGATGCGACCGGCGATCTCGTGTCCTGTCACCAGTGGGAACGTCACGCCGGGCATAAACCCGCTGATGAAGATCGAGTCGCTATGGCAGATCCCGACGGCCTCGACGATCACCCGCACCTCTCCGGCGCCTGGCTCAGGGATCTCCTTCTCGACAAGATGGAGTTCAGCTCCTGGTTCGTCTACCTGCATGGATCGGTAGGTCGTCATCTTTTGGTCCTTGATCGTCACTGGGGAGCGAATGTGGAATCAAACCGCTCCATCCACGATGAGCCAGATCGGCGCCGGGCGAAAGGGGAGCGTCGATCCATGGACTGGCGGTCCACGGACACACCTCGATCCATGGACTGGCGGTCCACGGACACCCCGCTGGACACCTGTCATCGGCCTTTCGGGGTGCGTGGCGCTCCCAACAGGCCAGCCCAAAAGGTGGACTGCCGCTCCCTGGCTCGGCCGCAGAGAGAAGGTCCATACTGGAGCCATGGACCGAGCGCAGCTTGCTGACTTCCTGCGTAGCCGGCGCGAGGCAATCCAACCTGGCGATGTCGGTATGACTCGGGGGCCCCGACGCCGCACCAACGGCCTACGCCGTGAAGAGGTTGCCCAGCTAACAGGCATGTCAACGGACTACTACGCCCGGCTCGAGCAACAACGTGGCCCGCAACCTTCCGAACAGATGGTTGCCGCGATCGCCCGCGGCCTTCGACTGACCCTCGACGAGCGTGATCACCTCTTCCGCCTCGCTGGTCACACCGCCCCGATCCGTGTCCGTCGCTCCGACCATGTCAGCCCCACGCTCATGAAGGTGCTCGACCGCCTCGACGACACCCCCGCCCAGGTCATGTCCGACCTAGGTGAAACACTCGCCCAGAACCGCCTCGCCATCGCCCTCCTAGGGGAGCAGACCCAGTTCACCGGTGCTTCCCGAAGCGTCGTGTACCGCTGGTTCACCGATCCCACAGAACGAGCCGTCTATCCCGAGGCGGACCGTGAGTACCAAGGGCGATCCGTGGTATCGGCCCTCAGAGCTTCCCTATCTCGAAGCGACCCGGACGGCCAAGGTGCCGGCATCGTGGCCCAACTTCTCAAAGAGAGCCCGGAATTCGAGTCTGTCTGGAACCATCATGAAGTTGAGGCCCACACCGGTAGTCACAAGACGATCGTCCATCACGATCTGGGCAACATCGAACTCGACTGCCAAATCCTCTTCACCGAGAACCAGGATCAAGCCCTACTCGTCTTTGACGCCTCCCCAGGAAGTGAGGGCCACGAAAAGCTCCAACTGCTCTCCGTCATCGGAACTCAGAGACTCAGCCCCGAACCCTCGGAGCCTGCGGCTGGACCGCGAAGAGATTGAGAGGCTGACGGCGGAGGCCATCCGTCGGACCGTTCGCTCCGATACCACGCCGAGCAGCGAACAAGCCTGTCGAGCCGGCGTTGCGAACCTGAAGCTCTCCAATCGATTCTCAACCGCGAGGTCGACCGGTCGGCAGACTTTGCCCCTGTCAACGTGGCCGGTGAGAAACGATCCGGTCGAGCCTGGCCGACAAAGCCGTCGTTTCGTCCACGCTGAAGTCGACTGGTTAAATGAGAATAAGGGCGATCAAGGGAGACACTTCTGACCGCAATAGATTGAAGCTTGGTTCCTCGCGCTCACCTTCGCTATGTACCGAAGGGTGACAACCCTGCTCTGTTCCTCGCGACCACGTCTGTAAACAGTCTACCGGAGGAGCAAAGGTTGTCGCATAGTTATCCGATAGTCGTGTGAAGTTCCTGGTTCGTGACTACAACGTGACTACAACTCCCGGCGAAAGCACGCGATGGCTGATGAGCGGTGAGAACATGCGTGCAGCTCACGGTCGGTTTCTGTCACCGCCGGCGAGCCCTGAAATCGACCAGGTCTAACTTTTAATCCCAAGGTGGCGAGATCGAGACTCGCACGGCCCACCAGTTCAGAGGTCGTTCTCGGTCCGGTGGCACCCTCCAGATTGCCTTTCGTGACTACTCCGTGACTATGCCGACACGCCATGTCGTGCGTAGGGGAACAGTCCTGCGGGGTCGTGTCTGGCGCGGATCGCGTCCAGACGGTCATGTTGCTCCGCAGTCCACGAACGCATGACGGCATCCGCGCCGTTGGCCCGCCCGAGGAAGTTGACGAGATTCACCGGCGCCTGCCACTGTTCCACCGCACCCAGGACGCCCCGGACAGCGGCGATCCGATCGGCATCGGTCAGGGTGGGGACGGGTGCGCCGTAGACGTTCAACAGGTGAGTGGCGGAGCGGCCTCCGACCGCATCGACATCCGGAAGCCCCGATCGCGTCGCCGGCCCCAATGTCCTGATCTCGACGCTGGCAAGAGGACGATCGCCCTCCAAATCAGCGGCTCCGAGCACAGCATCGACAGTGTCTCCGTCGAGTTCGGCCAGTGAGGCAGTGCCATTGACAACGGGCATGGCTTCTCGAGGGTCGCCGTGGATCGAACCCAGCTGTCCGTAGGGGAGGTCTGCAACGGTGTCGAGCAGGGGCATGGCCACCCCGCGGAT
>Ga0302198_10005589_pt1 | contig 11616 bp, 7 predicted proteins | sample II_Bog_N2_2_FD_193521 | JGI IMG/M metagenome (GOLD analysis project Ga0302198, IMG submission 193521) | Peat permafrost microbial communities from Stordalen Mire near Abisko, Sweden - II_Bog_N2_2 | ecosystem: Environmental > Terrestrial > Soil > Wetlands > Peat | place: Sweden: Abisko, Stordalen... | reverse complement strand
AGTTAACAGCGAACAGGCAACAGCGAACAGGCAACAGCGAACAGCGAAAGACGAAGACTGGGTCTTGTTGAGTTTAGAGTTACGAGTTTGTGAGTCTTGAGTTAAGGCGGGTTCCTGATCAGCTATGAGCTTCGAGCTATGAGCTAAAGACAAAAGCTGCAAGCGGCTGGTGCCGTTGCAGCTGGATGAGTTCCCTTGCTTAACCCTATGTCTTAATTGTAGCGAATCGGATCCGAATTATAGGACAGCTTTTGGATATTTATTAAATCCTTTCGGATGAGTGGGTTGGGGTGGTTTTGGGGGTGGGAGGGGGCTTGACAAGATTTTTTGGGGGACAAGAAAAAGGCCCCGCCGATTCTCTGGCGGGGCCTCTTCTGCTTTTCCTGTGGTTTAGTTCACCACGGCAGTGACCGTGGTGGTATGGGTCAGCGTGGTGGCTCCGGTCGCCGTCCCGGTGATGGTGATGGTGTAGGTGCCGGCAGCGGTGCCCGATCCAATTGTCGGAATAGGCGTGCCGGAGTTGCAACCACTGCTCATGGCAAGCCCAGCCGCCGCGATCATCATCAGCACGATGCTCAGCAGCTTGCGCCGGCGGCGGAAGAGGAACAGGCCCGAGATGGAGCCGAAGAGCAGCATCGCAACCCCTGTCTTCGAGGTGATCACCGAAGGGCGCGCAGTGGTGATGACGTAGACCAGAGCCGTAGCGGCCGTGGTTCCCGGAGTCACCGCAGGTGTGGACACCGAGCACAGCGAATTGGCCGGAGCGCCAGAGCAACTGAGCGCGATGCTCTGCGTAAAGCCCCCAGTCAGCGGTGTGATGGTCAACGTCGAGGACAGGGACTCCGAGCCGGTAAACGTCAGGGTCCCCGGATTCGCGGCGATGGTGAAGTCCTGAACCGCGACCGCCTGCGGCGTAGTGGTGAAGGTGCTGAAGTTGGTGTCACCGTTGTAGGTGGCGGTGATGGAGTGCGTGCCTGCAGCCAATGTCACGCCATTCAGCGTAGCCGTTCCAGCCGTCAGGTTTACCTTCGAGAGCAGCGTAGCGCCATCCATGAACGAGACGGACCCGATCGGCGTTATGCCGGTGGTTCCTCCCGAGACAACGCTGGAGAAGCTCAGACCCGTAGCCGCTGCCGGGAAGACCGTGCCGGTGGGCACTCCGGTCAGCGTCACTCCCGGAGCAGCCTGCGCCACGGTGACCGTAATGCTGGTAGCCGAGGCAGACGGAGCGTAGGTCACGTTGTCGCCGATATATTGCAGCGAGAAGGTGTGCGTTCCGAGCGAGAGCCCGGTCAAGGGCAGTGTCACCGTGCCGGCGCTCAGATTCACGGTGCCGCGCATGATCGGCTGCGGGCTGGTGCTGAGCAGGTCATAGAAGCTGACCAGGCCACCGGGGGTTCCGCCGCCGGAGTTGGCGGTGACGACCGCCTTGAGGTTGAGGGTCTGCCCGGGCACGATCGAGGCCGCGGAGGCAGACAACACGGAGGTGGTTGCCGTCATGGCCTGCACGGTGAAGGTCGTGGTCACGACCTGCGTGCCGGACGTAATCGTCACTGTGTAGGGGCCCGGAGCGGCAGTGGGAGCGATGATGAAGTTGGCGCTCAGGAAGCCGGCGTCGCGACCGGCGACGTTGGCCACCGTGATGCCCGTTCCGGAGACCGTGATCGTCGTCGCTACGCTGAAGTTGGTGTTCACGCCGGTGATCGTGACCTGCGCCGTGGAACCGGTAGCGCCCGTGGCGGGCGAGATGGTTACCCGCGGCGTGGGCGCAACCAGCACGGTAAAGATGGCCGTGTCGACCTCGGCGCCGCTGGTCACGGTTACTGTCCGCGGGCCGGCGTCGGCGGTGTTCGCGATAACGATGTTGGCCGTCAGCGATGCTGCGGTTCCGAACGTTACATTCGTGGCCGTCACATCCGCGCCGGAGATGGCAATGGTGCTGCCCGGCAGGAACGTCGTATTCGTGCCGATGATCGTCACCGGCACGGTGGTGCCCATGTTGGCCGAGGCCGGCGCGATGACGATGCTGGGCGCCGCCACGGCATTTACCGTGAAGGTCGTCGTAGAGACCTGCGTTCCGCTGGTGACCGTCACCGTCTGCGGTCCGGTCGCCGCTGCCGCGCCGATGACGAAGCTGCCCGTGAGCGTGGTTGCATTCACAGCCGTAAGCCCGGTCGCCGTCATCCCTGTGCCGCCTGTCACCGTGGTGGCCGCCGAGAAGTTGGTGTTGATGCCGGTAATCGTGAACGGAACGGTCGCTCCCTGGTCGCCCGTGGCCGGCGCGATGGTCACCGTCGGCGCGGGGGGCACATTCACCGTGAAGGGTGCTGTGACAACCTGCGCTCCGGTGGTTACCGTTATGGTGTAGGGCCCCGCTGTCGCTGCGGCAGGGATTACCAGGCTGGCGGTCAGGGAGGTCGCGCTGGCTGCGGTCGTGCCCGTCACCGTAATGCCGTTCGCCGTTCCGCCCGGTCCCACCAGCGAGACAACGCTGGTTCCGCTAAAGCTCGTGTTGGTTCCGGTCAGCGTAATCGGGACCGTTGTGCCCTGGTTGCCGAAGCCGGGAGCGATCGTCACGCCCGGAGTCACCGCTGTGATGTTGGCCACGTTCACATAGCCCAGCGGCACCGTGGTGCTGAATGCCGTAGCGCCAGCTGCGGAGGCCATGATGGGATGCACCCCAAGGAACGCTGCCGGGAAGGATATCCCCAGCGTAATGGTGACGGTGTTGCCGTTGATGGCAAAGCTACTTCCCGGGCCATCCAGCGTGCAGGAGCTGTTGCTAATCGTCCCAGTGTTGCCGGTGGTCAGTACGGTGGAGACCGTGGTGCCCTGAGTCAACGTCATATCTCCGGTGGTACCTGTGCCGTTGGCATTCACGGTCACAGCGCAGTCGGGGTTCGTGCCACCGACGAAGTTCACGTTGAACTGCGCAAAGTCGGCCGCCGCTCCGAGCGGATCGGTGATGGTAAAGGTGTAGGCCGTCATGACCGACGGCGCCATCACCGCGTTGTTCGGCGACGCGGTCAGCACACTGATGCTGGTGCCTGATTGAACTACAGGAAGGCTCTGCCGCTGCGCGGTGATGTAGCTGTTGCGCTGGGCAGCGGCGGTGTTGGCGGCGTAGTTGAAGGAAACGATTGAATTTCCCGTGCCGGTGGTCGCGCCGGGGAAGGATATCCACGTCGCGTTGGACGAGACCGACCAGTTGCAGGTGCTGGGGGCGGTGATGTTTACGAAGCCGGTGCCGGCGGTCGCCGGGAGCGTGGCCGAGTTGAGCGCCACCGTGGCACAGGGGGTGTCATAGCTGATGGTGAGCGGCATGGAGGTCGGAGTCTGCGTACCCGCAGTGATGGTCAGCAGGGAGAAAGGGTCCGACCAGCTTGCGCCCGGGGTGAGGTTGCTGTTGAAGAAGTTGTTGGGCGCGGCCGTCGGCGCCATATTCATCAGCAGTGTGTAGAGCGGCTTGCCCAGGCCGTCCTGGTAGTGCAGTTCCGCACCGGTGGTCAGGTTGTTGGTCTGCAGCGCGGCCAGGCTCAAGGGCTCATACACGCCGAGCGGCTGGTGATACTCAATCCATACCCACGAGCTCGACGTCGCATCGCGCAGCACCTGTAGCGTGCGCACCCCGGTCGTCGTTTCGACCGGCGCCACCGAATACGTGCCAGAGGTGGTCACTACCTGCGCGCTCGCGGGCGGAATCCAACCCAGGACCTGCGCTTTGTGCTGCCCGGCGAACGGGCCTGCGGGCGACCACGGGTTTCCCATGCCTGCGTAGTTGTCGCCATACTCGGTGTTGATTGCCCCGATTGTTGTGGAACCTGCGGGGGCCGCGGCCGTGGTGGCCGGAGCATTGGTGGTGGCACCGCCGGCGGCGCCGAAGACGGTGCCGGGATTGGCTGAGGTATAGTCCAGCGGCCCCAGGCTCAAGGCGCCAAAGTCCAGCGAGTTGCTGTGGTTCAGCCCCAGCGCGTGGCCGTACTCATGCCCCACACCCGCATACAGCGTGGTCGGAAACGTCGCCGTGTAGGTCTGCGGAATCGGCATCCACATCACCGAGTACTGATTCGGCACCGTCGCCGTCGCGCCCAGGCAGCCCAGCGTGTCGAGGCCGCCGAAGTTGCACGTCGTCGATGGAAACACCAGGATGTAGCGGTTGTACTTGGTAAAGTCCACCGTGCCGGTCGCCGCGGTGAACGCCGCCGCGGTCATCGCGTCCGTGGTGGCGCAGTCAAACACTCCGGGGACCGTGATCGGCCCATACACATCCGCCGCCGCCGTCGTCTGCCCGTAGCTGGCCTCCTTCACCAGGTTCGCTACCGAGGGGTCCGCTCCATTGAACAGCGTGTTCCAGTACGCCTGCGTGCCATAGTTCCCCGGATACGTCGCCGTCCCGCCCGCAAAGTTCAAAATCAAAATCGCCGTCGTCTGGTTACCGAAGGTCGAGCAGGTCGCCGTCGCCGCGCCGGGATTGATCACCGCCGCCTTCACCTGCGATGCGAGGTCTCCGCTCAATGGTCCGCTCAGCCGTGGCAAGGACACGGAAGTGCCCGTGGGTACGGCGCAGTTCTGAATCTCCACCGGCGATGCTTCGCGGATCGTCTCCGCCGCAACCACATCGGGCAGGCCCACGCCTGTGACGGTGACCTGGTGATGCAGCATGCGATCCAGGCTCGTACCATGGTCCGTCGTGAAGGAGAGCGAGATGTCCGCAGTCATCGTATGCAGCATGTAGTGCGTGTTCGCCGCATGGTTCGTAAAGTCGTCGCCGATTACCGCGGTCAGCTCGCCGGTCTGTGGCACGTCGCGCTCCAGCAACGCGGCATAGCTCGGGTCGGCCTTGAGCAGCGCTGACCGCGTCGTGGCATCCAGCGCATAGCTCCGCGCCAGCGCCGGGGTCGTCCGGATGACCGTCTCCAACTGCGCAAAGCGGGCCGTCAGCGTCGCGCGTGTGTCCGCCGTCGTCGCCGATCCGTTCCGGACGCCAGCCACCAAACGCGCATTCGCCTGACGCACCGCGCCGAGCGCTTCCGTGGGGTCCTGGGCCTTTAGGGTTTGCGGGAGGGAGAGAATCAGCAGGACGGCAAAGATGCCGGAGAATACCCGGCGGAACGAAGAGCTACAGATATGCATAAGACTCCTAGGACGATCTCGGAGACTTTCCAACATGACGCAGGACAGACGACGATGCTCGAAAATCCCATGCGCAACGAACAGGATTTGCTGCGCCTCCGAATTGAACCACACAAGTGTTTACCTAACAATAGTTTAGGGCGTTCCAATTGAGGATTTCTATGTCGTGTGGCGATGCACCGGGACCTGCTCCACGCCAGGAATGCGGGATGGCACCCAGCAAACGGGTGGGCTGAGGCTACATCTACCTCATGAATTGTTTGTTGGCGAAGCTACGTGCGGGCAGGCACGCTGGCGCGGCTGGGCGGTGCGGACATGGGCAAGCGGGAGCCGGTGGGATGGCCGCGGAGTGGTTCGGGCATGGTGAGGATCAGGGCCGTGCACTCGGTGTCGCCGACGCGCTCGTAGCTGTGAACCGCCTCGGCGTTGAAGTAGACGGCGTCGCCGGAGTCGAGAGTGTCGAGCTTGCCGTCGTGCGCGATCCGGAGGGTGCCGGAGAGGACGCAGAGGAACTCCGTGCCGGGGTGACGGTGGGAGCGGATGGGGCCGCGCTCGCCGGCGGGGAGGAACTCGGCGACGTAAGGCGCGATGTGCTGGTCGGCGGGGACCAGGCCGAGGCTCTCAAAGTAGTAGCCGGGCTGCTCGGCGCCGGTCTGGGGGAGGCGCTGGCGCTCGGAGGCGCGGACGATGCGAAAGAGCTCGGGGCGCTCCGGCTCAAAGAAGTAGGCCATGTCCTTGGAGAAGACCATGGCGATGCGCGCGAGGTTGCGCAGCGTGGGGACGACGCGGCCGGTCTCCAACTGGGAGAGGAAGCTGGCGGAGAGGCCGGTGTGGCGGCCGAGCTCGACCAGGCCCATCTGCTTGCGCTGGCGGAGGTACTTGATGCGCTCGCCGATGCGCTTGGACTCGATGCAGGTCTCGGCAGCTTCGGAGGTGACGCCCTCGGCAGTGTCGGCGGGGGGTGCTGCTTCCAGCTTCCGCGATGCAGACGCAGCGCGCACAGCCCTGGCAGCGGGCTTTCCGGCGGGGCGCAGCCGCTTGGGTGGAATCGGCACTGGCTGTGAGATGACTTCAGAGAAGGCGCCCATGGGTCCGGTCCTGGAGGGAAAAATTGCTGTCCTACACACAGACGTTGAAGTGGGACGGAAAGATGCTCTGCCGGCCCGGAATTCGGCCCGTCTGTGCGTTGATCGAACAGGCCTTATGGGAGGAGGATGCACCTCTACGTGTGCGGCTTGCGGTCGGGGACGGCGCGTGGATGCTAGGCTGAATCGCATGAGTTTGCTGCACCGCGGCGACCGAAGGATGAGGCTGCTGCCCGCGGCGTGCGGCGCGCTGCTGCTGGCGGGATGCGCGAGCCCCGGGCCGCCGAGGCCTCCATCGCTGGGGCTGCCGCAGCCGGTGCGCGATCTGGTCGCGGCGCGCGCCGGAGACAGCGTGGAGTTGAGCTACACCGTACCGTGGCAGTCCACGGACAAGCTGCCGCTGCGCGGCGCGACCGTACGTGGCGTGCTATGCCGCGAGGTCGAGCACCAGGGCTGCATCGTGGTCGCCGGTCTTGCGCCGAAAGTCCGTGGCCAACACACTTTGGTGACTTGGCACGACGACCTGCCGCCGGCGCTGGCCAGCGGGCCGCCTCGGATGCTGAGTTATCGCGTGGAGTTCTTCAACGACACGGGTCGCTCGGCCGGCCCGTCTGACGCGGCCGTAACCGTTGCCGGAAGCGCTCCCGCGCCGGTCGAGGACTTTCATGCGGAGGGCTCGCGCCTGGGTGTGGTGCTGCGTTGGGCTCCAGCTCCGGCGGCGGAGGGCGAGGTTGTGCTGGAGCGCGAAGACCTTGCGCCTGTAGCCACGCAAGACGCCAAACGAGCCAAGCCGGGCGTCATCTGGCTGCAGAGCAATGCGACTGCCGGCAGCACACTCGACCCGACTGCCCAGCCCGGCACACCCTATCGCTATACAGCGGTGCGTCAACGTGTGGCACAGTTGGGTGGGAGCAGCCTGCGCTATCGCAGCGCCGCATCGGCACCGGTCGAATTCACTCTGAACACTATCTATCCGCCGCCCGTGCCCACCGGCCTGACGGCTGCTGGGTTTGCTCCCGACGGCGGGAGCTACGCCGTCGATCTCGTATGGCAGCCCATTGACGACGCCGGCATGGTCGCGGGCCTCGCCGGGTACAACATTTATCGTGAGCCGCTCGATGCCAACAGCCGTTCAGCGGGTGAACGGATCCGGCTGAACGCACAGCCCGTCCCGTTGCCGGCCTTCCACGATGCAACGGCGCAGTCGATGCAGCGCTACCGGTTCAGCGTGACGGCTGTGGACAACCGCGGCAATGAGAGTGCCGCGGAGAGCTTTGTGCTTGAGCCTTCGACGCCATAGCCGCGACTGATAACTAGCCGATCTGCACCCTGGGCATGGTCATCACGCCGAGCCGCTGGAGCGTCTTGCGCGCCAGCCCGGTGAGGGGCAGATGCTGTAGCCGGCCCACCGGTACCCATTCGCGCTCCGTTGAGGGAGGCAGCTCATCCATAAGCGGCGTCTCCTGCGGCAAGTCGGATGGGCCGGCGACGAAGAGCTCGTCTTGCCAGTCATCCTCGGTGACGAGATGCAACCCCAGAGATTTTCCGGCGTGCTTTGGAGCGGGTTCGCCTTCCTGCTCTTCGCGCGGCTCGGGTTGCACTCCCAGGGCGCTCTCCGCATAGACCTGCACGTAGTAGTTGGTATTGGTGATGGAATGACGCAGCCGCAGAACCGGCTCGCGACCGACGATGGACTCCAGCGGCAACGGCGGCAACTCCATCATGCCCGGCATCTGACTTTCTTGCGGGCCTCGACGCTCCAGAAGCACCTCGGTGCTGATGCCTCGTTTGCGCACCGCCAGCAGATGAGCCACGATGCGGCTGTGCTGGCGCTCGCGTGCGGTCGTTGTGTGCTCGCCACGCGTCCGGCAGAACGCCAGAACCGGGCACTGCGAACATAAGGGAGCGCGCGGAAGACAAATCGTCGCCCCCAGCTCCATCATCGCCTGATTGTGATCGCCGGGCGGGTTGGTTCCGGCCCTTGGCCTGGCGGTCGGAAGCAAATCCTGTGCGGTCGCGAGCAACTCCACGCGTGCGCGCGCTGACTTCTTCTCTCCAAGACCCAGCAACCGGAGCAAAACGCGCTCTACATTGCCGTCCAGCACCGCAACACTTTCGCCAAATGCAATGCTGGCGACTGCCGCCGCCGTGTAGTCGCCCACGCCGGGTAGAGTACGCAGCTCCACCGCTGTATGCGGGAGCTTGCCGTGCCACTCGCGCAATACAAACTGCGCTCCGCGATGAAGCATTCGTGCTCGGCGATAGTAGCCCAAGCCGCTCCATAGCGCGAGCACGTCGGCTTCGTCGGCCTCGGCGAGAGATTTCAACGTTGGAAACCGCCGCAGAAATTCACCGTAGCGGTCGATCACTGTGGCTACGCGCGTCTGCTGCAGCATGATCTCGGAGAGCCATGTCGCATACGGATCCTGCACGCCGCGCCAGGGCAGATGGCGTGCATTGGCGCGATACCATGGGTTGAGTGCGGCGCGAAAGGCCTTGGCCGAGAAGTCCATCACTGCCGCGGCGCTCGCGCCAGATGCACGCTTCGTTTCCGCTCTCACAGGGGCAGGCTTTGCCTTTTTCGAAGGCTGCTGGCCGCTCGCTTTTTTGCTCGAGGGTCCTTTTCTTGCGGCAGGAGCCACCTTCCCACGCTTTCGTGGCGCGGTCTCGGGCCGAAGACTCTGTGGGGTCGACCGTGGCATCTATCAGCAGTGTAGCCGGATACAGGTACGCAGCTGCGAAGCGTGTTGTTTGGGCAGCGCCTGGTCAGGCGCGTTTTTCATACTTCCAATTCAGATTCTTCCCCTCGGCAATCCACGGCACGGCGGTAGCGGCGCGCTTGATGCGGGTCTCCTCACGCTTGGCGTCGGCGATCCAGTTGCAGTACTCGCGGCGGCAGCCGGGAGGGAGTGCAGCAAACTTCTTTGCGGCGGTCTTGTTCTTCTTGAAGGCGGCTTCGAGTTCTGCTGGAACTTCAGCCTCAGGCTTGGCTACTCTGGGGCGCGACCAGGCCTTAGTACGCTCGCCGGTGGCGATCTTGCTCGCGGCCTCTCTTACGTAGCTCACGAGCTTGGTGCGCGGCGGCAGATCGTCCAGGGATGCGATCTTGCCGAAGGAGCCCATGCTTCCGCCGGATGCGACGCCCTCCGCCCGCAGCTTCCGCGTAATTTCCGTGCCCCACAGACCGAAGCTGCAGTGTGCCTTGAACGCCGCCATGTTGCCGAGGATGACTTCGCCCTTAGGTCCCGGAAGCATGAAGAACGCATGCGACCACTTCATTCCCTCGATCACGGCTGGAGCACCTTCATGCATCACCCCGCGCAGATGGCGCAGGATGGGCTGAGCGAAGGGCGCGGACCTTGCGATGTACGCCTCCACTTCGGGATTGTGTCCGGTTGCTGTCCTGGGCATTGGCTACCTCCGCTGCTGGTTTGGGCGACCAGTATAAACGGCCTGGCGCGGAGACTCCGTCTGGGCACTTATTGCAATCTTCCGACACAGAGGCGGCCGGGAGTCCAGCGCTGGAGCGTGATCGACGTCAGCGGAATGCCTGCTGCGGATATCATGCGCCGCCAGTCATCTTCGCGGAAGCTGCGCCGGAAGGAGACCGGCCCGTCGTGCCGGACGAAGCGATGCCATCGCGCCAGTCTGGAGAGGACCGTGAAGAGTTGGAGCGGGGTCTCCTCGCGGACGAGGTCGTTGATGAACCAGCCGCGCCGTGCGACCGCTTCCATCCAGGCAAGGAAGCGGACGATCTCCGGTTCGGGAAGATGATGGGTGAAGAGCGAGCTGAGAATGACGTCGGCGGTCTGCGTGTACGAGAACGCATCGCCGGTGATCCAGTCGATGTCCATGTTTGCGGGAGTGAGCTCCCGCGCCGCACGGGCTGCGTGTGGATTCAGGTCGATGCCGGTGAGTTGTACCGCGATGCCTCGGCGCGTGGCCCAGCGAGCGATACGATGCAGCATGTCGCCGCCGCCGGAGCCGACATCGACGATGCGCAGCGGCGCGGTGGGCGGATGCGCTGCGACGAGGCGATCGAGCCAGTCGAGCGTCGGTCGAGAGGCGAAAGTCCAGCGGTTGACCTGCGCGAGATCGATGAGGCAGGCGCGGAAGTCTTCATAGCTACAGGGCTCGTCCATCCACTCGGGCAGATCGGCAGGATCTGCGCGTTGTGCGAGGTCCATTGCCGAGTGATTAAACAGCATGGAAGAGCATCGTCTCTGCCGTGAGGCCAGGGCCGAAGGACATGGCGCAGCCCCTCTCGCCGGACTGCGCGATCTGCATCAGCCGCTCCAGCACGAACATCACGGTCGCGGAACTCATGTTGCCGAAGCACTCGAGAATCTGCCGTGAGGACGCGAGCGCCTGCTCGGATAATCCGAGGCCGCGTTCCACCGCGTCGAGGATGGATTTGCCTCCGGGATGAACGCCCCACAGCGTGATGTCCTCCGGCTTGTGGGTGCCAAGGGCTTCGCCTCCCGCGGTAGCAAGACCTGCTCCGATGGCATTCGGAACCTGTCCTGAGAGGAACATATCGAAGCCCATGGCACCGATGCGCCATGTGATGAGGTCACGCGTCTCCGGCAGCAGAACGGCGCGGAAGCTGTCGAGGCAGAAGCCTGTCGGCTCGGCCGTGATGATTGAGGCGGCGCAGCCGTCGCCGAAGACGAGGAAGCTGAGGACTTGTTCCAACTCCTGTGTTTCCTGCAGGTGCAGCGTGCAAAGTTCGAGGTTGAGCAGCAGCACTTTGGCTGTGGGCTCGGAGCGCACAATGTGGCGCGCCTGCTTGAGGCCGTTGATCGCCGCGTAACAGCCCATAAAGCCGATCATCGTGCGCTCGACGGAGGTGTCGAGATGCAGATGGTCGAGGACATCGAAGTCGAGGCCCGGCGCGTAGAGGCCGGTGCAACTCGTCACGAGAACGTGCGTGATGCCGCTGCGTTCGGCTTCGGTGAGTTTCAACTTGTCGAGTGTGCGCTGCGCGAGCTGCGGCGCAAAGTGCTCGAAGATTTCCATGCGGCGAGCCGTGCCGGGAAAGTTGCCGTGACCGTAGACCTCTTCCGGAGTGACCATGAAGCCGGTGCCGGTGGCGTTGGGCGTGATGAAGGAGAACCGCCGCCGGATGCCGCTGCGCTGCGCCATGCGCTGAAACACAGGCTTCACGCGCGGGTCTTTCAGCATGTTGCCGGCGAAGTTGACGAACGCCTGGTGGACGTCGGCTTCAGGGACAGCGGTCGCGATGCGGTTGAGGTAGGCCTGGGTCACGGTCTCTCCGGTTCTTCTAGGATGCACGGTGGCGGGGAGCAATGGAAGTGCCCGAGTTGAATTTCGCGGATGTATTGTTCGCAAAGTCGAGCCGTTCTCCGCTGTTGCCAGCCCGGCGACGCAGCCGCCC
>Ga0302198_10005577_pt1 | contig 11629 bp, 10 predicted proteins | sample II_Bog_N2_2_FD_193521 | JGI IMG/M metagenome (GOLD analysis project Ga0302198, IMG submission 193521) | Peat permafrost microbial communities from Stordalen Mire near Abisko, Sweden - II_Bog_N2_2 | ecosystem: Environmental > Terrestrial > Soil > Wetlands > Peat | place: Sweden: Abisko... | reverse complement strand
TACGACCTGTCGTCACTGCGCTACATCATGTGGGGCGCGACGCCGGTCAGCGCCAGCGTTGCCGAAACGGTGACCCGCCGGACCGGCGTGGGCTGGTTGCCCGCCTACGGCACCACGGAGCTGCCCGTCATTGCCTGCAACCCCGTCGGCGGGGCGCGGCTGGACTCCGTCGGGCGCGCCGTGCCGGGCGTCGACCTGCGGGTGGTGTCGTTGCAGACCGGCGAGCCGGTCGGCCCCGGCGAAGTCGGTGAGATCCAGGCGCGGTCGGTGTCGCTGATGGCGGGCTACCTGCCTGCCGAGGCAACCGCGGAGGCGTTGTGCGACGGCTGGTACCGGACCGGCGACGTCGGGTGGCTCGACGGCGCCGGCTGGCTGCGGATCACCGACCGCCTCAAAGAGATGATCAAGGTGCGCGGATTCCAGGTTGCACCGGCCCAAATCGAGACGGTGCTGCACGGTCACCCCGCGGTCAAAGACTGCGCGGTGTTCGGCATTCCCGACGGGATCAACGGGGAAGCGGTCGTTGCCGCGGTCGCGATGCGGGCACCCGTCACGACCTTCGACACGGACGCGGTCGCCGCCGATTTGACCGCCCGGGTGAACGAGAAGCTGGCGTCCTACAAGCGCGTCAGCAGGGTGGTGTTCGTGACCGATATTCCGCGCCTACCCTCAGGCAAGGTGTTGCGTCGAGTTCTCAAGGAGCGCTATGGATGTACGTCTGACAGCTGAACAGCAGCAATTACGCGACGCCGCCGCAAAGCTGGCCGACGATCTTGGACCCGGTTCGGTTCAGGATCTCGACGATGAAAGTCGCATTGCGCGGCTGGACAGGCAGGTCGAGGCAACGGGCTGGAGATCGCTGCGTTCCGATGGCGCCTCGGGCGTCGAGGTGGCGATTGTCGCTGAGGAATTCGGGCGCCGCCTGGTTGACACTCCGTTTCTCGGGCCGGTTCTCGCCGACGATCTGGCCCGGCACCTTCTTGTCGACGTGCGGACTGGCGACGCGCGGGGCGCCACCGTGGCCGTCGGTGATCGGGTGATCGACGCCCGGGGTTGTCGGCGTGCGCTGTTTCTCTCCGGAGGCACGGTGCTCGCGGCAGAGCTGGCGTCGGGTGCCGGTGGCGCGGATCTGACCAGGAGAGAAGTAAACACGACCGGGACGCCGGAGACCCTCGGCGAGGTGTCCGACGAAGCGGCGGCTCGGTGGCGGGCGCTCGCGCTGGTCGCCACCTCGGCGGACCTGGTCGGAATTGCTCGGGGCGCGCATTCCGTGGCCTGTGACTATGCGAAAATTCGCGAACAGTATGGCAAACAGATCGGGTCCTATCAGGCCGTTGCGCACCTGCTGGCCGAAAGCCTGGCGCTCATCGAAGGCTCGGTGAGCGTGCTGCGGCATGCCGCCTGGGGGGTCGACGAACTCCCGCCGGATCGAGCCATTCGGGCCGCCCAGGTTGCCAAGATCTATTGTGCGCGCGCCACCCGAACCGTCTGTGAGACAGCCATTCAGGTGCACGGCGGCATCGGCAATACCTGGGAATGCCTGGTGCATGTCTATCTGCGCCGAGCCCTGACGTCGACGGAGCTGTGGCCCGTCAGTTTGAAGGAGATCGACCTTGGACTTTCGTGACTCACCAGCAGAAGCCGCCTTCCGGGATCGGTTACGTTCTTGGCTTTCACTGCACGCCAAGGAATTTCCGAGTTCCGGTGACGAGTATTGGGCCCGCCAGGCCGACTGGCATCAAGCCCTTTACCAGGAGGGCTTCTTCGGCCTGTCGTTTCCCCGCGAGTACGGCGGCCAGGAGCTCCCCCCGGTGTACGACGTCATCGTCGATGAAGAACTTGCGCGAGCCGGGTCTCCGCCGCGCCCCAGTGTGGGCTATCTGATCTATGGCATCGGCAGGCACGCGAGCGACGAACTGCGGCAACGCTTCCTGCCCGGCATCATCAACGGCACCGATCGATGGTGCCAGGGTTTCAGCGAGCCCGGCGCCGGGTCGGATCTGGCATCGTTGACCACTACCGCCCGCCTCGAGGGTGACACCTACGTGGTGAACGGACATAAGATCTGGACCAGCTACTCCGACGTCGCGAACTGGTGTCTGCTGCTGGCGCGCACCGACCCCGAAGCCAAACGCCATCGCGGCCTGTCCGCGTTCGTGCTCGAGATGAAACAGCCTGGCGTGCAGCAGCGCCCGTTGCGGATGATCAATGGCGTGACCAACGAATTCGGCCAGGTTTCCTTCGATGGCGCAAGGGTGCCTGCGGACAAGATGGTCGGTGCTCCCGGCGACGGCTGGGCGGTTGCGATGACCGTCGTCGGACACGAGCGGGAGCCGTCGACGCTGGGATATGCAGCCAGGTACAGCAAGCTCGTCCGAAACATGCTGGCGCGCTGTGATTCTGCCGAAGGACCGGTACCGGAAGACGTCGCATGGGCGGCGATCCAGTCGGAAATGCTGACTCACCACGTCCGGCGCCGGCTGTCCGAACAGCTGGACGGGGTCTCGCACGGGCCGGAAGGGTCGCTCGACAAGCTGCTGATGACCTGGGTCGAACAATCCGTCGGGCACGCCGCACTGGCGGTCGCCGGAACCCGCGACCCGGACCTGCTCAGCGCCTACCTGTACAGCCGCGCGCAAAGCGTCATGGGTGGGACTTCACAGATACAGAAGAACATTATCGCTTCACGAATCTTGGGATTGGGAGTCTGACGTGTACGACATGCCTGCTGAAATTGACGTCCGCGCCGACGGTGCGCTGCGGATCATCACCCTGAACCGCCCGGACTCACTCAATTCGGTCAACGACGACCTGCATTCCGGACTCGCCCGGATCTGGCAGCGATTGACCGACGACCCGACGGCCCGCGCCGCCGTGATCACCGGCGCCGGCCGGGCGTTTTCGGCCGGCGGCGACTTCGGGTATCTCGAGGAGTTGGCGAATGACGCCGACCTGCGGGCCAAGACCATCCGAGACGGGCGCGAGATCGTGTTGGGCATGGCGCGGTGCCGAATTCCCGTGGTGGCCGCGGTAAATGGCCCTGCTGTCGGACTGGGCTGCAGCCTCGTCGCGCTCAGCGACATCGTCTACATCGCCGAAGGCGCCTATCTTGCCGACCCACACGTGCAGGTGGGACTGGTGGCCGCCGACGGTGGGCCGCTGACCTGGCCGCTGCATATCAGTCTGCTGCTGGCCAAGGAGTTTGCGTTGACGGGCACCCGCATTCGCGCGGAGCGGGCCGTCGAACTCGGGTTGGCGAACCACATGGTCGCCGATCCGGTTGGTGAAGCCATCGCCTGCGCGAAAAAGATCATGGAGCTACCCCAACAGGCGGTGGAGAGTACCAAGCGGGTGCTCAACATTCACCTGGAACGCGCCGTCCTCGCCAGTCTGGACTATGCCCTCTCGGCCGAGAGCCAATCTTTCCTCACCGAGGACTTCCGGGCTAACGTCGCCAAGTTCAACGCCAGCAAGAACTGACGAGCAGACGCAGAATCGCGCAAGATCTGCGATCTTGATGCGATTCTGCGTCTGCTCGCGCCATCTAGGTGTCGTGCTGGCGCAGGAAGTCTCGCATCACCTGATCGAACCGGGCAGGCTCCTCGATGAAAGGCATGTGAGCGGTCGACTCGAACAGCTCGAACCGCGAGCCCGCAATCCGATGGTGCATTTCTTGCATGTCTTCGGGCGAACATTCGTCGAACCTGCCCGCGAGGAGCAACGTCGGCAGCGCGATCTCGCCCAACCGCTCGAATACATCCCAGTCCCGGATGGTCCCGACGATGCGAAAGTCGCTCGGCCCAAACATCGTTTCGAAGATCTCGGTCCCCATATTGCGGAACGCATCCTCGAGTCCTTTGGGCCACGGGCGAATACGGCAGAGGTAAGTCTCGTTCCAGGTTCTGATCGCGGACTGATATTCCGCGGAATAGGTGGTTCCCGCTGCTTCGTGCCGATCAACCGCGGCTTGTGTTGCCGCGTCCAAGTCGGCCTTCAGGCGGACCACGTTAGCGGCAAACCTTGGTATGGACGGGGTGCTATTCGAGATGGTGAGGCTGGCGGCACCAGACGACACGTCAAGCACATACTGCTGCGCCAGCATCCCGCCCCACGAGTTACCGAAGATATGGAAGCGATCAAGGCCCAGCCCGTGCACGACCGCATCCATTTCGGCCACCGAGCGTTGCATTGTCCAAAGTTCGGTGTTTGAAGGGCTTTCGGAGTTGCCGCAGCCAAGCTGGTCCCAGAAGATCACCTCGCGCTCGTCTGCCAAACGTGCGAGCGAACTGATGTAGTTGTGCGGTAACCCGGGCCCGCCGTGGACCGCGAGCAGCGGAAGGCCCGCTCCCGCGCCGACCCGCCTGAACCAGACATTTCCGCCCGGAACCGCGATTGTCCCCTCTAGCTGGGCCATGCCGCCTCCGCTCACGCCCGCGGCACGGATTTCGCCGACAGCAGCCTCTCGGCAGCGGCATATGGATCGCCGCCGCCGTCGGCGACCGCCTCGGCGTAGCGGTCCAGATCCGGATGGGTCCGCAGCCGGGTCTGGGCCAGCGAAAGGATCAGGGCGCGGGCCCGGGCCAGCCGGCGATCGGGGCTGTCGGTGCGGTGGTGGTCGTCGATCGCGGCGACCAGTTCAGCGACACCCTCCCCACGTGCGGCGATCAGACTGACGATCGGGGCAAGTGTTTCGGCGCGCAGATCCCGCACGGTCTGTTCGGCACCGTCCCGGTCGGCCTTGTTGACCACCACGACGTCGGCGACTTCCAGCACACCCGCCTTGGCCGCCTGGACCGCGTCGCCCGCGCCGGGATTGAGGATGACCACGGTTGGGTCGGCGACGGCTGCGATCTCGATTTCGGATTGCCCCACCCCCACGGTCTCCAGCAGGATCACGTCGTAACCGATCGCGCCCAGCAAGCGGATGGCAGCCGGAACGGCGGCGGCCAGACCCCCGAGGTGTCCCCGAGATGCCACCGAACGGATCAGCACATCCGAATCGTTGATATGCGCGGCCATTCGAATTCGATCGCCCAGCAGCGCACCGCCACTGAACGGCGACGACGGGTCGACGGCCAGCACGGCCACCCGGCACCCGCGCTCCCGGTAGGCGGCGACCAGGGCCCCGATCGTGGTCGACTTACCCGCGCCCGGTGGTCCGGTGATGCCGATGACAGGGCCCGGCGGCCCCGACGCCGGGCCAATACTGGTCAGCACCTCGTCGCGCCGGTCGCCCTCGATCAGACTGAGTAGCCGACCGACCGCGCGCGGGGATCCGGCGCGTGCGCTGGTGATCAGATCTTCGATAGTCATGCGCCGTCGATTCTACTTCAGGTCAACGGACTTCCCGGTGGCGGCTGCGTGGCCCGCGCGATAGCCGAAAACCATTGCCGGACCCAGAGTTCCACCAGCGCCGCCATAGGCACGGCCGGTCGCGCCCGCCATCGCGTTGCCTGCCGCGAACAGGCCCGGAATCGGCTCGCCGCTGACATGGAGCACGCGGCCGTCATCATCGGTGCGTGGCCCGCCCTTGGTACCCATCGCGCCGACGCGCACTGGCACCGCGTAGTAGGGCGGGCTGTCGATCGGGCCGAGTGTCTTCCCGGCGGGAGTGCTCGCGCTGTCGTCGCCCCAGTAGCCGTCGTACGCGCTGGAACCGCGCCCGAAGTCGGGATCGGCGCCGTCGGCGACGTGGCGGTTCCATTCTTGAATCGTGCGAGTCAGACCGTCGGCATCGATGCCGGTCTTGGCGCCCAATTCGGCAAGATCGGCGGACTCACAGAACCAGTCCGGAACCGGCTGTCCGGGGGCGATACCCAGAAATCCATAGCGCTGCAGGTGAACTGAATCGAAGACGATCCACCCGCGATCGTTGACATAGCCGCCGCGGGGATCGAGGTAGTGGAAAGCGCCTGCCATCGAGTTGTAATCGCATGCCTCGTTGACGAAGCGCCGCCCGGCCGAGTTGACGATGATGCTCCTCGGCCGAGTCCGCTCGAGCCGTACGCTGCGGCTGCGCTGCTTGCCTTCGATGGTGTCATCCGGGATTCGCACAATCGGCACCCACCACGCTTCGCCCATGTTGGCCAGATCCGCGCCGTGTGCCATCGCCATGCGCAGCCCGTCGCCGGTGTTATTCGGCGGGGAGACGGCACCATGCATCGGGCCGCGCAAGAATGCCTGCACCAAACCCGGGTCCCATTCGAACCCGCCGGTGCCCAGGACCACTCCGCGGCGCGCGCGCACAGTCATGCTCCGCCCCGGCAATGTGATTCGCACGCCTGTGATTTCACCGCCGTGCGCGATGAGTTCCTCGGCACGCGCATTCGTATGCGGCGTGACTCCGGCATCGAGCAAACCCTTGAGGAGCCCCGCGATGAGCGCAGTGCCGGCCACGCACAGATCACTGGTTCGTTCGTCTATGGCCGCGTGTAGACGAGCCCTGGTCTCGGCATCGAAACCGACGTTGGACCAATCGGCGGGAAAAGAGGTGATCCGGCTACCCCATTCAGCTAGCTCTGTCAGGTTGAAGGGCGCCGCACTCAGTGACCGGCCGCCGGTCGGTTGTCCCCCCGGCAGTTCCGGCTGGTAATCGGGGAAGCCCTCGGCTACCTCGAAGCGAAGACCGCTGTGCGCCTCGACGAAATCGAGCATTGCCGGCCCGGTTCGCACGAATGTCTCGACGAGGGCGTCATCCATCGAGCCAAGGGACTGTGCCCGCAAGTACCGCAACGCGTCTGCGACCGTCAATTCGCCGTCAGGAGAACGCTGATGGGCGGGAATCCAAACGATGCCGCCCGACACCGCGGTGGTCCCACCGACGGTCGGGGCCTTCTCGAATACCTCCACCGAGGCGCCTGCGGCCACCGCGGTCAATGCGGCGGTCAGCCCGGCGCCACCGCTGCCGAGCACGACGACATCCACTTCATGGTCCCACGACATGCCCTGGTTTTCCCTTCAGCTCAACAGCGCCGACAACTGCGTCGCGGCCTTCACGACCGCTTCCTTTCCGCGCATCACCACGTCCTCTCGGTGCGAGATGAGGTTGATGCAAGTCGGTGGCGACGGCGCTGGCCGGCGCACGGGCACGGCCAGGCCATAGGTGTTCGGTTCGATCTCCCCGAAAGTAGTCACCCACCCCCGCTCGCGAGCCCGCGCGACCAGATCCCGTTCGCCCGGGCGCGCCGGCATGCAGGCGAGCAGTGCGATACCGGCGGCACCGCGTTCCAGTGGATACCGGCTTCCTTCGTGGAATGAGAGTTGGTAGGCGACATGACTCGGCACGATCACCGCGACCGCCACTTGCTGGTCGCCCTCCGCGACAAGTAGTGACACGGTGGTGCCGAGATCGTCGGCCAGCGCCCGCAGTGTCGGCAGACTCAGTTGCCGTATGTTGCGGTCGAAAGACGCGCCGAGGACCGCGAGGCCGGCCGCCGGCCGGTAACGCCCGTCCTCGCCCTTGCAGATCAGCCGGAACTGGGCCAACGTCAGAAGCAGACGATAGGCGATGGTCCGGTGCACCCCGACCTGATCGGCGAGCTGTTGCACGGTGAGCCCGGTTGGGGAAGCCGCCACCAACTGCAGCGCACTGAGTCCTCTGGCCAGCGTTTGCGAACCGGTCACGGCCTTGACAGACCCCGACGAGAGAGCGAAGCTCTACTTATAACGCACATTAGCGTGCGATATTAGCACGCAAGTAAGCCAAAGGCGAGCCATAATTTCCTCCGGCCATGCGCGCCGGACAGGACTGAAGAGGACGAGTGGCGGAGTTCGAGAGCGTGTGGAGTGACCTCCAGGGCGTCGCGTTTGAGCAGGGATACCTGGACGCGGCGGGGGTCCGGACCCGTTATCTGCGAGTCGGCGATCCCAACAAGCCGGTGTTGATGCTGCTGCACGGATCGGGCGGTCACGCCGAGGCGTACGTCCGCAATCTGGCGGCGCACGCGGAGCATTTCTGGACCTGGTCGATCGATATGCTGGGCCACGGCTACACCGACAAGCCGGGTCATCCGCTGGAGGTCAGCCACTACGTCGATCACCTGACGGCTGTGCTGCGCACCATCGGGGCCGATCGCGTCTACCTGAGTGGGGAGTCGCTGGGCGGCTGGGTGGCCGCGCGCACCGCCGTCGATCATCCGGACGTGGTGGAACGTCTTGTCCTTAATACCGCCGGTGGCTCCCAGGCCGACCCGGTGGTGATGCAGCGAATCATCACGCTGTCCATGGCGGCCGCCGAGGACCCGACGTGGGAAACGGTGCAGGCGCGCATCAAGTGGTTGATGGCGGACAAGTCAAAGAATTACGACGACTTGGTCGCCAGCCGCCAACGCATCTATCGCCACCCCGGATTCGTCGCGGCGATGCGCGACATCATGGCGTTACAGGATCCCGAGATCCGGGCACGTAACATCCTCGGCCCGGCTGAGTACGGTTCGATCACTGCGCCCACGCTTGTGCTCTGGACCAGTGATGATCCGACCGCCGACGTGACGGAGGGCAGCCGCATGGCCTCAATGATCCCGGGTGCGCGATTTGAAGTGATGCCAGGTTGCGGACACTGGCCGCAGTACGAGGACGCCAAGACATTTAATCGCCTGCATCTCGACTTCCTGTTGGGGCGCTGATGGGCGAATCCGCGCCAGACGTAGCTGCCTTGGACGGCTGTGCCGTTTTTGACGTCATAGTGGTCGGCGCGGGACCGGTCGGGCTGACGTTAGCGAATATCCTTTGCCAACAAGGCATTCGCACGCTGGTGGTCGAGGAGCGCGCCTCGTTGATCGACTACCCGCGTGGGGTCGGACTGGACGACGAGTCGTTGCGCACCTTCCAGTCGATCGGTCTGGTCGACCGCGTCCTGCCGCACACCGTGCCAAATCAGATTCTGCGGTTCTTCGACGCCCAACGCCGGATTCTCGCCGAAATGGCGCCCCCGGACGCGCGTTTCGGCTGGCCTAAGCGCAACGGCTTCGTCCAACCATTGGTGGACGCCGAATTGCTGCGCGGTTTGGAAAGATTCGAACGAGTCGAGGTGCGCTGGGACTGCCCCATGAACTCGTGCTCGCAGGACGCCGACTCGGTGACGGTCGAGCTCGGCCGGGATGGCGAAACCTCCAAGGCGCGAGCGCGTTACGTCGTCGGCTGCGACGGCGGCCGCAGCGCGACCCGCGGGATGATGGGAGTGTCATTCGACGGCACGACGTCGTCGACGCGCTGGCTGGTCGTCGACGTCGCCAATGATCCGCTGGGCCACCCCAACAGCGAGGTCGGCGCCGACCCCGAGCGCCCCTACGCCTCGATCTCGATCGCGCACGGCATTCGCCGATTCGAGTTCATGATTCACGCCGACGAGTCCGACCAACAGGCGGAGGACCCCGAGTTCCTGACGCAGATGCTGGCGCGGATGGTGCCGCACCCCGACCGGGTCGACGTGATCCGGCGCCGGATCTACACGCATCACTCGCGGATCGCCGGCGCGTTCCGCAGCGGCAGGCTGCTGCTGGCCGGGGACGCCGCGCACTTGATGCCGGTCTGGCAGGGGCAGGGCTACAACAGCGGCATCCGGGATGCGGCCAATCTGGGCTGGAAGCTCGCCGCGGTCATCAGTGGCCGGGCCGGCGACGGGCTGCTGGACACCTACGATGCCGAGCGGCGCAAGCATGCCCGGGCGATGATCGACTTGTCCACGATGGTGGGCCGCGTCATCTCGCCCACCAACCGCCGCGTCGCCACCGCGCGAAACCTACTGGTGCGATCGGCGTCAATTGTTCCGTCACTCAAGCGGTATGTGCTGGAAATGCGGTTCAAGCCGATGCCGCGCTACGAGCACGGGGCCGTTGTGCACTCGGAACCGCGCAGCGCAGAATCACCCGTCGGCACTCTGTTCATTCAGCCCCGCGTCGACACCCGCACGCGACAGGACGTCCTCCTGGACGACGTGTTGGGTCCGTGGTTCGCCGTGCTGTGCTGGAATAACAACCCGCGCAAGATCCTCGGCGACGAGGCGTTCGCGAACTGGAAAGCGTTGGGCGCGCAATTTGTCGCACTGAGGCCGTCGACTCAGCTGCACTGGACGGACGCTGCGACTCCGGACGATCCCGAGGTGCTGATCGTGGGCGATCGTACCGGTGGTCTCAAAGCGTGGTTCGACATCCACCAAGAATCGGTGTTGTTCCTGCGCCCTGACCGGTGCGTCGCGGGGGCCTGCATCGCCCAGCTCGCGCCCGACCTGAGCGTCTCGCTGTTCGAGGCCCTCGCGCTCACCCCGGGAGGGGGTGATTTCCAAAGTGCCACTGGCTCTGTGCTGTATGTCGCACAGCCCGCTGCTGAATCTACCGGGGCCGTCGCGGGACCTGCTTGACGACATCGATGGTGCGATCGGGCAGGCCCGGGAATTCGTCGAGGATTACGACCCCGAACTTGTCGTCATCTTCTCGCCGGATCACTACAACGGGTTCTTCTACAAGTCGATGCCGCCGTTCTGCATCGGTACCAGTGCCAACGGAGTTGGCGACTACGGGACGCATGCCGGCCCGCTCAACGTTCCCGAAGGCATCGCCGCGGGTTGCGCGGAAGCCGTCCTCGACTCGGGTGTCGACGTCTCGGTATCGGCGAGCATGGACGTGGATCACGGCACCGTCCAACCGCTGGAGAAGCTCTTCGGAGACGCCATCTCGCGCCCGGTGATCCCGATCTTCATCAACGCGATCGCGGCGCCGCTGGGACCGTTACATCGGTGCCGCGCGCTGGGTGCCGCGGTCGGCAGCTATCTGGCCACCCTGGACAGGCGGGTCCTGGTGATCGGATCCGGCGGGTTGTCCCACAGCCCCCCGGTGCCGACACTGGCAACGGCTCCTGTGGCGACCCTGCCGCGCATCGTGCACGGCGTGCCGATGACGTCGGAGCAGCGGCAGGCCCGGCAGACCGCCGTGATGGATGCGGCCAGAAACTTCGCCGGTGGTCAGAGCGACCTGCAACCCCTCAATCCGGAGTGGGACCATCGCGTACTGGAGATCATCGACGCGGGAAAGATTGCCGAATTCGATCACTGGTCCAACTCGTCCGTGCTGCACGAGGGCGGCGGCTCGGCTCATGAATTCAGGACCTGGATAGCCGCTTTCGCGGCGCTGGCAACCGCCGGGCCGTACCGGACCACCGTGCGTTACTACCGGCCGGTCCCCGAACTGATCGCCGGCTTCGCCATCAGGACGGCCCTCCCGAAATGACCGCCGCAATGACTGCTCCGGGTTCAGACGGTTTCGATCACGCCGTCGACGTCCTCATAGTCGGGTCCGGCGGCGGCGGCATGACCGCTGCACTCACGGCAACGGCTTCCGGGCTGAGCGCGTTGGTAATCGAGAAGTCTTCCCATTTCGGCGGTTCCACCGCCTTATCGGGCGGCGGCATCTGGGTTCCCGGAGCACCCTCGCAGCGCAGGGAGGGCTACGTGCCCTCTCCGGAAGGCGTCGTCGAGTACCTGCGCCAGATCACCGACGGCCTGGTCAGCGACGCGCGAATACGGCAGTACGTCGAGTCATCGCCGAAGATGCTGGAGCTTATGGAAGGGCTGTCCGGATGGCTTGAGTTCGTCTGGAAGCCCGGCTATGCCGATTACTATCCTGAATTGCCCGGC
>Ga0302198_10005567_pt1 | contig 11639 bp, 7 predicted proteins | sample II_Bog_N2_2_FD_193521 | JGI IMG/M metagenome (GOLD analysis project Ga0302198, IMG submission 193521) | Peat permafrost microbial communities from Stordalen Mire near Abisko, Sweden - II_Bog_N2_2 | ecosystem: Environmental > Terrestrial > Soil > Wetlands > Peat | place: Sweden: Abisko, Stordalen... | reverse complement strand
CAGACAGCTACCGGTCGCTGCTGCCAGTCGAGGTGAACGGCGAGAAGGCGCTCCACGCGGAGGTCTTCTTTGGAAATTATGGCTCGCGCGAGGGGCTGTATGGGTTGGGACAGCACCAGGCGGGCGTGTGGAACTATCGCGGCGAAACGGTGGATCTGTCGCAGGAAAACACCAATATTGCGATTCCGCTGCTGGTTTCGAGCAATGGATTTGGGATCTTCTGGAACAATCCTTCGCGGAGCCGCGTGAACAACCGGTTTGTGCACATGCTGTACCTGAGCGCGGAAGTCGCCGACCGTGTGGATTACTACTTCATCTATGGGCCGGAGCCGGACCAGATTATCGGGCGCTACCGCGAGCTGACCGGCGAAGTTCCGCTCTTTGGCCGCTGGGCTTACGGGTTCTGGCAATGCAAGAACAAGTACCAGTCGCAACAGGAACTTGAGACGGTGGCGGGCAAGTATCGCGCGCTGCACATCCCGGTAGACAACATTGTGCAGGACTGGTTCTGGTGGGTCACCATGGGCGAGATGAAGTGGAATCCCAATTACCCTGACCCCCAGGGGCTGATTGACAAGCTCCACGAGGAGCATTTTCACCTGATGGTTTCCATCTGGCCGTATTTCAGGCCGGGAACGGCGGTCTATGACGAGTTCGACAAGAAGGGGTGGTTCATTGACAAGATGAAGGCGGTCAACTACCACCCGGTCGGTCAGGCGCTCTATGACGCCACAAACCCGGAGGCGCGCAAGCAGTACTGGGCCAATGCGAATACGGCGCTCTTTCAAAAGGGCGTGGACGCGTGGTGGCTGGATACCGACGAGCCGGAGACCGAGGGCCGGGAAGACAACCTGCTGACCTGGAACAAGATAGCTTTGGGCTCGGGAGCGCGGTATGCGAATATCTATCCGCTGTTTCACTCGGGCGGAGTGTCGGACGGGCAGCGGGCGGCTTCTGACGAGAAGCGGGTTTTCATCTTGTCGCGATCTGCGTATGCGGGCTCACAGCGCTATGGCGTCACGGCCTGGTCGGGCGATGTGATGAGCGACTGGCTGACGTTTCAGCGGCAGATTCCGGCGGGGCTCAACTATTCCATCTCGGGAATGCCCTATTGGACGACGGACATTGGCGGCTTCATCTCGGGCGGAAACCTGAACGATCCCAAGTTCCGCGAGTTGTTTGTCAGGTGGTTTGAGTTCGGAGCATTCTCGCCGATCTTCAGGGTGCATGGGACGCGCACGCCGGATGAGAACGAGCTGTGGTCCTACGGGCCTGACGCGCAAAAGATTCTGGTGGATTACGACACGCTGCGCTACCGGTTGATGCCGTATATCTACTCGGAAGCGTGGCAGGTGACCAGCAAGCACGGAACGCTGATGCGCCCGCTGGTGATGGATTGGCGCAACGATGTGGAAGCGCAGAACACCGGCGACGAATATCTGTTTGGGCCGGCGATTCTGGTGAATCCCGTGTACACGCAGGGCGCGACAAGCCGGACGGTCTACCTGCCGCAGGCCACGTGGTACGACTTCTGGACGGGCGAAAAGCAGGAGGGCGGGAAGCGCATCGAGGCCGACGCGCCGTTGAGCAAGCTGCCGCTCTTTGTGCGTGCCGGATCGATCGTTCCCATGGGGCCGGCAATGGAGTGGACCACCGAAAAGCCTGCCGACCCCATCGAGCTGCGGATTTATCCCGGTGCGGATGGGGATTTCACGCTGTATGAAGATGAGAACGACAGCTACCGCTATGAAAAGGGCGTCCATGCGACCATCGCGCTGCACTGGGACGATGCGGAGAAGACTTTGACGGTGGGAGCGCGCGAAGGCAGCTTCCCAGGGATGCTGGCGGAGCGGACCTTCCGCGTGGTGCTGGTGGGCAAAGACCACGGCGCGGGCATCGGCGAAAGTCCGACAGCGGACGCCAGCGTGGTTTACAAAGGCGCCAAGACGACTTCGAGCTTCTAGCGCATTTCTCCCGTCGATGTCGGGGAGGCTTGCATCCCACCCTTGCCACAAAAACAAGAACGCGGCGAGGGTGAGGCACGCAACCCGATGCAGCTGCCCCGGAATTACAGCTCCTCGCGGCCGGTCTGAACGCGTAGCCCTTCCTCGGCGATACGGTAAGGCACAAATGCGCCTTGCTCCGGCGCTTCCAGCGAAAGCGCGGCGCGCAGGGCTGTGGCCGCATCCGCATCGCGGGCCAGCAGCATAAGAAACCCGCCGCCGCCCGCGCCGGCGAGCTTGGCGCCGTGGATGTAGGGTCGAGCCCGGTCAAGAATCGCATTGATCGGAGCATTGGTGGTGTGCGGATCGAGCACCTGATTCAATTGCCAGTGCCGGTCCAGCAGCTCGCCCAGATGCTTCCAATCGCCTTCGGCCATGGCGTAGGACATCTCCACGGCCAGCGTCTTGATGCTGTGCAACACCTGGATGGTCGCTGTTTCGCGCGCCAGATAGCGCGAGACCACCTGGCGCAATAGATCTTTCGCCACCCGCTGAATGCCGGTGTTGTAGAGCACCAGATGCTGGCAGAACTCCGCTTGCCGCTGCGCCGTCCATGCCAACGGCTGCACGCGAATCCGCTGCCGCAAACCCGGCCCGGTGATGAGCAGCTTGGCTCCGGGGAAGATGCCGCCGGCCTGATCTTGCCAGCCGCCGCCCGTGGTCATGCGCTGCTCCAGTTGCATCACGGCCTGCGACAAAGCATGATCGTCCAGCGCGCGCCCCGACATTGCGGCCAACGCCCGAATTACGGTTGCGGCCAGGATGCTGCTGGTGCCCAGGCCCGAGCCGATCGGCAACCGTACCTGGCAGCGGATCTCGACGCCGCCGCCCAGCTCCGCCAGAGTCTCGTGCAGCGGCTGACCCTTCACCGGCAGCCCATGCAGGCGCAACGCCGCGCGAGGAATCGAAAACACGCTCCCCGGCCCGCACGGTTCAAGCAGTTCCTCGGCGCTTCGATACTCGGCAATCGCGGTGTGACCGTCAGCGTAGCAGCGAATCACTGGCTCGGGAATGCGCCGGATCTCCGTTTCGATCGGATAGGTCCCGTCAATCTCGAGCGCGCAATTGAGCACCGTGCCGCCCCAGTCGAAGCAAAACGGCGGCGTATCGGACCAGCCTCCGCCCAGATCGATGCGCGGCGGCGCCGAGACGTGAACGCGATCGAACCGCCAGAGCGCGGGAGCCGCATCGGGATCGCCGGCAGTCCCCTCGCGCACCGCATCCTGAATACAAGTGAATGCATCAGCCTGTGCCAGCGCGGCTTCCTGCTCAATCCCGGCTCGCTCAAGCAATCGCGCAGCCTGCATCAGGTGACTGGCCGCATGGGTCAGGTCTTGCGCGTTGCCCGCGCGCAACTGCTCCGCGCGGGCTCTAAGCGTGCGACCGGCGGCGGCGGCGGGGACCAGGCCGGGAAGGTTTGCCAAGAGAGGCCGCAAGTCCGCGTCCGACTCAGCCAATTCGACAACCGTCTCCTGCCAGATGCCCTGCAGCCGGCGGTTGCGCGCCTCGGCCAGAGCCTTACCGTCGGCGCAGCGAGCACTCTCGGCCAAAGACAGGCGCGCCGCCGAACGCCATCGCATCGCTCCAAACTCGCTTGCGTATCCCATCATCCATCGGGCGCAGGCCCAGGCGTCGTCGGGCGTGGTCACGGGAAACAGCGCGGCATTCCAAAGCGTCGGCGCCTCTCCCGCCTCCCAAACTTCCTCGCGACGCAGCCCAAGGCGCTCCACCGTTTCCAGAATAGGCCTGTTGAACCAGGTAGCGTTCTCGATGGCTTGTTTCGGATCGTCCTCGACTCCATAGACGCGGATCACCCAGCCGTTACCGCTGGCCACCTCGACCGGCAACTGGTGGACCACTGTGTCTTCGGGAACCTCAACGGGCCCGCTCAGCCCGGTTAATCCATGCAGGATCGCGCCGCGGCTGGCAGACACCGGTCCCGCGAGATCGCATTCCAGAATCACGGCTTCGTGCCCGGCATTGCATTCGCCGCCAATCACGCTGTCGAGGATTCCACCGGACCCGGCCGCGAGGGAGCGAAACGACCGCGTCGTTCCGGCATGGAGGAATTCGCCCTCGACTACGGCGCAGTGGAAACCTGCCGGCCGCTCGGGTGCGCGCAGAATCTTGGCCAGCTCTTGCCAAATCGGACCCGCGCCGATCTCGGGTTTCCACTGGCCCGTGAGCCCACGCGTGATCTGATCGTAAAGATCGACAGCGGGCAGCGGGCTGAATCCTGCCAGCCCAGCCAGAGCGGCGGTCAGATCGGCGTCAAACCGCAGCAATCCAACATCGACGGCGACCCGCCCGTCCTCCAACACGCCGCCCGCGGCCTTGACCTCGGCTGGAGTTGGTTTTTGCAGGAATGTGTAGACCTGGTCCCCGGCGCCGACCACATAGACGCCGTGATGGCTTCCTGTTTCCGCATCCAGACGCATGGCAACGCCTGTCGCGCCTGGCCGGTCCCATTTCACTTGGCTCGCGTCGAACCGCAACACTACGTCGCCTGAGGCCACCAGGAGTCCGTTGGGAATCCTCTCTGCCCAGGCCGCGGAGAGCGCCAGGGTTTCGTCGAAGACCGTCGTCGTGGCTCGCGGCTGGGTGCGCGAAGGCAGTACGCCAAACAGCTTGCCACCCGGCGAGTATTGCGGCAGCCGCCGCGAATCGCCGCCCGAATGCACCAGCAGCGCCCGATGCCCGCTCCACCATTCGCGGTCCTTGCCTAGTACGGCAAGCGCATTGATCGTGGCTCCGCCGCTGCCCACCCGGCGGTCGTCCGGATCGGGGACTACCAGAAACTCGGTCTCCTCAGGCAACATCCCTGATAGTCGCCGCCGCTCAATCTCATCGCGATACAACCCCGCTTGCCGCGCCGAAGAGGCCGTGACCATCACAACGTGCCAACTTTTCACTGTGTTTCTCCGCAATGAGAGGAAATGAAAGGCTCATCCACCACGGACTCAATATATCCCAGCAGGCTGCCCATTGAAGCACTCACGAAGTCATCCTGCTTGCCGGCCGTTTACATGCAACACGCACACCGGTCGGGGTACTCGACTGCTTCCAGGCCGAACCGATTGCCAGAATAATGTCGAGCGGAAGCCTACGCTGAGCGTCTGTCTGGATGGAGCAGCCCATGACGCGATTCGAGGGAAGTTGCCGGGCGATCTTCGAGCGAACAAAGTTGAGAGGAGAGAGATGAAAGTCAATTTTCAAGAGAGTGGAAGGCGGCCGATGAACGCTGCCAAGACGCTTGCTGGACTCACGCTGGCGCTGGTGCTCTTTGCACCCGTAGTGAGCGCGCAACAAATTGAGGCAGTGGGCAGCAAGGCTGCAGAAACGAAACCCGCCCCGGATGTTTACCAGACGTTTTACCTCACCAACGTCAGTCAGCAAAATGATCTTAACGATATTCAGACCGACTTGCGCAATATGCTCCCTAGGGCAAGGTTGTTTAGTATCCAATCGCAGAACGCCATCTCCATGCACGGCACTGCCGACGACATTCAGCTCGCGCAGAAGATAATCGCGGACCTTGATCGCCCAAAGAAGACATATCGTCTGACCTTTACGATCACCGAAGCAGACAGCGGCAAGCGCACCGGCGCGCACAGTGTCGTGCTCATCGCAGCTCTGGGACAGAAAACGGTTTTCAAGGAAGGCAGCCGGGTGCCAATTGTCACCGGATCATTCGATTCCGAAACCACAAAAGCAAACACCCAGGTTCAATATCAGGATGTGGGGCTGCTCATCGAGGCATCCGTGGACGGGTACGCGGATGGCTTGAGACTGCGCACCAAAGTCGAGCAATCGGCTCTTGCGGAGGAGAAGTCCGGTGTCGGCCCGCAGGATCCAATGTTCCACCAGGCGGTGCTGGACGGAACGTCGGCCCTCGCGCTCGGCAAGCCGTTGACGCTGGGGTCGTTCGATATCCCAGGCACCGCGCGGAATGAGTCAATCGAGGTTGTTGCGGAAGTTGTCCGGTAGGCGCGGAAGGCAAGTGCCGGAGATCTCTCCGGCATTCGCCCACGTGGGTGGTGGGGGCGCCACCTTTCGCTTCCACGCTGGCCAGGTTCATTGACCGGCCTTGGCCCGAACGGCATGAGGCATGTCGATATCGAGAAGTCCTACGCCCAGGTCTTTCCCAGCGCTCCCAGGTCCGCGCGGCCCAGATCTTCTGCCGTCATGGCGACGCGAAACTCGACAGTGGCGTTGAAGCTGAGAAACCAGGGCTCGGCGAGTCGCGCCACATCGGAAGGGCTATCGAGGTTCACGACAAAGATGCCGCCGCGATGGCCTTCCCGTTCAGTGAAATAGGCGGATTCCGGTTTGGTGACGTCGAGAATCCGGTGCATCTTCTCGCCGATGCTTCCGTTGCGAACCAAAGAGTTGAACGGTTCAATGGGGAATTGAACAAGCATGATCATGCGCATGAACGGCCTCCACGTGCCGGGGATCGCGTTCTGGCCGCGAACGGCACGGGGTGAACTATAGCACGCGCCGCAGTCCCCGCGCAGCAGTTTCAAACTCGATTCCCGCCATCGCCTTTAGGCGCTCATCTCAGCCCCGTCGATTCTCGCCGCGCTTGTCGGGTCTCGGGAAGAGGGCGGTTGCAGCGCGTATCCGGGAGCGAGTGAAAATCGTGCCGGCAATCTCATCCAATCTATCCGGCGCCCGCGCGTTGACGTTTTCGGCTAAGCAGGAGTCCAAACCGCAGCCGCACCCAAGAATAGAGCTTCAAGTCTGCTGGGTGACGGATTGATGGTCCCCAAGGCGGCTTGACCTTGGGAAAATGCCTAGTTTTGCCCACTTTCGGGCCGAAACTAGGCACAACCTGCCCTCGCCTTTTACAATGCTGCAAGGGACCCGTCCCAACCCAGCTCTGCTGTGGAACTAGCAAACTTGGCGGCGCACGCCTGACCAGGATGAAGGAATCGCATGAAGTTTACGAAATTCGGCAAGGCCCTTGTGATGAGCGCCCTCTCTGCTGGCGTCGTCCTTAGCGTTACGTCTTGCGTCCAGAGCTATACAGTTGGCTTTTTGTATGTGACCGGCACGGCGACGGCCCAGTCTTCCGGCAACGGTGTCATCAGCGGTTTCAAGATCGATCACAATACGGGCAAGCTCTCGCCCATCAATGGAATGCCGATCTCCTCAGGCGGCGCCAACCCAGGACGCGCTGTCTTGCTTGTGGGCAGCCGCTTCCTTTATGTGCTTAACCGCGGCGTCAACGCGCAAGGGGGCTCCGTTTGCACCACGGCGAACCCCTGCCTAAACTCGAATATCACCCAATTCGCGGTCGGCGGCAACGGAATCCTCACGGCGCAGCAAACCTTTTACACCCAGGGTGCGAACCCCTTCCGAATCCTCGCCGACGCTGGGGGCTCGTACCTTTACGTGCTTGACCACGACGCTCCGTCGAACTCCGCTTGCGCGCTTGCCCTCGGGGCCTCGGCAAAGACCTGCGGCGACGTTACCGTTTTCTCCATCGACCCCACCACGGGCCGGTTGCAACTGGTTGTCAATTCTCAGGTTTCGGCTGTCAATGGCACGGCGCTTCCTTACTTTCCGGTCCCGGCCAATCCCATCGATTTCGTGCAGGTTTCCGGATACTTTCTCACTCTGAGCGGCACTCCCGCCGCTGGTGACTCTGTCTTCCCCTACGCCGTATCCAATGGGCAACTGACCGTGAGCCAGAACAGTTCGCAGCCGCTGAACATCGCGCAAGGCACGGGCATCTTGAGCGGTGCCGGGTACGTGTATGTGCTCGACAACGAACCGATCTCAGGCTCGTTCAACGGTACCAGCACTACCTCTCCCAGTCAGATTCTTCCCTTCTCTGTCGGCAACGGCGGCGCACTGCAAGCGCAGACGGGAGGAATCGTTCCGGATGACCCGACCCTCTCGAACCCCATTTACCTCCTGGTGGAATCCAAAGGCAATTTCCTTTACATAGCCAACCAGGGGAACAACACAGACACTACCAACTCCCAGAGCGGCCTGGCTGGCTATGTGATCGACAAGAGCAGCCACCAGCTCAGCTACATCGCCGGTGAACCGTTCGGCACGGGCGCCGGTCCGCAGTGCCTGGTCGAAGATCCCTCCAGCCAATTCATTTACGAGGCCAACTTCAACGATTCGACTGTAACTGGTCGCTTGGTTGACCCAAACTCCGGCGTACTCAACAATATGCGCGTGTCGAGCAGCATCGCTCTGGCCGGTCCGCCGGCATGGTGCCTGGTTGACGGGCGGACGGACTAGTACCGCCAGGGGCGCAGTTGGCTCTGGGGCGGGCGTCAGCCAGCAGGCTGGCTGCCACTCCAGACTTCAGCCCCGAATTCCGGTCGAGGATTCCGGCACCAGATTCCGCCATGGGATTTCAGAATAACGGGATTCTTAAAGAAACGTAGCCGAACGCCGGACGCGGCTTTTTAAAGGTCGTCCGGGGTTCGATTCCAAAACGGATTTTTGCCGGCCTGAGTTTTTGGCCCGCTGACGAAAGATGCGCATGAAGTTCAACAGATCGGGCCAGTTGCTGCTGGTCTCCGCAGCCAGCCTCATGGCGGCTGCTCTTGTGACCGCCTGTGGCACGCTTACCGTGGATTTTGTCTTCGTGACCAGTTCCAAGGCTGCGGGGCCGAACAACTACGGCGAGGTCGATGTCTTCGAGGTCAACTCGGAGTCCGGTGCCATGCGCCAGATTCCGACCTCGCCATTCCCTTCGGGCGGACGCAATCCTGTGGCCGAAGCCGTCTCGTCAGACAGCACGAACCTCTATGTGGTTAACCATGACGACAATACGATCGTCCAGTTCATCATCGGCAACGACGGCAAGCTTTATCCGCAGAACACAGTGAATACGTCTGGAATCTACCCCATGGCAGTCGCTGTGAATGGGTCGACCCTCTACGTATTGGATACCTACCAGCCGCTCCCTTCGTGCTCCACCGCAGCGCCGTGTTCAGGTTCTGTTGCTGTGTATCCCATTACCGCGAACACGACCACGCCGCCCAGCGAAGCGCCCCAGCCGAATACGCCGATCAACTCGTGCAACGGGCTTGACTATGTACCGCTGACCCTGACTGGAAATGCGTCCAACGACATTGTTCAGCCTACTGCGTTAAATGTCCTGAAAAGCGGCTCCAACCTCTTTATCTCCGCATACGACACGACTGCCAACACCGGCCTCGTCTTCGGCTTCAGCATTGGCACGCTAAGCTGTCCGAGCAACCCCGCTCCGTACCAGACGATCCCTACGCTGACTGCCTTGAAAGGATCGCCCTGGGTTGCCGGGATTCACCCATCGGCTATCGCCAGCGATCCGTCTAGCACTTACGTTTACGTGACCGACTCAACGAGCGGCGACGTTCTTGGCTATTCGATCCAGTCCGGTGGACTGACACCGCTGACGGGCAGCCCGTTTCCGTCGGGCAGCCAGCCTTCGGGCATCGCCGTCGATCCCGATCCCAAGTACGCTTACCTTTACGTCGCCAATTCCCTTGACTCGACGGTGACCGCCTATTCGATGAGCAGCGGCGCGCTCACGCGCCTCGGCTCCTATGCCACAGGTTTACAGCCAGTTGCCATCGGCATCGATCCCTCGACGAACCACTTCCTTTACACCGTCAACTATCTCGGCAACACGGTCTCTGGAACACTTTCAGGCTTTGAGTTGAGTCCCACGGCCGGCACACTCGTCAATTCGCAGAATTCTCCCTACACGGCCAACGCGCAGCCGACGGCCGTGGCCGCAATTTCACATGGTTCCCCGCAGCCGTGAGGAACCGTGAGGCCACAGTAGCAACACCCCGTAACGGGCTTTTACAATGAATGCGGGGCAACCTAAACGAGTTTTTCTGGGCTTGAACTTGATGGCCCACCACGAAGGAAGCGCATGAAGTTCAGCAAATTGAGCCAGCTTTTTCTGGTCTCTATGATCGGCCTTGCAGTGGCCACACTCTTGACGGCCTGCCAGATCGTCACCATCGACTACGTCTTTGTGGCCAATTCCTCCGGCTCGGGCAGCAACAGCGCAGGACAAGTGCAGACTTACGATGCGGACTCCGAGTCTGGCGCTTTGCGCATCGGACAGCCGGCCGTGCCTTCCGGTGGATCCAATCCAGTCTCAATGGCGGCATCCTCCGACTTTGCGAACCTCTACGTCGCCAACCAGGGGACCGGAAACGGAAACGGAAACGTGGTTCACTTCGCGCTCAACGGCAATGGCGTTCTGACCCAGAAAGACACGGTCACCCCCAGCACCGCGCCCGTTTCCATCGCTGTCAATTCTGCCATCACTTATCTGTATGCAGCCTCCGGAACCACTTCCGCTACACTCACCGCATATCCGCTGACATCAGGTGCAATGGGAACCGCAGCGGCGCAAACGGCCCTGATTGTGCCCGGCTATGCAGGCGATACAATCGTTCCGACTGCGGTGACCGTCCTGGCCAACAATAATGCCGTCTATGTAACGGCCTATGACAAGTCGGCCTACAATCCTGGCGGAACCACCAACAGCACCGCCAACCCCGGCTGGATCTTCGGTTTCTCCGTCGGCTCGGGCGGCGCGCTGACGCCCATTGCGGGAAGCCCATACAAAGCAGGCGTCAAGCCGTCGGCCGTTGCCGCCGATCCCACAAGCCGCTTTCTCTATGCCACCGACTTCGCTTCAAACCAGTTGATCGGCTATACAATTCAGTCTGGCGGCGTCCTCGATTTCCTCATCAACGGCCCTTTCAAGACAGGCAACGAGCCCTCAGCCATCACCATCGATCCGCGCGGCAAGTACATCTACGTTGCCAATATGCTTGACTCCACGGTAGGGGCTTACGTCATCGACCTCGCCACAGGAACTCCCTCGGGGTCAATCAATACCACCGGCAGCGCTTCCAATTCCACTGACACGCAGCCGGTCGCCATTGTTGTCGATGCGGCGCTGGCCCGCTTCGTCTATACCGCGAACCATCTGGGTGACTCGGTATCCGGATTCCGCTTGAATACGGATACGGGCGCAATGAGCCCCACTCAGGCCACGCCGTACCCCACTGGCGCTGGCCCCGCAGCCATCGTTTCGGTTCCTAACGGCAACCATGCTCTCCAGTTGACAACCCCGTAACGGAAAGCGCATTCGCTTGCAAAAGGTCCAGCCACTCGGCTGGGCCTTCTTGTCTCCAATCCATCTGCTCCCCCCGAGTTTCGGCTCAACGGCTTCCCGGCGTTCCAATCTACTGAGGGCGACCAAGACGCGAAGCGCATTTGTTTCAATAACCTACTGTCGAAATCTTCGGTTGCTTTTAAACTCATCGCTTTTGACTTCGGGTGCAACTTTCGGATAGGCGACCATGCGACCGGAATCTTGAAGAAACTCGCGAGTTAAAGCGTTGACGAGCTTTCGTGCGTCTCTTGATACGGGCCGCCCCGCAAGGGTCGGATTTTTCAAGAAAGCGAGTTTTTTCATGAAAAGCATTTGTAGTCTGCTCCTTTTTTTCCTTGCCCTTTGCCTCTCGACCTCGGTGATCGCCTTAAAACCGGCCACTTGTGGTCAGTTCAAAACCGGCCACTTTGGATGGCCTGAGACGTGATTGTTTTACCTTGCGGCGTGGTGCATTTGCAAGGTGCGATTCGAGTGGTTGC
>Ga0302198_10005562_pt1 | contig 11643 bp, 4 predicted proteins | sample II_Bog_N2_2_FD_193521 | JGI IMG/M metagenome (GOLD analysis project Ga0302198, IMG submission 193521) | Peat permafrost microbial communities from Stordalen Mire near Abisko, Sweden - II_Bog_N2_2 | ecosystem: Environmental > Terrestrial > Soil > Wetlands > Peat | place: Sweden: Abisko, Stordalen... | reverse complement strand
CGCTCGGCGGTGGTCCATGGGATCGCCATGTTGAGGTTGTAGCCCTCGATGAAGTCTTTCTTGATCTGCTGCGCTTCAGGCGTCGTCGGATCGGGGAACCGCTTCATCAGCAGCTGGGCAGCGCCCTCGGCGCCGATCACCGCGATGCGCGCGGTGGGCCAGGCGAAGTTGAAATCGGCGGTGAGCTGCCGAGACCCCATCACCGCGTAGGCGCCGCCATAGGACTTGCGGATGGTGATCGTCATCTTCGGCACGTCCGCCTCGACTACCGCGTACAAGAACCGGCCGCCGCGCTTGATGATGCCGTTCTTCTCCTGCTCGGCTCCCGGCAAGAATCCCGGGGTGTCCACGACGAAAATCAGCGGGATTTCGAACGCGTCGCAGAACCGGATGAACCGTGCCGCCTTGTCGGACGCTTCATTGTCGATCGACCCCGCCAGGTGCATGGGCTGGTTGGCGATCACCCCGACCGGACGTCCGTCGACCCGGGCGAACCCGGTGATGATGGCCGGGCCGGCCTGCGCGGCGACGTCGAGGAAGTCGCCGTCGTCGAAGATCCGCAGCAGGATTTCGTGCATGTCGTACGCCGCATTGTCGGAGTCCGGCACGATCGAGTCGAGTTCCAGGTCGGTCGGGGTGATCTCCGGCTCCAGCCCGGGGTTGACGATCGGCGGTTTGTCGAAACAATTCGACGGCAGGAACGACAGGAAATCACGCACGTACTGGAACGCCTCGGCTTCGGAGTCCACGACCTGGTGGATATTGCCGTAGCGGGCCTGAGCATCGGAACCGCCCAGCTCGTCGAGGCTGACGTCTTCGCCGGTGACTTCCCGGATCACGTCCGGCCCCGTGACGAAGAAGTAGCCCTGGTCGCGCACCGAGACCAGCAAATCGTCTTGGATTGGCGAATACACCGCTCCCCCAGCACATTTGCCGAAAATGAGGGATATCTGCGGCACCAGCCCGGATAGCGCCTCGTGACGGCGGCCCAACTCCGCATACCAGGCCAGCGAGGTCACCGCGTCCTGAATCCGGGCGCCGCCCGAGTCCTGGATGCCGATGATCGGGCAGCCGACCATCGCGCACCACTCCATCAGCCGGGCCACCTTGCGGCCGAACATCTCGCCGACCGTGCCCTGGAACACCGTCTGGTCGTGGGAGAACACCCCAACTGGCCGGCCGTCGATCAGCGCGTGGCCGGTGACAACCCCGTCGCCATACAGCGCGTTGGGGTCGTTCGGGGTCTTGGCGAGCGCGCCGATCTCCAGGAAGGTGCCCGGATCAACCAGCGCGTGCACCCGCGCGCGGGCGCTCGGGATGCCCTTCTTGTCGCGCTTGGCAGCGGCCTTCTCACCGCCGGGCTCTTTGGCCAACTCGATGCGAGCGTGCAGCTCGGCCAGCTTCTCGGCCGTCGTATGTGCGCGAGAAGGCTCGGTACCCGTCACTACTTGCCCACCTCACTTGTCTGACTGGTTTGCCCCTCCACCTTATTCAGCACCTCAGCCAGGTGGGCACCGACCTTGGCGATGAACGGTTCGTCGATGGCCTGGATATGCTCGCCACCGATCGGAACCACCTCCAGGTCCGCCACGAACTCACCCCAGCCGCCGTCGGGCTTGCGGATTGCGTACCGCGGCTCGAACGCGATGACGTCATCGTGGTAGCGGTCGGCCATGTAGAGGGTCACGTGGCCGTCGTAAGGCTCGATCTCGACGGTCTCGAGCGCCCGGTTGTCCAGATAAGACGTGCGCTGGTGCTCGACGATGCCACCCGGAACCTGCACGCCGCTTTGCTGGACGATGTCCAAAACGAACTTGACCTGCCCCTCGTCATCGAGCTCTTCGAGCTGCTCGTAGGGGATCGCGGGAATCTCGACGTTGAAGGTTCGCTCGGCGAACTTCGCGTAACGGTCCCAGCGCTTGCGGGTTTCCTCCTTGGTCTGCGGGATCTCCTCGCCGGCGCGCACCGTGTCGATCATCCCGACAAATCGCACGTCGGCACCGGCCCTCTTCAACCCGATCGCGCACGCGTACGCGAGCGCACCGCCAAGCGACCACCCGGCCAGGATGAACGGCTTGCCGTCGTTCATTTCCAGCAGCTTCGGCACATACTGGGCGGCCCGCTCCTGAACGGTGCCCTCCACGCGCTCCAAGCCGTACATCGGAGTGTCCGCCGGCAGCCGGTTGAGCAGCGGCTCGTACACCACCGTCGAGCCACCGGCCGGATGGAACACAAAGACCGGCACCTGCGAATCGTTCTCCGGGGCCCGCAGCGTGCGGACGAACCCGTCGATCTGCCCGGCCTCGAGGTAGGTGCGGACCTTGTCGGCCAGCGCCTCGATGCTCTCCGACGTCAGCACGTCCTCAACGGTGATCTGCCCTTCGGCGCGCTCGGAGAGCCGCTGGGCCATCTTGGCGGCCGCCTCTTCGTCCAGCTTGGGCAACGGGTTGAAAATGCCGCCCGGGGACTTGCCGGTGACGATCGCCCAGGTGGCGAAGGTGACCCGCTCAGAAGCATCGCGCGGCGGCACATCGGAATGGAGCGCCTTGGCGACCGCTTCCTGGCTGAGCGCCTCTGCCGCCCCGGTCAGATTCGGCTTGGCGCCATTGGCCGAAGGGCCGGACGGGTCGGTCGGCGGCGGTGGAATTGGCAGGTCCCCGTTAGGGGGGGTCGGCGCCGGCGCCTCATCGGTTTTGGGGCCGCCATACAGCAGCTCGGCCTGCGCCCGGGCGATCTCCTCGGGCGTCTGAGTCTTCTGGTGCTCGTGCAGCTCCTGCACCTCGTCGCGGTGCTCGATCGCGTACTCGATCAGCTTCTCGACGGCGTAGAGGTTGGCGTCGCGCACGGCCGCCAACTGAATTGGTGGCAGGTCGAAGTCATACTCGACGCGGTTCTTGATCCGCACCGCCATCAGCGAGTCCAGGCCCAGCTCGATCAGCGGCACCTCCCACGGCAGGTCCTCGGGCTCGTAACCCATCGCGGCCGCGACGATCGTGCTCAATCGCTGGGCGATGGTCTCGCCGGAATCCGGTGACCATTTGGTGAAGCCGGCCGGCATGTAGCGAGTGGTCAGACTGTCCCCCAGCGTTTCCGACGTTGGGTCTTCGCCGCCGACGATCGCCGCGCTCCTCGGATCCTGGCTGGGGTCCCGAGTCGGCGCGCCGACAACGGGTGCGGACGCGACCGCGGTTCCGGCACCAATTGCGACCGGCAACACCGCATCCGAACCGCCCCGCACTACCAGCGCGTCGTAGACCAGGGTGAAAGACTCGTCGATCCGGGCGTGCACCTGAACCGAGGCACCGCCGGGATGGCGGGTCAACGTCGTCACCAGCCGGGCGCCCAGACCGGGAACCGCCCGCTGCTCGGCGGCCGTCAGCGCGGCGTCCGGAAGGACCGCCGCCGCAGCGGTTCGCACCAACGCGGCGAGATCGGTCTGATCCCGCGGCGCGTATTCCCAGACGTGGCGACCATCCGGCAGCGCGACGTGGGCACCGGGCGGGAGCACCGAACCGTCACCGGAGAAGTGGGAATCCAACCAGTGCTCTTTGCGCTTGAACCGGGTCGGCGGAATGTTGGCGTAATCCTCCGGGCCCTTTGAGCGGGTGAACAGCGTCCGGATGTCCAGGTCATGGCCGTACAAGTAGAGCTGCGCCATGGTCGAGACCATCGACTCAAGCTCGTCCTGCCTGCGGGCCAGGGTCGGGATCAGCTGGGCGTCATGCAGACCGGCGTCCGCCGTCGTCAAACCCACCTGCATCAAAGCGACCGGGTTGGGCGCCAGCTCCACGAAGGTGGTGTGGCCGCTGTCCACGGCGTTGCGGATGCCGTGGGTGAAGTAGACGCTGTGCCGCAGGCCCTTCTTCCAGTATTCGACGTCGTGGATCGGCTCGGCGCCGGGCTTGACGTAGCTGCCTTCGTGCACGGTCGAGTAGATCCCGGCCGTCGGGCTCATCGGCTTGATGCCCTGCAGCTCCGCGGTGAGTTCGCCGAGCAGCGGATCCATCTGCTGGGTGTGGCTAGCGCCCTTGGTCTGGAACTTGCGAGCGAACTTGCCCTCGGATTCCGCGCGGGCGATGATCGCGTCCACCTGGTCGGGGGGGCCGCCGATGACGGTCTGGGTGGGTGCGGCGTAGACGCACACCTCAAGATCGGGGAATTCGGTGAACACCGTTTTGATCTCTTCGGCGGAATACTCCACGAGCGCCATCAGGCGGATGTACTCGCCGAACAGCATCGCCTCGCCCTCGCCCATCAGATGCGAACGAGAGCAGATCGCCCGGGTGGCGTCCTGCAGTGACAGGCCGCCGGCGAAGTAGGCCGACGCGGCTTCGCCCAGCGATTGGCCGACGACCGCGGCGGGCTTGGCGCCGTGATGCTTGAGCAGCTCACCCAGCGCGATCTGGATCGCGAAGATGGTGACCTGGGTGGTTTCGATGCCGTAGTCCTGCGAGTCGTCCAGGATCAGTTCGAGCACCGAGTAGCCCAATTCGTCCTGGACCAGGGCGTCGACCTTCTCGATCCACTCGGCGAAAACCGCGTCGCGCAGATACAGGCTCTTGCCCATCTTGCGGTGCTGTGCGCCGAATCCGGCGAGCACCCAGACCGGACCGTTGCTGACCGGTCCGTCGACGCTGAAGACGTTCGGCCGCTGCTTGCCCTCGGCGACCGCCCGCAGGCCCTTGATGGCCCCCTCGTGGTCGTGCGCGAGCACCACCGCGCGGGACCGGCCGTGGTTGCGGCGCGACAGCGACCGCCCAATCGACTCCAGCGAGGCCGCCTGGCCCTCGGGGGTTTCCATCCAGTCCGCGAGCTCCGCGGCGGCGGCCTTTTTGCGGGATGTCAGGAAGGCCGACACCGCGAGCGGGATCAGCGGCGGGGAAACCTCTTGGGAGGCATTCTCGGCCGCAAGCTCTTCCAGTGCGATTTCCTTGAGTCGCAGCGCTTCCTCGGTGACGCCCGGCAGCTCGTACTCCGCCTCGTCAGGCGCTGATGTGTCGCTGATGATTTCGCCGTATTCGTCGAAGCGCAGCGAGTGCCCTTCGAGGGCGGCGGTCTCGGCCTGTGCATTTGCCGATGCTGTATCAATGGGCGCCTGAGCTTGCGGCTCCGGCTCCGCCATGTCGCTCGGCAGCACCTCGCGAACCACCATGTGCGCGTTGGCGCCGCCGAAACCGAAGCTCGACACCCCGGCCAGCGCGTAGCCACCATAGCGGGGCCAGTCGGTAGCCGTGTCGATCACCTTCAGGTGCATCGCGTCGAAGTCGATGTACGGGCTGGGTCCGGCGAAGTTGAGCGACGGCGGCAGCTTGTCATGCTGCAGCGCCAGCACGACCTTCGCCATGCTGGCCGCGCCGGCTGCCGACTCCATGTGCCCCACATTGGTTTTCACCGCGCCCAGCAACACTGGCTGATCGGCGGGACGGCCCCTGCCGATCACGCGGCCCAGCGCTTCTGCCTCGATCGGGTCACCGAGGACGGTGCCGGTCCCGTGCGCCTCGACGTAGTCGACGTTGCGCGGATCGATGCCGGCGTCCTTGTAGGCCCGGCGCAGCACCTCAGCCTGTGCATCCTGGCTGGGTGCGATCAGGCCGTTGGACCGGCCGTCGTGGTTGACCGCGCTGCCGGCGATTACCGCCAGGATCTGGTCGCCATCGCGGCGGGCGTCATCGACCCGCTTGAGCACCAGCATGCCGGCGCCCTCGGAGCGGGTGTAGCCGTCGGCGTCTGAGGAGAACGACTTGATCCGGCCGTCCGGTGCCAGCACGGCGCCGATTTCGTCGAAACCAAGGGTCACCGCGGGCGTGATCAGCGCATTGACGCCGCCGGCCACAACCACGTCGGCCTCGCCGTTACGCAGGGCCTGCACGCCCTGATGCATCGCCACCAGGGAGCTCGAACAGGCGGTGTCGATGCTCATCGACGGGCCGCGAAAGTCAAAGAAGTACGACACCCGGTTGGCGATGATCGCAGTCGAATTACCGGTGATCGCATAGGGATGCGCGACCGTCGGGTCCGAGATGGCCAGGAAGCCGTAGTCGTTGTTGGTAAACCCGACATAGACGCCGACGGCCTCGCCGCGCAGGCTCGATGCCGGGATACGAGCGTGCTCGAGCGCCTCCCAGGTCAACTCCAGCGCCATCCGCTGCTGCGGGTCGATGTTGTCGGCTTCGGTCTTGGCTACCGCGAAGAACTCCGAGTCAAAGCCCTTGATGTCCTTCAAATAGCCGCCACGGGTGCGGGCCTGCGCGATTCGCTGGGCCAGCCGTGGCTCTTCCAGGAATTCCGACCAGCGGCCTTCGGGCAGGTCGGTGATGGCGTCGCGGCCTTCCAGCAGCGCCTGCCAAGTTTCGTCGGGGCTGTTCATGTCGCCGGGCAGCCGCGTCGCCAGGCCCACGATCGCGATGTCGACGCGCTCGGCCGGGCCGAGGCGCGACCAGTCGACGGTGTCGACGCCGTCGTCTGCTCTTTCGGGCTCGCCCTCGACGATGCGGGTCGCCAGCGCTTCGATGGTCGGATGCTGGAAAGCCACCGCGACCGAGAGCGTGACGCCGGTCATGTCCTCGATGTCGGCGGCCATTGCCACGGCATCGCGCGACGACAAGCCCAGCTCCACCATCGGCACCGACTCGTCGATCCCGTCAGGCGACTGCCCGACGGCCTTACCCACCCAGTTGCGCAGCCACTGCCGCATCTCGGGGACCGTCAACTCGGTCTTGTTCGACGGCGCGATCTGCTCGGGCTCGGCGGCGTTTGCCGGGCCTTCCGGGGAAGGAAGGTTCTCCTGGGGGGCCGAATTCTCCTGGTCGTTCTCTGCCATGGTTACCGTTCTCAGTTCGATTCGCTGGCGAACGCCGTCGGGGAACCGACGCCGCTACGCAGGCTGCCGTCTAGGTAGGCCGCGCGGCACGCGCGGCGGCCGATCTTGCCGCTGGAGGTACGGGGGATTGTTCCGGCCGACACCAGCAGCACGTCGCGCACGGTCACCCCGTGCCCGACGGCGATGGCCCCCCGGATGTCGTCGGCGATGGGCTCGTAGTCCAGCTTGTGTGAGCCGGCGGCCCGCTCGCCGACGATGACCAGCTGCTCGGAAGTGTCCTCGGAATCGAACTTCAGTCCGGCGTGCGGGTTGTTGAACACCGCCTGCGGCAACTCGTTGGCGGGCACGGAGAAGGCGGCCACATAACCGATCCGCAGCGCCTTGGTCGACTCCTGCGCCGTGGACTCCAGGTCCTGCGGGTAGTGGTTGCGACCGTCGATGATGACAAGATCCTTGATCCGGCCCGCTATGTAGAGGTGGGCGTCGTAGTAGGTGCCATAGTCGCCGGTACGCACCCACAACCCGTCGTCCGAGGCGCCCTCGGCGTGCGAGTCCTGAATACGCGACTTGAGGATGTTCCGGAAAGTCTGAACTGACTCTTCTTCCTTGCCCCAGTAGCCGCCGCCCAAGTTGTTGCCGTGCAACCAGATCTCGCCGACCTGCCCGTCCGGCAGCTCGCTGGCCGAGTCGGTATCCACGATGACGGCCCACTCGTCGACGCCGACCTTGCCCGCGGAAACCTGTGCGACGGCATTCGGCGCGTCGGCGGCCACCTCGACGAAGCTGCCTTTGTTCAGCGCGTCCCGGTCTACGTGGATGATCCGTGGCTTCTCGTCCTTCGGTGTGGTCGAAACGAAAAGCGTCGCCTCAGCCAGCCCGTACGACGGCTTGATGGCGGTCTCCTGCAGTCCGTAAGGCGCAAACGCTTCGTAGAACTTGCGCATCGACGCCGGCGAAACGGGCTCGCTGCCGTTGAGGATTCCCTTGACGTTGCTCAGGTCCAGCGGCGGCTCGTCGTCGCGGGGCAGGCCGCGCACGGCAGCGTGCTCGAACGCGAAGTTCGGCGCGGCCGAAAAGACGCCGCCGGTCTCGCCTGGCTTGCGGGCGAGTTCGCGGATCCAGCGGCCGGGCCGGCGCACGAACGCGGCGGGCGTCATAAAGGTGAAGCTCTGGCCGAGCACCGGCGCGAGCAGCGCCGTGATCAGACCCATGTCGTGGAAGAACGGCAGCCACATGCAGCCGCGGTCACCTTCGGTGCCTTCCAGTGAATTCAGCACCTGCAGCACATTGGTGGGCAGGTTCAGATGGCTGATCATCACGCCCGTCGGCGTGCGGGTGGAGCCCGAGGTGTACTGCAGGTAGGCGGTGCTGTTCTCGCCGGCCTCCGGCTCCTGCCAGGTGGAGGCGACCTCGGTAGGCACCGCATCAACGGCGATCACGCGCGGCCGCTCCTTGGCGGAACGGGCACGAATGAACTTGCGGACGCCCTCAGCGGCGTCGGTGGTGGTCAGAATCGTCGACGGGGTGCAGTCGTCCAGCACCGCGTGCAACCGGCCGACGTGACCCGGCTCGGCCGGGTCGAACAGCGGAACCGCGATCCGGCCGGAGTACAGCGCACCGAAGAAGGAAATGAGGTAGTCGAGGTTCTGCGGGCATAAGATCGCGATCCGGTCGCCCGGCTGGGTGACTTGCTGCAGACGGGCACCGACGGCGCGGTTCCGGGCACTGAAATCTGACCAGAGGATGTCGCGTGCAATGCCGTCACGTTCGGTGGAGAAGTCCAGGAATCGGTAGGCCAGCTTGTCGCCACGAACCTTGGCCCATTTCTCAACGTGACGAACCAGGTTCGTATTGGCCGGGAACTTGATCTTCCCGTCCACGATGAAGGGGTTGTGGTACGCCATGCCGTTCTCTCCTGTCACACACCTATGCCGGGTCATACGCCGGCTACTGCCGACGGCCCGCGCCCCGCGCCCGCGTGCGCGCGGTCAGCGCCGGTGCAACCCGGCTTTGACCCGATCGGGTCAACCACAAGCCTCTTACTGCTCTTAATTTTCTCTTAATGTTAAGGCGCGTCGCGCGGCAGACCAAATCACAAGGTACCGCCGATCGCTCTCAGGACAGACCAGCACACAGCCATGTCAGCCATGTTTGGGATGTGGCGCGTTGTCTATCTGCCCATGCGCCCAGTTCAGCGTCCAATCAGTGGCCGGCGCCCCGTCCAAGTTCCAGAACTGGGTGGTCGCATACAACGCATGAACGGGTTGGCCTGCGCCGCCGGCCAGCGTGTTCAGTGTATTCGACAGGTTAGCGACGCTGAACGCGTCCTCCGGGGCCGCGCAGATGAGGTCGCCCGGAGCGCAGATCTCGTTGGTCCTCCCGTCGAGCGAGCCGAAACCGCCCGGCCGGGGGCCAGTCATGGTCAACCCCATCCCGGCCAGGATGGGCACCTCGTGCAGGGTTACCTCGGCACCTTCGCCCGGCGGGTTGGGCCCGATCTCCTTGCCTACCCCTTGCTGGCGGCGACCGTCGGCGATCAGCGTCACACCGAGTACCAGGTCGTCATCCACCGGACCCCGGCCGTCGCCGATTTCGCTGGCGATGTCGCCGACGATCACCGCGCCTTGCGAAAAGCCGATTAGCACGTAGCTGGTCAGCGGGCATTTGTTGGTGATGTCGGTCATCGCTTGGACCGTCGCCTTGGTGCCTTCTGCCCTGCTGTCGTCATAGGACATCTGTTTGACGCCGCCCACCGGATTGTTGAACTGCGCCGTGTAGGCGACGGTGTACGGCTGCACCCGAGATGACGGAAACGCCTGGCCGATCGACGCAGTCACGTTGTGCAGCAACGCGTTCGGAAATTGAACCGGGTTAAGCGGGTCGTCCTGCGGAGCGGACTCCCAGGTACCGGGAACGTTGATCAACTGCACATCGGGGCAGGACGCGTCCTGCGAAGCCGGCCGGGCTTTGTGCGGGTGAGTCGTGGTGGCGCCCGGGGGCAACACGCCGGGCGGCACCGCGTCGGGCGTAGATTCGTTGCTCCGCAGCATGATCACCACGGCCACAATGACCAGCCCCACGACGACGGCCATGGTGCAGGCAGCGATCCAGGCCAGTATTCGGTGGCGCTTGGCGCGGGCATTCTTGGCCATGTCCACACGGTACCGGGACCGCCTGACTAGCGAATGGCTCCGACGATGTCGCCCGACATGGCACCGAGCTGGCCCGACCACGAGCCCCAGCCGTTGTCGCCGCCGCCCGGGAGGTCGAAGTGGCCGTTGTGCCCACCGACGCTGCGGTACTGCGAGTAGAACTCCCGAGCGCTGCCCATCGCCGCGCCGGCTTCGCCGATCATGGCGGCGGGGTCGCTGGCGTCCTGGCTGGTCGGGCTGTACACCCAGATCCGGGTGTTGTTCTGCGCAAGCAGCGAGGCGTGCACCCACGGGTCGTGCCACTTCCACCGGCCCAGCTGCGGAGCGCCCCACATGCCATTGCCGTCAATGCCGCCGAATTGCTGCATTCCGGCCAGGATCGCGCCGTTGTAGTTGGTGCTGGACGGATACAGGAACCCGGACAGCGAGCCGGCGAAGCCGAAGCGGTCGGGGTGGAATGCGGCCAGGGCCATCGCGGCATAGCCACCCTGAGAAGCCCCCACCACGGCATGGCCGCCGGGTGCCAGGCCCTTGTTGGCGGCCAGCCAACCAGGCAGCTCACTGGACAGGAAGGTGTCCCACTGCTTGCTGCCGTCCTGCTCCCAGTTGGTGTACATGCTGTACGCGCCACCGGCGGGCGCTACGACGGAAATACCCTTGCCGGCGAGCGTGTTCATCGCGTTGCCCGCGGTGACCCAGTTGCTGACGTCCGGGCCGGCGTCGAAGGCGTCCAGCAGATAGACCGCGTGTGGTCCGCCGGCCAGGAACGCCACCGGGATGTCCCGGCCCATCGCTCCCGACGGCACCATCAGGGTTTCGACACCCGCCGCCCTGGCTGTGCCGGTGATTCCCGCCGTCTCCGATGTCCCCGACAACGAGCCCACACCGAACCCGACCGATAGCGCGGCAACGCAGAACACTCGCAGCAGCGTTGACAGACTCCGTACACGCGTCATGTCTCACCCTCCCTCGTCTATCGCCTATCGCCTATCGCCTATCGCCTATCGCCTATCGCTGTGAGCACAGTATCCAGCGCCGCGACACAGCCGATCCGCAGGGTAGCCAACTGTTGCCCGCTGAGTGGTCGGTAGTCGTCGGTGGTGTGCTGTAGGAACAGAGACGTGGATCTGGCGGTGTGGGCTGAGCGCAATGGTGTTGCCAGACGGCGTGGACTTTCCGATGCAGCCCTGGGCACCCCGCGACGCCACCTGTCCTACAAAACAGGCTGGTACGGGTCACAGCTGGTCGTTGCTGACCGCTGGTTCGCGTCGTCGAAAACCTGCCATGCCTGCCGGCATCTGCAGGACATCGGCTGGGCTGAGCAGTGGCAATGCCAACGCTGTTCGGTAGCGCATCACCGTGATGACAATGCCGCCATCAACCTCGCACGCTATGAGGACACAGTTAGCGTCGTCGGCCCAGTTGGGGCCGCCGTCAAGCGTGGAGCCGACCGTAAGACCGGGCACCGCCCGGCTGGTGGCTGTGAAGCGCGGAAGGGAACCAGCCGCAAGGCTGCCGAACAACCCCGAGACGGGGTGCAAGTCGCGTGATCACTAAAGATCACTCACTTGCAACGGTAGTGAAATAGGCCACACCCAGCGCCCTGACGCAACCACAAGCGGCGGCGACCCCGAAGGATCGCCGCCGCTGTTGTTGGTGCGTTGTCTGCTA
>Ga0302198_10005553_pt1 | contig 11656 bp, 8 predicted proteins | sample II_Bog_N2_2_FD_193521 | JGI IMG/M metagenome (GOLD analysis project Ga0302198, IMG submission 193521) | Peat permafrost microbial communities from Stordalen Mire near Abisko, Sweden - II_Bog_N2_2 | ecosystem: Environmental > Terrestrial > Soil > Wetlands > Peat | place: Sweden: Abisko, Stordalen... | reverse complement strand
ATCACGGAAATGAAGAGTTGATGATAAGCGACGCCATATGGCGTACAATACCATCATGAGAGCCGGATGAAGGCGGAACTGCTCTTCCATCAGCGCATCGATTACGACGATGGAGCTATCGTGGAGACGGTGCTTTGGAGGGTCCCTACTCCGGTTCCGCCCTCAATGCACGGACTGAAATATTCGCTGTTCTATGGTTGGCCCGGCATTCGCGAGGTTGGCTACGACAATGAACGGGGCAAGGGAGATCATCGGCATTTTCAGGGCACAGAAAGGGCTTATGAGTTCTCTACCGTAGAAAAGCTGGTGGAAGATTTCTGGTCCGATGTGCGTAGATTGCGAGGAACCCAATGAGCGAAGCGAAATTCACAGTCGGTGGCGCGTTCGAAGAAGAGGCTTCCAAAAACTTCATTGACGCCTGGCATCGCGCCGAGCGCGGAGAGACCTTCCGCGAGCGGCATTTGGCCTTTGAAAGCTGGGATACCCTGGCGCGCGTGCTGACCAACAAGCGGATGGAACTGTTGCACTACGTTCGCCGCAACAAAGTTGCCAGCATCCGCGCTCTGGCCAAGGCGCTCGACCGCGACTACAGCAATGTTCATGCGGACGTAAAGGCCCTGGCAGGCGCCGGTCTGTTGGAGACCACTCCCAGCGGCGTCCGCGCCGACTACGACGCCATCGAAACCAGAATCGCAATCTGACGCTTGTGCCGGACCACCTCAGTCCCGATGAAACTTCCGGGCGCACGCGCGAACCTCTTCACTCTTCGCCCGGCAGCAAAGACAAGGTCAGGTTTTCGGCCGCTGCGGGACGGCTGCAGGGCGCTTTCTTGCATGTCGCGTCGCGCCGGTGCAGCGGGCACTGCGGCTGCTTGTCCGGGCTGGATACCGCAATGCTCAATCGCCGCCAGCGAATGCACGCGATCGGAGACCTACCGGTAAACCTCCGGGATAAAGTTCTGCTCGTGCATCGGCGGGCGAACGTACTTCGACTTCTCCAGCGGCGGCAGAGTCAACGGTTCGGGCGTAAGGTCCTTGTACGGAATCAGGGACAGCAGATGGCGGATGACGTTGAGCCGCGCGGTCTTCTTGTTTTCCGCGTTGACCACATACCACGGGCACTGCTTGGTGTCGGTAATCGCGAACATTTCGTCCTTGGCGCGCGAATATTCTGCCCAGTGCTTGCGCGATTCGAGGTCCATCGGGCTCAGCTTCCAGCGCTTGGTCGGCTTGTTCATGCGGTCCTGAAAACGGCGCTCCTGTTCCGAGTCGCTCACTGAGAACCAGTACTTGATCAACACAATGCCGGAACGGACCAGCATGCGCTCAAACTCCGGGCAGCTCTGCATGAACTCCTGATACTGGTGGTCGTTGCAGAAGCCCATCACATGCTCCACGCCCGAGCGGTTATACCAACTGCGGTCGAAGAGCACCATCTCGCCCACTGCGGGCAAATGGGGCACGTAGCGCTGGAAGTACCACTGAGATTTCTCGCGCTCCGTGGGAGTGCCAAGAGCGACCACACGGCAGATGCGGGGGTTGAGCGACTCGGTAATGCGCTTGATGGCGCCACCTTTTCCGGCGGCATCGCGTCCTTCAAACAGCACCACCACGCGCAGGTTCTGGTTCTTGATCCACTCCTGCAGCTTCACCAGTTCAATCTGCAACCGGGCAAGTTCTTTTTCGTATCCGCAATCCTTGCCAAGCAGAAAAACACCTTCGTCGTGCAGGCCAACCTCGGCTCCGTTTGTCTTGCTCCCGGATTCCTTGGGTTTCGTATCCTGATGGTGGTTCTTTTTGGCGTCGCGGTTCTTGCTTTTCCCCTTGTCGCTCATTTGGTTTCCTCCGCCGCGCTGGCACAATTCCGCGCGAGCCGAGAGCGGGAGACTCAGACGCACGCGGGTCGCAGTCAGACAACTATTATATCGGCAGAATGGGCGGAATGGTACGAAACCGTCACGCGCACATCTTCCCTAGCGCTGAATCCGCGCCGACCCTCCCTTTGCGAATGCCCTCACCTGCTCCACCGTCGCCATGGTCGTGTCGCCGGGGAATGTGGTCAGCAGCGCGCCATGCGCCCATCCCAGCTTTACCGCGTCCTCTGGAGCCTCACCGGTCAGCAGGCCATAGATGAAGCCGGCCGCGAATCCGTCTCCGCCGCCCACGCGGTCCAGCACATCCAGCTCCGCCGTCGGGGCCGCGTAGGTCTTCCCGTCGATCCACGCTACTGCGCTCCAACTGTGCCGGCTGGTCGAGTGAACCTCGCGCAGCGTGGTCGCCACCACCTTCACATGCTGGTGCTTCTTCACCACGTTGTCGATCATCCCGAAAAACACGCTGGGATCGAGCTTGGATTTCGCCGCCACCTCTGGCCCCGGAATCCCCAGCCCCTTCTGCAAATCCTCTTCGTTGCCCACCAGCACGTCGACATTCTCAACAATAGTAGCGATGGTCTCGACCGCCCGCTCGTTGCCGCCATGAATCTTCCACAGCTTCTCGCGGAAGTTCAGATCGAACGAAGTAATCGCGCCGGCGGCCTTGGCTTCCTTCATCATCTCCGCGGCCAATGGAGCAGTGGTGGGTGAGAGCGCAGCAAAGATCCCGCCGCAGTGAACCCACTTCACACCTTTCGCAAAGATCGCCTTCCAGTCGAAATCCCCCGGCTTCAGTTGTGCCGCCGCCTCATTAGCCCGGTTGTAGAAGACCACAGGACCGCGCACCCCGTGCCCCCGGTCGCTGTAAACCGTAGCCATGTTCGGCCCGGTGACACCGTCGTGTTTGAAATGCTTGTAGAACGGCTTCACACCCATCGCGCGCACGCGTTCCGCTATCAAGTCGCCGATGGGATAATCCGACATCGCCCCTGCGATCCCCGTCCGCATCCCAAAACAGTCGGAGAGGTTGGCCGCCACGTTGAACTCGCCGCCGCTCACATGAATCTTGCACTCCGTCGCCTTGCGGAACGGAATGATTCCCGTGTCAAGCCTGATTACCAGCGCTCCCAAAGACAGCAGATCCAGTTCCGCATCCTTACGTATCTCAAGCCCGCTACTCATCGATCGCTCCTCACCCATCACCCTGCGCTTGGCCAAGCCTCGAAGATCAATTAAGTTTGAAGCTCGCACTATTTGCTCAAAAAGGATACCCCACTCAGCTCTTCCCTGCAACAGTTTCTTTCACGTCCGCCGTCAACTGCCCCGCCGTCCACTCATTTCCGGGATAAAACCTGACCACCTTGCCATCCGGCCCAATCAAGGTCGTTGAGAGCGTGTGGGTGATCGTCTCGTCCGGCCCGTTCGTGATCCCCAGATCGAAGAACTTCGCCATCTCCAGCAGTACAGGCTTTTCCGGCACAGCAAAATCCCAATGCGCGAAAGCATCCTTGGCGTCGCTGCCGAGATAGGGCGCCCCGTACGCTTTCAACCGCTCTGGCGTATCGTGCTCCGGATCGAAGCTCACGCACAGCAGGTGTGTCATGCCGTAGAGCGCCGGGTTGGCGGCAAGCTGCTTGTTCACCTGGGAAAAGTTCCACGTCACGCGCGGGCAGAAGTCCGGCAGCGGGCAGCGCGTATAGATGAACGTAACCAGCAGCGCCTTGCCCTTGAACTGTGCCAGCCGAATGGGCCGCCCATCCTGGTTGCGCAACTTGAAGTCTGGCACCGCATCTCCCTGAGCCGGAACGTGATACGAAACTGGGGGCAGATAGTCCGGCTTGCCTTGCGCAACCACCACGATATGATCCAGCAGGACATCCGCATTCGGGTCCTGCGACACTAGCACGTCCGCCGTAATCACGTCCCCAGGATGGAGCTCGGTCAGAATAGTCGGGTCCTTGAGTTTGTAGGGCATGGTCATCGCCTCCATAAAGCCCGGAATGGCCTCATGGTTCAGCGTGACCTCACCTTTCGCGGAATCGGTCCGCACCACCTTGCCGCGCAGTTTATATACCTTGAAGTTTTGACCGGCAGAAGTCCCGGAGGCACTCTTTTGGCCGGAGTGGCATCCGGCCAGAGCAACAATACCCAGCAATGAGCAAGCAAGCAATCGGCGAATCACAGCTCAGTGTACAACCGCCGCCAACCTCGCGAAAGCTCCGCAATGGCATTCCCTCGGCCCGACGGCGTATAACGCTGGAATGGGAGCCTTGGCAGCAGTCGAGATCGATGCGTGGCTAGGTCAGGGCGGTCTTGTGGTTACCGCAAGTGAGCGAGCCGCTCGCGCACTCAGTTCCGCTTTCCACCGTGCTCGCCAGTCCGAAGGCCTGAAGGCATGGGCTGCACCCAACATTCTGGACTGGAACGGTTTTGTCCGCACGGCCTGGACGGAATGCACCCTCGATGGCCGCCTGCTGCTGAACCCAACACAGGAACATTCTCTCTGGGCGGGCATCGCCGCTGCAGACGCCCGCCAGGCGACACTGCTCGAAGGTCCACGCTACCGCTTGGCCGCCATGGCGAAGGAAGCCCACGAATTGCTCTGCTCTCACGCGCCTAATCTCCTTCGCACGAGCGCAAGGTCAAGCTGGCAAAACGACGCAGCCGCATTTAGCCGCTGGCTCGCCGCTTTTGACGAAACCTGCCGCTCCGGTAATCTGCTAAGCCCCGCCCGCCTGCCCGTTGAATTGCTCAAGCTGCTTGAGAACCAATGGCCGGATCTTCAACAAACAAAAGATCTTCAACAGTCGACGGATCTCCGACAACCGCTGGGTGCCCCATCCGTTCCGCAGCCTTTAGCGGAAAGGGTGGGCGGCCACGAATCTCAATCGGCGGGGCTTCGCTTCGAACCAGAGAATCGTCCAACCCGCCCCCCCATCCTGCTCGCCGGATTCGACCGCATTCTCCCCATCCAGCGTGCCGTTTTCGATGCGTGGGGAGCCTGGCGGGAAGCCACTCATGGCGCATCAGCCGCGGAAATCCGCTTTCACGAAGCTCCCGACGATCAGGCTGAACTTGCCGCCTGCGCTCTCTGGTGCCGAAGCCAACTCACCGCCAAACCGGGCGTCCGGCTCCTGGTCATCACCCAGGACGCGACTACAAAGCGCGGTCAGATTGAACGAGCCTTCTTGAGTCATGCACAGCCCGCGCACAATTCCGCCAATTCCCAGCTATTCGAGTTTTCTCTGGGAATCCCAATGAGCCAGGTGGCGTTGCCCCGCGCCGCGTACCTGTTGCTGCGCTGGCTCTCCGGCCCGCTCGCCGAGCACGAAATCGACTGGCTCATCTCCAGTGGACTCGCCTCCGCCAGCGCGCAGGAGTCCGCCGCACTCCAGGCCCACATGCGAGCTATCCGGCGCCGCGGCCTTGAACAACCCAACTGGACCTTGCTGGCCTTCATCCACCCCTTCTCTGGCCATGCCACGAACTTGCCGCTTCCCAGCGAATGGGCCGACCGCATCACCCAGACCCAGCGCCGGCTCAACGAGGTCGCGCGCCGCCCGCAGTCTCCGCTCGACTGGGCCGAACTCATCCCGCAGTTGCTTGAATCCCTCCACTTTGCGGATGCCCTTCCCCTCTCAAGCGCCGAGTTTCAGGCCGCCAGCCGTTGGCAGCAGGCACTCGAGACCGCCGGCTCGCTCGGCTTCGACGGCCGCCGCATCGGCTGGAAGGATTTCCTCTCCCTACTCGCCCGCACCATCGAAGAGACCCTCTTCGTCCCCGAATCCCGTGACGCACCCATCCAGATCGCCGGCCCCGCGGAGTCCGCCGGCCTGACAGCGGACGCCCTCTGGTTCCTCGGCGCAACAGAAGATGCATGGCCTGCTGGGGGCGCGACCCATGCGCTGCTTCCCCTTGAAGTGCAGCGCGAAGCACACATGCCCCACGCCACCCCGCAACTCGATTGGGGTCTGGCGAACGCCATCACCGCCCGCCTGCTTTCCTCGGCACACTCGGTTCACTTCAGCTGTGCCAGGCAGATCGAAGGCACCGAGGCGCGGCCCTCGCGGCTCGGTGCCCAGCTCGCCGCAGCGCCGCAACCCCTCCCAACGGAGTTGATCCCTTCGGCTGGACCGTCAGCGCTGACCATTTCAGTCGAGGACTTCAGACAGATTCCTTGCCCCCCCGGCAAGGTCTCCGGCGGCGCTGCTGTTCTCACCTCCCAGTCCCAGTGTCCCTTCAAGGCCTTCGCCACTGCCCGCCTCGCCGCACAATCCTGGGAACCGGCGCAGCCAAGCCTTACGCCCCCGCAACGCGGAAAGCTGCTTCATGAGGTGCTCCACGCCGTCTGGGCCGGGCCGCCGCGCGGCATTCGCACCCAAGCTGGTCTCTTGAACCTGACCGACCGGCCGGCCTTCGTCGCCAATCACGTCCAGCGCGTCTTCGAAACAGAATTGCCCGCCAATCTTCGCAGCCGCATGCCGATCCGATATCTCGAACTAGAACAACAGCGCCTTAAACGCCTGATCACCACGTGGCTGGACTACGAATCCGCCCGCCTGCCCTTTGAAGTGCTGGAGACCGAAGCCTCCCGCACCATAACCCTCGCTGGTCTCTCGTTCAATCTCCGTTTAGACCGCCTTGACCGGCTCAACGACGGCTCTGTTCTGGTCGTCGACTACAAATCCGGCGATGTCTCGCCCAAATCCTGGGACCTGCCCCGCCCCGACGATGTGCAACTCCCCCTTTACGCCGGCTTTGCCCTCTCCCCGGACCAGGACCTTGGCGGCCTGGTCTTCGCCAAGGTTCGCCCCGGCAGCCTGGCATTTACCGGCTGCGCCGGCGATCCTGCCGCCACGCTGTTCAACGGCCTGAAAAACTCCAGCACGCTCATAAAGAACGCGCTCACAGCTGAAAAGCTCATAGACTGGCGGGAGTACATCGAGCAGCTAGCCAACCACTTCCTTGCCGGCCACGCCGAAGTGGACCCGCGCGAGGCCCCCAAAACCTGTGAGCGCTGCGGCCTCCAAACCCTCTGCCGCATTCAGGAAAAACAGCTTGTACTGGAAGACGATGCAGAAGATGGAGAGGCGGCCGATGACTAAAACCGCGCCTCAATCCTCGCCTCCCGACCAGCGCCACCGAGAGCAGGCCCTGGACCCCAACCGCTCCATCCTTGTCCAAGCCCCGGCGGGCTCCGGCAAGACCGACCTGCTTACGCGCCGCTTTCTCCGCCTGCTCGCCGAGATTGACGATCCCGGTCAGATTGTCGCCATCACTTTCACCATCGCCGCCGCCGCTGAAATGCGCCACCGCATCCTCTCCGAACTGGAAAAGGCCGCCGCCGGCTCCAACCCCGATCTTGAATTCGCCGACGAGTTCTCCATGGCCTCGCTAGCCCACCACGCGCTTGAGCACTCCAACGCACGCGGCTGGAAGCTTCTCGACCTGCCCTCTCAGCTCCGCATCTCCACCATCGACTCTTTCTGCCGTGATCTGGCCCTCCAGCAGCCGCTTCTCTCCGGCCTCGGTGGCGGCCTCGCCATTGCCGAGCAGCCTGCAGACCTATACCGCCGCGCCGTCCGCCACACCATCGAGCAAATCGACCAGGCCGGCTCGCCCCTCTCCGATGCGGCCGCAAAGCTTCTGGATTGGGACGACAACAACTGGCAGGAGCTGGAGAGCCTGCTTGTGAACATGCTCTCCAAGCGCGACCGCTGGATGCACGACTTCGTGCTCAGCCAAGCGCCCGACTGGGAGGCTCTGCGGGAACGTCTGGAGCGCCCATTCGCCAACGCCGTCCGCGAAGGGCTCGGTCTTGTCGGTGAACTGCTGGGCCAGGTCCACGGCGCGCGCGAGGAGATTCTCGATCTCGCCCGCTTCGCCTGTTCCCAGACCGGCGGCCAGCTCCACCGAGAACTCGCCGAGCTGGCCGAATTTCCCGACGCCCCATTCCTCACCCCCGATGCATTTGAAGAGGCTCACTCGACCCTGCTTTGCCTGGCGAACCTGGTGCTTACCGGAGAGGGAAGTCTTCGCAAGCAGGTAGACAAGCGCCTCGGATTTCCCGCCGACCGCAAGGCGGAGAAAGCGCGGATTCTCGCCCTCATCGGCGACCTTGCCACCGTTCCGGGCCTCGAATCCGCTCTCGCCGCCGTGCGCAACCTGCCCCCAGTCAATTACACCGAAGACGACTGGCAGATCGTCCGCGCCTGCTTCACCCTTCTCCGCCATGCCGCTGCGCAACTGAAGGTCGTCTTCGCCGAGGCTGCAGCCGTCGACTTCATTGAAGTCGCACAGATCGCCGAGGCCGTGCTCAAGAGCGAAGACGGGTTTCCCACAGACGCTGCACTCGCCGTTGCAGACGGCATCCGCCACCTGCTCGTCGACGAGTTTCAGGACACCAGCCGCCGCCAGCATCAACTGCTCTCCGGCCTCATCGCCGCCTGGCCCGACCGCACCGGCCGTACCCTTTTTGCTGTCGGCGACCCCATGCAATCCATCTACTTCTTCCGCGACGCCGACACTGAGCTCTTCGCCCGCGTCAAGGAAATCGGGCTCGAAATCTCCAATGCCGAACCACTCACTCTGGACTTCATCCCGTTGTCCGCCAACTTCCGCACTACCCCGACATTGGTTGAACGGCTCAACGAGGTCTTTGCCCAGGTCTTCGCGCAGGACGACGGCAGCGGCGTCACCTTCTCACCCGCTGAACCCGCGCGCGAGAACAAAACGAGCCCCAATCGAGACTTCAAGCTGCACCTCAACTTTACCTCGCAAATAGCTTACAAAAAGCTCGCTAACCCTCAGGATTATCTAGATGGAGAAGACCCTCAAGCCGAGCAAGTCCAGGAGATTGTCGAGTTCATTCAAAGCCACCAGCCGGCAATGGAAGAAGCCCGCGCCGCCGGCAAAAAGTACCGCATTGCCGTCCTCGCTCGTGCCAGGAAATCCCTGGTGCCCATTGCGCAGGCCCTTCGTGAATTTAACGATCATGCAGGAGACGATGCCGGCAGGAAGATTCCCTTCCGCGCCGTTGAACTGGAGAAGCTGGCAGCCCGCCCTGAAGTCCTCGACGCCCTCGCCCTGATCGGCGCCCTGCTCAACCCACAGGACCGCGTCGCCTGGCTGGGTGTGCTCCGCGCCCCCTGGTGCGCGCTCACCCTGGACGACCTTCATATGCTCACCAGTGCCGACGATCCCGGACTGCTATCGCGCCCGGTCCCGGATCTGCTCGCCGAACGCCTGTCGTTGCTGACTCAGGCCGGACAGAACGCAGCCCAGCGCGTTCTCTCCGCATTTGCCGCGGTTCCTTCTCTCCGCGCCAGCCAACTCACCGCCTCGCCCGGAACCTGGCTGCAGCAAGTCTGGCTCAGCCTCGGCGGAGCGGACTGCTGCGACCCCACCGCACGCGCCAATATCGACCTCTTGTGGACCTGCCTGGATCGTCTCCCGGATGGCGAGCAGGATCTTCTTGGGCCTGCGCTCACCGAAGCTCTGAATCGGCTCACGGCACTACCCGATCCCAACGCCTCCACCGACTGCGGAGTGCAGTTGATGACCATCCACAAGTCCAAAGGTCTCGAGTTTGAAGTTGTGATCGTTCCCGATCTTCAGGCGAAGACGGCCGGGGGCAGCCGCAAGCTTCTCTCCTGGCTCGAGCGCGGCCTGAAACCTGAAACCAACTCCGCCTTCGACCAGCCCGAATCATCAGGCGAGATCACCGAATTCCTGGTGGCCCCGCTCCCCTCCAAGGGCGAAGATTCCGGAAAATCGAAGGCCTGGGTCGATCGCGTGTACCGCGACCGCGAATCGCAGGAGACCCGCCGCATTCTCTACGTCGCCGCCACCCGCGCCCGTGAGGAACTGCACATCTTCGCACGTCCCTCATATAAAGTCGAAGCCAATGGCGAACGTACGTTGCTGAATCCCTCCACCGGCCTGCTTTCTACCGCCTGGCCCGCATTTGAAGAAGAGATTCGCGCCCGATTCGAAGACTGGAAGGCCACCCGCCAGCCCGAAGAAGAGGGCAAAGAGGAGGTCGAGATCGAATCCCTCGCCGCATCTGCCGGCAGTGTTCACGTCCTTGTACCACCAGCCTCGCCAGCGCCCATCAAGCCAACCCTGCTGCGCCGTCTGCCAATGGACTACGGGGCTGAGCAATCGGAAGCATTTGTTCCGTCTCCAGTTGAAGCGGGAATTTCTGGACTTGGGAGTCCACGCCTTTACGCCCGCCACGAAGGCGGCCTGGCTTCCCGCGTTTTGGGCACAGCCGTTCACTCCCTCCTCGAAGAGCTGGCCCGCCTGCGCGTCCGATTCGATTGGCCCGCTGTCCGATTCGCTCTCCCGGCGCATGAACCCCGCATTGCCGCCCAGATCCGCGCCGCCGGAATTGCTCCATCCCAAGCCGCACAAATCGCCGCGAGCGCGCTGCAAATCGCACTGAATGCCTCTCAGGACCCAACCGCTCAATGGGTTCTCTCGCCCCACCCCGAAGCCGCCAGCGAGGTGCGCTGGTCCGGCATCGTCTCCGGCACTCTCACAAACGTGCGTGTGGACCGCCTCTTTCGCGCCGGCCTTACGCCGCTATCAGAAGGAGACGCCGCTTGGTGGATCGTCGACTATAAAACCGCTCACGCCGACAATCCGGATCCCGCCGCGGACCTGCTCCAGTTGCGCGCTCTCTTCGCGCCTCAACTTGTCACCTACGCCAGAATCCTGCGCAATCTTCACGGCGCGGACGCGCTCATCCGCGCCGGCCTCTACTATCCGCGCATGTCGCTCTTTGATTGGTGGGAAATATAGTTTCCGCTACAAATCAACGCCCAAACCGATCGCCCGCATCAGTTCTAGCGCATTGCTGGTCTTCACTATGCCTGGCTTCAGCTTGTAGTCGAAGATCAACTGGCCCGCTTCAAATCTGTCCTCGAAGTGGCAGTTCGCGGCGCGGCCACCCATCGTATCCGGAATCCCCGCCAGCGCCAGGTCATGAGTGCTGATCATGCCGATCGCCTTCCGCTCGACCATGCTGCGCACGATGAATTCGCTGCCCGCAAGCCGATCGTGGCTGTTCGTCCCCGAGAGCAATTCGTCCAGCAGAAACAGCACGGGAACCGGGCCCTCGGTGAGGTCGGAGATCAGCTTGACCCGATGAATTTCCGCATAGAAGCGCGACACGCCGCCTGACAGCGAATCCAGAACGCAGATCGACGCCGCAACAGTCAGCGGAGACATTGTCAACCGCGCTGCCCGCACGGGCGCGCCACACTGCGCCAAGACTGCATTGATCCCCACGCTGCGGATGAACGTACTTTTCCCAGCCATATTTGGCCCGCTCAGAATCATCAGTTGCAGCCCATCGCCGAGCTTGAAGTCGTTGCGCACCGCCTTTGCAACCGGCAGCAATGGGTGCGCGAGTTCTACAGCATCGAAAAGGGCTGCTTGATTTGGTGTCTCTGGTCCAACAAACTCAGGGAAAATGTCGTTCGGGTGCTCATAGGCAAAGCCGGCCAGCGCCGTCAGCGCTTCCAATTCACCCACGGCGTTCAACCAACCGCGAATGGCCGGACCATACTCCGACTGCCAACGTTCCGCTACGAAGACCAGTTGCGCACTCCAGAATGTGACGATATCCAGCGGTCTCATAAACAGGCTTTCGCGCGACCGCAAATATTCCACCAGCCTCGCCAGCTTTTTGATTGCAGCCGACGGAGCAACGCCGTCGCGATGGAGCGCGGCTTGAAGCTCAACAAGCTTCGGCGCGCGAAATTCCTCGCGCTCCAG
>Ga0302198_10005535_pt1 | contig 11667 bp, 7 predicted proteins | sample II_Bog_N2_2_FD_193521 | JGI IMG/M metagenome (GOLD analysis project Ga0302198, IMG submission 193521) | Peat permafrost microbial communities from Stordalen Mire near Abisko, Sweden - II_Bog_N2_2 | ecosystem: Environmental > Terrestrial > Soil > Wetlands > Peat | place: Sweden: Abisko, Stordalen... | reverse complement strand
GGCGTCCCGCCGCCGTCGCACCGCGCGCGGTTCGAGGCGTACGCCGCCGCGACGGCGGCGCACCAGGCGGCGTGGGACGAGTGGGCCGCCGCCGCCGAGGCCGCGGCGCCGCCGCCCGCGGAGGTCGCTGCCGTCACGGGCGACTGGAAGACGGCCCTGGCGCACAAGCTGGCGTCCATGGACATTGAGGACGGCGCCATCGACGCGTTGCTGAGCCACGAAGCCATGTCCGCCGCCGTCGTAGGCCTGCTCGATTTCACGCGCCTGGAACCCCGCCGCGTCGCCGCGGTCATCGTGGCCGCCGCCGAGATGCTCGCCGCGGACGCCTTCTACCGCACGCGCGGCAAGCCCCTCGACTTCTCCGTGCCGCGTGCCTTCCAGCACAACGCCAACAAGCTCGTCGAGGCGATCCGATGCCTGCACATTCGCCTGCGCAAGCGCTACGGCGAGAGCGTGGCGGCCGCGCTCTTCGAGCCGTCGGGGCACATCCTGCGCATGCAGGCCGACTTTGTGCAAAACCTGCTGGGCGACACGGAGACGGCGGTGCAGGCGGCCGCCACCGAGACGTACGCGTCCCTCCACGAGCGGCTGACGACGCTCGCGGCGACGACGCTCGCGGGCACGGCGTCGCCGACGCGGCGGGGCGCGCGGCCCGAGTTTGTCGTCGGCAAGCGGCGGCGGCGCCCCGCGGCAGGTCGATCGGGCGGCGGCAGCGGCGGCGGCACACCCGTCAGCGGGCACCGCCGCGCGTGAAACAAAATCACTCTGCAATGGCTTCGACCGCGACATCCAGCTCCTGGTCGTCCGCCCTGGCGGCCAAGGCGCTCACCGCGACGTCCAAGGCGGTCAAGACGGGACTCGCGCACTACGCGGTCCACGGCGACAGCCACGCGGCGCTCGGCGCCGCGCTGACGAGCGCCAAGGGCGCGCTCGCCGCGCACCTGGTGGGGGGCGCCAGTCGCCACAGCGCGTCGCCCGCCCGCAAGCGCAAGGCCAGCTCGCCCGCCCGCAAGCGCAAGGCAAGCGCGTCGCCCGCGCCCAGGAAGGCGCGCAAGGCCAGCGCGTCGCCTGCCCGCAAGCGCAAGGCCAGTGCGTCGCCCGCGCCCAAGAAGGCGCCCAAGTACAAGTCGCCCGAGCACCCGAACCCGCCCGCCAGCGGCATGACGGACGCGCAGTGGACGCGGGCGCGGGCGCTGTACGGCGAGCTAGCGCACGGCATGGACCTGTCGCCGCACCAGCTGCGCGCCGCCGTCACGTTCTACGTGCTCCACGAGCTCAAGGGCCGCGGCAAGGTGAGCGACTACGTGCGCAACGGCAAGCTCGTCAAGGAGCTCGAGTGGTAGGCGTTCATTTGTCAAGCAGGAAGGTGTAGTGTTTCAATGGATGGAAAGTCGTCACGCTTTTGACGGCAGTACGCCGCGTGATCACTGACGGTGGTCACCGCAAGTGTATGAGCGTTCAGAAGAGCCGCAGCAAGCGTGCAAACATTGCGATCAGCCACACTTTCGTCTCGCGCATCGCCGAGCGCTCCCAGAATGCGGCGCGTAGCGCACACAGCGAGTCCGTGGGCTTGCATTCGTAGCCAAGAGTGTGCAGATCAAAGAGGAGAGCGGCGCGCTCGTTCGTCCGTGACAGCGCGAATTCCAGCTTCAGTATCTCGGCGTCGACGAGCGGTGCCAGGAGCGCTTCCAGGACATCGGCGCGCACCGCGGCGCGCGACTCGTGCGCGTCGACGATGATGGGACGTGTCCGCGCCAGCTCGGCGTCCGTCAGCATGTCCATGTTTTCGATTTTTGATATGAGAAGGAGCGGCTGGACCAGGAAATGAAGTTGCTCGGTGCGTGGTCCTCTCCAAGTATCGGGAGTGGCATGAAGAACGCGATGGGACGTTCACACATTCCGTTCAATCCTGCGCGCGAATGACTCACATGCGTTGCGCGAATACTCGTCTACGTCCGCCCCAGAGTCCTGTGACTTGCGAAGGAGGCTGACGCGCGAGCAGCACTTGCGGCGCACCGCTCGCCTTGCGCCCGCCCGCCCGCGGACGCAGCACCTTGATGTTGCTGCCGCACTGTGCACGTACCTGCCCACCATAAAGGCGCTCACACGTAGGACGCCGCCATCTCCGTCGACACCCAGATCGCGGGGTCGACCTCGAACGTCGTGATGATGACGTCCGACGAGACGTCGCTGCTCCACCAGTCCGACGTCGTGTCGCTGAACAGGACCTGCACGGAGCCCGTGTCCGTCGACACGACGATGATGGCGCCCGCGGCGACGTCGTCCATCGCCTGCCACAGCGTCTTGATGCGCGACGCGTACACGCCCATCAGCTGCGCGGCGTTGGTGTTCACCTGGCTGAGCGCGGTGCTGATGGCGGTCTCGACGCTCGACGCGCGGTACGTCTCGGACGAGATGGCCAGCGACGCCGTCGTGGAGCTCGACACGACGAACGCGGACAGCGAGCTCTCGGCGCTGCTGGCGCGCACGACCTCGGCCGAGATGCCCGTGGACGCCGTCGAGGACACGCTCAGCGTAAAGGTGGACAGCGAGCTCTCGGCGCTGCTGGCGCGCACGACCTCGGCCGAGATGCCCGTGGACGCCGTCGAGGACACGCTCAGCGTAAAGGCGGACAGCGAGCTCTCGGCGCTGCTTGCGCGCGCGACCTCGCCCGAGATGCCCGTGGACAGCGACGACTCGCTGACACTGGCGCGGTGCGTCTCCGCGGACACGCCCGTTGACAGCGTGCCCTCCGCGACCATCGCGCGGTGCGCCTCAGCGGACAGGCCCGTGGACACGCCCGTAGACAGCGTGTTGGTTACCGAGGACAGCGACGCCTCGGCGCTGGTGGCGCGCACCACCTCGGCGGACACGGCGACGGAGACGGCTGCGTAGTCCGAGGACAGCGAGACCTCCACGGACGACGCGCGGTTCACCTCGGTCGTCAGGTCCGAGTTGACTGCGCTGATGAGGTTCGCGAGCGAGACCTCCGTCGACTCGGCGCGCACCACCTCCGTGGAGATTGCCGCGGAGACGGCGTTGCCCAGCGCGAACGCGTCCGACGCGACGCCCGAGACGTACGACGCGAGCGAGTACGCCGACGACGCCGTGCCCGACACGACGGCCTCGGTGGACGTGAGCGTGGACACGGACGTCGACAGCACCCCCAGCTCCGAGATGGCCGTCGACGCGGACGCGGACGCGACGTTGCCGACCGACGTCGCCGTCGACACGCCGCTGGACAGCGCGCTCTCGGCGCCCTCGGCGCGGAACGTCTCGGCGGACACGCCGAGCGAGAGCCACGACTCGGCGGACGTCGCGCGGTTGGTCTCGCTCACGACGAGCGAAGACACGGACGCCTCGGCGCTCTCGGCGCGCGAGACCTCGCCCGACAGCGCCACCGAGAGGACGCCCTCCGCGGACGTGGCGCGGGTCACCTCGTTGCCTATGCTGGTGGACAGGTTCCACGCGTCCGTCGACTCCTGCGTCGACAGGCTCGCCATGCTCGCCGAGACGGTCGACACGGTGCCCGAAAGGGTGTTGACGCTGTTGGACAGGTTCCACACGTCCGTCGACTCCTGCGTCGCCAGGCTCGCGATGCTGGTGGACAGGTTCCACGCGTCCGTCGACTCCTGCGTCGACAGGCTCGCCATGCTCGCCGACACGATCGACACGGTGCCCGACAGTGTGTTGACGCTGTTGGACAGGTTCCACGCGTCCGTCGACTCCTGCGTCGTCAGGCTCGCGATGCTGTTGGACAGGTTCCACGCGTCCGTCGACTCTTGCGTCGACAGGCTCGCCAGGCTCGCCGACACGGTCGACACGGTGCCCGACAGGGTGTTCACGCTGTTGGACAGGTTCCACGCGTCCGTCGACTCCTGCGTCGTCAGGCTCGCGATGCTGGTGGACAGGTTCCACGCGTCCGTCGACTCCTGCGTCGACAGGCTCGCCATGCTGGTGGACAGGATCGACGCGTCCGTCGCCTCCTGCGTCGACAGGCTGGCGATGCTGCTGGCCAGGGTGCCCACGCTGACGCTGAGAGAGACCTCGACGCTGGACGCGCGCGCAACCTCCGCCGACAGACCGACCGAGACGCCGTTCGCGAGCGACACGGCGGTGGACGCGTCCGTGGACGCAACGCCCGCCTCCGAAATCGCCGTGGAGCACTCGGCCGACAGCGCGTTCGCCTCAGAGAGCGCGGTGGACGCCGCGGTGGACGCGACGGTCGCCGCGGAGAACGCCGACGACGCCGCCGTGGACGCGACGCCCGCCTCGGATACGGCGGTCAATACGCCAGTGGAGAGCGACGCCTCGGCGCTGGTGGCGCGCACCACCTCCGCCGAGAGCGAGGTGGACACGTCCGTGAAGGCCGTCGACAGCTGGAACTCGACGGACGACGCGCGGGTCACCTCCGTCGTCAGGTCCGCGTTGACGGAGCTGATGAGGTTCGCGAGCGAGACCTCCGTCGACTCGGCGCGCACCACCTCCGTGGAGATCGCCGCGGAGACGGCGTTGCCCAGCGCGAACGCGTCCGACGCGACGCCCGAGACGTACGACGCGAGCGAGTACGCCGACGACGCCGTGCCCGACACGACGGCCTCAGTGGACGCGAGCGTGGACACGGACGACGACAGCACCCCCAGATCCGAGATGGCCGTCGACGCGGACGAGGACGCGGCGTTGCCGACCGACGTCGCCGTCGACACGCCGCTGGACAGCGTGCTCTCGACGCCCTCGGCGCGGAACGTCTCGGCGGACACGCCGAGCGAGAGCCACGACTCGGCGGACGTTGCGCGGTTGGTCTCGCTCACGACGAGCGACGCCACGGAGGACTCCGCGCTCTCGGCGCGCGAGACCTCGCCCGACAGCGCCACCGAGAGGACGCCCTCCGCGGACGTGGCGCGGGTCACCTCCAAGGCCAGCGCGGTCGAGAGGGACCACTCCGCGGACGTTGCGCGCGCGACCTCGTTGCCGATGCTCGTGGACAGGCTGCTCACGGCCGTGGACGCGACGCCCGCCTCGGACACCGCCGTCGAGCACTCGGCCGACAGGGCGCTCGCCTCGGACAGCGCGGTGGACGCGGCATTGGACGCGATGGTCGCCGCGGAGAACGCCGACGACGCCGCCGTGGACGCGACGCCTGCCTCGGACACGGCGGTCGACACGCCCGACGACAGCGACGTCTCGGCGCCGCTGGCGCGGTGCACCTCCGCGGACAGGCCCGTCGACACCACGCCCGCATCGGACACGGCGGTCGACACGCCCGACGACAGCGACGTCTCTGCGTTGGTGGCGCGGAACACCTCCGCGGACAGGCTCGTCGACACCACGCCCGCATCGGACACGGCGGTCGACACGCCCGACGACAGCGACGTCTCGGCGTTGGTGGCGCGGAACACCTCCGCGGACAGGCCCGTCGACACCACGCCCGCATCGGACACGGCGGTCGACACGCCCGACGACAGCGACGTCTCTGCGTTGGTGGCGCGGACCACCTCCGCGGACAGGCTCGTCGACACCACGCCCGCATCGGACACGGCGGTCGACACGCCCGACGACAGCGACGTCTCGGCGTTGGTGGCGCGGAACACCTCCGCGGACAGGCCCGTCGACACCACGCCCGCATCGGACACGGCGGTCGACACGCCCGACGACAGCGACGTCTCGGTGCTGGTGGCACGGAACACCTCCGCGGACAGGCCCGTCGACACCACGCCCGCATCGGACACGGCGGTCGACACGCCCGACGACAGCGACGTCTCGGTGCTGGTGGCGCGCACCACCTCCGCCGAGAGCGATGTGGACACGCCAGAAAATGCAGTCGACAGCACGAATTCGACAGACGACGCGCGCGTGACCTCGGACGCGATGCCGACGGCCAGGGACGCCTCTGACGACGTCGCGCGCGTGACCTCGGTGCCGACGGCGGTGGACAGCGTCGCCTCGGCGGACGACGCGCGCACCGTCTCGGCAGCCAGGCCCGCCGACACGGTCGACACGCCCGTCGACACGGTCGCCACGCCCGTCGTCAGCGACGCCTCGGCGCCGCTGGCGCGGTGCGCCTCCGCGGACACGCTGGTGGAGACGCCGCCCTCCGCCGCCTCGGCGCGGAAAATCTCCGCGGACAGCGCGGTGGACACGGCGGCCGTGTCCCCGCCACCGTTGAACTCCAGGTTCGCGATGGCGTTGCTGAGCGAAGTCTCGGAGCTCGTGGCGCGCACGACCTCGGAGCTCAGCGCGGCGCTGACGGACGAGATGGACGTCATGGCGCCGCTGATCTCGCCGCCGAGGGTGCTGACGTCGCTCGCCTCCTGGTTCGCGACGGACGCGAGCGTCAAGTCCAGCGACACGAGCGCGGAGAAGACGGTGCTCGAGCCGTCGATGAAGTTGGTGCCCGCGAAGCCCGACGGCACGGGGCCGACAGACGAGAGCAGCGTGTTCGCCGCGGGCGACAGGCCGACCGTGTAATTGTTGCCGATGACGTCCTGCGACACGGAGATGTTGGTGCCCGCGAGGACGCCGCCGTCAATCGACGCGAAGATCGTGAGGCCCGACTGCGTCTGGTCCGTCGTCACGGACGACCCCGTCTGCGCGGAGTACGTGTTGTACATGATGCCGTCGCCCTCGCCGACGAGCATGGGGTACGTGCCCGTCGAGCGGCACACGTAGCCGCCCGCCTGCGCGATGAAGTAGTCGCCGTTGGCGAAGGGGCCGCCCGCGATGCCGTCCAGCACGAGCGGCGCGTCGGACGTCGCGCCAGGCGTGACGCCCGCCTTGTAGTGCGTGCCGAACGGGATGCCGTTCACCGTCGTGTTCACGCCAAACACGTACGCGTCCATCGCCGCCTCCCACGCGGCGTGCACGGGCAGGATCATGGACGTGCCCGCGAGCACGGACACGAGGTTCGAGATCTCGGTCGAGTGCACGCCCGCGGACACGAAGGACGAGATGGCGGAGCCATACGCGCCCGTCGCGCGGCTCTGGATGAGCGAGCTCGAGAGTGCGCCGATGGGGCGCGTGCGGATCGACATGGTGGCGGATGGTCTTTTGTTTCAGGGTGGGGGGCGTGCCTGCGTTCCCACCGCGGCGCGTCCGCACCCGACACCCGACGTGGCGGCGGGTGTCACGTCGCACGAGAGGTGCACTGTCAAGGTCTCGCCGTCCGCGCGGTCGTCGCCCTGTCCGCTCGACACGCTCGCGCGCGCACGCTTTTGTTTACCGCGGGGTGCGGGGGTGGGTGGGCGGCGTGCCGCCACCTTCCGCCACACTCAATGTCCGCCGCTGATAGTCGCCGCCGCGGGCCCGCCCTCCGCCTCCTCCTGCTGCTCCTCGTCCTCCTCCTCCTCCTCCTCGACGAGTGCCTGCTGCGCCGCCGCCGCCGCTGCCGCGCCCAGCGCCTGCCCGAGCACGTCGTCCGCACCGATGGTGCCTCCACTGCCGCGGTCGACGCCGCTGCCACTGCCACGACGCTGAGTGCGCGCGGACCCGTCGACGTCGCCGTAGGCATCCTCGCCGAAGCGGCGATCCATCGGGGACGGCGGCGGCAGGCTGTCCACGTCCAGGCGCGAGATGCCTCCGAAGCTGCTGTGTGGGGTCGTTGGCGCCGAGTCGAGCGTGATGCTGGCGGCGCCGCTCGCGCGCCGCTGCTGCTGCAGCAGCCGCGTCGAGTCTATGCGGCGCTTGCGCTCGTCCACGACCATGCGGCTCATGACCCACGTGCGGTACCCCGTGTACGACGTGACCTCGTAGCGCGCGCCGCGGCGGACGGCGCGGCGCGTGGCGGCCGCGAGCGCCGCCTCCTTGGCCGCCGCGACGGCGTCGCGCTTCGCCAGGTCGTCCACGTACGCCTTGACGTCCGTCGTCAGCGGCGGCGCGATGGGCAGGCCGTTCCAGCACAGCGCGCCGCCGCGCACGGACAGGTTGCCGCTGCTGCCGTCGTCGCCCACGAGGCGCGTGCCGCTGCTCCCCGTCATGAGCATGAGGTACTGCGCGGGCTGCCCGTCGTGTACGCGCGTGAGCTTCAGGTGGCCGTGGTGCGTCATGTGCAGGCGCGCGGAGCGGTCCGTCACGCCCAGCAGCTCCGCGGCGCGCTCCTCCTCGTCGTTCTGCGGGACGTGCAGGTGCAGCGACCGCTGCGGGCGGTAGTACACGATGCCGTCCACGACGGCGCCGTCCTTGGGCGGCAGCGCGGGCATGCCGTGCTCGCCCAGCGCCGTCTTGAGCGCCGAGTCGAGGGCGGCCTGCAGCGAACGCACGCCGCCCAGGACGCCCTCCGTCTTGCCCTCGCCCCCGTCGGGGGACGCAGCGGCGGGCGCCGCGGCGGTGGCCGCGCTGGTGTGAGCCTCGGCGCTGCTCATTTGCTCACGCGGGGGACCGCCACGGTGTGAGCGCGGTGACACGAATGTCAGACGCGACGTAAACACTTCAACTCAACCCAACGAAAGGCGCCCCAACGACAGATCCAGGCGCGCGTCGGCACGCGCCTTGAGCTCGTCAATCACGTAGCGCCACGTCTTGTGGCACCCGCTGGGGTCGTTGACGAGGGCGTACTCTTTCGTCGCCTCGGCCAGCGTCTCGCTGACGAGCTGCTCCTCGTCGCCGTAAAAGGCAAAGTGGTCCGCCCCGCCGCCGTGCGTCGCAACGTCCACCCAGTCCCCGTTGGGGAGCTCCAGAAAGCCGTGCAGCACCGTGCCGTACGCGCCGTGCTCGGAGCGCTGCACGTGCAGCGTGTAGGCGCCGTACGGCTCCTCGTAGTCGGAGCACGCGGGAGGAGGAAACCTGAGGGCGGCGGGCAGGTCGGCCAGCAGCTCGCTTCCGCGCAGCGTCACGGTCGCGCCGTCTACTGCGTGCTTACACGTGACTTCCATGGTATGGCGGCGTTGTGATGTGTCGAGCCAATGGGGCGTCGCTCAACTCCACGTGCTGAAAACCAAGTCCACGTCGAAACAAAAGAGATGCCGTCCGCGAATATTGACTTTGGTCCGCGGACATGGACATTTCAAGAAAACTTGGGGGGTCAACTCCTCCGCGTCGTCTTGCCGACAGCGGGAACGTGGCGACTTACCTCAGAGTATACGACAGACTACGAACATATCATTTTCTCAGAAGACGGTCATATGTTGGATGCTTATTTCGATGGCCTCCAACACGTTGTAGAATTCAGGGTCACGGAACGTCAGCCCGACGGTGAAGACTCGGAGTGGAAAATTATTATCATCCGACGTGACGGGCTTTCAGTGGGCAGGATCATGGCACTCGACGACGTTGGTGACGGTGAAATATTCGTCTTTCTGACAGGCGCGCGTTTCGCATGCTAGAGGAGGCACTAGCACGCGCGCGCAAGCTGTCTGCGCGCGACCCGTTAGGAGACAATATCGCAAATGCTCTGGCGCGCATGCATCTGCACGGAGGCGCGACATCACGCGTGACGCGCGCGATGACCTCGACGATGGCGATGGCCGCTGCGCGCATCCCACACGGCGCCAGCGGCCCGCAGAAGCGGAGCACACGTAGCCCGCGGAAGCAGAGCACACGCAGCCCGCAGAAGCGGAGCACTCGCAGTCGTCTCAGAAAGCTCTCCCAGCTGCCGACGTGAGGGTATCGCCGCTTCGCAGTCATCACTCTCGCCCGCGCTCTATTGGGGCGCCCTGTTTGACGCGGTGGTGGGAGTTGCAAAGGAGGCGCGTCAAGTTCAAGATTTATCAACCACATTCATGATTCATGCGCTGTACCCGATTACCACTTGAACAAACGCCATGAGTATGATCAACGCGTCGACGCCGCGCGACGACGTGCCGCCGCCGCTGCGTGACGACGCGCGCGCGGCACGCCTCGCTTCCATTGACGCCGCGCTCGCAGACGTGCGCTCCGCGTCGGACTGGTTCGGTGCTCCGCTGCCGCCGCCCGCGGCCGTGCCAGGCTACCCCTTGCACATCGGCTCGTACGACTACGCGTTCGACGGCGCCGCGCTCGAAACGTTGGGCGTCACGCACGTCCTGCGCCTGCACTCGCGCGGCATGCAGGAGCCGCCGCCCGAGGTGCTGTGGCCGCGCGCGCGGCGCGCCGTCGTGCTCCATTCGTGGGAGGTCGACGACGAGGAGGGCGTGCCCCTCCTGAACACCGTGCACACGGCCGCTGCGCTGCGCTACATCCACGGCGCGCTCGCGGACGGGCATCGCGTGCTGATCACCTGCTACGCGGGGCTCAACCGAAGCGTGACGCTCGCGACGGCGTACGTCGCGCTGACGCACGAGCGCCGCGGCGACGCCGTCGCGGACGTGCTCGCGAGCATTGCGCGCCAGCGCACGTGGGCGCTGTCGAACGCTAGCTTCCGCCTCGCACTCGCGGCACTCGACACGGCCAGCTGGCGCGCGTACCTCGGATGGGACTCGGGGACGACGTCGTCGTCGTCGCCGTCCGTGCGGGAGGCGCGACGGTCGACCGCGCACAGCAGCACCGCCAGCGGCGCCCGCAGTCCCCGTCGGCCCCCGCCCCCCAAGCTGCGGCGCCTCGCGGACGCCGCCGTCGAGGCGCCGCACGGCGACGCGGCCGTGTCCATGCCCGTGGCTGCGCGCGGGGAGGGCAGTCTCCGCCTGCGCCTCTTCCCGACGGGCGCGGCAGCCGCCGCCGCCGACCATGCCGACCCAGGGACAAAGGAGCACCGCGAGGGCAATGTGGCAGCACCAACCGTCCCCCCTGCCCGCGTGGGCGCACATGGTGGGGGCGGCAGCGGTGTGGATGCTGTGGCTGCTGCACTGGACGGCAGTCAAGGCGGTGAACGCAGCGCACGCGGTCTTGGCGTGGATCGGCGGCTCTAAGCGGCGGCGCGTCGCTGCCGCCGCGGCGCCCGCGCCTCCGCCCTTGAATCTGCCCGCGGGCGTCTCACCGCCCTTGCCCCTGCTCCAGCAGCAATTCGCGTCGGCTGGGCCGCAGGCCGTGCCGCTGATGGTGCCGACGCTGGCGCCGCTGCAGTCCCGCCGCGTCGTCGTGGGCCCCGCGGTCGGCAGCCGCGCGCCTGCGCCGCACGTGCGCGTGGCGAGCGCGCAGCTGCTGTCCAACAGCGCCGCGGAGTCGGCGGCCGTCGCGGCGCGCGCGCTCAAGGGCGCCGCGGCGTACCTCGGCCTCGCCGCGATTGCGCCAGGCAGCCTCGCGTACTGCGGCGGCGCGGCGGACGCCGCGGCCGCCTATTGGGACGCGCACTACGGCGCCGCACCGCGGCCGCCGTCCATGGGCCTGTGCGCGTGCTGCGGCGCGGCGACAGCGGACGCCAACGTCGAGGGCGGCGACGGCACGCTCTTCCTGCGCCACGACCCGTCGGGCGGCGTCGTGCCCGCGTGCTGGGCGTGCGTGCAGAGCGCGCTGCCGCAGGGCTGCGCGCGCCTGTGCGCGACGTGCGGGACGCCCACGCCGTCCACGGTGGAGGGCCCGTGCGCGGAGTGCAGGCGCTACGGCGGCGGCGCGGGCGGCGGGGCGGCGGGCCCGCTCTGCCTGGCTGCCGCGGGCGCGGCGCCCGCCCCCGTCTGGCGCTACTTTCTCGTCCCGCCGCCGTCGCACGCGCACGCCACGGCGGCGGGCGCCACGTGGATGCCGTCGCTCGGCGGCAACGTCTTTGCCGCGGCCGACGCGGCGGCCGTCGCGACGCTCGCGACGTACTACGAGGAGGTGGAC
>Ga0302198_10005455_pt1 | contig 11766 bp, 12 predicted proteins | sample II_Bog_N2_2_FD_193521 | JGI IMG/M metagenome (GOLD analysis project Ga0302198, IMG submission 193521) | Peat permafrost microbial communities from Stordalen Mire near Abisko, Sweden - II_Bog_N2_2 | ecosystem: Environmental > Terrestrial > Soil > Wetlands > Peat | place: Sweden: Abisko... | reverse complement strand
GCGCTCGCGACGCGGTCGGCATCCCGGTGTACGGTCTGCCACCCGAAGTTGCTGGCGGATCGGGACTCAGACCCCGTGGTGATGGCGAGGGCGGCCCGTCCGGCGCTCAGGAGGTCGACGGAAGCCGCAGCGCGCGCCGCCGAAAAAGGCTCAGAGTGTGCCGAACTGATGGTCGCGACCAGGCCGATCCTTTCCGTCACAGCCGCGAGGTGGCTGATCGCAGTAAGCGGCTCGATCCGTGCCAGAAGATAAGGGTCGGTCAACTCGAAGTCGAGCGAAGTCGCCAGCCAATCGCCGAAATACAGGAACTGCAGGTGCGCTCGCTCAGCGGCCACCGCGATCCTCGTCAATTCCCGCGCATCCTCAGTCGGGTCGCGGTGAGCGCCTGGGTAGCGCCACCCTGCCGGCCACGCACCGAGTGTACGAACCGTCGCGCCAAGGACAAGATGCTCGCGCCGACCGTGGGGAGGAGAATGGAATCCTTGCACCATCCCGCAACACTAGGTTCGCGATCGACCGGTCGCGGCCCCTGAGGTAAGAAGGCGACCCACGGCGCAACACACGGTCATGAACGGAAATGTGACACCCACCGCGGATCAGAGCACTCGGCCGAGCGCCGCCATCATCGCAAAAGGATCGGGGCCCGCCGGCATCAGCACGAGATGGTCAGCCCCCGCCTCCGCGAGTTCCTGGAGCCGCGTCTTCGCCTGCACCGGTGTGCCGACCACCGCGAGCTGGTCGACCCACTCGTCGGGAAGGCTGGCGGCAAATTCCTCCCGTGAACCGGCGGCTTCCCGCAGGCGAGCGAACTCCTCGGCGAAGGGCAGCGGCGCGATGTGGGGTGCCCAGTCGGGCTCCCCGATCCAGACGAGGCCCTGCCGCGCAAGCTCCCGGGCGCGGTCGATCGAGTCATCGACGGCGGCGACGTTGTACGCGATGAACTCATGCTGCGATCGCGGCGATGCGACCTGGGCGCGCACGGCGTGGAGGTATTCCGGGGTGACCGGTTCGGCCAGGATCGTGCCGTCGGCTACCCGTCCAGACACGGCCAGCGACTTCGGACCGCGAACTCCCGCATAGATCGGCGGCACGATCGCGGGTGCCGTCGCTAGTTGGATGTCCTGGAGTTTGACGTAGCGCCCGTCCACCGACACCGAGGATCCGGACAGGATGGCCCGCATGGCGTCGATGTATTCACCGAGCAGGGTCAGCGGGCTTGCCGGCCACGTGCCGGTCTGGCGCATCCACTTGGGCATGCCGTGACCGATCCCGATGCTGAGCCGGCCGGGAAAGAGCTGCGCCAGCGTCGAGATGTCCATACTCGCGAATGCCACATTGCGGGCACCGGCGGGCAGGATGCCGATTCCGATCCGGATGCTGCTGGTCGAGGCCAGGGCCACCGCCGCCTGGGCGATGCCGCCGTTGAGAAAGCAGTCCTCGACCACCCAGAGTTCCGCGAATCCGAGGCGCTCCGCTTCCCGCGCGTATCGAACGAATTCGCTGCTCGGGAGGTCATTCGGCACGACGATGCCGACGGGTGTACTCATCTGATTTCTCCTCAGCCTTGTTGAGGCTGATGATAGGGGCACGCGCCGACGCAGCGTGGAAGTTATCCACAGCGCACGGTGACCGCTGCGTCAATCGGTGTCCGGTGGATCCGTGTCGCCATTGTGATTCGTTTCGCTTGGCTCGCCCACCGACGAGTCAAGGTATTGCCGAGCGGTGAGGATGAGCGGCCTCTCAATTTCGAGCGCGAGGAAGTCTTTGTCGCCTGTAATAACGATGTCGACGTCTGCATGAAGCGCCGAATCCAGGATCGGCTGGTCTTTGACATCCCGGATCTCAACCCCGGGAAGCCCGGCTCCCAGCACTTCATATCCGATCGTGTCGAGGAAAAGATCGAGTGAGCCGACACGCGTCGGCCATTTTCGGCCGATTACATCGTGAAGCTCGTCAAGGATCCATTGGGTCAGCAGAAGTTGATCGCTTTCGATCACCATCCAGAGGGCGCGAGCCGGTGCAGACACAGGAAAAAATCAGGGCCGACACGATCACGTTCGCATCGACGAGCACTCGTCTCACCCGATTCGGGACCCGCGACGCTCGGTACGTACTTCGGCAACTAAGCGATCCACGTCTGCTTCAGTCTGCAAGCTGGCCTCCTCCGCGGCGCCAGAAAAACCGCGTTGCGCCTCGATGAGGGCAGCCGCGAGCGGCTTGACGACGGTGATGTCGCGTAGCTCGTTCATGACAAAGGCGATCTTGTCACCTGGGCCGAGTCGGAGCGCCCGGCGAACATCTGCGGGTACGGGGATTTGTCCATTGGTGGAAATAGTCGCCAGATCCATCAACTGCCACCTGTTCTTTCGACGCTGGATCCTCTTGAGATTCTTGAGAACGAGTCCAGATTGATTGCCCGTCCAATTCCCGTTTCTCCGCGAACGCCACTGGCTCTCGGGAGTCATTCCTCCGTCGGTCTCAGGCCGCCGCAGCTCGTAACTTCGTGAGCAGCGGGGCTGCCGCCTCCTCCAGGAAACGGTCCTGGCCCTCATCGCCGACCTGTACCAGCGCGATATCAGTGAATCCCGCCTGCCAATAAGCGGATACCGATTCGACGATCCGGTCAAGGTCGGGGCCGCAGGGGATCGACTCCGCGACATCCTCGGGCCGCACGAACTTGCTTGCCCCTTCGAAGCCGGCCGGTGTCGGGAGGTCGGCGTTCACCGTCCAGCCGCCGCCGAACCAGCGGAACTGGTCGTGGGCGCGCGCGATTGCCGCCTCTTCGTCGGGGTCCCAGCAGATCGGGACCTGCCCGATCTTTCGTGAGGCTGGCTCGCCCTTGCGGGCCTCGTCCCACCCCTTCACCAGGTCGGCGTCGGGCTCCACCGCGATGAGGTGGTCGCCGAGTGGCGCGAAGCGTTCGATTGATTTACTGCCCGACACGGCCAGCCCGATGGGGACACCGCCTTCCGGAACATCCCACACCTTGGCCGAGTCGACCCGGAAGTAGGCGCCCTCCCAGGTCGTGATCTCGCCGGTGTGCAGGGCGCGGATGATCGTGACCGCCTCCTCGAGCATGTCCTGTCGCGCATCCACCGCCGGCCAGCCCTCGCCGACCACGTGCTCGTTGAGGTTCTCGCCTGCGCCGAGCCCGAGGATGAATCGCCCATCGCTGAGCAGCTGCAGTGTCGCCGCCTTCTGGGCGATGACGGCGGGGTGATATCGCATCGTCGGGCAGGTCACATACGTGGCAAGTTCGACGCGCGAGGTAGCCTGAGCAACTGCTCCGAGCACCGACCAGGCGTAGGGAGCGTGGCCCTGGCTCGCCAGCCACGGGGAGTAGTGGTCGCTCGAGACCTCGAAATCGAAGCCCGCCTCCTCGGCCGCGATCGCGTAGCGCACCAGGTCTTTGGGGCCGCTCTGCTCGGTCATGAGGGTATAGCCGAAGGTGGTCACGCCCGTCCTTTCTTGTCGTCTGCTGGTTCACTTTCGACGCTACGGGTCGTGGCGAAATACGGAAGGGGCTTGCATTCCCCGCCGACCGGTGTCACCGCGGTCGTCGATAGGCACTCACGATCAGGTCGCCGCGAATCACGGCAAACGCGCCCTCGATGCGATCCACCAGTCGCTCGGTCACCGCGGATGCGGACACGTCCCACGGACCGAGTGGTTGCAGCTTGCCGCAGCGAATCCGGATCACCTCCCAGCGCACGGCGCGGAGCGCGCCATCCTTCTGGCGGTCGGACGTCTCTCTCGGGCCGACGTGTTCGAGCCCGTGGCGCCCAACCGTGTCGTACTCGAGTGCGATCCGAAGCTCCGGAATCACGATGTCCGGCCAGACCTCGTGGCGCCCATGGAACGGACGGGTGACCGCGACCGCATTGAAGCAGAGGTCGAAATCGAACCGGCTCGCAATGCGCTGCCGCAACTCGGCTTCGGCTGCGGAAGCGGTTTTCGGGGCGCTCGAGCTCCAGAACGGCTCGCCCGGCGCCGCAGTCGTGGGCCTCGGCGGCCGGCTCGAACCCCTGGATGGGCGACGCTCCGGCGGCGAGGGAGGCGCGGGTTTGATCCGTGGTGGATTGGCCAGCTGGGCGCACACCGGGCACCACACCGACCGCCGGCGCTCGCCGCCCGGTCGATTGCGCTGCTCCTCCGGGGTGGCGACAAAGACATGCCCGGCCTCGCACTGCCAGGTCAGGAACACCTCGGCCGCGGGTGGAATCTGGGTGAGAGTGATGCCGGCGTTGAGGTCGGGATGGTACTGCCGGATGAGCACCGGGTAACGCTCCCACTGTGCGCGATAGGAGCCGATCGGATACGGGACCAGAGCATTCTTGGACCACTGTCGGCGCCTCCACCACGCCTCCACCGGTTCCGCCACAGCCGTTCCTCCTCGTCTTGCCGCGCGACCACACGCTAAGCCATACCCCCGTCGTTACTGCGGCGCGTGTCCGACGCTGTCGTTACGGTTGCCCCATGGATCCGGATGCCTGCTGCGCGATCGGCGTGGATGGAACGCGCTGCGCCCTCACGACGGTGGCGGATTCGCCGGTGAAGCTCTGCCCGGCGCACCTCCTTGCCGCCTATGACTGGGTGGCGAGAGACGTGGGGGTTGCCGACCTGCTGGCTGAACCGTGTCTCGCCTGCGGCGCGAGGGTCGGCGTGCGCTACCCGTCCGGCTGGATCTGTGCAACCTGCGAGTGGCGGGTGGGGGAGTTGCCGGATGGGGAGGTGCTCCCGGTGAGAGTGGATGTGGTCTATTACGTGCGCTTCGAGGACAGGATCAAGATCGGCACCTCAGGCAATCCACGATTGCGGCTCGCGGCGCTCCGTTTCGACGAACTCCTGGCCTTCGAGCGAGGCGGCCGCTCTGTCGAGAGCAAACGTCACGCCCAGTTCGCCGCCCAGCGGTTTCCCGGAAGTGAGTGGTTCCACGCCCATCCCGCGCTCATCGAGCACGTGCGTGCCGTCGCAAACGGAGTGGAGGATCCCTGGCAGCTCTACAGCCGCTGGAGGAGCGAGCAGCTCGCCCTACGCAGCTGATCCCCGGGACCAACTTGCTCAGAAGCTGACGACACCCCGCACGCGGTGGCCGACCGCGATCGACTCACCCGACACAGCGGACCGCGGCGAGATGAGAAAGGCGACGAGGTCCGCGATCTGGTCGGGTGACGACTCGCCTGATCTGCCGGCATCGACAGCGGTCGCGGGGCTCGCCGACACGATGCCCGGACTGACCGTGGTCACGGTGACCCCGGTGCCGGCGACCTGGTCGGCAAGGTTCTTTGCCGCGATGATCAGCGCCGCATTGCGAATGGAGCCGGCCAGGTTGCCCGTAACAAAGGCGTTCTGTCCGCTGATGCCCACGATTCGGCCGAAGCCGGCAGCGACCATGGTCGGGATGGCCGCATTGGCGACCCGAAGAAAGGTGAGGGTCTTGCCGTCGAAAGCGTCAGCTACCTGCGCCGGATCGCTGTTGCGTGACGCATCCAGCGTGCGGGCGCTCGGTGCTGCGGTGATGACGACTGCGTCGAGCCGCCCGTAGTCCGCGAGCACGTGGGCGATCCCGTCTGTGACGGAGCCGTCGTCGCGGGCATCCATTGTCATGCCACCCTGGCCACCCCGCGAGGCCACCACGACGCGGGCACCTTCCTCGCGCGCCCTCTGGGCGATCGCCGTTCCGATGAGGCCGGTTCCGCCGACGATGAGCACGACACGATCGGTGAGTTGCAGGTCCATGCCACCACGCTACCGACCGAGCCTGCAGTGGCGGGAGATACTGCAGGTTCCGGGCGGGGAAACACCCTCGCGGCGGGAGTTACAACTCCGCCCGCGAGACAGTTTCTCTAGCCAGCAGGGCCTCCCGCCAGCAGGGCCTCTAGCCAGCAGGGCCTCTAGCCAGCAGGCCCGCTGTCACCCCGACAGGTAGTCAGCCGAGGAGCTGCATGGTGAGCCGCTGGCGCGTCTCAAGGATCTGCCAGACGCGCTCAATGACCTGGCGCGGCGACACCGGCTTGGTCATGTACTCGTCGACCCCGGCCTGCTGTGCCCGCTGTTCATCCTCCGGAGCGTTCCGGGCGGACAGCATCGTGATGTACGGCTGGCGGATGTACGGATCGTCGCGGATTTCCTCGGTCGCCTGGATGCCAGACTTCACCGGCATCATCCAGTCCATCAATACGAAATCCGGGTCGAATTCGCGGCACAGGTTCACGCCGAGCTCACCGTTCGAGGCACGCTCGACCTCGAACTCGGCGTTGCGCAGACGAATGGTCAGCAGCTTGGCGAGGTCTTCGTCATCCTCAACCACCAGCACCCTGACTGACACTTGTCCCCTGCCCTTCCCGATGCGCCGGTCCGGTCCTGGTGACCGGAACTCGTTCCCCGCGCTGAGCTCTCTCCAGTCTGGGCGAACCGCGAGCGCACGGGGAGCCCCGGTTTGGGGCGCAAACGGGTCATTTCCGACCCCCAGTTGGTGGGGCAGACCGCCCGTGGTTGCTCCGACAGACCCGATTCCGGCCTGCTACTGGTTGCTGAAGGCGGCGTCGAAGGATGCGGTGGGCCGGTCCCAGAGCAGGGATCGGATGTAGGCGAGGGCTTCGGGGGCGCCGTGGAGGCGGTCCATGCCCGCGTCTTCCCATTCGATAGAGATGGGGCCGTGGTAGCCGATCGCGTCGAGCGCCCGGAAGGCATCCTCCCAGGGCACGTCTCCGTGCCCGGTGGACACGAAGTCCCAGCCCCGCCTGGGGTCACCCCAGGGCAGGTGGGAGCCCAGCACCCCGGCGCGACCGTTGTGGTCACGCATCCTCGTGTCTTTGCAGTCGACGTGGTAGATGCGGTCCTGGAAGTCGACGATGAACCCGACAGGGTCGATGTTCTGCCACATCATGTGGGAGGGGTCCCAGTTGAACCCGAACGCTTCCCGCCGGTCGATCGCGGCCAGGGTCCGCACACTCGACCAGTAGTCGTAGGCGATCTCGGACGGGTGCACCTCGTGCGCGAATCGCACTCCCTCCGCATCGAACACGTCGAGGATGGGGTTCCAGCGTGCCGCGAAATCCTCGTACCCGGCCTCGATCACGGACGCCGGAACGGGAGGGAACTGGGCCACATACGGCCAGATCTTCGACCCCGTGAACCCGACCACCACGTCCACCCCGAGCTTGCGGGCGACCCGCGCGGATCGTTTCATGTCCTCCGCTGCGCGCTGCCGCACCCCTTCCGGGTCGCCGTCGCCCCAGGTGGAGGCGCGCACGATGGCCTGGTGCCGGAAATCGATGGGGTCATCGCACACCGCCTGCCCGGTGAGGTGATTCGAGATCGCGAACACCTCAAGGTTGTGACGTTTCAGGATCTCCAGCCGTGACCGCAGGTACGCGTCATCCTCATCCGCCCGCTCCAGGTCCAGGTGATCCCCCGACGCCGCAATCTCCAGCCCGTCAAACCCCCACTCGGAGGCCAGCCGCGCCACCTCCTCAAAGGCGAGATCCGCCCACTGGCCGGTAAACAGGGTCACCGGATGCGTCGAGTCAGTCATGATCGTGCCTTTCTGCTTCAGCTCAGTCTGGTTTAGCTCAGTCTTCTTCGATTTCCACCCAGCGGGCACCGGCGGCCGCCGACATGACGGCCTCGGTGATCCGCACGGCCCGGAGTCCGTCGGAGAATGTCGGCAGGCCTTCGGGGGATTGGCCCCGGATAGCCGCATAGCTGTCAGCCACGAAAGCATTGAAGGCGTCCTGGTAGCCCTGCGGATGCCCCGGCGGTACGACGGACAGTCGCGCCGCATCCGGGTGGAGCTGCTCGGCGTCGCGCGGGAGCAGCTGGCTGCCCCGCCTGCGGCCGAGCCACAGGGTCTCGGGGTTCTCCTGGTCGAACGCGATGCTCTCCGCGGTTCCCGCGATTTCGACCTGCAACCGGTTCTTGCGCCCGGGCGCGACCTGGGACACCAGCAGCGATCCGATCGCGCCACCCAGGGTTTCGAGCACGACCCCGACCGCGTCCTCGGTCGAGATCGAGGAGTGCTGGGCTCGGTCGGCGAAGAAGGTGCGCTTCACCGCGGCAACCCTGGCGATCCGTTGGCCGGTCACGAATTCGATCAGGTCGACCAGGTGTGAGCCGATATCGGCGAAGGCACGGGATGCCCCACCGGCGGCGGCATCGACCCGCCAGTTGTCTTCCCCCGCGTCGACGAGCCAGTCCTGCAGGTACGAACCGGTGATGCTCAACAGCTCTCCGGATTCCCCCGCCTGGAATCGGGCGCGCGCCTCGCGCACCATCGGGTGGAACCGATAAACGAAGGGAACGGTGGCCACGACTCCGGCGTCGGCTGCAGCGCGCACCAGCTCCGCTGCATCCTCCGATGTCGTGGCCAGTGGTTTCTCGCAGATCACGTGCCTCCCGGCCGCGATCGCAGCCAGTGCCTGCCCGGCATGCAGGGCGTTCGGGGTGCAGATATGCACAACGTCGATGCTGTCATCAGACAGCAGGGCAGCCAGATCGTCATAGCCTCGCCCAATTCCGAGCGCCTCGGCAGATTCGCGCGCGCGGGACGGGGACGACGACGCGAGTCCTGCGAGCCGGGTTCCCGACGCTCGCGCGGCACGGCTGTGCACGGCGGCCATGAATCCGCCGCCGACGAACCCCGCGCCGAGCTGCCTGGTGTTCACTCGAGCGTCCGCGCTCGAGGATCCCAATCTTCTGGCAGGGGGGGTGCAAGCGTCAGGCTGCTGAGGATCTCGACCGGCTGCCCGGATTCTGCGGCCTCGATCGTCGAGATCATCATGTCGAGCACGTGGAAGGCCTGCTCTCCGGATGCCCGTTCCGGCTGTCCGGCACGGATCGCTCGCGCGAGTTCGACGACACCGGTGCCGCGGGTCGTCGTCGAGCCCGTGGAGGGGAGCGTCGTCGGCTCCGCGGCATCCGTCCAGACGACGAGTTCGCCGTCGAACTTGTTGGGGTCGGGGACGACCAGTGTGCCGTCGATGCCCGCGACCTCGAACTGGGTTCGGCGCAGTTTCGAGTCGAAGCTGAACACGCTCTGCGCGGTTTGCCCGCTCTCGAATTCGACGAGGGCACCGACATAGGTCGGAACGGTGACGGCGAACGACTCACCTGCCCGCGGCCCGGAGCCAATGACGCGCGTCGACTTCGCTTGTGACGATACGGCGCTCACCCGGCTCGCCGGGCCGAAGAACTGCACCAGCGCCGTGAAGTAGTAAGGCCCGATATCGAAGAGCGGTCCGGCGCCCTCCTGGAATAGAAAGTCGGGATTCGGATGCCAGGACTCCGGCCCTGGGCTCTGGAGCAGGGTCAGGGCGCTCAGGGGCGTGCCGATTCGTCCGCTGTCGAGTAGTCGGCGAGCGGACTGAAGGCCGGCCCCAAGAAACGTGTCTGGGGCGGTCGCAACGCGGAGGCCCGCGGCATGCGCGGCCTCGAGCAGTCGGGTTCCGCTCTCCCGGTCGAGAGCGAAGGGTTTCTCGGTCCAGACATGCTTTCCCGCTGCCACGGCCTGAAGCGCAACCTCGGCGTGCACGGCCGGAAGGGTCAGGTTGACCACGATCTCGATGCCTTCATCCTGGAGCAGCTGCTCGACCGAGCCGAAGCCGGCGACCGCGTACTTCGCGGCCTGCGCCTGCGCGCGGCTTTCGTCGATGTCCGCAATGAACCGCACATCGAGGTCGGCGAATGTCGTCAGGTTGTCGAGGTACTCGCTGCTGATGACTCCGGCGCCGATGACGCCAACACCGACTCGCCCGGTCGCGGTGCTCACGCGAGGTTCTCCCTGACCAGGTAGTCGAAGCTGTCCGAGATCGCCTGGAAGCGGTCCCCGTGCGAGTCGTCGAGTTCGATGACCCGCAGGGCCCCGGGCGCGGCGTCGAGGATGCGGCGGATCGGGAGGGTCCCGGATCCGACCGCGGTCTGGTCTTTCGGCTCCGGCGTCGCGGCGCCATCCTTGACGTGGATTGCGACTACGCGACTGCCGAGGCGCTCGAGGAGCGCGACCGGGTCCTGTCCGCCTACGGCGACCCAGTACGTGTCCACCTCGAGTCCGACCCCGGCATCGAGGTGGTCGGCCAGGACTTCGAGTGCTGTTTTCCCGTCGATGATCGATTCGGCTTCGTGGGCGTGGTTGTGGTAGCCGATGGTGACGCCGTGCGCTGCGGCCACGATCGCTGCGGCGTTCAGCTGGGCGGCGATTTCCGCTACGGACTCCGCTGTCTGCCAGCGTTCCGCGGGCACGTGTGGGTCGATCACCCGCTCGATTCCCAGCTCCCTGGCCGCCGCGAACACGTCGCGGAGCTCGGAATCGCTGACGCCGACGAAGTGCGCGTGGGTCGTTGGGGCACTCAGGCCGTTCTCGCGGAGGGCATCCCCCAGGCCGGGGAATGCCGGGAAGTTGTAGGGTTCCACTCTTGTGAAGCCGATTCCGGCGATGCGGGCCAGCGTGCCTGGCAGGTCCTCCTGCAACGCCTCGCGCACGGTGTACAACTGGACCGATAGCTGGTTCACGGCTCTCCTGTTCGAGTGATGGCGCGAAGTGATCGCGCAAATGGTCGCGCTCCCAACTTTTGTCGATGCTCATACAAAAGTCAACTGCATTTGGGTAAATTCAGGGGTTCCTGTCGGCAGATGTGATTCAATGTGCGGTATGGCCTCGCCGGACCTGCCGCTCGACCCCGAACTCGCGCGGGTGCTGAATTACCTGCGCGACGGCGTGCCACGAACCAGGGCGCAGCTTGCCGACCTGTCCGGGCTCGCTCGCTCGACGCTGTCCGTGCGGCTGGACCAGCTGATCGCGGGCGGCCTGGTCGAGTCCGCCGCGGGCGGCGTGTCATCTGGCGGCCGTCCCGCCGGTTTTCTGTCCTTCCAGCCCGCGGCCGGCATCCTGCTCGCGGTCGATCTCGGGGCCACGCATGGGATTGTGGCGCTCACCGATCTGGCAGGGACTGTTCTGGCTTCTGAGGCGGCCGGATTGAACATCGCTGACGGCCCGAAGCCGAACCTCGACTGGGCGCTGGCCACAGCAGAGCGACTTCGCCTGCGTGTGGATCGCCCCGTGGCTGACATCGTCGGGGTGGGCATCGGGCTCCCTGGCCCGGTCGAGCACTCCACGGGCCTGCCGACCAATCCGCCGATCATGCCGGGCTGGGATGGGTTCGACGTGCCGGCCTACATTCGAACCCGGTACGACCTTCCCGTGTTGGTGGATAACGACGTCAACCTGCTGGCGCTGGGCGAACATGCGACCGTCTGGCGCGCCGTCGACGACCTCTTCTTCGTCAAGGTCGCCACCGGGATCGGGGCGGGGATCATCAGCGGGGGACAACTGCAGCGTGGCGCCCAGGGCGCAGCCGGAAACCTGGGTCACGTGCGCGTGCCAGGGTCTGCGCTGTCGATGGCGCGCGCGAATGCGGACAGCGACCTTGAGGCTATTGCCAGCGGGCCCGGGCTGGCTCGCTCCCTGGCTCGACCCGGAAGGACGCCGTCATCGAGCAGGGATGTCGTCGACCTCGCGCGGGCGGGCGACGTCGAAGCGATCGATTCCATCCGGCAGGCGGGTCGTGACATTGGCGCGGTGCTGTCGACGTGTGTCGACCTGCTCAATCCATCCGTCATCGTGATCGGCGGCAGCCTCGCGCAGGCGGGCGACGTGTTGCTGGCGGGCGTTCGCGAGGTGGTCTACCGGCAGTCAACGCCGCTCGCGACACGGCACCTGACGATCACGGAATCGCTGGCGGGCGAGACCGGCGGGGTGATCGGAGCGGC
>Ga0302198_10005441_pt1 | contig 11781 bp, 7 predicted proteins | sample II_Bog_N2_2_FD_193521 | JGI IMG/M metagenome (GOLD analysis project Ga0302198, IMG submission 193521) | Peat permafrost microbial communities from Stordalen Mire near Abisko, Sweden - II_Bog_N2_2 | ecosystem: Environmental > Terrestrial > Soil > Wetlands > Peat | place: Sweden: Abisko, Stordalen... | reverse complement strand
TCGGTACTGATCGCTCACCCGATCGTCAACCACGACCGGACGCTATCACCTCTGGCGGATTGGTTTGAGCAAGTCAGATAAAGGACATCCATACATGGTTTCGGACTCTTTGCGACCTCTGTGGAACGTACCGATGGCGTTGTGCCGTCGACAAGACTGTGTTCGCCGGCAACACGCAGGTTGGCTGGTCAGCGCTGCGGTGCACCACATTCCACACCGAACCCGGAGAGCATCCGACCTGCTCTTTTTTGAGCCTGAGTCCTGATAACAGCTTGTAGGTCAAGGATTCGGTCGACCGTGTCCTCGGCAAGTGTCCTCGGTCGCCGATTCAAACCAGCTCTGTCTATGGCTCGTCGAACGGTAGAGGTGTCGACCCCGAATTCTTTAGCAAGGGGGGGTGACGTTCGTTCCAGCAATATAGTTTTCAACGATCTGCTGGCTGATTGCCTTACTCATCTCGTTCGGGGCTCAGCTCCACGCACGGGGTCCTCTCTCGGGCCTTGTCACTCTTGAGAGCCTGGCCCGCGCGATCAGTTCCTTGATGGCGGCGGTGTCCTTTCCCCGATTGCACCAGCAGCAGCTGCGATCGTCTGAGTGCAACTGCGCATGAAGCGGGTGGTTAGCTGATGGTGACTTGGGTGCCGATGGGGGCCCAGGCGTAGACCTGGGCGACGATGTTGATCGGTAGGTGCACGCAGCCGTGTGATCCCTGGGTCGTGTAGAGCGGGCTTCCGAACGGGAATGTCTGCCAACTCGCGTCGTGGAAACCGTAGGAGCCGCCGATGAATGGGATCCAGTACGCGACCGCGTCGTTCCAGGCGCCGTTGGCGTCGCGGCCGACCAGGTGCACGTTGCGGTATTTGCCGTTGATTCGGAAGGTTCCGGTTGGGGTGGCATCGTGCACGTTGGTGAGCGCGGACGCTCCTGTGGTGACGGCGGAGTCGAAGATCAGTACCGGGCCAACGCAGGCCCACAGGTGCTGGGTCGCGATGCTTACGTAGATGTGCTTGACGGCGGTGACGGGCGCAGCGCAGTGCGGGTTGGCCGGCCCCGCGGGCTGACCGGCCGCTACCGCGGCGGCTGCCGCCTGGGATGATTGCACGTTCTTCGCCGCGGTGACGTATGCGGCGAGCTGTGCACCAGTGACCGAGATCGTGTGGGTTGCCGTAAGCGCCTGGGTGAGGCCGCTCTTCGCGGAATCCCCAGCAAGGGGACTCGCGGCCAGCACCGCCTGTTCGAGGACGGGTAGCCCCTTTGCCACCATCGCCAGTTCATGGTCGATACCGTTGACCGAGGCTTGAAGCCTCGAACGTAGGCCCTCGATCCTGACCCGGTCGGTACGGATCTTCGCGGCGATTTTCCGAAGGTCCGTGTTGTATGCGGCCAGTTGATTCGTCGACCACGAGCGATCCAGTTCCGGGACCGCTACCCTCGTTGCCAGCGACGGTTGCAGCTGAAAGGTGGAGGAGGTCGAGCCACTCTCGGCGATTTTCGCGATCGCCGCACTCAGCGTCCTGCTGGCCGATGTCACGGCCGTGGTAGTGCCGGCTCCAAGATAGTTGTCCTGGCCGATGACTGCTGCCGTGATCGCGGCCTGGTCGGTAAGAGCCTGTACCGTCTCGCCGGCCAAGTCCGTCGTTTCATCTGAGAGCGATCGGCTCGTCGAGATCTCAGTCGAGTGATCGGCGACAGCCGTTTTGAGTTCGGTGTCGTGGGTGACGCCCGCCGCATACGCCATCCCGCCCGTGATCCCGCCGACGATAAGCACGATCGCGCAGACGCCAGACACAATCACGGTGCGTCGGCGTGCCCGTATCCAACGGGTTGCACCGGCCGGTGGGTCCCTCGGGGTCGTGGTTTCATCGCCGGTCATGACGTCCTCCACATCGATCACGGAAATCGTACGAATTCTACGACGCCCCGATAGCGTGGAGCATCAGAAGCCGTCGAAGCCGCCCTCAACCGGTCCAGAAGGGATCGCCCCGCCGGTTCCCGCAGCGAATAGTCACCGGCAGCTCGGCCGCATTGAACCCACCCAAACCTGGTGCAGTCGACCAGTTCGCAGCGTTCGTCACCCGCATCGGAAATTTCGGTGGAAATCGGCGGCTTCGCATCCGGGTGCAAAGCGAGGCTGTCGGCTGCTAAGGCCATCGGTTACGCATTGTTTTGCGCCGGGGGAGAGTCATGCGCTTTCCGAGGGCAGTCGCTGGGTTTGGGCGATGGCCGCCGAGCCGACGGGACCGGAACGACAGCTCTGTCGGCCTGCGATTTGAAGTCTGCTTTATGAGGTCCAGTCGTTCACTCGTGACAAATTCGTCAATATCGGAAAAGTGCTAGCCAGAAGCCAGTTTTCACAACTTTCGATCAACGCTGAATTTGGACGATCACCATGGCCGGGGATCAAGGGGTCGCACCGTTCGAAATCAGCCATCCAGCAATCGAGTTCGTGTCGGTGTGGTGTTGGTGAAGGTCCACTTACCCCCGCAAATTGTCGCAACTGGCCAGAGCATGAATACCCGAAATCTTGCGGAAGTTCTTGAATTCTTGCGACTGCAAAGCTGCCTCGCCACGTTTACACCGTGGATGTCATCGGTTCGAGCCCGGTAGGGCCCACCAGCGCCCACCAGTGCCCATCAGGTTCCCGGGTCGGCAGCTATCGCGAGTTGCGGTCTCCCTTTTCGCGCGGGGCCGGGGCGAGCCGCTGGCGAACCCCCTCGAAGATGTCGACGATGTACTTCTTGTCGACGTCGGGCGGGGGCGGAACCACTTTCTCTGCGGAGGGCTCCGGTTCAGGTTGCTCACTCATGGCGCGGTCACCCAATCTTCACCTGCAGGGTTGTCGCGGCCAGGAACACGAACACGACCGAGATCGCGAACAGGATTGCGCCAACCTGGAACAGGCGGGCCTTCCGAACGATTCGCGCCTCATTGTCGGTGAGGATCACATCCTTCATGTCGAACAGCCACAGAAGCGCTCCCGCCTCGGTGCGCCCATAAACCTCGTTACGGATGCCCTCCCGGGAGAGGGACTTCGCGTGGCCAGGCCAGAGCGCGATAACCCCGACCACCGCGCTGCCGAGGAGCGTCGCGATGGCGAAGATCATCCACCCGTTGCCGATTCGAACTCCGGCCAGCGATGCCGCGATCCCGGCCGCGGCCACCAGCAGGCCGGCCCGGGTATCCATGCCCTGCAGCCGTTGATCGTAGGAAGCCTGCTGTGCGTTCACTTCGTCCTGCATGAGGCGAAGCTGCGCCAGACGGTCCTCGGGCACGGCGTCACTCATAGCTATGACCCTAAGACTGTGGCCGGCCTTTCGACAGGACGGGTCGTGTCAGCCGGTCGTCGCACTCAGGCGCGCGGGCTCCCGAGACCGCCGACGAAGAGGCCCCGACTTCAGTGACGCATACGCGACCGCGGCCAACGGAATCGGCAACCAGTACTGCACCAGGCGCCAGGACAGCACGCCGAGCACCGCAATGCCGTGTGGCGTGCCGAAGCCCACGATCGCGGGGACCAGCACGCCCTCGATGATTCCGAGTCCGCCAGGCGTGATCGGCAGCAGTCCGACCAGGCAGGCGAGAGCGTAGGCGACAAGCAGATGGATTGGGTCGATAGGGAACCCGAATGCAAGCAGGAACACCCAGAGTGCCGCTGCGTCCAGTATCCAGTTGGCGGCGGCCCACGCCACTGCCACGACCAGGCGGCCGCGCTTCGCGTGGTATTCGTCGAGGTGATCCGACACGGTGCCGACGAACGACACTGCGGTGTTCTCTGACAGGTAGGGGATGCGGCGCGCAATGCGGCCGACGATCGCCAATGTCGCGGCGCGGTGTCCGGTGAGCAACAGCAGTGCGAGACCCGACAGGATCGCAACACCGACCACGACGACCCCGGCGACGATGTACTCGGGATTTCCGTGCATCCCCGCGGTGGAGAGCGAAATCGCAATTCCGAAGAGTCCGCCGAGGGTAAGCACAGAGGTCGCGACTTCGACTGTTGTGCCGGTAATCGCGTTCGCCGGTGTCGCCCCGGCGAGGGTCAGCATCCTGAATTTGACGGCAGTTGCCGTTGGGCCGCCTCCCGGCACCGTGTTATTGACGCCCTCTGTCGCGACATCGATACGGAGGATTGTGAAATAGGCGGGACGGCTCGACCGGTTGAGGGTCGCTCGGCTCAGGGCGCTATACGCGCCGATGGAGGCCAGTTCGAGGCCGACGCCGAGCGCAAGCAGGGGAGCCGAGATCTCCCGAAGCGACAGGAGCGCGGTGCGCGCATCCGCGAATTGGGGAACGAGAACGAACCGCACCACCAGCACCAGCACGACGACGAGGAACCCGCGCCAAACCCAGCGAGCGATCACTCGCCGTCTGCCTGCTGGTGGGGAAGTAATAGGTCGCTCCACGAACTGGGGTTGGGCGAGCCGGTCTTGCTCGCCCAACCCACAAGTTACTCGTCGTCGGCGGCGGAGTGCGACTCCAAACCGCTGCGAATCGCGTCCATCACCCCGGAGTCGGCCAGCGTTGTCACGTCACCGACCGGGCGATTCTCCGCGACATCCTTGAGCAGCCGTCGCATGATCTTTCCCGAGCGGGTCTTCGGCAGCTCGGCAACGACCATGATCTGCCGGGGCTTCGCAATCGCGCCGATCTGTTTCGCAACGTGGTCACGCAACTCCCGCACGATGTGTTCACCGCCGTCGCCGGCCTCGGCCCGAAGAATGACAAACGCGACCACAGCCTGGCCGGTCGTCTCATCGCTCGCTCCCACGACAGCCGCCTCGGCGACCTTCGGATTCGACACCAGGGCCGACTCGATTTCCGTGGTCGACAGGCGGTGGCCGGAAATGTTCATCACGTCATCGACCCGTCCGAGCAGCCAGAAGTCGCCGTCCTCGTCACGTTTGGCCCCGTCGCCGGCAAAGTATTTGCCGGGGAACTTCGACCAGTACGTCTCCTTGTAGCGTTCGTCGTCGCCCCAGATGGTTCGAAGCATGGATGGCCACGGCTCTGTCAGGACGAGGTATCCGCCGCCGCCGTTCGGTACGGATTCGCCTGCCGCATCGACGATGTCGGCGGCGATGCCCGGGAGGGGTGCCATCGCGGCCCCTGGTTTTCCTGCGGTGACGCCCGGGAGCGGGCTGATCATCAGGGACCCGGTTTCGGTCTGCCACCACGTGTCGACGATCGGCGTTCTGTCGTGCCCGATGTTGTCGCGGTACCAGACGTACGCCTCCGGGTTGATCGGCTCGCCGACCGATCCAATCAGCTTGAGGCTCGACAGGTCATACTCCGCAGGGATTTCGTGACCCCACTTCATGAACGTTCGGATGGTCGTCGGAGCACAGTAGAGGGTCGTGACCTTGTACTTGTCGATGATCTCCCACCAGCGACCCTTGTGCGGGGTGTCGGGCGTGCCTTCATACATGACGGAGGTGGTGGCATTGGAGAGCGGCCCGTAGACGATGTAGCTGTGTCCTGTGACCCACCCGATATCGGCGGCCGTCCAGTAGACATCGGTGTCCGGCTTCAGGTCGAAGACCTCCCACTGCGTGTACGAACATCCGAGGAGGTAACCCCCTGACGTGTGCAGGATGCCTTTCGGCTTTCCGGTTGTGCCCGAGGTGTACATGACGTAGAGCGGATGCTCGGAATCGAAGGGCTGCGCCGTGTGCTCCGAACTCGCCTTCTCCACGGTGTCGTGCCACCAGTGATCGCGGCCTTCTGTCCATTCGACGTCCTGGCCGGTTCGCTTGACCACCAGGACTGTATTCACCTCGGGTCGGGTGGCAAGCGCCTCGTCGACGGCGGGCTTGAGCGCTGAAGCGGCACCGCGGCGGAACCCACCATCCGCGGTGATGACGATCTTTGCCTGGCAGTCGTCGATGCGGGTGCCGAGTGCGTCGGCACTGAATCCGCCGAAGACGACAGTGTGCGGGGCGCCGATTCGAGCACAGGCCAGCATCGCCACAATGGTTTCGGGGATCATCGGCATATAGATGGCGACGCGGTCGCCCGCCTTCACCCCGAGATCCTGGAGGGTGTTCGCAGCCTGGCACACGAGGTCGGTGAGCTGATGGTAGGTGATCGTCCTCGTGTCGCCTGGCTCTCCCTCGAAGTAGTAGGCGACACGGTCACCGAGCCCGGCTTCAACGTGCCGGTCGAGGCAGTTGTAGGCGACGTTGAGTTCGCCGCCCACGAACCATTTGGCGAAGGGGGGATTTGACCAGTCGAGCACCTGGTCCCATTTCTTGGCCCAGGTGAGGCGCTCGGCCTGTTTCGCCCAGAATGCGGGGCGGTCAGCTGCCGCCTCAGCGTAGGCATCCGCCTTGACATTGGCGTTGTCGGCGAACTCCTTGCTCGGGGGGAATCGGCGTTCTTCCCTCGAGAGGTTGGACAGTGCGGTTTCCGTTGTATCAGTCATCGTTGAACTGGATATCCCTTGTCTTGTGCTGGCCGCGGCAGGCTGGCTTCGTCGCGGCAAATGGGGCTCGCTCACAACGCTAATGCGGGAGGAACAATCATTCCTCCCGCATTGCGTATCAGTACCGTTTCAGTTGGTCGAGTCCCGGCTAGTTGGCGGGTCGAACGGGGAGGACAACACGCTTGAAGGTCGAGTTGATCACCGTTGCGAAGGAGCCGTAGAACGCGAGCAGTGCGGTGAGGATACCGAGGTAGCCACCGATGTGCCCGATCGTTGCCGACCCGCTGAATTCACCGATCGACAGGAACGCAAACGTGAGTGTCAGTGCGATGAAGACGAGCAGGATGATGAGGTTTGTCTTGATGGCGGCGAAGGTCATGTAGAGCGTGAAGATGCCCCATGCCAGGAAGAACAGCCCGACACCCGCGGCATCGACCTTGTTCCCTGAGGTGAGAAGGAACCACGCGGCCATCCAGAACAGGCCATATGAGGTGAACGCGGTAGCGCCGAAGGTGTTCTTGTTCGCGAACTCCCAGACGCCGGCGATTACCTGGCCGATGCCGCCGTAGAAGAGCGCCAGTCCGAGAACCGATACTCCGCCTCCTGGAATGATGTTGGCGTTCGCGAAGCTGAGAACGAAGGTTGTTAGCCCGAAGGCCGCGAGACCGAGAGCGCCGGGGTCGGCGAATCTGGCGGCAACTGCAACGGGGGCTGGGTCAGAGTTGTTTAGAGCGGTCATTTCGACTCCGTTATCTGCCCGGCGTCGTTGCCGGGCTCCATTCCGGACGTTACTCCCGGAAGGAGCCCGACTCAAGACACGTCGTTATTGAAATGTGACCGTGTCGGTTGTTTAGTTGCCTTCTCGTGCAAATCTCGTTTAGTCAGCGAGGATCGCGTAGAGAGCCCTGCGGGTTTCGTCGAGGGTCTCGATAGCTTTCGCGCGCTGCGTGTCGTTTGCGGCAAAGCGCAGCTGGTGGATGACACCCATCAGCTTGGCGATGCTCTCGTGCAGGCCGGCGTCGGCCTTGATGCGCGCGTTGGCACCCTGCCAGAGCGTGGCGAGTTCTTCGGTGTGGGCCTGCACCCACTCCTTCCCCGCGTCTGTCAACTGGAAGTCGGTGCGCTTGTCTTCGCCCGTGGGCTCGATGAGTTCCTCATCGACGAGCTGCTGCAGCGTGGGGTAGATCGAGCCGGGGCTCGGGTACCACGTTCCGCCGGAGCGTTCGGTGATCTCCTTGATGAGCCCGTAGCCGTTGTTGGGCTGCTCCGAAAGCAGGGACAGGATGGCGATGCGAACATCGCCGCGCCGCTTGCGCTGGGGGCCGGGCGGCATGAATCCGCGTGGTCCGAATCCGCCGAAGCCGGCAGCGCCGCCTGGGAAGCCGAAGCCATTGTGCTGCGCGCCGGGGAAGCCTGCGCGCCCAGGGCGTCCACCCTCGTGATCGTGATGGTGTCGTAGTGGATAGTCGTTTCTCATTGGTGTTTTTCCTTAGTCAAAGTTTGAGATGTTATGTCGTGTATTAGTCAACGACAGGTTAACGATATATCGGTAATATGTTGATGTCAAGAAGACTCCAGAAGAGATCGCGGTCAGTTCTGCGCAGTTCGCGGCTCGGTTCCCCAATAAAAGTGAGCGACGACCGTAGAATTTTGGAATGGCTGACGACGACGACGTTCGAGGTGCGCCCGGGGTAGGCGATATTTTCGGCCCTACCGGTCCACGCCGCTCGAGCTTCACGCCCGCTCCGCATGACGCGGAATCGCTCGAAGCTGCCTCGAATGTCTTCGACGACGACGAGATCGCGGCCGCTCTTGCTGCAGAACTGGCGCGCGTCGCGTCCGGTCCGATCCCCATCCAGCGCGGCCCAAGCTCGCCCCCGGCATGGCCCGTCGGGGACTTCGCCGAATCAGCGCCGACTCCCGCTGAGCCTGCAGCACCGTCGTTCGTCGAAACGGTGGCACCGGTTCAGGATGTCACGCCAGAGCCTGTTGCCCCGGAAGCAGCCATCCTGGAGCCAGTGGCGGCCGAGCCTGCACCAGTCGAATCTGCACCGTTCGAATCTGTACCTGTCGAATCCGCAGCTGACGAATCTGCACCAGTCGAATCCGCATCAGTCGAATCCACACCAGTCGAATCCACACCGATCGAATCCGCACCGCAGGAGCCGTTCACGCCGGAGACGTTCACGCCGGAGACGAACGCTCCTTCGGAGCAGGCAAGTTCGGAGCCGGTCGCCAGCGAACCGGAGGTTTCAACCCCGTGGCTGTCCGCGCCAGCTCCCGTGTTGTCTGAGGCTCAGGCAGAGCCGGAGCCATCGCTCGAGCCGGAGCCAGCTCCAGCGCCCGGGCCGGAGCCATCGCCGGAGCCGGAGCCGTCGCTCACCGCGGAACCGGGCGAGCCGTCATCTGGGGAACACGAGACTCCTAGGGAACACGAGACCTCGTTCGTTGCCTCCTCCGGCGAGCCCCCGGCGTGGGGAGCGCCGACGAGCTTCGCCATCCCCGAAGCAGCTTCCGGCCCAGCGACCGTGCCGCCCCCCGAGCCGGAGGCACAGCGAGCCACTGTTGATGACGTCGAGCCAAACCCCGACGTTGCGGCTGCCCCGCAGCCGTATTCGTCCGGCTCGCCTGCCCCAACGCCGGTCGGACCTCCCGACTGGGCTACCCCGCTGTTCGGGTCGCTGACTGCAGAAGACGAGGCCGAAGCTGCCCCGCAGACCGACCCGTTTGCGCCGAGCGCGCCATCGTTTGCCCCATCCAACGGGCCTTTCCCGCCACCCGGAATCTCACCGGCAGAGCCAACGCCAAGCCCCTTTGGGGCACCATCGACGTTCGCGCAACCGTTGGCTACGACCGACCCCGAAGCGCTCCGAGCCCTGTATTCGGCTGCGCCGGCGCCTACCGTTCCGCCCGCGGACGCGCCGCCGCCGCCGGGCTACGCGTTCACCCCGCCGCCCACCCCCCAGACAGTGCCCGACCCGCAGCAGGCGCCGCCTGAGTCGGGGACCCGCAGTGCGATCGACGAACTTCAGGCGCACCTGGACCAGCGCGACAGAGAGGCACGCGAGTACGCGGCGTGGGAATCATCAATGGTCGACGTTGGGACTCCTGAGGCTCTCGCCGCGGTGGAGCAGGCTCGTGCCTCGAGACCGGAGCCCGCAGAACCACCTGCCTCGATCTGGGCTCCTGCGCCACCGACAGACGAACCCGTGGCGTTCCTTCCGCCACCCGCGGACGAGCTTCCTGCAGCGGCTCCGGCGCCCGCGCAGGACCTACCATTTGTTCCAGCGCCGCCCGCCGAGCCCGTCACGCAATTTCCAGTCCCGCCTGTAGACGACTTCGATTCGTTCCTTGCACCGCCGGCGTCTGAACCAATCCCCGAAACCGCGGCTCCGCCGGCGGCTGCACCGAATGCCTACGTCCAACCTCCGACCCAGGAAACCGGATCTGTTCCTGTTCCTGGCGCGACCGTTGCACCGACGCCAGCCGCTGACGGCTTTGACTCGTTCTTCGCGCCGCCTGCGGAGCAGTCGCTTTCCCCCGCCGCGCCGCTCGCGCAGGAACAGCAGGTGACGTCTCCGCCTGCCCCGGAGCCGCCGGCGCCGTACACCCAGCAGTCGGCCTCCTACTTCGCAGCGCCCGCCGACGAGCCCTCGATTTTCGCGCCTCCGTCGCCACCCGCGCCTCCGGCCGATGCGCCTTCCGCGTTCCTGGCACCGCCGGCAGCGGAGTTCCCGCCGGCTCCGGTTGACGAGCCTGTTGCCTACGCAGCACCGGCCTTCGCCGAACCTGTCGCGGAGTTCCCGGCGCCTCCGGTTGACGAGCATGTTGCCTACGCAGCACCGGCCTTCGCCGAACCTGTCGCGGCCCCGGCCGACGACCTCGGCGCGAATTCGCCCCCTGCTCCTGGCCCCGCGGAGGAGCCATTCGCTTTTTTCGCGCCGCCCGTAGGTGAAGCTGCAGGCATTCCGGTTCCGCCCGAGAACGACCCATTCGACATCTTCGGGTCTGCGATCGACAGAGCCCCCGCCCCCGCGTCCGCACCGGAAGCCACGCCCTTCCCCGGGTTCGCCCCTCCGGAGACCGAATCAACGACCGGTTTTGCTGCGCCGAGCGACGTTGCGCAGACCGGTGTTACTGCGCCGACCGGTGTAACTGCGCCGACCGACTCCCGCGAACTCAATTTCGATGCCACGCCGGTACCGGACGCTCCTGTATTCCTCGAGCCAGCGCAGCCGCCCTCTGCAGCGTCCGTTCCTCTGGCCACCGAGGTGACGTCATTCGATGGGACCGCATCCGCTGTTTCCGCTCCAGACTCCAACGGTTCGGTTGTGCACGAACTGCCGGTGCTCGTCGAACCGCCAGCCCCCGACGGGGTAGCCGACCTCTGGCGGGCAGCGTCGCAGGATCCCCTCTCTTCGGCCGTGTCCCTGCCGGTAACCCCTTCGTCCGACCCTGTCCCTTCCGCCGCAACTCCGACAGTTGAAGTTCCCGACCAGGGGGCTCCTGCTGAGGGATGGGCAAGTCCGGCACCGGGGCCGGAGCAGGGCGTGCCATCCTGGGCTGCCCCGCCGGCCGGGCCGCCCGCAAGCGTGTTCCCTGCGCCAGAATTGTCGGCGCCTCCGCCACCGGCACCCAACCCTGGACCAAACGGGTTCGAAGACCTCCTGACGGGATCAGCGATAGATCCGGGCCCGCAGCCACCGAGCCCGGAATGGACGTCGGCCCAACCCAACCCGTTCACGGACCCCGATATAGATGCCGCAACGGGGGAGAGACGCCCTTTTGGAGAAGGGGTCGACCGCGACGCAGCGATTGACCCCTCGAACAGCATCATCGGTGCACCCCGTTCGCCCGTAACCGTGGACTACGCCGAAACACCGAACGCACCCGACTACATCGTGGTCGAGTCCCAGCCGATCAGTGTGATCGGTGAGGCGGGTGTTGCTGAGACCACGGTATTGTCGGCGCCCCCCATCTCCACGACCGAGCGCGCGGGTATCGAGCCCACCCCCCTTGATCAGAGGGTTGGCCGCTCCGCCCGGCTATTCTGGCTCTGGTTTGCAGCCAATTCATCCATTGCCGCAGTTGTCTTCGGCGCTCTCATCTTCGCGCTCGGGGTGAGCCTTCGACAGGCCGTCGTTGCAACTCTCGCCGGGGTTGCCCTGTCGTTCATCCCGCTCGGTCTCGGCACCCTGGCCGGCAAACGCAGCGGGCAGCCGACACTGGTCATCTCGCGTGCGACATTCGGAGTTGTGGGTAACATCCTCCCTGCCCTCATCGCGCTGTTCAGCCGCATGTTCTGGGCCGCAGCGCTGCTGTGGGTGCTCGGTGCCGGTACAGCGAACATCCTGGCCGGA
>Ga0302198_10005419_pt1 | contig 11832 bp, 13 predicted proteins | sample II_Bog_N2_2_FD_193521 | JGI IMG/M metagenome (GOLD analysis project Ga0302198, IMG submission 193521) | Peat permafrost microbial communities from Stordalen Mire near Abisko, Sweden - II_Bog_N2_2 | ecosystem: Environmental > Terrestrial > Soil > Wetlands > Peat | place: Sweden: Abisko... | reverse complement strand
CAGCGGCTTTGATTCTTCTTCTTGCGGGGGTTGGAGGGCTCCTGACGTGGGGCAAATTGCACGGCGCCAAGGCCGGTTCGCTCGACCCGCATCACACGATTCTTCGACTGTCAGGCTCGAACACCATCGGAGATAGTATGGCGCCTGCGTTGGCCGAGGCTTTCCTCAAAGCGCAGGGAGCCACCAATGTTCAGGTTCTGCCCGGAGCAAGTCCGCAGGAAAAGATCGTTCAGGGTATCCTGCCCGGCGAGAGTGTCGCCTCCTCGATCAAGATTGCGGCTCACGGATCGGCAACGGCGTTTACCGCGCTGGCCGACGGCAGCTGCGATATCGGCATGGCTTCACGCAGGATCAAGCCTGATGAAGTAGCCAAGCTTGCCCAGTTGGGCGATATGACTTCGGCCGGAGACGAGCATGTGCTTGGGCTCGATGGCATTGCCGTTGTCATCAACGCTTCCAATCCGCTCAGTACCCTGCGTAAAGACCAGATCAAGCGCATCTTTACTGGGGAGGTAACCGATTGGTCTCAGATAGGCCCAACCCACGGGCCCATTAACCTCTATGCCAGAGACGACAAGTCAGGAACCTTCGACACATTTAAGAGCCTTGTGCTGGCTGGTGCGCCGCTGGCTTCCTCGGCTCAGAGGTTTGAGGACAGCAATGCACTTTCGGAGGCAGTTTCGGCCGATCCGAAAAGTATTGGTTTCATCGGGCTTCCGTTCGTTCACACGGCAAAAGCCATCGCCGTATCGGAGAAGGGAACCAGCGCCCTGAGGCCAACACGGCTGACCGTTGCGACTGAGGACTACTCGCTCTCCAGGCGGCTCTATCTCTATACCCCTGCGGTCGCGCCAAACAAGTTCACGCAAAAATTTGTTGAGTTTGCTCTCTCGAAACAGGGGCAGGACGTGGTGGCCGCCAACGGTTTTATCGCGCAGAACGTCGAGCGCGAGCAGCAGGCGGTATCTGCCGAGGCACCGGATGAATACAAGGAGCTGACACGGAAGGCCGAGCGCCTATCGCTCGACTTTCGCTTCCAACCCGGCAAAGCGGCTCAGGACAACAAAGCGGAGGCCGACCTGGATCGCATTGTTTCTCTGATCGCGGATCGAGGCGTGGCGGGCGGCAAGATTCTGCTCTTCGGTTTTGCCGACAGCACGGGCGAGCCGGAGATCAACGTGGCTCTATCGTTGGACCGGGCCAAGGTGATCGAAGACCAGCTCGTTCAACGGGGCGTCAAGCCCGCGGCGGTGAAAGGATTTGGTTCTGCTCTGCCTGTGGCTTCAAACGACACAGACGATGGGCGCGAGAAGAATCGGCGAGTGGAGATCTGGATTAAGGATTAGCGCACTGAGAGACCGCGATCGGCCAATCGGGTCCGCGCATGGGACGAGACTCAATTTGCCAATCGCGGTATACTCGGGATTGCTATGGCTACCGAAAAAACCTTCTACCTTGAGACCTTCGGCTGCCAGATGAATGCCCATGACTCCGAAAAGGTGATTGGCACATTACAGCATGAAGGCTACAGGCAGGTTGAAAACGAAGAAGACGCCGGCCTGATCCTCTACAACACCTGCTCCATCCGCGACAAAGCGGAGCAAAAGGTCTTTAACCGCCTCAACGACTACAAGAAACTGCACAAGGCGGGCAAGCGCTTCGCCGTGATCGGATGCGTGGCCCAGCAAGAGGGCGAGAAGATCTTCGAGCGGGCGCCGTATGTCTCGCTGGTCTCGGGATCAGCCTCGTACCGCAAACTGCCAGAGATGCTGGCCCGCCTTGAAGCTGGCGAAAATCGCATCACTGGCCTGGACGACCGCCAGACCGACCTGACCTTCGAGACCGAGTTCACCGCCCGCCAGAACCCGTACCGCGGCTACATCACCATCATTGAAGGCTGCGATAAGTTCTGCTCCTACTGTGTGGTGCCCTATACGCGTGGCAAGGAGCGCAGCAGGCGATCGGACTCTGTGCTGGCCGAGGCCCGGCGGATTGCCGACCTGGGCTACACCGAGATTCAACTGCTGGGCCAGAATGTCAACAGCTACCGCGACCCGGAAGGGAAGCGCAGCTTCGCCGAGTTGCTGGATGCCGTAGGCCGGGTGACCGGAATCCGCCGCGTGCGCTTCACCACCAGCCACCCGCGCGACTTTACCCGCGACATCGTCGAGGCCATCGACGCCAACCCGACGCTCTGCGACCATGTGCATCTGCCCGTGCAGTCGGGTTCGACGCGGGTGCTGAAGCTCATGGCGCGGGAATACACGCCTGACTGGTACCTGGAGCGGATCTCCTGGATCAAGGCGGCGCGGCGGCCGATCTCGATTTCGACCGACATCATTGTGGGTTTTCCCGGCGAGACTGCGGACGATTTTATCCAGACCATGGACCTACTGGCGCAGGTCGAGTACGATTGCGTCTTCGGTTTCAAGTACTCCTCGCGGCCGAATACGCCGGCGCTGGTTATGATCGATTCCATTCCTGAGGCGGAGAAGGCGACCCGTCTTCAAGCGCTGCTTGATCGCCAACGTGAAATTCAAAGAATCAATTATGCCAAGCACTTGGGGCAGATTATGGAAGTAATGACTGAAGGGCAGAATCCGGCGCGTGGACAAGTTATCGGACGTAGCAGCCAGAACAAGCCGGTGAACTTTACCTGCGCACAACCCATTGCGCCGGCCCCAGGCAGTTACCTGCAAGTGAAGATCGTCGGTTCTCATCCAAACAGTTTGGTAGGCGAAGCCGTCTAAAGTGTAAGGTGTCGGGAAAGAAGGCAAGCATGGATGTTGAGGTGAGAATTCGCGGGCTGATGATGGACCCGGCCACCAACATGCCGATCGTGGTGCTCAAGGATGTGGCGTCGGATACGGTGATGCCGATCTGGGTTGGGATCTTCGAGGCCAATGCCATCGCCATTGAAATTGAGAAGGTTGCGGCTCCGCGCCCGATGACGCACGACCTTACACGAAACTTGATCCGCCACTTGAATGCCAGGCTCGAACGTGTTGTAATTACGGAACTTAAAGACGATACATTCATGGCTGTTCTATTTCTCAGGCAAGGGGAGGAACCCATGACGATTGACGCGCGGCCTTCCGACGCCATCGCCCTGGCGCTGCGCGCGGATTGTCCGATCTTCGTGGCCGAGCAAGTGCTGCAGACCGCCAAGCTGAATACATCCGGTCCGCCGGAAGGCCCCACGGCCGAGCAACTGCGCGGCTGGCTGGAAGGGCTGAATGACGAGGATCTTGGCCGCTATAAGATGTAGATAAAAAGAGATTTAGCATCGGTGCAATGGCATCAGGAGTTAGAATATCTACTGAACCTCAGAGAGCACAATCCAGCGCCCGATGAAGGCGAAGACGAGGAATATCAGAGAGGTTAGCCAACCTCCGAAGCTCAGCGGGGTAGGCATATAGAGCCCGATCATTAATCCTGATCCGATCAGCAGTGCCGCCAGAACGCCGAAGAGCCTCATTCCATACAAGAACATAAACGGTAGGTAGTGGCATCCGACGACAATCATAAATGCCGGGTAGAACCAGCTATGCCGGTGCAGAGCAGCCGCGAGAACCAGCGGAATGCTCAGCGGCACGGTAAATGCGATCTGCATCGCCAGCCAATTCATGGGGTGCCCCTTGGGAAGGCTGGATGGCCGGCTCATGAGTCGCAGAAGCATTTGGGTCAGCAGGAAGATGAACACGCCGCCAAAAACCAGGACTGCCACGCCGGCACGAAAGGAATACCACGTGAGAGTGGCGGCGGATGCGCACCAGACAACGCTTGAGACAAGCTGTCCTGGGAATCCGCCTATGAATACTGTGCGTACATCTTTCTGAGCGTCGGGTATCTGCATAGCACTCCCATAGTGTTTGAAGGGACAGGGGACTCGTAGATATTGCTATAGCCGGTACGTTAGGAAGATGCGCGAGGTTCAGCATACAGAATATCCGTTATCAGACATTGCATATGCGCGGCCACAATTGCTTATGCTTATATCTGACAACGATTTAGATAAAGTGTCGATTCTTATCTCAATCCAGACGAGCGGATCGGAAGCCCGCTACCATACCCAATGCGCCAGCTCCCAGCAAGATCAAAGCGCCGCGGTCGTGGTGATTCATCACCAGATAAATGAATCCGCCAACCAATTCGAATGCAAGCAATCCACCGGTAATGAGCGAAACCAATGCATATTGGAAAGCCCGCTCGTGGCGTCGGCGCCACTCTGCCATGACCATAGCTGGCATCTCGGGAGAGATGTAAGAATACTGATCGAGCAGTTCAGGACTTGGAACGTTACCCGGCGGAAGGGTCTTAACGAATCGTGCTGACACTGGTTACTTTCGCTGCCTCGGCTTCTCTGTCGGCAACTTTCGCTGCCTCGGCTTCTCTGTTTTGTTGTCTGGCTTCATCTCTTGCCGCGCCATATCTGTGCTCGGCGAAGATCCAGCAGTTCCGATCCACCTCGCCGGCGGCAATTAACTGAGCGAGTGATCGTGGATCAACAAAATGAGCCGGAGCGCCTGGATAGTTCAAGCGGCGGAACAAACCTGCACCAGTGAACCCCTGCAGGAACGCGCGCACAATATTGACAGATTGCACTGTCATCGCTCCCTCCAAGTATCGTTGATTCTACCTCGTTATTGTGAGACGCGCACCACTTTCTTTTGGCTCCAGCATTATTCCCTTCCCGGTACCTTCAGGCCGATTCCTGTTAGCTGGCGCTTTCCTCCTTCTGTCAGATAAAAGCACAACTGAGCGGCGGCCGCGGCATAGCTGAGGCCCTCTATCCTGATGTTGGAGATGCAGTTGCGCTCTGCGTCGGTGCGGCCGGGCCGGGGCTGCCAGGTGATGTAGGCGCCCAGCGAGTCGGGCGAGCTGAGCCCAGGCCGCTCGCCGATGAACACCACAGACATGCGCGCGCCAAGCGCGTCGCCGATCTCGTCCGCCACGGCTACCCTGCCCAATTCGACCACTACGAGCGGAGCCAGCCGCCAGCCCTCCAGCTGCGGCAACAGTTCTTTGAGAAGCGGGCAAACGTGCCGTTCGACGGCAATTGCAGACAGGCCGTCGGCAACCACCAACGCCAGATCGTAATCGCCGGCCGGTAAGCTGGCGCGGCTCGCCTGATTGAGCCGCCTGCCGAGGTCAGGACGCTGCAGATAGGTTGAGCGGTCGCCCGCGGCCGAATGCACACGCAGCACCGGCAGGCTTGTGCTAGCCGCCAACTCGACCGCAAAGGCCGCGGCATTCAACCGAGCATGAACGGCGTCGCGCGCTCGGGCGTGCGCAAGCTGGAAATCCAACAGATCGCGGGTCTGCTGGCTCACACCTGTGCGGCCCAGCCCAACGCGGGCAGGAGTGAACGACCGCAGCTTAACGGCAAGCTCTCGATGCGACAGATCGCTCATGCGGGCAGCAGCCTTTCCGGATGGCCGGCCTCCAGCGCAAGGCGGTGGAAACCGTCGCCCGCCTGCCACTGCTCAAACTCGGGGGCGGGTCTAAGTCCAAGCAGACGGCGTAGATAGAGCGCATCGTGAAAGCTCGTACTCTGGTAATTAAGCATTACGTCGTCGGCGCCGGGAACGCCCATGATGTAATTCACCCCCGCCGCGCCTAGCAGCGTGAGCAGCGCATCCATGTCGTCCTGGTCAGCCTCGGCGTGGTTTGTATAACAGACGTCGCAGCCCATGGGCAGTCCCAGCAGCTTGCCGCAGAAGTGGTCTTCGAGGCCCGCGCGGGCAATCTGCTTGCCGTCGTAAAGATACTCTGGACCGATAAAGCCCACTACGGTGTTCACCAGCATGGGCCGGTACCAGCGGGCCACCGCATAGGCGCGGGCTTCAAGAGTCTGCTGGTCGACGCCGTGGTGAGCATTGGCCGAGAGCGCCGAGCCCTGGCCGGTCTCGAAGTACATGATGTTGCCGCCGGTGCTTCCCTCGGCGCAGACCGCGCCCCGCCGGAGGGACTTCCCTGCCTCGTTCGCCTCGTCGAGCAATGCAAGGTTGACGCCAAAACTCCGGTTGGCAGCCTCGGTGCCGGCGATGGACTGAAAGATCAGATCGACCGGCGCGCCCTGTTCCAGCGCTGCCAGTTGTGTGGTGATATGCGCCAGGACGCAGCTCTGCACGGGAATCTGGAAGCGCTGGCGGAGGCCGTCGATCAAGCGCAGCAGTTGCGTTGTGGTAGCCACGCTGTCACCGGCTGGGTTGATGCCAATGACGGCGTCACCGGAACCGAGCAGCAGTCCGTCCAGAATGGAAGCTGCGATCCCGGCAAGGTCGTCGGTGGGGTGGTTGGGCTGGAGGCGTGCGCTCAGGCGTCCAGCCAATCCCACGGTGGTGCGAAAGCGCGTTACGACCCTGATCCTGGCGGCAACGGTAATCATATCTTGCACGCGCATCAGCTTGCTCACGGCGGCAGCCATCTCGGGCGTAAGCCCTGGGGCAAGCTGTGCCAGCCGGTCGCCGGTGGCGTCGTCGGAGAGCAGCCAGTCACGGAACTCGCCCACGGTGAGCGAACGAATGGGTGCAAAGGCTGCCGCGTCATGGGTGTCCACGATGAGCCGTGTCACCTCGTCGTTTTCGTACGGAACCACCTGCTCAGACAGGAAATGCGCCAGGGGGAGATCGGCAAGGGCAAACTGGGCCGCAACACGCTCCTCTGCCGAACCAGCAGCCAGGCCGGCAAGCGCGTCGCCGCTGCGAAAAGGAGTTGCCTTGGCCAGCAGTTCGCGCAAATCGGCAAAGCAGTAACGCCTGTTGCCGAAGCTGTGGGCAAAAGCCATATCGGGTGGATATAGAGTAACGCGATCGGTTATCGGTGAATACAAACAGCTGTTAGGGAATCTATACGCAAGCCTTCGCGGTAAAGCTGACATTCCCTAAGGGGCTAAAACCCCGTTAATTATGCTGCGTATGCGGCACGGCGATTCAACTCCACGGAGCTTTCCACTCGGGGCTCTTCCACTCCTTGCCTTTGATCTTCGGCTTCTCGCCTTTCTTTGCGGCCTTCTTGCTTGCCTTCGCCCATTGCAGGGTGCTATACACATCCCCGCGCATCTTGTCCAACTTGTATGCGGAATTGAGATTTGCGATGGCCAAATCCCATTGGCCCAGCATTCCGTAGGAGATTCCTATGCCCCAATAGGCAGTTAGTAAGCGTGGTTCCATTGAGAGGGCATTCCGCGCCTGGGTTATGCTCTCCTGATACTGACCAGCCTCGTACGCCAACCGGGCCTTATTCAGCGGCACATAGGCCTTGAGCATCTGGAGGTCCGGAACGGGGACGTCTACCAGAGCATCCTTCGCAATTGGGAGAAGGGCGGGGTCCATGGGACGAACACAGAGCGCCGCCAAATAGTAACGGTCGTAGTCAGCCCAGTTTGTCGGAATCGTGCCGACTCTCAGTTCTGGCCCGACAATCCACACCATTGGCTGCGCAATCAATGGCGCCGGTTTCTGCGCATCCGGCGTTGGGGTCGAGGTCCAGACAAATGTGGAGAATGGGAAATCATCGGCGCTCCATTCGGGGATTTTAATGGTTACCCAATCCTGCGGATCTGAAGTCGTGACTATGGGGCCGCATGGATGAGTGACAGGATTGTCGTGGATGCAACTCATATTGGGTCTCCCAGACGTGAACACGACCCCATGACGGGTGTATCCGATACCCTTAACCTCATCGAGCGTAGGAAGCCGCCAGCCTGTGAAGCCGCCGAGCTTTAGCGCCGCGCAGTAGTCGACGGATTCCTGCCATGTTCGCCCGCGTACATGTAGGATGCTGCGCACACGACCGGTGTATCCGTGCTCGGCCCACATGAGGCCCGTGGATGGATCAGGCCACCATTTTGCAGGATCTTTTGAAAAGAGCTGAGCCGAGCAGATTTGTGCATCGAAAGCTGCAAGGCACAGAACAACAAGTGAGATTTTGTACAAGAAATTCAAGAAAGCCATGCTACTTACCCGCTTTCGAGCCTTATCGCATCTTGAAGTGTCACCTATTGATTGCCTGTTATGACACCTGCTGCTGTTCCTTAGTTGCGTATTCCGGCGAGCAAGCTCTCAATTTCGGCTCTCTCGGCTGCCGAGACGGGCAGCAGTGGAGCGCGGGCGCGGCCTCCGTAGTAGCCGTTGAAGTCACAGGCGTATTTGATGCCGCTGATGCCCAACTCGCCAACAATACGCCCGGTTGCTCCGGTAATGCGCTGTTGCTTTTCTTTCGCGAGCGCGAGGTCGTGGTCTTTCCAGGCGAAGTAGACCTCCTGGCAGGCCTGGGGCGCACAGGCGGCAAAACCAAGGATCGCGCCCGCGGCTCCAGCCTCAAGAGATTCGAGCAAGATGGCGGTTGAGCCTGTAAGCACCTGGAAGCCGACATCCCTGGTCCGTGTCTTGATGGGTGCGGCCGGAGCAGCCGTTGCCACAGCGACGCCAGCGCCCAGATCGTCCGAGGCGATAAAACTTCCGGTGCCTTCGGCCTTGGGCGTCAACATGCGCCCTGTGACAGCCTCAAAGATCGGCGTCACGGTGACGGTGCGCCGAGGCGCGGTGCGCGTGGATGCGATGGCGCCACGAATCCGGTCCATGCTGCCGCTGGAGTCTTTGATACCGATGATGTTGGGGTGCTGCGCCAGCTCTGCAACCACTGCGATGGGAATGTCATAGGGCACGCACCGGGGGATGTTGTAGAGCAGCACCGGCAAGGGCGAACGGTCGGCCACGCTGCGGAAGTAATGCAAAACGGCCGCATCTGACATCTGGCTGGCGTAGTAGGTGGGGGTGCGCACCAGAACCGCATCGTAGCGGAAGCGCGCGGCAGCCTCAGCCAGCTCGACTGTGCCCTTCACGCTTTCGCGCCCAACGCCGGCAATCAGCACTTTATCGGGCGCGGCAGCATCGGCGGCAACGCGCAGAACCTCTCTGGATTCAGCATCATCCAGCATCGACGCTTCGCCGGTTGAGCCCAGCAGCAGCATGCCTGCCAGCAGGCTGCGCGAGTAGTGGGCCATGTTGGCCTCAAGTTTGCGAAAATAAATCTTCTCGTCCGGATAAAACGGCGTGGGAACCGCGGCAAAAATGCCCTCAATCAGCATGGCTTTATTGTAGTGCCAGGACGCAAAGACAGGCCGGGCAGTCTATCTTTCCTTCGTTGACTCTTCGATCCCCGACTTCATCTCTTCACTCAGGTGCTCCATCACCTGAAACCCCATCTGAAGAGTCCGCAGCTTTTGTTCGCCCTCGGCTTCTTCCGCAGGCGTGTAGGAGTGATGGCTGGGGAAATAAGTCTCGACAGCGATGTATTCCGGGAACATACTGCGGGAATACTCCTGATAATTCTTGACGCCCACATACGCATCGACATAGCGGTCTAGCTCTTCCCTTCTCATGTGCGTCAGCGCGCCGCTCGACATCGCAGACTCCCACGCAGTAGTACTAAAAAAATAAAAGCCGGGCTGCAACTCGCTGACCCGCTTGTTCAGCTCAACCGGCGATTTCACCAAATCCGGCATGTCAGAGATGATCTTATCCAGTGTGAGCGTACCCCCGGCAGAGCCGGGGGCTTCCTTGTGTGAGCCGCTCGAAGCGGCTTGAGCGGGGTCGCTTACGCGGCCCCGGTTGATTGGAGCCACCTTATCGGTGGCTGGTCACTTCCACATATTCAGTTGCTCCAGTCGCTTGTCTTCCTGCTCCTGGTTGCGGATGTAGTCCCGGATCACGGCCTCATCTCGGCCTACCGTCGATACGAAGTACCCGCGTGCCCAGAAGCTCTGCCCGGCGTAATTCTGCTTCTGTTCCCCGTACACCCGCGCCAGGTGGATCGCGCTCTTGCCCTTGATAAACCCAACCACCGACGACACAGAATACTTCGGCGGAATCGAAATCATCATGTGAACATGGTCAGCCAGAAGATGCCCTTCCTCAATCCGACACTCTTTCTGCTCGGCCAGCTTACGGAATACCTCGCCCAGGTGTCGACGCAGCGTTCCGTATAGCACTTTGCGGCGGCACTTGGGAATGAAAACAACATGGTACTTGCACTCCCACTTCGTGTGGCTTAAGCTCTCATAATCGTCCATCCGGGATTCTCCTTGAAGTGTGCTTGGCGGCTCACCTCTCGGAGTTTCTTGGATGGACTCCCGCAAATGTCAAACTGCTACTGCCACCCCGGCAGAGCCGGGGGATCTCCCGTTACATTAGGATTCGCGAGACAAACGACCTACGCCTGTTCGGCGCTTGGCTGTCTCCAATTGGTTCTAGATCCGAATTGGTCCCGATCCGAGCGGCCTCGGATCAGTTCGACATCGTATCCATGGAACTCGTCTTCGACGGTCTGCCTGGATGTGCGCCGGCTTTCGATTCCTGAAGCTTATAAAGAAGCGATCTGTAGCTGATATTGAGCCATTTGGCTGTCTTTAAGCGACTCCGGCCATTGGCCTGCAGTACCTTCAGCACGATCTCGCGCTCCAGTTCCCGCGTAGCGGCCTTTGTAATCTCCTTGAGCGAGATCGGATTGGCCAGATCGATCTCGGGAATCAGGCTCGCCGGAGTAAACGGAACCAATTCCGCCGCCAGAGCCTCTTCGCTGCCGATCAGGACGTAGCTGCGAATCATGTTCTCGAGTTGCCTGATGTTTCCTGGCCAGTTGTAACGTTTCATCAGGCGTACCATCTCCCGCGAAAGCGGTTTCGGACTGAGACGATACGCTTTCGAATGCAGTTCGAGAAAGTGGTCTACCAGAACCGGTATATCCGCAGCCCGTTGCCGCAACGGCGGCAAATCGATGGTCACGGCATTGATGCGGAAGAAGAAGTCCAACCGAAAGCTGCCGTCTTCAGTCTGTTGCCGCAGATTTCCATTGGCTGCACAAATGAGCCGCGTCTGCACGCGCCTGGACTCTTGCGCGCCAATGCGCATGAAAGTGCCATCTTGCAGCACTTGCAGCAACTTGGCCTGAACGGCCATATCCAGGCTGCCCACTTCATCCAGAAACAGCGTCCCCAGGTGAGCCAGTTCCACGCGGCCGCGTTTGGTGGCATACGCGCCTGTAAAGGCTCCCCTTTCGTAGCCGAATAGTTCTGACTCGATGAGCGAGTGCGGAATGGCCGGGCACGTCACCTTGACCCAGGCAGCCTTGGAGCGATTGGAGCGTGCATGCAACAACTTGGCAAAGATATCCTTGCCGGTCCCGCTCTCGCCCTGCAAGAGAATAGGGACACTCGATTCGGCAGTCCGCTCCAGCTTCTGCCGGGCAAGAGTCATCATTGGTGATTGTCCGAAGATCACATTCATCGGAGGCAGATCGCGAATATCGACAAATTCTGCTGTGCGGGCCTGAGCCATTCTCTATCCAATCGAAAGTTAAGTTCTCTTTGTTCAGTGTGCAATTTCGGGGCCAAACTCAGTGCCGGGGAGAATGGCCATCAAACTCAGCTCCGTATATTCTCCATCAGATTCCGGCGGACGTCTCCGCACGCCGTTTTGCTAACCGGGCCAGCTTGCTGTAAACTTTGGGCATCGGGTGGGCAACCTTCATCCAACTAAGATGTAGACCATTGCGCCCACGGGGAGAGGGACACCGATCGGAGAATTGCGAATCAGTCGCAATTCATCTGCAATTGAATCATGCATTTGAGAGATTTTGTGCGGAACTTCTTTTCGCATCGCACGGTATCGGCCCAGATTTCTTGCATTTCATGCTGTCCCCGGAAGATAGCCATCAATCATCTTCATCCTGGCCTATTAACCCCGTGGTCGGTAACTCATAATGTGCAGACTCTTGCGCTAAATGTGAAAATCTTTGCACATGTGGCGAAAAGATTTACCATTTTAC
>Ga0302198_10005416_pt1 | contig 11834 bp, 9 predicted proteins | sample II_Bog_N2_2_FD_193521 | JGI IMG/M metagenome (GOLD analysis project Ga0302198, IMG submission 193521) | Peat permafrost microbial communities from Stordalen Mire near Abisko, Sweden - II_Bog_N2_2 | ecosystem: Environmental > Terrestrial > Soil > Wetlands > Peat | place: Sweden: Abisko, Stordalen... | reverse complement strand
CACATACTGGAAGTCCGGGGTCATCCATAGCCACTTGCACACCTTCACGTTGTAATAAACCTCCCCAATCTGCTCCAGCCCGTAATTGAGGCGCCCGTCCCCGAGGTCCAGTCCGATGCCGCCCGCGGCCAGGTAGGCCCTGTGCTCCGACGAAAGACCGCTTCCCACGACCGCGACCCCGAGAACGTCGTCCGGCCGCTTCCAAGGAATGCCCTGCAGGCTAAGTCCAATGGCAACCGAGCTGTCGATCTCGGTGAACGCCCAGGTCTCGGTCCGGCCGTCGTCCCAGCTCAGGCGTGCAAATGCGCCCAGGCCCGTCGTCAATTCCTGGTCCCAGGTGAGCCCGGCCCCGACCTTTGACCGGTAAGCCCTCGTACTGGTGATGTCCGGGACGCCTGAGGCCGCAGCCAGCGAATCATCGTAGTTGCCCATGTTCGCACGACTCCAGAAGACAAATGGGCGGATCGTGCCGGCGTGGCCATTCCATGAGTACCTCCGGTCGGCCTCAACGACCTGTCCCCAGGCTTTGGCCACATCGGTTTGAAGGGTGGCCCCGTTGGACTCCGTGGGCTCCAAGAAAATGCCGTAATGGAGGAGCCAGTCCTTTGTGTTGAGCTCCGCCACGAACCCGCACGTGTAGCCGATGATATCCGCGGGGTAGTCCCAGGCCGCGCTCTCCCAAAGGGCCCAGTTCATGAACTGCTTGCGGGGGTCGTGGCTGTACGCGTTGTCATCGAAGAAATCGTTTGCGGAGAACTTGCCGACCGAGAACGTCAGCCGATCCACGTCCACGGTCTCGGCAAACTGGTTCTCGTCGGCCTCGAGCTTCTCGGTCTCGCCCCCGAGGCCGATCGTCTGGCGTATGAAGAGCCTGGAGGTGCTGTAATGGAGCTGGTAGAACGCAGCCTTGACCGCCTCGCCATTCGGAAATCCCGCGATGCCGAGGGTGCTGCTCAGGCCGTGTCCCTGGAGCAACTCCGGGTTGTAGTACAATTCGGCTCCGTCCCAGAGCTTGCGCCCGAGGAAGATTGTCAGGGAAAAGGTCCGTTCGCCTTCCCCTCCCGGCAGGAAGCTGTTCTGCCCGGCATAAGGGGAGTTAAACGAGGAATCCCACTGCTCGATCTCGGTTTCCTGCTGAACGACGGTCCAATTGCCCGGGTCGGAGAGGAGCGACCAGGTGTCTGCCTGAGGCGAGGGCCGGCTGTCGATGGCGTCGGCCGCCGCGGCAACTGCGGCCGCAGTCGAAAACAAGAGCCATACAGCCAACAACTTAAGTTGGGCACGGAAACAACTTCCTGCTCCCTTTTGGGGCGTTTTCGGTCCGATTTTAAGCATGGGCACTCGCAAGGCACCCATGGTGAGAACGCGATCCGTGTGGGATCAAGTTCATCCGCAAACCTCTACGTAAAATTAACGCGTCGAGACAGGGCGGGGTAGACCGGCCTTCCGGAAGACGTGTTCCAAGGAAGGTCCCCGTCCGTTTCGGATCACTTGGAGAGCCTCGGAGCCCTCAAACATGGGTAGAAATTCTCAGCCGGCGCCCAAATTCTTGCCCCATGGGACCCCGTTCGGGACGCTGCTTGCTTTTCCCCAATGCCGACGGCGCTCAGAGAGCATGTGTCCGAATACCCCTCAGGGCGACCCTCCGGGGCCCGTTTCCGCCCGCTTAGGGGATGCGTAGATATTCGCAATTTAAGCCGATCCAGAAACCCGCCCCCGTGCCGATCAAATGGCCAAGGGCGGAAGCCTGCTTTCGTCGCGGCCTTGAGCACGGAATCCGCCTGCTAAGCCACCCTCGTCCCGCCATGGCAAAAACCCACACCCTCGCACCGTTCTCGAAATGGACGTCGAACCCCTTCGGGCTGGCGGCTCCTGGCGAAGCGGGCGGCCCGATCTTCCTGCCCGAGCGCAAGGAGGGCAAAGCGCCGCCTTCCGGCAGTCCGCCGCTTGAACGCCGCCGCAGCAGGCAGTCGCTCCCGCTGCTTGCCGCGTCGGCCGAGCTCGCCCGGGAGTCCATCATCATCACGGACGCCGACCTGGACCTGCCTGGACCAAGGATTCTCTACGTGAACCCCTCGTTCACGAAGATTTGGGGCTATTCCCCGGAGGAGGTGTTTGGCAAGACCCCCCGCATCCTGCAGGGGCCCAAATCAGATCGCGCGCTGCACGTGGAGCTCAAGAGCACCCTGCAGCGCGGCGAGATCTTCAAGGGGGAGGGCATCAATTACAGGAAGGACGGCACCGAGGTGATCGTGGACTGGGAGATCGTCCCCCTCTACGGCGAGGACAACAAGGTGACCCATTACATCGGATTCCAGCGGGACATCACGAAGCGCAAGACGGAGGAGCGGACCCTGGCCGAGAGCGAGTCCCGCTACCGTACCCTGGTCGAGCTCTCGCCCGACGCGATCTTCGTGCACGTCGACGGACGGATTGTGTTCGCCAATGCCGCAACGGCGCGGCTCCTGGGGTCGACGGGGCCCGAGGATGTTGTGGGCCTTGGCATCGCCGACCTGGTGCCGCCGGAGCAGAGGGGCGCAATCCAGGAGCGCGTTGAGCGGGCCCTTAAGGGGGGCCAATCGCCGAGATTCGAGGAACAGTGCCTGGTGCGGTTCGATGGCTCGACGGTGCACGTCGAGTCGGTGGGGATTCCGATCACGTACGCGGGCAAACCCGCGGTCCAGGTCCTCTTCCATGACCTCACCGAGCGCATGAAGCTTGAGGAGCAGTTCCACCAGGCGCAGAGGCTGGAAAGCATAGGGATGCTTGCCGCGGGGATCGCGCATGACCTGAACAATGTCCTCGCCCCGATCCTGATGGCCGCGCCGATGCTCCGCGACGGTGCCGTGGCCCCGGACGACAGGCGCCTGTTGACCGACATCGAGAAGAGCGCGGTGCGCGGGGCGGCCCTGGTGCGCCAGATCCTGGGTTTTGCCCACGGCGTCGGCGGCGAGGCGCAGATCGTCCAGCTCAACCACCTCCTCCACGACATCGTGGGCGTACTCAGCCGCACGGTCACTAAGAGCATCGAGGTCCATCTTCACACACCGGCGAACCTCTGGCCGGTCATGGTCAACCCGACCCAGGTCCACCAGGTGATCCTTAACCTTTGCGTGAATGCCCGCGACGCCATGCCCAACGGTGGCAAGCTACGCCTGAGCGCCGAGAACGTGACGATTGACCAGGCCATGGCGGCCAAGCTCGAGCCGGGCGCGCTGCCCGGCAGGTGGGTGGTTCTCCAGGTTCAGGACACGGGAACGGGCATACCGCCGGAGGTTCTCGCGCGGATGTGGGAGCCGTTCTACACGACCAAGCCCGCCGACAAGGGGACCGGGCTCGGACTCTCCACGGTGCGGGGCATCATCGAGAGGCACTCGGGCCTGATCACGGTGCAGACCGAGGTCGGGCACGGGACGACATTCCGGGCTTACCTTCCCCCGGCTGAGGGAGCGATGGTCGCGGAGGCCGCATCGGCCGAGGCGCCGCGGGGCAACGGGGAGCTGGTCCTGGTGGTCGACGACGATGCACTGATCCGCGTCATCACAACGGCGATGCTCACGCGGCACGGCTACCGCGTGCTCGTGGCGGGCGACGGGGCAGAGGCGCTCGACCTCATCAAGGCCAGGCGCGGCGAGATAAGCCTCATGGTGACGGACCTTGATATGCCCCACCTAGCGGGCCCGGCGCTTGCCGAACACGTCCGAACCGTGAACCGCGACATCCAGATCCTGGCAATAAGCGGGAGAAAGCCGGACAAGTCGGAGCGAGACCCGCGCACGTTTTCGAACGGCTTCCTGGTCAAGCCGTTCACGGTCGAGAGCCTGCAATCGATGGTCTACGAGCTCATTTCATCGACCCAGCCGCATTTGTGACGCGTTGGATGTGCGTCCAATCCGCCCGGTAAAAATCCGATAAGAAATTTGAAACCAGTATCTTAGGTATTCTTTTGCACGTTTGATGGGGCTTTGGCCTGCCGGGCGGCCCAAATGCTTGCGCGTGAACGATGTGTTTGAGGGTGTTCGGCCGCTGAAAGTTCGGGGCGGCCATTAGGCGATACGAATTGACGACGAAGGTGCACGGAGGTGCCATCGGCGCCCCGGATGAGCGTTTCGATCCCACTGCCGCTGTTCCATGTCGTTGGCTTTTCAGGCCATCGGCAGGTCGAGAGGCCCGCCGAGGCCGTGGCCGCGATCCGAAATGCTCTCGCCTCCCTCAGGGCGGATGGCTCTGGGGAGTGGATTGCACTCTCCTCGGTTGCGGTGGGCGGGGACACCCTCTTTGCCAGGGAGGCCCTGGCGATGGGTCTGCCTTGGCATGCTCTCCTTCCGCTTCCCCAGGCGGAGTTCCGCAGCGATTTTTCACCGGAGGATTGGATGGGCGCGGAGGAGCTTGTCGCCAAGGCCGAGCACGTGCGCGTGATTGCCGAGAACGGATCCCGCGAGGACGCCTACCTGGACTGCGGCATGGAGACCGTCAACGAGTGCGACGTCCTCCTGGTTCTATGGGACGGGGAGCCGGCGCGCGGGAAGGGTGGCACGGCCGACGTGATCGAGTACGCCCGGGAGCTCGGCAAGCCCCTGATCCTGATCGATGCGGCCACCTTCGCCTCGCGCCGCGAAAATTTTTCAGCGTTTTCGCGGGCGGACCACAACCTGGCGGAGTTCAACAAGCTCCACGATGCGCCCGGGGGCGTGTCCGACGGGCCGCGCGAGCCCGCCGAGCTGGTGGCCATCTACCGTTTCCAGAAAAAGGTGGACCATGCCGCCAGCCGGGGCGCTCCCCAGTTCAGGAGGCTGATCGCCGGCACCGTGATCCTTCACGTGATGGCGACCCTCGTGGCCGCGGCGGGCCTTGCCTTTGAGTGGCATGTGGCGGCGCTGCCCTGGGTGAAGCTCCTCTGCCTTGCTGCGGCGTTGGGCGTTGCGCTGGTGCTCCGCTCGACGGGGGCCCACCACCAGTGGGTCCGCTGCCGCCTCGCTGCGGAGATCGCGCGTTCGGCGCTCGCCACCTGGGGCCTCCCTCGCAGGGCGCCCCTGTTCGAGGAGCTCGACATCCCCGAGTTTCGCCCGCTCATGCGCTCCCTCCACGTGCTCCACATACGGTCCTCGGCGGTTCAGCCGGTTCCCATCGAGGAATTCAAGCAGAACTACCTGAGCAAGCGCGTGGATGACCAGTTGAGCTATTACCGGCGGCGGCTCGCCAAGGCCCTTCCGCAGCTGGTCCGCCTTCGCGCGGGTTTCTGGGTAAGCACGATCCTGGCGCTCGTGTGCACGGCGGCCTATGCCCTCAATCTCGTGCACCTGCCGGAGCGGGGCGAACAACTCCTGTATTATTTCCTTCCCATCTCGCTCCCGGTGGTGGCCGCGGCCACCATCTCGCTCATCTCCGTCCACGATCTCCACAGGAGGGTGGCGCGCTACCGAGAGATGGAGCATGTCCTCGAGTCCAGCCGCAAGCAGATCGCCTTTTGCAGGACCTGGAACAGCCTGGAGCGGATCGTTCAGCGGACAGAGGGCACCCTGATCCAAGAGGTGATGGAGTGGCACTCGATCACGAGCTTCGCCGAGTCCCATTGAGGGCTTTCCGGGCCCTTGCCTCGCGCCCTATGAAGGCATAGACCCTCCAACCGTGATATCTACCCCTCGGATCATCGCTATCCTCCTCGTGTTCGCCGCTGCCTCCGGTCTGGGCCTGTCGGCCGCTCCCGACAGAGCGCCCCAGACCTACGTGATCGTGCATGGCGCAACGGGGGGAGGGTGGGACTGGAAAACGGTCGATCACCTTCTCACTGCGGACGGCAACACCGTGTATCGCCCGACACTCACGGGCCTGGGCGAACGGGTCCACCTGGCCAATCCCGATGTCAACCTGACGACCCACGTCACCGATATCGTGAACGTGATCCTGTTTGAGGACCTGCACGACGTGATCCTGGTGGGCCACAGCTATGGAGGCATGGTGATCACAGGCGTCATGGACCGCATACCGGAAAGGATAAGGCACGTGGTCTTCCTGGACGCCGCGGCCCCGGCCGACGGGCAGAGCGCCGTCGAGTACTGGAACGAGAAGGTTTCCGACTACACCGTGGTCGATGGGCAGATCCAGTTTTCATGGATTGACCCGAAGAAGCCCTTCCCTCGGGACGTCCCTCAGTCCCTTAAGACCTTCACGGAGCCCGTTTCCTACCGCAACCCGGCGGCCAAGCTCCTGCCGGTGACGTTTGTCTGGTTCAATCACCCCGATTACAGGCCCGAGCAGAAGGCCTTCGAGGAGAGGAACGCGCAGCGCCTTCACGAGGAGCGCGGGTGGACCATTCGGACGCTGGACAGCGACCACGTGGCGGAACGCTCCCACCCGAGGGAGCTGGCGAAGCTCCTCGAGGAGTCCGTGGGAGACACCAACACCCCGGCGGCCGCGCGCTAGGGCCCGCAGAAGGGGCGGGTCGTGCGGCGACTATTCAGGCGCCGGGCGACAATATCTGCGGTGTTTTGGGCAACAGAGTACCAGTTGCCGGCCCGGGGAGGGGTATAATACGCCCCATGGTGGACCAAAAATTGCACCGGGGTGCCGTTCGCCGCTTCCGATTTGGAAGCGCACGAGCGACGTTTCCTGGGCCGCGCAGAGAGCTACGCGTAGGAGCCTAGGAGACCATGGCCGAGCCGCTTTCCTGTTCCAGCGCGAGCGACGGCCCTTTGGGCCTTGGAACGGCGGGCGGGGACCCGGTCCGAATCGCCGACAGGGCCGTCCCCAGCCTTCTTCTGGGCAAGAGCGAGGCTGTCCAGCGGGTGGCGTGCCTGGCGGCGGAGGTTGCGCTCAGCGACGTCACCGTGCTGATCGAGGGTGAAAGCGGCACGGGAAAGGAGATTGTGGCGCGCATGATCCACCGGCTGAGCACCCGGGCGAAGAAACCCTTCATCTTTGTCAACTGCGCGGCGCTGCCCGAGCAGCTCGTCGAGGCGGAGCTCTTCGGCTACGTGAAGGGGGCGTTCACGGACGCGCGCTTCAACAAGCCCGGACGCTTCCTCCTTGCGGACAGGGGGACCCTCTTTCTCGACGAGATCGGGGACATGCCGATGAAGGGGCAGGGCGACCTCCTGAGGGTGCTCGAGGACGGGGCCTTTCGGATGGTGGGGGGCACGGACCTGATCCAGGTCGACGTGAGGGTCCTCGCCGCGACGAACAAGCGCCTCGAGGAGCTGGTCGCCGCAGGGAAGTTCAGGGAGGACCTCTTTTACCGGCTGAAGGTGATCCCAATCTCTATCCCGCCGCTTCGGGAGCGCAGCGGGGACATCCCCGTGTTGGTCGAGCACTTCCTTGACCGCTTCTGCACAAGGTACGGCCGCGCCCCCAGCAGGCTTTCGGCCGAGGCGATGGAGGCCTGCGTAAGGTTTTCTTGGCCGGGCAACGTGAGGCAGCTGCGCAACGCCATGGAATGGCTCATGGTGACCACCGCCCGGACCACGATCGGCGTTCCGGAGTTGCCCCACTACCTCCATGGCCCCGCCGAACCCGCGAGATCCACGTCCCTGCGGCCGGGGATGACGCTCGAGGAAGCGGAGCGGGTCCTGATCGAGGAGACCCTCCGCCACGCGACCTCCAACCGGGCCCACGCGGCCCGGCTCCTCGGAATCAGCCGGCGTTCCCTTCAATACAAGCTCAGGAGGATGGGGCTCGCGGCAAAATGAAACCGGATACCAGAACAGCCAAAAACTGCACCACAGTCCCGATACAGGTGCAATCCTTGCACCATTTTGAGCTGCGGTTTGGCAAAGGGAAAGGGGCGCAATCTCCTATCCCAATCGGAGGCAGATGCTAACGAGACACGGCCATCAGACGGCACGGGGGGTGCAATGAAGATGACGTGCCCAGACCGGGCACGACCAACAAAAACAACGAAACACATACCATGAATCCCGACATTAATCCTGCCGGCACCTCTACCGTCCCCGCGACTCCCGTCGCCCCTGCAGCGCCCGCGCTGCCGACTGCAAATCCTGTTCCACAGGCCAAGCAGCGGCCCGTTCGCACCTTCAGGAAGCGGCAGGCCGCGCCCCTCCCGGCCCAGCCTGAAATCGTCAAACACTGAGTCGCAGACGAAGCGACCCGAGACCTAAACCAACCAAAACCACCACCGGCAGCCGGGCGCCCCTTGGGCCCGGCGGCTGGTCCCCTCCCGATCATCATGGATGTCATCACAATCGTCACAAACCTGACCCAGCTCCAGACCATCAGCCGAAAACACGAGCCCCTGACGGCGGACCAGAAACTGACGGTGACACGGCTCCGCAGGGAGACGCCACCCCAGGTCCTGGCCCATTTTGACGGGCTTCTCGCCCGCGACCAAAAAGGGGTCGCAGAGGTCCACAACGGCGTCTGCAACGGGTGCTACCTGCGCCTTCCCACGTCCGTGACGCACGGGCCCATGGACGAACTGGTCGTTTGTGAAACCTGCGGGGCCTATCTCTCCTTCGCCGACGCGGGGTCCTTATCTGAGTTGTCGCTGGCCTCGCACTAAGGAGCGGGCCGCGGCCCGTTGCCGACAGCGCCCGATTGGTCACAGCCCTCCGCTAGTCCGACACGCCGCGACCGGTTCCCCGCCAGGAAGGTCGCGAAAATCCGGCATTCGGCTGCTCGGGGCTTTTTTTGCGAGATTCTTGACGAATGCCGTTTGGCAGGGATAGTTATGCCATATGGCAGCGACTAAAAGGACGGATTACTCGGAGGACGATCCCGCCCTCGCGGCAAGGGTCGAGGAGGGCGTTCCCGTGCGCGATGTCGTCGCCTTCGGGCGCGAGGTCGGGTTCACGGCGGAGCAACTGGCCAAACTGATCCGGATCCCGTCCCGAACCTACGCGCGAAGGGTGGCTTCCAAGTCGCGGCTAAAGGTCGACGAGGGCGAGCGGGCGGTCCGCGTGATGAGGCTCTATGACCGCGCAAAGCGGGTGCTGGGCACCAACGAGCGGACTTGGAGCTGGCTCCACCGCCCGCTCCGCGTCCTCGGGGGCAGGGCCCCGCTCGATTACGCGCGGACGGAGCCAGGGGCGAGGGAGGTGGAGGCCGTCCTTGGGCGGTTTGAAGAGGGCGTATTTTCGTGACGGAACCCGTGACGGTCTGGCGCCTTAACGCGCGCCGTTTTGCCAAGGGGTCTCTGTCAGGAATGGGAGCGGCGCGCTATGGCGGCCGCTGGAACCTCCCGGGGACGCGGGTGGTGTATTGCGCGGAGTCCAGGGCTCTCGCGGCACTTGAGGCCCTGGTGCACGTGGAGGACATGGAGAGCGTGGGGGCCGTCCTTTGGCAGGCGACGAGCATTGCGATCCCCGGCGACAAGGTGGAGCGGCCTTCCCATTTTCCCCAGTCGTGGCGGGCCTATCCCCATACCCGCGCAACCCAGGTCTTTGGCAGTGATTGGGCCCGCGGCCTTGGTAGCGTCGCTTTGCGGGTGCCAAGCGTTGTCGTTCCGGGTGAGTTCAATTACCTGCTCAACCCCCTGCATCCGGATTTTGGCGGCCTGAAGGTCTCCTCCCCCGAGCCCTTCCGCTTCGACTCCCGCCTCGCGCGTTGACGCCCTATATGGGCACGGGCCCGAGTTGGCGGGTCGTGTCAGCGCCAGGAGACGTTCAGGGCCTCCAGGCCGTGGAAGTGAAAGCTGTCGCGGTAGCGCGGCCTCTCCCTGAGAAAGATGCCGGGAAGCCGGTCGAAAAGGACGGGAAGGGCGATCTGGAGCTCGAGCCTGGCGAGCGGGGCGCCCAGGCAGAAGTGGATGCCCCCGCCAAAGGACGAATGGGCGGACGCCGATCCCTGGACGGGCCTTTTGGGGTCGAACACATCGGCCCGCGGATACCGGGCGGGATCCCGGTTGGCCGCTCCGTAGAGGAGGGCGACCTCGGCGCCGCGCGCGAGCCTCACGCCCGCCACCTCGACGTCCTCCTGGGCATACCTGCTGAACATGTGCAGCGGCGGATCAAACCGGAGGCATTCCTCGACCGTCGCCTCGGTGGCGGCGTCCGTGGCGAAGGCCGCGCGCAGGTCGGTCTTTTCCTCGAGGAGCGTCTTTACGGCGTTCCCGATCGAGTGGACGGTGCCCTCGTGCCCGGCGTTAAGGAGGAGGATGCACGTGGCGACCATCTCGTCCTCAGAGAGCCTCTCGCCGGTCGCCTCTGCCGCCAGAAGGTGGCTGATCAGGTCGTCGGCCGGCCTTTTTCGGCGCTCGGCGAAATAGCCCCTGAGGAATCCCGAGAACTCGCGGGTGGCCGCCTCGGCCCCGTCCTCCATGTCCCGTGTCCGGCCAAGCTGGAACATGGCGACCATCCGGTGCGACCAGTCGAGAAGCTTTGGGGACATTTCGGCCGGGACGCCGAGGAGCTCGGCGATCACGACGACCGGTATCGGCGCCGCATAGGCGGCGATCAGCTCGGCCCCGTGGCGGGGCGCCATCCTGTCGATGAGCTCGTGGGCGAGAGCGGAAATCCGGGGCCTGAGGCGCTCGATGTTCCGGGCGACGAAAGCCCGGTTTACGAGCGTGCGCAGCCGGGTGTGGACCGGGGGTTCGCGCTCCAGCATCGAGTCCCGGTTCACCTCGTGAAAGGCCTTCACGTGCGCGGGTGCCGGCCGGGGCTCCGTGGCGGGCTCGCCGGGCAGCGTCAGCACCTCCCGGCCGAAGCGCCGGTCGCGCAGGATTGCGCCCACGTCCGCGGCGTTCAGGAAGCACCACACGCGCTGCTCCTCCCAATAAAAGGCGGGCGAGACAGGCCGGATGCGCTCGTAGGCCGCATAGGGGTCATTGTAGAAACCCGGGTCGGTCGAGTTGATCGAGACCGAGCGCCTTTCCGGGTCGATCTTAAGCCACGGTGCTTCGCGGGATGACATGGTCGGGCTTGGACATGTTAGAAGGGAGGGTGTGGAAGGCGGCACCTTAAAATGGCGCACCCTTGGTTCGTGTTCGATCGCAAAAGCGGTGAGCAGGGTGGATTCACAACAGGCCTAAGCGCTTGCGGCTCGCCAAAGGATGGGGTAGGGTGCCCGGTAGCGGCCAACGACGATGAACATCAGGCTGACGCTCCTTTTGCTCGGGTTGCCCGGTGTGCTTCTTGCCTCCGATCCGGAGAGGACGCCCGAGCATCCGGCCAGGCAGGGCCTTTCAACAGCGCAGGCCTCCGGCGTCCCGACGGAGGCAAAGGACCAGATCACGGTGATCGGGGGCGACCACGGGATGATCGGGCGGCAGAACGGGCCGTCGCCGGCAAGCCACCCGTTCGACCTTGAGGGCGGCGGTACCTACTGGAGCAACAGGGGCCCTCTCTTCACATCGGAGACGATGCTCCAGTACGACGCCCCAAATGCGGGCTGGGATCTGCTGAGAATTACTTTTTGACCGCGGGGCCTTGCGGCGATGGATTTAAGCCCGATTCGAGCCCTGACATGGATGGGATACCCCCGGCTCGACTTTACCTTTCCGGGCCACCCATTCTCGCGAATGGGCGCCTTCGTTCGTTCGGTTACTTCGAGATCTGCTTCTGCGGGTTCCCCTCGCTAAACGGTGGTGTTAGCACGATCAGGAAGGCGTGGGAGACCCCAGCCGCATCATAGTACTGGCCAACCACCTGACCAAAATCATTGATCGCGTTGGCCCCCGTATAGACTGCGCCGGGATAGGTGATGGCGAAAACATATGTCCCCGCCATCAAAAATCCATTTCCGGTATACTCGGTAGGGTCGTTCGTCATGTATCCAACGGCCTCGCCCTCGTCATTTATCCCGTAGGCTTGGGCGATCGAGGTGCCCGTATTGAGGATCGAGATCTTGTGGGTTATGCCGTCGTAGCGGAACGCGCCTGA
>Ga0302198_10005413_pt1 | contig 11838 bp, 9 predicted proteins | sample II_Bog_N2_2_FD_193521 | JGI IMG/M metagenome (GOLD analysis project Ga0302198, IMG submission 193521) | Peat permafrost microbial communities from Stordalen Mire near Abisko, Sweden - II_Bog_N2_2 | ecosystem: Environmental > Terrestrial > Soil > Wetlands > Peat | place: Sweden: Abisko, Stordalen... | reverse complement strand
AATTGGCAACATCTTGTTGGGAAATTTCCTTGTGAACTACGAACAGATTTTCCATCGAGGTGCAGCGAAGCCCCGGCCGGAAATTTCTGAATCTGATTGGAGCCACGCGATTCAGAAAACAGAAAAACGCATTTACGAAAGGATGATTCGGTTGCTTCACCACACAGCAATGAGGGAGCGCGGCATCCGTGGAAAAATTGACCTCAATGATCCGTGGAAGAAGTATCTTGGGAAGTTGCGATAAATTGAAAAGCATTTAAGCAAGTTCTCCGTGACTGTCGTATCGCGCTACTGTGGCAGCGCAATGAGACACAAAAGCGATTCTAAACCAGCGAGCGGCCAACCAGCTGCCGAAAACTATCTCGACGAAACAGGCGTCGCCGCCTTGCTTGGCGTAAAGCCGCGAACCGTTCGCGCGCTCCGCGCTACCAAAGGTTTGCCGTGCCTCAAAGTCACAAATAAAATTATCCGCTTCCGGCGCGCGGACATTGATGAATGGATTTGCCGCTCGTGCGTCGCCTTCCCGCCGAAGTCGCGCGCCCGCTCCGTTGCGCCCGCCACGCCGTGTCAACGCCGCGAATGTCCGCGATGGCGGCGCACATTTCCTTGGCCTTGTTGCGCAACGCGGCGGAATCGTCGCCGAAAACTTTGATGACCACTGGCCGTCAATTTGCGAAATGCTTTCCAGCAAGCAAGTTCAAATGGAGGGATGCGCGGATGGATTGCTGTTTTCCCCGCTCGTGTGGCTTGCCTTTTCAAACCAGGGATAAAGCAGTGGCAAAATAAACAGGGTGACCAGAGTGGCCGTGACCAGACCGCCGATGATGACGACCGCGAACGGCCGCGAGGTTTCCGCGCCGACGGCGGTGGACAACGCCATGGGCAGCAATCCCAGCGCTGCCATCAGCGCCGTCATCACTACCGGGCGCACACGCGACAGCGCGCCTTCGCGCACCGCTTCTGCGAGCGGTTTTCCGTGACGCGTCAATTCGCGGATGCGCTCGACCAGAATCACGCCGTTCAGCATCGCGATGCCGAACAGCGCCATGAAACCCACCAGCGCGGACACGGACAAATTTAAGCCGGCCAGCGGCAGCGCAAAAATGCCGCCCACGGCCGCAAACGGCACATTGAGCAAAATGAGAAACGCGAGCTGCCCGGAATCAAAGGCCAGAAACAACAGGAAGAAAATCGCCGTCAACGTGATCGGCACAATCACCTCCAGCCGGCGGACCGCGCGCTGCTGGTTTTCAAATTCACCTGTCCATTCCAGCCGATAACCGGCCGGCAGCCTCACCTGCGCGTCCACTTTTTGTTTGGCTTCGCCGACGAGCGAACCGAGATCGCGACCGCGCACGGAAAATTTCACGGCCGTGCGCCGCGCATTTTCCTCGCGCCAGATTTGCGCGAAACCCTGCCGCACTTCCACCGACGCCAGCGAGCCGAGCGTCAGGCGTTCGCCATTCGAGCCGAAGACGGGAATTTTTCGGATGGCTTCCAAATCGGAAACCGCCTTGGGCGCGACTTTCACGACGAGGTCAAATGTGCGTTCGCCTTCGAGCACTTGCGTGGCGGTGCCGCCGCCGAGTGCGGTCGCAATGACCTGCTGCACGTCCGCCACCGCGAGGCCGTAGCGCGCGATGGCCGCTCGATCCACGGTGATCTGCACCTGCGGCTGGCCGAGCAATTCTTCCGCGCTGACATCCGCCGCGCCGGAAATTTTCTTGAGCAGCGTCACGATTTGATCTGAAAGCGCCTGCAACTTATTCGGGTCTTCGCCGTAAATTTTGATGCTCAACTCGCTTTTCACGCCCGACACGGCTTCGTTCACGTTGTCCTCGATGTTCTGGCTGAACTGAAATTGCACGCCGGGAATCTGCGACAGTTTTTGATTGAACGCCTTGTCGAGTCCGTCGCGCGATTTCGCGGTGGTCCATTTGGAACGGTCAGGATTCAATTCCACATCGCATTCGACCACGTCGAAGCCGTTGATGTCGGTGCCGTCGTCCGGCCGACCGAGCTGCGACACGACGGATTTCACTTCCGGAAACGAAACCAAAATCCGCCGAATGTTTTGGACGATGTGATCCGCCTCGCTGGGTGAAATCGTTTCCGGCATGAACGCGCGCACCCACAGCGAGCCTTCGTCCAGCTTCGGCAAAAATTCCGAGCCGATGCGCGTCAGCACAATTCCCGAAACCAACAGCAGCACAATCGCGCCGCCAAGAAACAACGCCCGCGCTTGCAAGGCATGATCCAGCAGCCGCTGATAAAAATGATTCAGCTTTTGAACAAGCCAGGATTCGTGCTGCGCAAATTTTTTCCGGAACGCAAAGCTCGCCAGCACCGGCACGATGGTCAGCGCGAGAATCGTGCCGACAATCAAGGCGAACGTCAGCGTCAGCGCCATCGGCCGGAAAATTTTCCCTTCGACGCGCTGCAAGGTGAACAGCGGAATGAACGCCGTCAGCAAAATCGCCTTGGAAAATAGGATCGGCCGGCCCATTTGCGTGACGGCCTCGACGATGGTGCTGTTCAACGATTTCATGCGGTCGCGTTTTTCTTCGAGCAGCCGCAGCAGGTTTTCGATGATGACGACGGCGGAATCAATGATGATGCCGAAATCAATCGCGCCCATGGAAATCAGATTCGCCGGCACGCCGCGCAAATCCAGCAGCAGAAACGCGCCGAGCAGCGACAATGGCACCACCGCCGCCACGACCAGTGCGGAACGGAAATTGCCGACGCCCAAAAATAAAATCAGCACCAGCAGCACCAGGCTGATGCCTTCGATCATGTTGTGCGTGACCGTGTGCAGCGTGCGCTCGATCAAATTGGTGCGGTCGTAATACGTCACGAGCTTCACGCCGGCGGGCAGGTAGTGCGCGTTGATGTCCGCGACTTTGGCGCGCACGCGCTTGAGCACTTCCAGCGCATTTTCGCCGCGCCGCAATATCACAATGCCTTCCACGGCGTCGTCTTCGTCGGCGGTGCTGGCGGTGATTTTGCCGACGCGACCGAGCCGGAGCTGTTCGCCGATCTGCACCGTGCCGAGATCGCGGATGCGGATCGGCGTGCCGTTGCGCGTGTCGGCGGCGATATTGCGGATGTCATCGAGGTTCTGAATAAATCCAAGGCCGCGCACAATGTAGAGCTCCGAGCCGTGTTCGATGTAGGAACCGCCGGCATTTTGATTCCCATTTGCGAGCGCCGTAAAAACCTGGTTTAACGTGATGCCGTAGGAACGCAGCTTGGCGGGATCAATCAAAACCTGATACTGCTTGGTTGGGCCGCCGAAACCGTTCACGTCCACGACGCCGGGCACGGTGCGAAATTGCCGTTCCACGACCCAGTCTTCAATCGCCTTCAATTCGACTTTCGGAAAACCTTTCGGCGCTTCCAGGGTGTAGCGGTAAATTTCCCCGACTGGTGTGGCGTCCGGCGAAAGGCTGGCCTGTGCGCCGGTGGGTAGGTTCACCTGGGTCAACAATTGTGCAGCCTGGTTGCGGACGAATTCATTGTCCGTGCCGTCTTCAAACACCAGCGTGACTTGCGACAGGCCGAATAGCGACACCGACCGGATCGAAGTGCGGTGCGGGATGCCGTTCATCGCATTTTCAATCGGAATGGTGACGAGCCGCTCGACCTCCTCAGCGGCGTGGCCGGGAAACAGCGTGATGATTTGAAACGATACGTTCGTGACATCCGGGTAAGCCTCGATGGGCAGTTCGCGGAATGAAATCACGCTCGCGATGATGAACAGCGTGAGCAACGCCAGCACGATGGCGCGATGGCGCAGCGAGTAGGTGGTCAGCGCGCGAATCACTCGTCGTCTCCTTCAAGAATGGATTCGAGCAGCAGACAGCCATCGCTGACCACGCGGTCGCCTGCCACGAGGCCGTCCACAATGGCCGTGCGGCCGCTGCTTTCCACGCCTAGCTTCACGGCGCGGCGCGAAAATTCTCCAGTCATGGTTTCAACAAAGACATACGGCTGGTTGTCCTTCAGGAAAATCGCCTTAGAGGAAATCTCCACGCTGGCCGCCGCCGTCGCGGTGACATCCACCGTCACATACATTTCCGCGCTCAAGAGGCCGTCTGCATTGTCCACGAGGCAGCGCGCCTTGATCGTGCGCGTGGTCGGGTCGATTTCGTGGCCGATGATTTCCAGACGCCCGTTGAAAATTTTATCGGGATAAGCCTTCGTGTGAATCAGCACCGGCTGACCGGCACTCAGCTGCGTCACTGTCAATTCATCCACGTCCAAAAAGAGCCACAGTTTTTTCGGATCGGTCACGACAAACTGCGGGTTGATGAACTGCTGTGCGTTGGCGAGCATCAGGTCGGCGCGAATTTCCTGGCCCGGCGAAATATTTTTTTCCACCAGCACACCCGCGAGCGGCGAGCGCAACGCGTAAATTGAATTCGTGCTGTCGAGCGTGCCGCCGTAATTTTTCAATCGTGCGACCGCCCGATCTTTTTCCGCCCGCGCGGCCACGAAGGCTGCTTCCGCCGCTTCCGCGTCCTTCGGCGCGGCAGCTCCGTGCGCCAATAATTCCTTGGCACGAGCAAAGGCTTTGTCCGCTGCTGCAAAATTACCAACCGCCGTGCGCGCGTCGGCGAGCGCCTGGCCGAAATCCGGCGAGTCCAGCGTCGCCAGCTCGTCTCCCGCCGCCAGAGTTTGATTCACTTCGACGGGACTGTTTAGCACGCGGCCCGCCACCGGCGAATAAATGCGCACCGTCACGTCATCATCCCACGCGAGCCGGCCATACAAGCCGAGCGCGGCCGCCGTGCGTTCCTGCGCAGGCTCGACGGCGAGATATGCGAGCTGCGGCGCGTTGGTGGTGAACTGGATGGTGGCGCCCGCGACTTTCGGGGCGGCAACGGGCGCGGAATTTTCCTCGCGGCGGCAGCCCGCCAGCAGCAGGGCGAACAGGAGACAATTGAGATTGCGGATCATTTTCATGGGCGACATTGCGGAAATTCATCGCGGTGGCACTGGCTTGGCCAACGAAACCTTCAGGCGTTTGCGATTGGATTTGATGAAGCGAATTGAAATCCGCCGGCGTTGATGGAGGTCTTTGCCGCCGGAGGAAACCAGTTTTTCGGAAAAATGTTTGCGGCCTTTCTGCAAGTCAACCGCGCGAATCAATTGCGCAGCATTGCGTTCGGCGGCGCAGGCAGATGAAACTCCAGGCGGGCGAAGGCCGCCGCGCCGACTTTTATTTTTTGCTCACTATTCATCGGCGGCAAGATTTTGTTGCACCCCTTCGGTCGCGGCCTGCAGGTCGGCGCGCGCGCTGGCGGTGTCGGCCAAAGCCTGCGCGGTGGCGAGCCGCGCGTCGTTGTCGGCGCGTTCGGCCTCCAGCAAATCCACCAGTGACGCGCCGCCCTTTTCGTAGGCGAAGGCCACGGACGCGCGCACCTTTTGCGACTTCGGCAGAATCTGGTTTTGATAACGCGCCAAACGGTCAGCCGCTTCGGTGAATTCCGACTGCGCGTTGGCCACGTCGGCGGCGGCCTGCGCGCGGGCTTTCGCGAGCGCCAAAGCATTTTTTTCCACCGTCGCTTGCGCGGATTTGATTTCGCCGCGATTCCAATTCCATAACGGCAGCGGAAACGAAACGCCGATGCCCACCGTGTCGGCCGGCGGGCCGCCGCCGGGCGGATTGTGCTCGACCAGAAACGAAAACGTCGGGTCGGGAATCCGCATGGCTTTTTGCAATTTCAAATCGGCCTGCGACTGTTTCAAATCGGCCTGCGCGGCGAGCACGTCGGGCCGGAGCGCGTTCGTTTTTGCATCAGTTAACGGCGGCGCGGCGAGGGCCATTTGCGCGAGCGATTCCGCCGGCGTCCAATTTCCCTTCGGCTGAGGTTCGCCGAGCAAAATTTCCACAGCAATCCGCGCCTGCACGGCGGCGGCCTCGGCGGACTTCGCCTGCAAATCAAAAACGTCCGCATTGTTTTCAATCTGCTTCTCGTCGGAATCCGAAATGTCGCCGGCCTTCAACCGGGCCTGCGCGATTTCTGTTTCGTGCCGCAGCAGCTGGGCCGACTCGCTCAGGACGCGCACGTTTTCGCCCGCCAGCAGCGCCGCGACGTAGGCTTTGGTGACGCCCTGATCCAACAGCCGCCGCGCGTCGTAAAACCGGGCGCGCGCGCCAATGATTTCAGCCTGCGCGGAAATTTTCCGGTCGCGCCGTTTGCCGCCGATTTCGATGAGCTGGTTGACGGCGAAAATCGTGTCGTAATTGCGGCTCCACAATCCGTTGCCCACGGGCGTGCTGTTTTCGTAGGAACCAATCCGGGCGGTCGAATAGGAAAACGTGGGATTCGGAAATTCCTTGGCGACGAGCAGCTGCGCCGTCGCCATATCCACACCACTGTGCGCTGCGAGCAAATCCCAGTTGCGGGTGAACGCGAGTTGCCTGGCGTCCGCGAGCGCGAGGGTGTTTGTCGCCGCCAAATCACTTTGCGCCAGGCCGGGCGGCGACAAAATGCCGCAGCCCGCCGCCACCAGCAGCCGGGCAATTCTCGCGCGCTGAAAAAAAATGCGAAACAACACGCCGCATTGGAACAGAGCCGGGGGCCGGCGACCATCGGGCGCAAGATAGTTTGCGCCTAGGGCATTGCCTGATGCCGCGCGCCGGTCAGCTCGCCGGATTATTTTCCTGCCAGCGGACGGCTTCGCGAAGCAGTTCGGCGGCGTTGGTGAGCTTGAGCTTTTCCTTGATGTGCGCGCAATGGGCCTGCACGGTTTTCATGCTCACGTTCATCATCTCGGCCACCTGCCGCGTCTCGTAACCCTTGCCGAGCAGTTGAAACGTTTCCAGTTCGCGGTCGCTCAACTGTTCCACCAGCGAACCGCCGGTCGGCAGCCGGCCGTCCACGAATTTTTCCGCAAAAATCGCCGCCAGACTTTCGCTCATGTATATTTTTCCGGCCAGCACCTGCCGGATGGCCATGATGATTTTTTTGGCCGTCTCGCGTTTCATGATGTAGCCGCGCGCGCCGGCGCGCAGCGCGCGTTCCGCGTAAAGCCGCTCATCGTGCATTGAAAGCACAATCACGGCGGTGCCGGATTGCGCCGCCTTCAGATTTTTGATCAGCTCAATTCCCGAACCGTGCTTGAGCGAAATATCCACGATCGCCACGGCTGGCTTGGTCGCGATGATTTCCTGCAGCGCGTGCGGCGCGTCCTCGGATTCGCCGCACACGACGAGGTCTGGCTGTTGATGGATCAATTGGGTCAGCCATTCCCGCACCAGCGGATGGTCGTCCACGAGAAAAATTTTGGTTTTTAATCTGTCCACGGCGGGATTTTTTGGGCTTCAATTATTCAATTCACAAGTGACCAGCGTGCCGCCCGCTTGGTTCGGGCCCGATTTGAAAATACCGCCGATCATGGCCGAACGATGGGCCATGATCCGCAGTCCCATGCCGCGATTTTTCGGCAGCGGCTCCGGCAGGCCGCTGCCATCATCTTGCACGGACAAAAGAGTGCTGTCTTCGTTGAACTCCAGCCGGATCAAAATATTTTTGGCCTTGCCGTGTTTGATGGCGTTGCCGACGGCTTCCTGGGCGATGCGATACAAATGTCCCGCCGTGGCCGTGTCATGGATCAACACCGGCGAATCGCATTCAAAACGGCATTGGACCTTGAATAATTCGCTCGTCGTGGCGGCATATTCTTCCAGCGCCAACATCAGGCCGTCGGCGGCGATCTCCACCGGATACAACCCTTTGGCCAGCTTGCGCGAAAGATTGATGCCTTCCACCACCAACTCCACCACCTGATTCGCCTCGGCGGCTTCGGGGAGATTACGGGCCGCCAGTTTTTCCTCCAACACCTGCGCGGCCAAGGTGGTGCCCGTGAGGTGCTGGCACAGACTGTCGTGCAAGTCCTGGCCGATGCGGCGCTGTTCGCGTTCGCTGATGTCGAGCAACTCACGTTCGAGGCGTTCCCGCTCGGCGATTTCACTCGTAAGCGCGGCGGTTCGCTGTCGCACCTGGCCTTCCAGGGTTTGATGAAACGAGCGCAGCCGGTGCAGCAGCCAGACCACCACCAAATAAAAGGTCAGCAGAATAACCGCGTTCCAAATCGGAATCAGCGGACTGGCAAACCGCGCCCCGCTGGCAATGTCGCCCGCCACCCAAACCGCCACGCTTAACACGGAAACCAACGCGCCAAAGCCCGCGCCGACAAACCACACCGCCAGGGCCACGCCGAGCAAATAGAAAACGGAAAATGAGATCTCATGGCCGGTCCAATAATCGACCAGCCCGATTACCGTAATAATCAAAAACGCAATCGCGATCAAAACGATGCGCGAACAGTTTTCCAGTTGTTTGAATAGTGGAAGCATGGGGCACTTCGCTTATTTTCCTACTTTTCATAAACACCAGACGCGTTGCAAAGTGTCAAACGCAATATCGGAAGCCCGGAGAGCAGTCTTCCCGCATCGTTTTCAAACCCCGCCCGCGGAACGTGTGCTGAGCGGGAAGTTTGGCAAGGCATACGATAATTATCGGCAGCGCGGGCGGCGCTGGATTTAATGATCATTTCAGTTTTAACGCGTGGGCTTGAAGCCCGCCAAGACCGCAGTGGCAAGGTGCTCCGTCAAAATATCGCATCACAGTTATTCGTGAGGAAACGCTGACTTCTGTATAGCTCACCGTGGCGGCATCTTCGCGATGCATGCAGGTGGAAAATGGCCCGGTGGCTGGCGCATGCGAGCGATGCAGGCGACGCAGCCATTCACGATGGCCAGCCGATTTTAGTGCGGCTGCCCCTTGGAAAACTTTGTCGCGCAACCGTTGTGCTTGAGGTTCGTCAAAGCCAGATGAAATCCATTGCTGCAAACGCCACGGATGTTTTTTGGAGGACAATGTTTTCAAATCCCAACGCCACTCAACAATCTCAGTCCTTTCGGGGAAAAAGCCGACCAGTCGAAATGGATTGATGCGCGCGCGCGGCAACTGCTCCAACGCTTTTGCCGCCGAAAGCGCAGTAGTTAATGGGCTAACGATTTTTACAACCTCACCCCGGCTGACAGCTTTCGCTTTTACCCTTGAGCTGATCGCATACCAATTAATCAGCGCGAAAGTTACGCCGCCGTCATTCATCGAAATCCACGTCCCGCCACCCGGTTCGGACGGGGCGAGCACCCGGCGGCCAGCGATTGTCGTTTCGGATGGGGGCAGGCCGGCGACGCGGAATAATTGTTCGTCGCGATTCATCGCCAGCGCGTAACCGCGGTTGCGCGGCGAAAAGGTGACGGTGCACATGGTTCAATCAGCGGCGGGATACGTCGCCGCGAGCGCAGAATAATGGCGCCACGCGCGCCAGCAATCGGAAACGGTCATCGGCACGCAGCCGCGCCGGCGATTTTCTGCCCCGATGGCAAACACCAGGTTCCACTGGCGGAAAAGCGTCCGATACGCGGACCACAAAGAATTTCGCGCGTCATAAATGCTGGTGGCTTCCGCCGCCGCCCCATTCAATTCGATGATCTGGAAATTTTTTCCGGCGCGCAAATCTTCCGCGCTCGCAAACCGGATGTCGTAGCGACCAATGAAAAAACCGCTGACTTTGCGCGAGATTTCATCGATGCGTTGTTCCAGCGCCGGCGAGTTCAAATTCATGCCGTCGCGAAAGATGCAGCCCTGCGCGTGATTGCCAGCTTGGACAAGTGGTTGAGTTTCGCCTGCCGCGAGCACGTCGTTTTGCCGTGCGCCAAGTCGTTGCAGATATTTCTCGGCCATGAAGCGGGCGCGGTCGTCCCGCCAGACAAGCTCGGCAATGGTGGATTTTCCATTGCCGGCAACCACCGGAAAAAATTTTTCCGTGATGGCAAACACGTGTCCGCGCGGCTGGGCGGGGAAACGATAATAAAAAATTCCAGCTTTATGCGGGCCTTCTGCAAAACGCTGCACAAGCAATGGCGCGCTGGTTTCCTTTAAGTAATCCTCCGCTTGCGATTCGTTGCGAATCAATTTGATGCCGGCACCGCGTTGTCCGAGATCTGGCTTCAGGATGAACGGATGCGAAATATTTGTGCGCGCGCAAATTTCGTGGAGTGAAATCAGCCTCGCTTTGGCGGAGTCGCCCGTAAGCAGTTCAGCTTCGGCGGTGAATTCCGGACTTGTGTTCATTAGGTCGCGCAGCGTTTGCATTTTGGATTCGCCCACGATGCCGCCGGAAAAAATGCCGGGATTGGCGACGGTCGGCAACATCGTGCCGCGATATTTGACGGCGAGCCAAAGGCAGTGAATCGCCACGGGCGGATAAAACAGCCACATCGGCCAGAATTCCCAGCGCGTCCAGCGCGCGAAGCCGGTGGAAAATTTTCGCCAGTCAAAATTCATCAGCGCGCGGCGAAGCATTTGCAGCGCGACCACGAGCAGGATTCCCGCGCCGAGCAAAAACAGGCTGCCGGATTGGTAGCGGCCAAGCCATTGGGTTATGTGCGCGCCGAAAACTTGCGTCAGAAAAAGAATGATGAAAGTCCACACAAACGCCGCCGCGCCGGTGATGATTAGAAAACGCGCCAGCGGCACGCGCAAAAATCCGGCGGCCAAATACGTCGGCAGCCGCGTGCCCGGAATGGCGCGGCTGAAAATTAAAATCGTGGTCCCGCGTTCGCGAAACCAATTTTCACTGCGCGCAACTTTGGCGGAGTGTTTTTTCAGGACCGATTTTTCAAACCAGTTGCGTCCGGCAAAACGGGCGAGCGCGTAAAGTCCCATATCGCCAAGCCAGATGCCGAGGAAGCAGGCGAGAAACGCGGCGGGCCAGGAAATTCGTCCGGCCGCCAGCAGCAATCCCGCGCCGATGGCGGCGGCATCTTCCAGAACAAAAGTTGCGCAAAAAAAACCGGCGGCCTGCCACCATGGCAGCCATTCCGCCACCGCGCCGGATGTTATGGGCAAGGTTTCAATCATGGGGCTTATGCCGCACTGGCAGTTTCGGTTTGATGCTTGAGCGTGGACGGCGCGACGCCAAAAGCGGGCGGCAATTTAATTTGCATGATTCCCGCCATCACGCCGATGAGCGCGTAATGGTGCACCGCGTGCGCCACGGCATACATGACTTCGCGCCCGACCGTGGAGGCTGAAACTTGCGAGCCGCTCATGGCATAGCTCGTTTTGCAAGTGACGTTCACATGACGTGAAAGAAAATCAGGATCTAACTTTTCGAAGCCTGCGCGCAGTTCGCGCGTGGCGTTCAGCGCGGCGAACCGGTCGTTTTCAACCAGCGTGCTGCGTTCACGGTGGTCATAATTCAAGTCCCCCGCGGCAGCCGCTTCGAGCAGCGTATGGAAGTGGTCCAGGCAATGCCGGTAATGCCCGCCGATGGCGGCGTGGAAGGCGACGGCGATTTTGCGCGTGTAAGTTTCATCGGAAACTTCCGCCAGCAGCAATTCGCCTTGCCGCAACGTTTCGATGACGGACTGAATCAGTTCGCGGTCGGTGTTCATGAATTTTTGGGAGTGAAATATTTGGCGACGATTGGAATTTGCCGGCGATGCAGCGCGAGGGTGATGACACTGCAAACGGCGACGGTGATAGCCAAACCAAACAGCAATCCACCGTCGTTCTGCACGACGATGCCTAGTTTGGTCAGGTGCGACATGATGGCGCCGCCCATCATGCCCAGCGCCAGCAACGCGCCGAGCCAGCAGTGACATGACGACAATAGCAGAAGCGCAGCAATCAATTCCACGACGCCCGAGCCATAGCGCCCCCACGGCTCAAGGCCAACTTTGGTGAAAATATAAACCGACTCCGGCGCGCCGGTGAATTTGAAGAACAGCGTTTGCAACAAGATCACGGC
>Ga0302198_10005403_pt1 | contig 11854 bp, 10 predicted proteins | sample II_Bog_N2_2_FD_193521 | JGI IMG/M metagenome (GOLD analysis project Ga0302198, IMG submission 193521) | Peat permafrost microbial communities from Stordalen Mire near Abisko, Sweden - II_Bog_N2_2 | ecosystem: Environmental > Terrestrial > Soil > Wetlands > Peat | place: Sweden: Abisko... | reverse complement strand
CGAGCGGTAGCCGCGGTTCCTGCCCGTCGACTCCTGTAGTCCCAGCGCCGCCGGGCTCTCCACACTCGAGCTCAACTCCTGGTCAATCGCCCTCAGCATCTGGTTGTCGCGCGCGATCTGCTGCTGCTGCGGTGACTCCTCGGACGCTGCGCTCGCCGTCTCGGTCGTCGCAGCCGCCTGCGCGGACGGCAGACTCTGCGCCGCATCCGTATGGGTCGCTTCATAGTGGAGGACCGGCACCGCCACGCCGATGGCCAGCGCCGCAGCCAGTCCCGCACTCAGGGCGAACCGCTTCCGCCCGGCCACGGCTGCACGGCTCTGCGCTGCCTGCAGGTCGCGCAACGGCATGGTCGCCGAGCGCCGCTCGCTCCACGCCAGCGTCACCGCGCGAAACCCGGCCAGCGGCGCCTCGAGCTCCGCCAGCGCTGCCTTGCACGGCTCGCACGCTGCCAGATGCGCGGTGTGCTCCGGCGCTGCATCGCCGATGAGCACACTCTCCAGCTCGTCCTCATTCAAATGCCGAGCAGAAATCCTCATCACGTCGTTCACCTTACGCCCCCTACCTGCGCCCTTACGGACTTCAACGCCCGGTGCAGATGGGTCTTCACGGTATTGATCGGCATCCTGGTTGTTGCCGCTATCTCGCTCAGGTCCATCTCTTCGATGAACCGCATGAGGAAGACGGTGCGCTGATTCGGCGAAAGATGCTCCAGCGCTGCCTGCACCTGCTTTGCCTTCTCCTTGGCCAGGATGCTGGTCTCCGGCGAACTCTCATTGCTGGGCAGGAAGCTGGCCGCATCGGTGATGTCGATCGCCGTCGCCCGCGCCTGCCGCCAGAACCGGAACTTCTGCAGCCGCTGCTGGTCGCGGATCAGGTTCATCGCGATACTCGTCAGCCATGTGTTCACCGAGCAGTCGCCGCGGAAGCTCGCCCGCCCGTTGTACGCCTTCAGAAAGCAGTCCTGCGTAATCGACTCCGCCAGATCCGCATCGCCGATGGAGAAGGCCACAAACCGCAGCAGCCGGGCCCGGTAAGTCCGAACCAATGCGTCGATATCATCCAGCTCCGAAGCGACTCGTCCGGCGGCGGGAACTTGGCTCATGGTTGCGTCGAGGGCTAGCTGCATATCAGTGGAGACGTGCGGCCTACCTGTTCAGGTTACACAAAAAATGCCGATTTTCCTTCAAAAATTGAATGACTTACCCCTCTTCGGGCAGGGCGTCCTCCGGCTCGTCCGTGTCCTTCTGCACTACGTACTCGTCGATCAGAACCGCCAGCAGCGCGGCCGTCGGGACCGCGACCAGGGCTCCCACCACCCCAGCCAGCGCTGAACCCGCCAGCAACGCGATGAGCACGGCCAAACCCGGCAGGTTCACGCTGCTGCGCATGATGCGCGGCGTCAGGTAGGCGTTCTCCACCTGGGTATAAATGGCATAGAAGATCAGCACTCCAACCATCTTCTGCCAGGAGTCAATCGCCGCCGCCCCCGCAGCCAGCAGAATCGTAAAGACTCCACCGGCCACCGGGATGATATTAAAGAGCCCCATCAGCAGGCCGAGCAGGATCGCATAACGCACGTGCAGCAAACTGAAGACGATGGTGCTGGTCACGCCCAGGATCAGCATCAGAGAGCCTTGTCCCAACAGCCACTTGCTCATCCTCACATCCGCGGCGAGCAACGTTCTCGCCAGCCTCTCCCGTGACTTTGGGTGGAAGAAGGACAGGAAGTAGTAGTAGGCGAACTCGCCCTCCAGCATGAAATACACGCACAGGATCAAACCCGCCACCAGGTCGAAGACCTTGCTCAGCCACAAGGGCGCAGAGGCCAGCAGATACTGCGCTGTGGAGCTCACCATGTTCTCCGAGCGCTCAGCCAGGGAGTCCACACCAATCTTGTCAGCCACCGGCAGCCGCTTGATCTTGGCCACCAGCACCGGAATCCGCTGCGGCAGGTCTTCGGCAAAGTTCTTCAGATCGCGCAATACCGGCGGCAGTCCCAACCTCAGGAAAAGGGTCAACAGCACGACCACAGTGAGAACCAGCGCTATGATCGCCAGCGGACGCGACGGGCTCCAGCGGCGGATCTTCAGCTGCATAATGCGCTGCACCGCCGGCATCAGCACCACGGCGAACAGCGCGCTCACATACACCAGCTCCAGTACCGCGAGCAGCCGCCACGCCAGCAGCAGCGCCAGCACCAGCGCCACGGCGAACAGGATGTGGCCACGCACGGCTACGGACTGCCGCCTCCGCTCGGCGGCTATCGGGTCAACTGGATTCGGCGAAGACAGGGTTCACGCTCCTCGAGTACTCACTGGGGACAACGGGTAAGATGCCGCCGACGCCCAAATCGGCTGCCATCTTGAGTTTAGCCATAGGCTAGCGGTTACGCCCGAGGGCCTCCAGTATCGCATCCGCGGCCTCCTCCACGCTGCGCGCGGAGGTCTCCACCTGGTGCCCGGCGATTCGCTCATACAGGTGCCGCCGCACCGCAAAGCGCTGCTCCGCCTGCGCCAGCAGAGGCCGTCCCGCGGAGCCCGTGCGCGCATCGTCCCGCTCGCAGCGGTCGAGCAGTGTCTCCAGAGGCGCTGCCAGGTAGACCACTGCCGTGCGCGGCGTCTGTTCCATCAGCAGCCGGTTGCCCAACTCCTCAGGAGCGCCACCGCCCAGCGCCACCACGACCCTGCGCTGCCCCAGCAGGCCGGCGAGAGCGGCCGTCTCCTGCTTGCGGAAGTGGGCCTCGCCACTCGCGGCAAAGATCTCCGGCACCGTGCGCCCGTCGCGCCGCTCAATCTCCGCATCCAGATCTAAGAACCGCCATCCCAGCCGCTCGGCCAGAACACGGCCCACGCTCGTCTTGCCCGACCCCATAAAGCCGGTCAGCACAATGCGGTCGACTCCCGGCGCTGTGGCTCGCTTTCTCACGTTCTCTTCCAACTCCGTTTCTGGTGCCAGTTCCAGTGTTGCAGTCATTGTCGTCTCCGTGCGGCCTCGCGAGGAAGCCGCTGTCATTTTCTTCGCCCAAATGCAGAAAACCGCAACCCCTGGGGGATTGCGGCTCGGTGGAGGTGCTGTTGTTTCGGTCTTGTCTACAGACGCGCACAACTCCGCCGGGCCGCTGGCTGATACCAGTAGCTAAATCGCGCGGAGATGCGGAAAGTCGTCATCGAGGGAGAGCCTACCTGAATCCGGGCGCAGAAAGCAAATAGGGTGCATGTTCCTCCCTACCCTCTTGTAAGGGACAAGCGGCTGTGGTCATATCGCATCGAGTCACAGGCATGAACTAGAGAAGTGAATCGGAGACGCAGAGAATGAAGAAGAAAAAGCCCTCAGCCTTCAGCGAGGCAAGTCCGCGAACCGCCAAAGGCGCGGCCCTGATGCGCGAGCGCGTGACCATGAATGCAATGCAGACTCTGACCGCTGTCGCAGACGAAGAGAAGTTCAAGGAGATGCTGACGAGCCTCTACCAGCTTAAGCCGGGACAGCCTCAGTACGAGGCCGCTTTGCGCGCCTGGCGGGAGGCGCAAGCTTTGCGCTGACCGCATCGCTGACAAAGGCGACTAACTCGGCCGTCTTCGCGTTCTTTTCCTTCTCGCTCAGCCCCAGGCTGTTCATTTGATCTTCTAGAATGACCGCAATCTTGCGCAGAGCAGCCTCGCGTTTCGCTTCCGCCGGGTCCACTTCAGGCTTCTTGCCCGACCACCGTGCCCTCGCCGCTACCGATGCAGCTTCCCGTCGTGCCAGTGGGGACATATTGGCCGCCCTTCGCTTGCCGCCGATCCTTCCGCCTTTACTGCCCATCTCGGCCATGACCGACCTCAGTCCGGTCGCCTTGGCCGTTCCAGTGGATGAAGTGGGTTTCGTCCTGCGTAAGCGCTTTGGCATATCCCATCATGCAACGCAGGATGATGAATTTGCAAGCAGGATGTTTCAGCCTAGCCCCCGTCGCCCTCCGGCGGCGGGTCCTTGAGCTTGCTGGCGATCTTGGACCAGACCTCCTCGCTGGGCTCCAGGCCGTTCCCATCGCCGATCGGCTCAAACAGGCTCTTGGCCTGCTCGGCGATGGTCTCCAGGTCGCTGACCAGCTCTGCGCAGGTCGGATTGGCCTTGAAGAAGGTGCCGAAGCGCGGGTTTTCGCTGATCTTGCCTCCACCCATGGCGAACAGCTCGGGCAGATACTCCTCGAACTCCGCGGCGGTCATCTTGTCGAAGTTTGCAGTGGCCAGGTCTTTCATCGCGCGGCCTCCTGCAGGCCTGCCACCGGCTGTAGCTTCTCCGGCTGGCGCAGCAACTCGCGCAGCTTCAAGCGCGCCTTGTGCAACTGCGACTTGCTGTTTCCCGTCGAGCACTCCAGCATGGTGGCAATCTCATTATGCTCAAAACCCTCGACATCATGCAGCACAAAGACCATACGGTAGCCCGGCGGCAGCGACGCGACCGCGCGTTCCAGCGTGACGCGGTCCACCGAGCCCGCCAGTTGCGTATCCCGCGAGCCGAAGTCCCTCTTCGGAGCATTCTCCTCAGAAGGATTGATCGTCTCCTCCAGCGAGACCAGGTTCAGGCCCTTCTTGCGCAGGTGCATCAGCACAAGATTCACCGTAAGCCGATGCAGCCAGGTGGAAAACGCGCTCTCGCCGCGAAAGCTGCCCAGCTTGCGAAACAGATGCAGGAAAGCCTCCTGGGTCATGTCCTCTGCCTCGGAGACGTTGCCCAGCATACGCAGGCACAAGGTATAAACCCGCCGCTTGTGTAGCGCATACAGCTTGGAGAACGCCTCCGCATCCCCATTCTTCGCCTTCTCAATGGCCTCGGCTTCGCCGGCGATGGGAGGGTTCCGCTTGAAGAAGCCGGGGTTGGGTTTTGTCTGCATGCGTGGGGGGCCTTGGAGTTCCATGGGGTACATATCCAGTAGTCACGTGCGGGGTTCTTGAGGTGCGAAGCGTCTGATGAGAGAAAGCAAAGGGAACCGTCTAAATCTTAGACTGCTGTTGAAGTCAAACGCGGAGCCGCGAAAAAGGTTTCAAGCGCTAAGACACCGGAACGCCATCTGGGGTTGTCCGCGACCCGGCAATTTTGGTGCTAACGGGCTTGACCAGAGCGACTTGCGGCTCCTTACAGCAAAGCTCTGTTTGGATCACGAGCCCCAATATTACGAGCCCAGATAGCGCGCGTACAGCGATCGTGCCAATCCGGTATCGGTAGTGCCCTGCACCAGCGCGCGGCCGTCCGGAAAGACGGTGAGCGTATACGGCGGTCGCTCGAAGCGCAGCAGCAGGCCGTTGGCGCGCACCTCGCCCAGCGGGGCCAGCCGCTCGCCCAGAGCGGCCAGATCGAGCGGCCGGCGGTGCTCGTGAATCTGCACGGCGTTTCTCCCGCAGAGCGTGATGTGAGGCCGGCCCTCGCCGGCAAGCGCTCGAAACTCGCGCCTTCCGCAGACCGCGCAATCCTCGCGCGGCGAGCTGGTGGCAATCTCCGAACGCTCCCCGCTCCACAGGTTGAACGAGAGCAGGCTCCGCCGCAGCAACTCCGGCTGTCCGGTGAGCAGCTTCAGGGCCTCGGTCACCTGCAGGCTGGCGGCCAGGTTCACCGCGGTCGCCAGAATGCCGGCGGTCTCGCAAGTCTCCACATCGCCGCCCGGGGCTGAAGGGAAGACACACGCCAGGCATGCGGTCGGAGGCCAGGGTTCAGGGTTCAGGGTCGAGGGCTCAGAAAGCGGACGAAGAGATGGAACGGATCCGTCTTCTGAACCCTGGGCCCTGGGCCCTGGCCCCTGACTTGGCAGAATATTCATCGTCGCGGCATACGCTCCCACCGCGGCGGCGTAGATCCACGGCAAACCCTCGCGCACGCAGAGGTCGTTGATCAGGTAGCGGGTCTCGAAGTTGTCGGTCCCGTCCAGCACCACATCGGCTCCGCGAAGCAGATCGGCCACATTCTCCGGCACCAGGTCGGCGATCTTCGCCTCCACGCGCACACTTGAATTGATCCGCTCCAGGTGCCGCCGCGCAGCCTCTGCCTTGGGCAGCGACGCGCGCGCATCCTCCTCGTCGAACAGCATCTGCCGCTGCAGGTTCGATGGCTCCACGAAGTCGCGATCGATGAGCGTCAGCCTTCCCACGCCCGCGCGAGCCAGCAATCCCGCCGCTGCCGCTCCCGTCGCGCCGACGCCCACCACCACGGCGTGGCTCTCTCCCAGCCGCCGCTGTCCGCGCTCGCCGATTCCCGCGAACAACACCTGCCGCGAGTACCGCTCCCGCTCCTCGATTCCGTCGCTCACAAGCGCAGCCATTGTTCGCAGTATACGAGCGGGGCTGGGCGTCCTCCGGCGAACCTGCCGCGACCATCCTGCATCTGTAAGATGAAACCGTGCGTCCAGGCAGGTGGCGGGACGATCTTCGGGCTCTGTGCGATTCAGCGCCGCTCGAGTTGGGTTAGCGGATGAGAGAGCGCATCTTCGAGTGGGAGAGGAAAACGGTGACGGGTCCAGAATGCCTCAGCCCGCTGGACTCCAGACGCTCCCCGCAGTGTGGACTCGACCTTCCCGCAAATGCGTCGTGCACCACGCCACACTGGAACTCACTGCATCTGATAATGGTCACCTGCCTGCTGACTCTACTCGCAGCCCCGCTGGCATTTCCTCTCTCCTTGCAAGCGCAGACTCCATCCCCTGCCGTCATCACCAATCCGCTCCCGGCGCTTCCAGTCAGCATCTGGTCGCGCACCGGAGTCACCGTGCAGGCGGTCCGCTTTCAGGGCGTCACCTTCAGCGCCAACAATGCCATCTTCGCCGAGCTCCAGCAGAAGTCCGGCCAGCCGCTCGATCCCGACAAGGTTCGCGTCGATCTCCGCCGTCTGTATGCGAGCGGCCGCTACCGCGATATCAGCGTCTACGGCGAAGAGAGCGCCGCCGGCCTCACCCTGGTCTTCAGCGGCTCGCCGCGTTACTTTATCGGTCGCGTCTCCATTGAAGGCGTCAAGCAGGAGCGGCTCGCCTCTCTGTTGGAGTACGCCACCAAGCTCGACCCCGGCAGCGCCTACACCGGTGCCCAGCTCCCCGCCGCAGTCGAAGGCGTCAAGCAGTCGCTCGCCACCAACGGCTACTTTGAACCCACCGTCTCGGTCGCGACCTCGCTCGACGACGAGAACCAGCAGGTGAACGCAGTCTTTACCGTCAACACCGGCCCCCAGGCGCGCATAGGCAATGTCGCTGTGGCGGGCCAGGACCCCGGCCTCGACGTGGAGACCTTCCGCCAGAAGGGCCACCTTAACTGCTCGCGGCTGGCCACCACCTTCAATAAAAACTGCAAAGCTAAGGTGAGCCGCGAAACCACCAATAATGCGCTCGCCGGAGTGCGCTCTTATTACCAGAAACAGAATCACCTCGAAGGCGCCATCAGCCTGCAGCAGTCCACCTATGCCGCGCCGCGCCGCCAGTTGGACTACAACTTCAATGCCAGCCAGGGCCCGCTGGTCCGCGTCGTCGTTGACGGCGTCAAGCTCTCCCGCTCGCGCATCAAGCTGCTGGTGCCGGTCTTCGAGGAGGGAGCGGTTGATAACGATCTGCTCAACGAGGGTTCCTTCAACATCAAGGACTACCTGCAGCAAAAGGGCTACTTCGACGTTACCGACAGCGTAGAGCTGCTCGGCAACGGCACGCCCAACGTCGTGGTGCAGTACACGGTCCAGGCCGGCACTCCGCACAAGGTCACCGCGGTCCAGATCAAGGGCAACAAGTACTTCGACAGCGACACGCTGGAGGACCTGCTGCGCGTCAAGAAAGCCGATCCCTACAACCGCAATGGCCGCTTCAGCGCCCAGCTGGTCTCCCAGGATCTCGCTGCCATTCAAGACCTCTATCGCGCCAATGGCTTCTCGAGCGTCAAGGCCACCGACACCGTGAAGGATATTGATAAGGACTCCAGCGGCCATCCATACAAGACCGCGCGGATTGAGGTCACCTTCAACGTCGAGGAAGGTTCGCAGCAGAAGTTCGGCGCCGTCACCATCACCGGAGTCGATCCCTCACGCGAACAGGGCATTCGTTCCATGCTCAATGCCAAGACAGGCCAGCCCTTCTCGCTGCTGACTCTCTCCGGTGATCGCGATGCCGTCCTCAGCTATTACCTCTCCAACGGCTTCGACCACGCTCGCATTGAGATCCAGCAGGCCATCGAATCTGCCGATCCCACCCGCACCGATGTGACCCTCAACGTCACCGAAGGCCAGCAGGTCTTCATCGACCATGTGCTGCTCTCCGGAATCACACACACGCGGCCCTCCGTCGTTCAGAGCCAGATGCTGGTCCACGCCGGCGACCCTCTCGATCAGGCAGCCCTGCTGCAGACGCAGCGCAATCTCTATAACCTCGCACTCTTCAATGAGGTGAACACCGTGGTGCAGGACCCCACCGGCAATGCGCCCAGCAAGAATGTGCTGGTGCAGCTCACCGAGGCCCGGCGCTGGGACGTCACCTACGGCTTCGGCTTTGAGGCCCAGACCGGAACGCCCGCCGTCGTGCCCGGCGAGACCCGCGGGTCCACTGCTGCGCAGAACGGCAAAGCCGGCGTGAGCCCCCGCGTCTCGCTGGACATCTCGCGCATCAACCTGCGCGGCACTCCGGACTCGCTCACCCTGCACACCGCGTACGGTCTGCTCGAGACCGTTGCCACGCTCAGCTTCAATAACCCCAACTTGTTCGGTCACAGCAATCTCACCGGCACCGTCTCCGGCGGCTACTCCAACGTGCAGGACATCACCACCTTCGCCTCCTCCACTTTGCAGGGCGACTTCCGCATCATCCAGAAGGTCAAGCGCGCCGACAACTTCATCTACGACTTCCAGTACCGCCGCGTCTCGGTCGATCCCAACAGCCTCGAGATCACGCCCAACCTGATCCCTCAACTGTCAGAGCCGGTCACCGTCGGCGGTCCGGGCATCACCTACTTCCATGACACCCGCGATCCCGGCCCACTCAACGCCGGCAAGGGCCAGTACTTCTCCATTCAGGAGTTCATCGCCTCGTCGAAGTTCGGCTCCGGCACCGACTTCAACAAGGTGGACGTGTCGCACTCCAGCTACTACACCTTCGGCAAGCGGAAGTACGTCTTTGCGCGCAACCTGCGCGTGGGCTTTGAGAACGCCTCCGGCACGAACCCCAACGCAACCACCAGCCAGATCGGCGTGGCCCCCACCGCCTGCGCGGGCACGCTGCTTCAGACCAACCCCACCTGCAACGCCATCCCACTGCCGGAACGCCTCTACGCCGGCGGCGCCACGTCGCATCGCGGCTTCGGCATCAACGACGCAGGCCCGCGCGATCTCACCACCGGCTATCCGGTGGGCGGCTCGGGCGTGGTGGTCAACACCTTCGAGCTGCGCCTTCCGCCGCCGACGCTCCCGCTGGTGGGCGACAGCATCTCGTTCGTGCTCTTTCATGACATGGGCAACGCCTTCCAGTATCCCGGCGACATGTTCACCAGCATCAAGAACTTCCATCAGCCCAACCGGGGCACCTGCCGCAACATCACCGTGCCCGCCGGCCAGACGGCAGCCACCAGCGTCGGCACCTGCAACTTCAACTACTACTCCCATGCCGTCGGCCTCGGCCTGCGCTACGCCACGCCGGTCGGCCCCATCCGCGTGGACTTCAGTTGGAATCTGAACCCGCCCATCTATCCGGTCTTTGATGACTACACCGGAGCAGCGCCCTACGTCGGCCAGGCCAGCCACTTCAACTTCTTCTTCAGCATCGGACAGTCCTTCTAGTGATCACACGCGGCCTCCATCCCGGCATCCTGACTCTCAGCGCGACCGCGCTGCTGCTGGCGGTGTTCGCCGTGTCGCCTTCACGCGGGCAGACGCCGGCGCCAGTTGCGCCCGGCCATGGAGGTGTGGTCGTGCCGCCTCCCACTCCCGTGCCTGCCAACCGGGCCGGCTCGGAAGCCACGCCCACCACGGTCACACCGCCGGCACTGCCCTCCATGCCCACGCCGCCCGGCACTGAGATGGACCGCGTCGTCGCCACGGTCAACGGCTACCTCATCCTCGATAGCGACGTCGATCAGGAGCGCCGCTTCGCCGCTCTGCTCCCCTACGGCGAGGCCTCAGGCGCCTACTCGCGCGAAGAGGCCCTCCAGCGGCTCATCAATCGCGAGCTGATTCTGCAACAGGCCCGCCTCCAGCCACAGGACATCATCACCACCGCCGCCGCACAGGCCGACCTCGACGCCCTGCGTAAGTCCCTGCCCAACTGCAAGCAGTTCCAGTGCGAGACCCAGGCCGGATGGGACCGCTTCCTTGCCACCGAAGGTTTCACTGAGGCTTCTATCCTCAGGCTCTGGCGTCAGCGCATGGAGGTGCTCGCCTTCATCGAGCTTCGTTTCCGCATGGGCCTCAAGGTCTCGCCGGACGAGATCGCGGCCTACTACAACAAGACGCTGCTGCCGCAGTACGCCGCGCTCCATGCCACTCCGGCCCCGTTGTCTGCCGTCTCGGACCGTATCCAGCAGGTGCTTCTGGAACAAAAGGTCACCAGCTTGCTCGACGACTGGCTGGAGAGTCTGCGCGCGCAGGGAAGCGTCGTCGTGCTGCATCCCGGGGAGGTCGCGCCATGATCATGCAGCCCGCGACTCCGGCCCGCCGCAATTCGTGGCGCAAGCTCGCCCGCATCCTTGCCATCGTCTTGGCTTGCCTGCTCGTGCTTCTCCTTGCCGCGTCCTGGTACACCACCACCGACGGCTTCCAGCGCCTCGTCGGCGGCGAGGTCGTCAAGGTGCTCGAAGACTCCACCGGAGGCCGCGTCGAGCTCGGCCACATCTCGTTCAACTTCTGGCATCTCGCCATCGAGGCCGACAACCTCGTCATCCACGGCACGGAAGCTCCCGGTGAGATGCCCTACCTCTCCGCTCAGAAGATCAACATTCGCCTGCGCCTCAACACTTTTCTCACGCATATCCGCGGCGTGGGTCCGCAGTCGCGGATCGGCCTCTCGTATCTGCATATAGACCAGCCGCACATTCACCTCATCGTCTATCCCGACGGCCACACCAACCAGCCGGTCCCCAGGCGCACCGGCACCAGCTCCGAGTCGTTGCCGGACAAGTTGCTCGATCTGCAGGCAGGCCAGGTGGAGCTTGCCAACGGCCTCGCCGTCTTCAACGACCGCGCCATCCCCTTCGATCTGGCCGCCCGCGACCTCAACGCCCAGGTCCATTACATCCGCTCATCGGACCGCTACGGCATCACGCTGGACCTCGCCGATCTGCGGACGAAGATGACCGACGAGCCCGAGGTGCAGTCGAAGCTCCATCTCGCTGCGGAGTTCGGCCGCGACATGGCCGCGCTCGATAGCTTTGACTTCGACACCGGCAGCCACACCCACCTCTCCGCCGACGCCCAGATCCAACACTTCAACAACCCCGAGTGGCAGGCCGAAACTGCCGGCGACATCGATCTCCACCAGCTCAGCCTGCTCACCGGCGTGCAGGGGTTTACCGCCGGATCGGTCAATCTCTTCCTCACGGGACATAGCTGCCTGGTCACGCCGCAAGTGGCGCAGCAGCATCCGCGCTTCTGGCAGCGCCACAACAAGACCGCGCCCTCGGCGAAGGTTCTTCCGCCGGACCCCAACTGCAGAACCGGCTATCTGCTCGTCGGCGCGATGAAGATGCACGATGTGGGCTATCACATCCCCGGCGTCCGCGCGGACCATGTGAATGGCGGCGCGCAGTTGCACGTCACGCCGACCGAGCTGCTCTTCACCGCGCTCACCGGCATACTGCCCGGCGGCGGAGTGATCGATGGCCAGTTGAAGATCGAAAACTGGCTGGGCGAGTCGCCGCCGTCAGCCGCTGC
>Ga0302198_10005388_pt1 | contig 11876 bp, 4 predicted proteins | sample II_Bog_N2_2_FD_193521 | JGI IMG/M metagenome (GOLD analysis project Ga0302198, IMG submission 193521) | Peat permafrost microbial communities from Stordalen Mire near Abisko, Sweden - II_Bog_N2_2 | ecosystem: Environmental > Terrestrial > Soil > Wetlands > Peat | place: Sweden: Abisko, Stordalen... | reverse complement strand
CCCCTGGCGCACGGCCAGTGTGTCGCCGTCGCGATCCAGCGTCAGTCCCACGGCGTAGCTGCTCTTGGCGAAGGTGCGCACGGTGTTGCGCTTGCGTCGCACCCAGTTGGCCTGACCCGGTGACGCGCCCGGCGTAGTGCACGCGAATAAAATCTGCCCGGCGATTTCGATCTCGATGGTGCCACCGGCTTTGCGTTCGAGCAGCATGGAGCGCAGCAGGTTGCCGAGCTGCCAGGCGGTGTCGGTGTTGAAGGCGGCAAAGCGCAGCAGCTTCTCCTGCTCGGCGATGATTTCGAGGTCCTGATCGGCGCTCATGGTGTGGCGGCTCCTTTGTGGATCACACCATCATCGCTCAAAGAAATGAAAACCTCCATAGAATCGGTGGAGGATGGTGACCGGCGCGATGAGCTTCGACTTAGTGGTGCTGGGCGCGGGCGCGGCCGGGATGATGTGTGCCGCCGAGGCCGGCAAGCGCGGCCGCAGCGTGCTGCTGCTGGAGCACGGCGAGCGCGTGGGGCGCAAGATCCTCATCTCCGGCGGCGGTCGCTGCAACTTCACCAACATTCATGCTCGTGCGGAGAACTTCCTGAGCGAAAATCCGCACTTCGCGAAGTCGGCGCTGGCGCGGTTCACACCGAAGGATTTTGTTGCGCTGGTGGAGAAGCACGGCATCAAGTATCACGAGAAGACGCTGGGGCAGTTGTTCTGCGACGGCTCCGCGCAGCAGATTGTTGCCATGCTGGAGCGCGAGTGTGCCGAGGCGAAGGTGGAGACGCGATGCGGGGTGAGTGTGGTAGCTGTGCGACCCCACTCACGCGCGGAGGGACTGCGCGTGAATGGGCCACCCGGCTTTTCAGTTGACACGAGTGCAGGCAGCTTCGCGTGCGCGGCGGTGGTGGTGGCGACGGGCGGCCTTTCGATTCCGAAGATGGGTGCGACCGGGTTTGCGTATGAGTTGGCGCGGCAGTTTGGACACGCGATCGTGGAGCCGCGGCCGGGGCTGGTGCCGCTGGTCTTCGCGCCGGAGGATGTTGAGCGATGGTGCGATCTGGCGGGGCTGTCGACCGAGGTGGTGGCGAGCACCGAAAAGCAAAAGCGAACGCAATGGACGCAAAGTGAAAACGCAAAGGGCGCAATGGGTCGGAGCAGGGTCCAGCCGCAGTTTCGCGAGAAGCTGCTGATCACGCATCGCGGCGTGAGCGGGCCGGCGGCGTTGCAGGTGTCGTCGTATTGGAGAGAGGGCGGTGAGGTCCGCTTCGATCTCGCGCCGGGTATGGAGGTCTTTGCGCCGCTGCGGTCGCAGATCTCAGGACGCGACTGGAACAGTGCCTACGCTGCGCTGCGCGGCGTGCTGCCCACGCGCATGGCGGAACGCTGGATTCGATTGCGAGCGCAGACGAGAGCGGGTGACTGGACGAATGCGGGCATCGCGCGGCTGGAGGATGAGCTGCATGCATGGACGCTGCGGCCTGCGGGCAGCGAGGGTTTCGCAAAGGCTGAGGTCACCGTCGGCGGTGTGGACACGCGCGAGCTCGACGCGCGCACGATGCAGAGCAGGCGCGCGCCGGGGCTGTACTTCATCGGCGAGGCGGTCGATGTGACCGGATGGTTGGGCGGATACAACTTTCAGTGGGCGTGGACCAGCGCCGTGGCCGCGGGCGCGGCGGCCTAACTGCTGGGCCGTACCCTACTGCACGACGAGCGTGAGGCCGACGCTGTGTGTGATGCCGGCCGTGGCGCCGCTGACGGTCAGTTTGTAGGTGCCGGTTGGTGTTGTGGGTCCGCTGGGGCTTCCGATGCCGGGAGGAATCACGCGCGCGGCAGTGCCGCAGCCGCTGAGAGCGACTATGCCGCACAGCAACAGAGCGAGCGAATAAATTCGCAGCGCGCGCCGCCTGCGCAGAGCGAGAGGCAACATCAGCAGCAGCGCGAGGTAGATGGCGTCGCGACGTATCGGTGTGAGTTCGACGACAGTGACACCCGTCTGCACGGTGACAGCGATGGTCTGCGTGCCGCCGAGCGCCGCGACATTGGGTGTGACCGTGCAGGTGCTGTTCGCAGGCGCGCCGGTGCAGGTGAACGCGAGGTTGCCCGAGAGCCCGCTGAGGGAACTCAACAGCAGCGAGTAGCTCGCACTGCTGCCGCTGGAGAGTGTCGCAGTGGTGGGACCGTTGGGCGAGAGCGTGAAGTCGATTCCGGTGCCGCTGAGGCTGGCGATCTGCGTGCCGCCGGGTGCGTTGTCCGTGAGGGTGAGCGCACCGGAGATTGCGCCCGCCGCGATCGGCGTGAAGACGATGGAGATCGAGCACGCAGAGTTTGCGCTGAGCGTCGTGGGGCAACTGTTGCTCACGATACTGAAGCCGGGGCTGATGGCAATGTTGGAGATGGTGAGCGGCAGCCCGCCATTGTTGGTCAGCGTGAGCGTCTGTGGCAGCGCGCTAAGCCCCACGCCTGTCGCCGCGAACGTAAGCGAAGATGGGCTGAGCGAGACGCCCGGTGGCGCCACGCCGGTTCCGGTCAGCAGCACCGTCTGCGACTGGAACTGATCGCTGACGGTGAGCGTGCCGCTGCGCGCGCCGGTTGCCGTTGGCGTGAAGCTTACGTTGAACGCGCAGGTGGAGTGCGCGGCCAGCGACGTGCCGCAGGCGTTGACCACACTGAAGTCGCTCGTGATGGAGGCGCTGATCAGCGTCAGCGCGACGTCGCCGGAGTTGGTGAGTATGACCTGCTGCGCGGCGCTGCTGATGTTGAGCTGCTGCTGCGCGAAGGTAAGAGCGAGCGGCGAGAGCGTGTCGGTAGCGGGCGACTGACCGGTTCCAGTGAGTTGTGCGGTCTGTGTCCCAACGCTGTCGGTGAGGGAGAGCGTGCCGCTGCGCTGGCCGCTCGCGGTGGGCGTGAAGGTGATGGAGATGGCACACGCCGTCGAGGCCGCGAGCGTGCTGCCGCAGGTGTTGTTGCTGATGGCGAAGTCTCCGCTGATGACGGGCGCTTGCAACGTGGCCGCGGTGCCTCCGGTGTTCGCGATGGTGATGGTCTGCGGCGGCGTGGTCTGGTTGACGAGCGTGGCAGCGAAGGTCAGCGACGGCGGCGTGAAGGTAATCGCTGCGGGTGCCGTGCCGATGCCGGTGAGCGAGACCGTTGCCTGGCCTCCGGCGACGTTGGCGTAGATTGTCAATTGTCCGTTGCGAGTGCCGGTCGCGGTGGGCGCGAAGACGATCTGCACGGTGCAGGTTGCGTTCACTGCGAGCGTCTGGCCGGCGCAGTTGTCGGTCTCACTGAAGTCGCCGGCGATGGCGAGCGTGGTGAAGGTCAGCGGCGCGTTGCCGCTGCTGGTGATGGTGAGCGTCTGCGCGGACGACTGCGTCTGCACCTGCTGCGTGCCGAACGTGAAGCTCGTAGCGGAGAGCGTCATCGCCGGTTGCGCTATGCCGATGGCGGTGAGTAGCGGCGTCTGCCAGATGCCGCGTCCGTAGGTGGCGGCGCGCAGCATGCCGAGGCGGCCGTCGCCGGTGGGCAGCGCCGCGCCCGCAGCCAGCGCGATGACCGGCGCGTTGGGCAGCGAGGTTCCGAGCACGCTCCAGCAGTTGGTTGTGGAACACGTTGCGATCTGTTGCGTGACGTAGACGCCGGTGTCGAGCGCGACGTAGACCGTGTTGGCGTCGTTGGGATCCACGGCGACCCCGTTGGCGGGCGCGTCGGGAAGGTTTGCGCTGACGTTGAGCCAGTGCGCGCCGTAGTCCGTGGAGCGGTAGAGGTGCGGCACGCCGAAGCCCATCACGGTCGCGTACACCGTCGCTCCCGTGGCGTCGTGCGTGTCCACGGCGATGGACGAGACGTCGAAGCCGCCGGGGTTAAAGGTGTAGTTGTCAGCAACGTCATTGGTCACGGGCGCGAGCGCAACGTCCATCCAAGCGGTCGTGGAGCTGGCTGTATTGGCTGTGGTGGTGACGAAGAGATGGCCCGCCTTGGTGCTGCCGCCGTCGAGCGATCCGGCCAGCCCGGCGTAGAGGACCATCGAGCCAAGTTTGCCGCTCGTCGCGCTGGGCCCTCCCGCAGCGAGCGAGCGGACGAGTGCGCTGTTCGCGGTGCACGGAGTTGCGCTTGCATCGAAGGCCGGGCTGAGCGCATCGGCGGTACTCCATCCGACGCTATTCGCAGGACCGCGCCATACGCGGCAGGTTGCGGCGAGCAGGCTGGTGGGGAGTGCGGGGTCCAGCAGCGTTGGCGCGTCGAGGACACTGGCGTCATAGCTCACCTGCGGCTCGCCGACCGTCGCCGGTGGAACGAAGTTCGCCGCCGAGCATGCTGCGCCGAGCGTGCACTGAGACACGTTCACGCCCGCGCCGATGGCGACGTACCAGTTATTAGGTGTATTTGCATCGATGGAGGGAAGTCCGCCCTCGCCGGCGGACATCTGCGGCCACGGAGCGAGTTGCGATGCGACGGTTGTTGCGCCTGAGCCGTTCGAGCTGACACCAGCGAGTAGCGTGTTTGGATCGGTGGGATGCTGCGCGAGACCGGCGACCTCTGCGAGCGAACCGCCTGCGCCGATGGCGGCGTTCAGGTTGTCGAAGTGTTTTGCGTCGGTTGCAGCGCACACACTGCCGGTCTCCGCGACGCCGTCGGTGGAGCGCCACAGGCCGCCGTCGTTGCCGAGGTAGAGCAGTGCTGCGGAGTTCTCCGCAACCACCGCGAGCGCGTGCTGCGCGGGCGCGACCATCGCCGGCGCGTTGCAGCCGTTGAGAGCGTTGGTGGTGTTGCGCCAGGTGCAGGTGCTCGCGCCGGCGGCGAGCGCGCAGCGGTAGAGATCGACCGTGCCCGCAAAGAGCAGCGTGCCGTCCGCGGCGGCGGGCGCTGCGGTGAGCGTCAGGTCGTAGCTTCCCTGCGCGATGGCCGTGCTGCCGCCGCCGATCTCCAGCGCGCCGTTGTCGATGCGGTTGGCGAAGGCCGGCGCAGACATCGCGCACGCGCCTCCGCTGGCGTTGCACAGGTCCTGCCAGATTCCCTGGTCGAGATCGCCGGAGTCGACGGTGAGCGCGTAGAGGTCGCCGGTGGCGGGCTGCACGGCAAGCGCGCCGCGAAAGATAGGGCAGCTCGGGCTGCCGAGTCCGTTCACGCCGACCGGGCAGTTGGCGGTGGTGAGGTTCGCGCCGGGTTGGTGCGTGAGCCGCGTCCAGTTCGCTCCGTCGCTCGATGCGTAGTAACCGTGTCCGCGCACCGCGGCGAAGAACTGCGCACGATAGGCGTCCCACACCACGGAGGTGGCGGCGTTGCCCACCTGCCCGGTGCCCAGCGGTTGCGGCTGCTGCACGACGATTGTTCCGTCATAGACCGTCGCCATCTGCCAGGTCACGCCCGCGTCGGTGGAGTAGTACAGCCCCGGCACCGACGCACTGTTGGTCGCCGAGACGATGCTCGACTGCGGCGAGGTGGAGAACGCGGCGACGACCAGCGTCGGCGTCGCGTTCGAAAACGCGATGCCCGCAGTCGCGAGTCCGTTGAAGCTGTGGTTGCCGTTCGCGCCGTCGTGCGAGCTCTGAATCAGCGTCCACGTCGCGCCGCCGTCGGCGGAGCGCAGCAGGCCCTCACCGTAGAGCGAGTCGGTGGCGTCGTTGGGGTCGCCTGTCCCGGCGAGCACGATGGGATTGGGTTGCGGCTGCACCGCGACCGCCCCGATGGAGAGCGACGCGATGATGCCGCCGCCCCCCGAGAAGACCGGCAGTGTGTCCGTGAGCGGAGCAAAACTCACACTGGCGAGCGTGCCGGCGGCGTTAGTGGACTTCCAGACACCTCCGCCTGTCGTGCCGATGTAGACGGTGTTCCCGGTGGCATCATTGGGGTCAGGCGCGACGGCGGTGATGCGTCCGGTCACATTGCCGTAGCTCGCGGAGAGGATCGAGCTCGGACCCAGCGGCTGCCACGCGGCGGTCAGGTTCGCGGTGTGCGGAACGGCGACCGCGGCACGCTGCATCGCCAGATGCTGCGCGCGGGCGCGTTCGAGCGCTGCGGCGGGAGATGTGACCTTCGCCGCGCGTTGCGAGACGAAGCTCTGCACGTGCGCGGCTGTCTGCTGCGCGCCAAGTCCGCACGCGGTGAGGATGCACCACAGGGCAACGATTCCAGCGAGAAGAAGATATCCGCGCAGGTTGTGACGCTGTTTGCAGAGGGTTGCCGCCGGGTGCGACGCGCGGATTCCGGGGCTCGCGAAAGAACTCTGCGGCAAGCAAATACCCTGCACTTTGGCGGCGCGACCCGGCGGCATACATACTTCATCGGTCCGGAGGCGCAGCAGAATGAGCCGGGCAGGGGAGATCCATACAACTACTGTCCCAGAGTGGGACACCCGGCACCCCTCGCGGCGGATTCACAGGAGTGTAGCAAGGGATGGAGCGGGTCTGCATCAGAAAAATCAGAGTTCCGCTCGCGGCGCCTGCGGGGACTACCCGCCACTTCGATTACAGCCTTACGAATCGACACCCTTCAGAAGCTAAAAGCGGATGACGAGGCCGGAGCTGACGCGCGTGTTGTTCTGGTGATTGGCGGCGCGGTTTGGGAAGGTGGTGACCAGGTAGTCGACTTCGGCGGGGCGCAGAGACAGGCGGCGGGTGAGCCGGATATCGAGCCCACCACCGATGGATGCGGCGAAGGCGTTGTAGCTGGAGGGTCCGGAGGGGTTGACTTGCGCGATCATGCCGGAATCATGGCTGAGCCCGATAAGCACCTGAGCATAGGGCGCATAGCGCGTGGCATGGAGAGGATAGGGAACGCGGACACCCGCCAGCGCGGTCGTGATCGTCAGGATGTGGCCCGTGTTCTCCACGTTATTGTTGTTGATCATTGCGAACTCGCCGACGACGGCGGCGTGGGGTCGAAATTTGTACGCGACAGATGCGCTGCCTCCGAAGAGGGAGAAACAGCCGCAGCCTCCGGGAGGCGCGTTGCTATGAACGTAGTTGAAGTCTCCCGCGGCTTCCAGGTGAGTGGGCGCCGCAGCGGATGATTGCGCGCGCAGGGTGAACGACATGGACGGGAGTACTGCCAGCAGCAGGCAGAACCTGAGGCAGCAGGTGAGAGTCGGCGAGAGGCGGGTCGGAGTGGGGTGCTTCGGCATCTGGAGTTTTCCTCGCTACTGCACGGTCAGGGTCACGTTGGTGGAGTGAGTGATGGATCCGCTGGTGGCGGTCAGTGTGACCGTGTAGGCGACGGCGGGCAGAGTGAAGCCCGACGACCCGCATCCGGACAGGGACGAGACCCCGCCCCCGAGCAATGCGGCCAGGGCGAAGAAGGCCAGTCGCGTGCGAATGGCCACGCGGCGGCGCTTCCAGAGAAAGAGAGGCAACAACGCGGCGAGCACTGCCGTGGGCGGAATCCACGGCGCGGGAGCCTTATTCCGCACATACTGCGCGACCGTCGTGATGGTGACCGTGCTGCTCGCGGGACTGCTGCCGGGGGTCAGCGTAGGTGGAGCGAAGGTCGCGGTCGCTCCGGGAGGAAGGCCGCTGGCACTGAAGGTGACGACTCCGTTGAATGCCCCGCCGCTGGGCGTGACGGTGAGGGTGTATTGCACGGAGTTGCCGCCGGTGACCGTCTGCGCTGGGTAGGACGTGGTGACGGTGAAGTCGGTGGCGACAGCCGCCTGCCCGGTTCCGGTAAGGGTAGTGGTCTGCGTGGGAGTGGCGGAGTTGTCTGTGACCGTGATGGTCGCGCCGTACGTCGCTGTACCCTGCGAAGTGAAGGTGGCCGCAATCAGGCAGGAGGCTCCTGCCGCAAGTGTGTTGCCGCACGGGTTGGTTGAGGTGACCAGGGCAAAGTCCGCAGCGTTGGTGCCGCCGAGCGCGATGCTGCCGATGTTGAGCGTCGCGTTGCCGGTGTTGGAGAGCGTTGCGGTCATCGCGGCGGAGGTCTGGCCCTGCGTGGTGTTGGGGAAGGTGATGGCGGAGGTGAGCGAGGCGACCGGAGCCGTCGCGACGACCGCGGTGAAGTTTGCGGTGACGCTCTGCGGCGCGCTCATGGTGATGGTGGTTGCGGCGCTGCCGGCGGCGGCGACGCTTCCCGTCCAGTTGCTGAAGGTGTAGCCGCTGTTGGCGGTAGCGGACAGGTTGACCGCGCTGCCGGCGGCGTAGAAGCTGCCGGTGGTAGGGGTGACGCTGCCCGCCCCGGACGGGCTGACGGCGGTAGTGAGCTGATAGGCCGTGGAGAAGCTTGCGGTGTACGTCGTGGCGCTGGAGGGTGCGGTGACGCTGTGCGAGAGCGCCCCGCCATCGGACCAGGAGGTGAAGGTGCTCTGCGTACCTCCGGTGGTCTGCGGCGAGGTGGTGGCGACGGTGTGGTTGGAGCCGACGGTCCACGTCAGGCTCTGGGGGCTGGTGTAGGCCGTTCCATCCACGCTGAAGGCAAGGCCCGTGGGGCTGGTGCCGACGGTGATCTGCACGGTGGGGGTTGTCGTTGAGGTGACGGTGACGGTGTTTGTGCCGCTGGCGGAGGTGAAGGTGGCGGAGCTGTTGGCGTCCGGGGCGTAGCTGACGGTGAGCGTGTCGGTTGTGGTTGCGAGCGAACCGGCGGGGATGACGATGCTGGCGGCGCCGGAGACCAGCGCCGTGGCTGCAGAGGTGTACGTTCCACTGCTGAGCGTGACCGTGCCGGTGGGTGTGGCCGTAACGCCGGATCCTGAGGCAGGAGACACGGTGATGCCGACCGAGAGCGACTGCGCGGTGGTGATGCTGGAGGCGGTGGGTGTCACGGTGACGGTGGGGATGTTAGCCGCCGTGGTGGTAAGCGCCGGGGCCTGGTACACCCACATATCGTCGAGCAAGCCTGGTGCGCCGTTGGAGTCGTAGCCGATGCCGCCAAAGATGTGGATGTTGTTGTTGCTGTCGCTCCAGCCGATCAAGCTCTCGCGGGCCCCAGGGATGTTGCCGGGGGCGGAGGCGCCGAGGCTGCCATAGACGCCGGGCTGTCCCATTGCCGTATTCAGTACGTACGCGTAGGGTCCCGTTGACGCCTGAGGGCCACCGGTCGTGTTGTAGCCGCCGCGCCAGGTCCATTGCCTGGTGGAGGCGTTGAACATCCACAGGTCGTTGAGCTCGCCGACGGCACCGGTGGAGTCGAAGCCCTGGCCGCCGAAGAGCCAGAAGTTGCCGCTGCTGTCGGTCCAGGTGGCCATATCGCTGCGGCTGCCGGGGTAGTTGGTGGCGGCGGGTTTGGAGAGCGTACCGTAGGCCCCGGCGATGCCCAGAGCATTGCTGGGGACAGAGCTGGCACCGCCCTGCCATGTCCACTGCATAGTGGTGGGGCTGAACTCCCAGAGGTCATTGTAGTAAGAGCCGACAGTGGTGTAGGAGGTGATCCCAGCAGCGGACTGGCCGCCGAAGAGCCAGAAGTTGCCACTGGTGTCGGTCCAACTGGCTGCGGCATAGCGGCTGGGAGGCAGGTTGGCTGCGGCGGCCGTGCCGAGCGCGCCATAGACGCCGGGCTGGTCCGCGGTGTTCGGGCCACCCTGCCAGGTCCACTGCTTGGTGGCAGGACTGAACTCCCAGAGATCGTTGTAGTAGGCGTCGTAGCCATTCGTGCCGCCGAAGAGCCAGAAGTTGCCGCTGCTGTCGGTCCAGGTGGCGGCGAAGGAGCGGCTTCCGGGGGTGTTGGCGGCAGCGGCCATGCCCAGCGTGCCATACACCGCTTGGGGATCGAAGGTGGTGCCGCCATCAACACCATTTTGAAAGGTCCAAGCCCGGGACGATGGGCTGAACGCCCAGACATCTTCAAAGGGGTAGGCGTCGATTGATCCAGCTGCATAAGCATCGCCACCGGAGAGCCAAAGGTTCCCTCCGGCGTCGACCCAGTTGGCGCAGCCATAAGGGCCAATCGAATCGTTCTCGGGGCCGTTGTTGCTGAAATACGTAAGGACTGGCCCACTGCCGTACCAGGTCCATTGCTGGGTGGAGACGTTCCATTGCCAAAGATCGTCGGCGCTGGTTGGCCCGCCATAGGTATATGCGTTGGTGACACCGCCGAAGAACCAGATATTGCCGCTGGAGTCAATCCAATGGGCTGTGGCCGCGTGGCCGCCGGGCACGTTGCTGGGCGCGGCAACGTATTGGGTGCCGGTGACGCCGGCTGGATTGATGGTGTTGCTGCCGTTGATCCATGTCCAGGTGCCGGGGGGCGGTACGGTGCCGGTGCCGGTGAGGGCCATGCTCTGCGGCGAGGTGGAGGCACTGTCGGTGAGCACCAGCGTCGCGGTATACGTGGCCACCGAGGTGGGCTTGAAGAAGACGGTGACGGTGCAACTGGAGAGGCCCGCGAGCGAGGTGCCGCAGTTGTTGGTCTGGGTGAAGTAGGAGGGGTTGGTGCCTGCGATGGCAATGCTGCCGATGGCGAGCGCGGTGGTGCCGGTGTTGGAGACGGTGATGCTCTGCGGCGCGCTGAGTTGACCGGCGACAGAGGCGACGGAGAGCGCCGCAGGGGAGAGAGTGACCGATGCCGGGGTGATCGCGACGAAGGTCGCTCCGACCGTCTCGGGTGCCACCATATCGACCGTGGTGGAGGAGGCTTTTGGCGCGCAGCAAACCGCCCCTGTCCAGCCAGTGAAGGCGTAGCCCGCATTGGGTGTGGCGACGAGGGAAACGGAGGTGTCGTAGGCGTAGAAGTTGCCGGAGGCCGGGGTGACCGTACCGGAGCCGGTGATGTTGATGGTCAGTTGGTAGGTTGCAGTGAAGTTCGCAGCGAGCACGCTCTCGCCCTGCATAACGGTGTAGCTGTGTGAGATAGGAAAGTTGTCCGTCCAGTAGGAGAACACGCCATAGACACCGCTGACGGTCTGGGGCGAGGTGGTGGCGACGCTGTGAACGGAGCCCACGGTCCAGGTGAAGGTCTGGGCCGTGGTGTAGGTGGTGCCGTCTACAGTGAAGGAGAAGCCGGTGGGCGCGGTGCTGACGGTGACCTGCTGAGAGAGGGCAGCGGTGATGGTGACGCTGGCGGTGCCGGTAGCGGAGGTGTAGATGCCGGAACTGGCGGGGTCCGGGATGTAGGTGACGGTGAGGGTGTCGTTCCCGGTCGCGAGGGCGCCGGCGGGGATGACGATGGTGTTCCCGACGGTCACGGTGGTGGAGTAGGTGCCGCTGGTGAGAGTCAGCAAGCCGGTAGGCGTGGGGAGGCCGGCGATGGGGTTGAAGCTGACGTAGACCGAGAGCGACTTCGAGGTGGAGATGCTGGGGGCGGCGGGGATGACGGTCATGCTGGGGGTTGTCAGGGCCTGCGCGCGAGCAGGCGTGGAGAACAGACCCAGAGCGAGCGCGGCGAGGCAGGAGAAACTGACCCGGGCACGGGTCAAGCTAGGGACGCGGGGCGAGGTGCGGTTCGACTGCGGGCGGTTCATGGCGAGACCGTAGCAGGAGCCGGGCGCGCTACAAAGGGGCAAAAAAGGACATTTCAGGAAATTTTGCGAATCAGGGCGCCTGCGGCACGCCCAGCAGCGGGGTCTGCGTGGGTGTGGCCAGGCCGACGAAGACGGTGATGAATGGGTATAGGTCGTTTAAGCCTACGTCCGACTGGTCCTGATAAGTGTTCGGCAGCCACAGGCTGCCAGTGGAGTCGATGATCAGGCCCGGGATATTTTCGATCACGTAGGCCGTGGCGAGGCCGGTATCGAGTCCATAGCCGGTCGAGGGCGAGAGCGCCGTGCCGAGCGACCCGGTGGCAGCGGAGAACTCGGAGAGCGTGAGGATGAGGCTGGTGGGATTGGAGTTGGCGACCCAGACATGGCTTCCCGCGTCGGTGGCCATCGAGACGCCGTTGATCATCCCTCCGGTCTGAATGGCCGTAGCTCCAACCGTTCCAGTGGACTTGATGTAGCCCAGATTGTTAAACCCGGCGGACTC
>Ga0302198_10005368_pt1 | contig 11913 bp, 8 predicted proteins | sample II_Bog_N2_2_FD_193521 | JGI IMG/M metagenome (GOLD analysis project Ga0302198, IMG submission 193521) | Peat permafrost microbial communities from Stordalen Mire near Abisko, Sweden - II_Bog_N2_2 | ecosystem: Environmental > Terrestrial > Soil > Wetlands > Peat | place: Sweden: Abisko, Stordalen... | reverse complement strand
ATCGTTCACTCGCTCCACGTCGCTCAGGCCGTAGTACTCGAAATAAACCTTTGCCAGATCCGGCGGACCAAGATGCACAAACACGGGACGCACTCCGCGTAGCTCCAGTTCCTTCCGCAGACCCGCGACATCGCTGATCGCCTTCCGGCAGAATGAGCAACCGAAGTGCCGTAGAAACACCAGCAGCACCGGCGACGCCTCCGCCAGTTCCAGCAAACTCGCGCCCGACTCCGTGCGAATCGAACTCAGTGCCGCCGCCATTTCATCCACAGGTTCTGTGCCGGAGGTCACCATCGCTCGCACCCTCAGCCAAAGTGTATCGCCAAGCATGCAAGTGCCGTGTCGCGAAGCCACCGCCTCCTATCTCGTCAACCGTCGCCCGCAACCGCTAAGCTTGTAGTCGCCGAGCGAACCAGATCCGATCAAACATGGTTGGTCCCGATATGAGCCCTGTCCAGGAATTTCACCACACCCCGCCGAATGAACCGCCCGTTCGCGGCTTTCTCCATCTCCCGGCCAATTCATCCGGCGATGCCTTCGTCGTGACTCACGGCGCGGGAGCGAGCTGCAACGCGCCGCTCCTCGTCGCCCTCGCGGAGGCGTTCTGCGACTCCGGATGGGCAGTCCTGCGCTGCGATCTGCCCTTTCGCCAGTCGCGCCCCAATGGCCCCCCGCCACCCGGCAGTGCAGTGCGCGATCAGCAGGGCCTCAAAGCGGCCATCGCGTCCATGCGGCAGCAGACTCCGGGCCGCGTGTTTCTCGGCGGCCATTCCTATGGAGGACGGCAGGCCTGCATGCTTGCCGCCTCCGAACCCGGCGTGGTCGATCGGCTCCTGCTTCTGTCCTACCCGCTTCACCCCCCGCGACGCCCCGAGCAGTTGCGGACGACGCATTTCCCGCGGCTCGAAACCCCTGCGATGTTCGTTCATGGCGCTCGCGATCCTTTCGGCTCGATCGACGAAATGTCCGCCGCGTTGCAACTGATCCCGGTACGGACAGAACTGCTTCCAATCACGGCAGCCGGCCACGAACTCTTGACCAAGCAGAACCGTGATGAGCTGCCCAAGCGCATCGTCGAGGCGTTCCGGTCATTCGTCGACGGCGTGGCATTCTGACAAGGTAGCTCTGTGGTGGGTCAGCCTGAGGCCTAGCGCCAACCAGCGCCGCGCATTCTATGACCATGGAACGGGATATCCTGAGTCCAGTCGGCGAAGCCATCAACCCGCCGGCTGCGCACATGGATGGAGGTCCGATCATCAGCAGGCCACGCGGGGATAAAGAATCCAAGAAGAGCACGATTCCCTTGTCGCGTTCGCGTTGGATGGGACCGGCCATCATCCTCGCGTCTGCTGTGATTGCAATAGGGCCGCTGCTGTGGCATGGACCTGCCCGGGGCGGCGACTTCGGCTTCCACCTTATTTCCTGGATCGACGCCCGGCACGCTATCTCGATGGGCGTCCTTTATCCGCATTGGGCCTACAGCCCGAACTTCGGAGCGGGTGAACCTCGATTCGTCTTCTATCCCCCGATCGCATGGATGGTGGGAGCTGTTTTGGGAATGCTCTTGCCGTGGAGCGTTGTTCCGCTCGCCCTATCCATTCTGCTGCTCGCCGCGACCGGTCTGGCTACTCGCGCGTTGGCGAGGGAGACCATGACGGATGGGCCGGCGACTTTGGCCGGTTGTACCGCAATCTTTATTGGCTACGCGTTGTTCAACGTCTACAAACGGTGTGACTATGCGGAGTTGGCAGCGGCGGCTTTGATCCCTCTGCTACTTCTGTTTGTGTTGCGTAGGCGACACCCAACGGGCGGTTTCTGGGAGCGCGTCTGCGACGGCTCATCGGCGCCGCTAGCGCTGATTGTGGCGGGCATCTGGCTGAGCAACGGCCCGGTGGGAATCATGGCCGCCTATCTGCTTGCCGGCGTCGCGCTGGTCTCTGCTCTGATTGAAAAGTCGATGGTACCGGTGGTGCGTGCCGCTGTGGGCACATTCGTTGGCATCGGACTGGCGGCCCTTTATCTGGTTCCCGCTGTCTGGGAAAGGAATTGGGCGAGTATTCCGCTTGCCTTCACCCTGAGCCATTTTGTGGTGGAGAATAGCTGGCTGTTCGCGCGTCATGCCGATCCGGGAATGGTTTCCCACGATGTGCTATTGCTGCGTGTCTCGCTGGTCGCTGTCGCCATGCTTGCGGTCGCCTTCGGTGGAGGCGCGATTGCCTGGATGCGCGGCACCGTGCCGGGCGAGCGCAGATGGTGGCTTCCGCTCGCTCTTATTCCGCCAGCAGTCCTGTTCCTGCTGCTTCCCATCTCGCTGCCGATTTGGAATGTTCTGCCGGAGTTGCGGCTGCTGCAGTTTCCCTGGCGCTGGCTGGTGGTTCTTGAAGCTCCGATGGGGATATGTTTTGCCTCGGCCGTCTGGTTCAAACGGAGGGCCGTGCGCATTCCCGTGCTGGCCGCGTGTGCCGCACTCTTTGTGGGAATCAGCCTGGTCGCGTATCAGTCGTGGTTTATCGAAAGCAATTCCTTTGCAGCCGAAGTCGAGGAATCGGTACGAGAGGGCGCCGGCGTTCTCGGAAAGCCGGAATACGCGCCGCCCGGCATCCAGTTTCCGCAGGTGAACAAGCCCGTGCCGGACGCCTGCCTGCTGGACGCAAACCCGCGGGGGCAAGCCGGTTTAGCTCCTGAGTGGGACGGTCAATCAGACAGTTGCAAGAGTTCCTCGTGGCGCCAGGCCGTGTTGATGGGTGATGCCGCTCATTCGGATGGAGCCCCATATATGCAGGAGCAGAAACGGATCGTGGGAGTCGCCGAACACGCGGGCTATCTCATTTTACGGCTGCGATATTACCCGGCCTGGGGAGTAACCGTGAATGGAATTGCAGTGACGCCGAAGGCCGAGAAAGAGCGCGGATTGATGGCCGTGCCGGTTCCCCAGGGACGGGACCTGGTGTCGGTCGATTGGACCACAACCGTCGATGTGGTGGAGGGGCGCTGGGTGAGCGGAGTTGCGTTGGTTCTGGTGATCGCCTTGTATTCCTTCGAGCGCAAACGACTGCGGGCCACTGAGGAACCGAACCTGCACGAGGTTGAACTAAAGCATTCCATATCCTCAGTGCGGACAGGCAGTCGAAACACGCTGTCCGGCAAGTAGCCAAGAACCACCCGGGGGGAATGAGAATCTTCGGCCATTCAGTCAATTCTCGAACTATCACCGTAGCTCGCTTCGTCCGGAATCTCACAGCTTTGCCGCCTTCAGCCTGAGCGCATTCGTAATCACGGACACCGAGCTGAAACTCATTGCAGCGGCGGCGATCATAGGGTTCAGCAGCAACCCGAAGAACGGGTACAGAACTCCGGCCGCAAGGGGTACTCCGAGTGCGTTGTAGAAGAACGCGAAGAACAGGTTTTCGCGAATATTGGACATGGTCCGCTGGCTCAATCGGCGTGCTTTGACGATTCCGCGCAGGTCGCCCTTCACCAGGGTGATGCCGCCGGTCTTCATCGCCACGTCCGTTCCGGTTCCCATGGCAATTCCAACGTTGGCCTGTGCGAGCGCAGGAGCGTCGTTCACGCCATCGCCGGCCATGGCTACGATTGCGCCCTCCGCCTGTAGCTTTTTGACGACCTCGGCCTTCTTCTCCGGCAGCACGTCAGCCTCGAAGTCGATGCCCAGCTTCGCCGCAACTGCGGCTGCGGTCGTATGGTTGTCGCCAGTCACCATCAGAACCCGGATGCCTTCCTTCTTCAACTGCTGGATGGCGTCGAGGGTCGTATCTTTGATTGGGTCGGTCACTGCAACCAGCCCGGCGAACTTCCCGTCGGATGCGATGAACATTACGGTCTGCCCCTCTTTTTGTAGCGCACCGGCTCTATCGTTCAGGACTTCAGTAGTAGCGCCGAGGTCCGCCATCAGGGTGGCGTTGCCAATGCCGACACGCTTCGATTGCAACTCGCCGGTGACGCCTTTCCCGGTGATGGACTGAAAATCGGTCACCGCCAGCAATTCGACCTTCTTCTCCGTTGCCGCGGCCAGAATCGCGGCTGCGAGCGGATGCTCGCTCGCCTTTTCGAGGCTGGCAACCATCTGGAGCAACTGTGTCTCGTCGAAACCTTCCGCCGGAATCACCGATGTGAGACGCGGCTTGCCTTCGGTAAGCGTGCCGGTCTTGTCCACGACTAGGGTGTTCACCTTCTCGAACGTCTCCAACGCCTCGGCGTTCCGGATCAGAATGCCTTCCGCTGCGCCACGGCCTGTACCGACCATGATCGCCATCGGAGTTGCCAGCCCCAGTGCGCAAGGGCATGCGATGATTAGCACCGCGACCGCGTTTACCAGAGCGTGCGCATAGGCAGGCGGAGGGCCGAAGATGGCCCAGACCACGAATGTGATCACCGAGGACGCCAGCACCGCCGGAACGAAGTAAGCGGCGACCTTATCGGCCAGCCGCTGGATCGGAGCACGGGACCGCTGGGCCTCGCTCACCATTTTCACGATCTGTGCCAGCAGTGTGTCCGTGCCAACTCTCTCCGCCTTCATCACAAAGCTTCCAGTCCCGTTGATGGTGCCGCCGACTACTTCGGCATCGACAGTCTTCTCAACCGGAACGGGTTCGCCGCTGACCATGGATTCGTCGACCGAACTGCGCCCTTCGATCACAACTCCATCCGTCGGAATTTTCTCGCCGGGACGAACGCGAAGCTTGTCGCCCACTTGAATCGCGCTCAGGTCGACATCGCCCTCGGTGCCGTCTGCCGTGAGGCGCCGCGCGGTCTTGGGAGCCAATCCCAGTAACGCCTTGATTGCGCCGCTGGTCTGGCTTCGGGCCTTCAACTCCAGCACCTGGCCCAGAAGAACCAGGACAGTGATGACCGCCGCCGCCTCGAAGTAAAGGCCAAGGTTGCCCGACATATCGCGAAAGGCCGCGGGAAAGATGCCCGGTGCAACCACTGCAGCGACGCTGTACAGATATGCCGAGCCGGAACCGATCGCAATCAGGGTGAACATGTTGGGGCTGCGATGTACGACCGACTGCCAACCCCGCTCGAAGAATGGGCAGCCTGCCCAGACAACCACAGGCGTCGCCAGCGCAAATTCAATCCAGCCGAGCATCGCTCCAGAGAGCAGATGTTGAATCGGATGACTGGGCAGAATATCCGAAACCATCACCGCGAGCAGTGGAAGCGTGAGTGCTATTCCCACCCAGAAGCGTCGCGTCATGGAATCCAGTTCAGGATTCTCCTCGTCGGCGGAAACCGTGCTCGGCTCCAGCGCCATCCCGCAGATTGGGCAGGGGCCCGGCGCATCGCGCACAATCTCCGGATGCATAGGGCAGGTATATTCCGTCCGCGACGAGGGTGCTTCGATGGTCTCCGGCTCAAGCGCCATGCCGCATTTTGGACAACTGCCAGGCCCAGTGTTGTGCACGTCCGGATGCATCGGGCAGGTGTAGTCGGCCTTCGGCTCATTTGTTTTGGGCGTCGCTTTCGCGTTCAATTGGATTAGGGGGGCGGCCTGCTTGGTCTGCAGGTACTTGGCCGGATCGGCAGCAAACCTCGTGACGCAGCCCTGGCAGCAGAAATAGAACTTCGTTCCGCCATGCTCCACCGACGGGGCCTTCGCTGGATCCACCGTCATGCCGCAGACCGGATCGGTCGCGAGCTTTATCTGCTCGATTGTCTTATGAGTATTGATGTCTGTCATAGGTTTCGCAGTCTTGAACAAAAGTTTCGGGACCCGATGAGGAAGGTATCTGAAGTCGCGTATCGCAACCGACCAAGGTATATCCCAATTGGATGCAACCACACTGCGGCGGGCGCACAAAGGCGGATCGGTATCGGCTATCGAGTCCGTGGTGGGGGCAGTAGATTCTGCAAAGGTCAGACTTGCTCAGACTTAACCTCATTTGAAGAAGTAAGTTAGGGGAGGATTCGATTGTTATGTGCCCTGCGAACCGCACTCGCATCCAGGGGGCTATACTGAAATTTCGGCCTAACGCCGGAACTGCAACTTACATCGCATCACAGAAGGGTCATACCAAGCATGTCTACTCCCGGAGCCGCAACGCCAGACGCGGCCAGCATCAAGCCTGCAACAGGAAAACTCGGCATCATGACCGCCGGAATGGGAGCGGTCTGCACCACGCTCATCGCCGGCGTCGAAGCAATCCGCCAGGGACTCGCAAAGCCCATAGGCTCGCTCACCCAGATGGGGACTATCCGCCTCGGTAAACGCACCGACGCCAACAGCCCGCTCATAAGGGATTTCGTTCCCATTGCCAAGCTCGATGACCTGGTCTTCACCGGTTGGGACATCTTTGGCGGCAATCTCTACGACGCCGCAAAGACCGCGTCAGTCCTCGACCGCGACACGCTTGACCAGATCCGCCCGTACCTCGAGTCGATCGAACCCATGCCCGCCGTCTTCGATCAGTACTACGTCAAGCGTCTGACCGGCAAGAAGATCAAGCAGGGCAAGAACAAGTGCGACCTTGCCAGCCAGATCCGCAACGACATTGCCGAGTTCAAGACCAAGACTGATCGCCAGGTGCTCATCTGGACCGGCTCAACCGAGATATTCCTCGAAGAGTCTGCCGTTCACCAATCGCTGGCTGCGTTCGAGAAGGGCCTCGACGAGAACGACCCCGGCATCGCTCCCTCGCAGATGTACGCGTGGGCTGCGCTCAAGGAGGGCATCCCATTCATCAACGGCGCGCCCAACCTTACCGTCGACATTCCCGCGTTGAACGAGCTCTCCCGCAAGATGAACGCACCCATCTGCGGCAAGGACTTCAAGACCGGCCAGACGATGATCAAGAGCGTCCTCGCCCCCGCTTTCAAGACCCGCATGCTGGGCGTTTCCGGTTGGTACTCCACCAACATTCTGGGCAATCGCGACGGCGAAGTGCTGGACGATCCCGAGTCGTTCAAGACCAAGGAAGAGTCGAAGCTCGGCCTGCTGGACATGATCCTGCAGCCGGAACTTTACCCTGATCTCTACAAAGACATATTCCACAAAGTTCGCATTAACTACTACCCGCCACGTGGTGATAATAAGGAAGGTTGGGACAACATCGACATCTTCGGCTGGCTCGGTTACCCGATGCAGCTCAAGGTCGATTTCCTCTGCCGAGACTCCATTCTTGCCGCTCCGCTTGCCCTCGACCTGTGCCTCTTCATGGACCTCGCCGCACGCACTCCCAGCCTGAAGGGTTTGGGAATTCAGGAATGGCTCAGTTTCTACTTCAAAGCTCCCGACAGCGCCAAGGGCGTCTATCCGGAGCACGACCTCTTCATCCAGTCGATGAAGCTGAAGAACACGCTCCGCCACATCATGGGCCAGGATCTTATCACCCACCTCGGTCTCGACTATTACGGCGAGTAGGCGGGCCAACGATGAACGAACGCGCGAAGGACGCACAACTGGCGACCCTCCGCGCGTTCACCTTTTTGACCTCGCTGCGGCCTGACTGGCGTGGAGAGCTGATCATCGCCTGCGGCCTGAGCGCAGGCGGCGAAGAGTTCTCAATGGCCTCCAATATTGCCGGAGCCGGATTCCTCACAGTCGAGTCAAAGCCGGAGATCTGCCGGGCCGCGATGCGCTCGGGCGCCTGCGACTTCATCGTCAATTCCGTGGACGAGGCGCTGCGGATACTCAAGAACGAGATACGCAAGCGCAAGCCGGTCAGCGTAGCCCTCTCGATGAACGAGCGGGTCGCGTTGGAGGAGTTGGTTGGACGAGGAGTTCAGCCCGAGATGTTTGCGGCGTTCGGGGAAGCCGCGGAATCTGTGGAAGCGGCGGCTCAGCGCTTCAGCACGCTCGGCGCTATGATCGCGGAATTCGACCACAAGTCAGGCAATGGTCTCGACGTCGCAACGAAGCTCGAGGAGTTTACGTCCCAGCGTGGACTCGACTCAGTGGTCTTCGCCTTCTCGGACGGCGAACAGCTTAGAGTCGCAGATTCCCAACTACTTCACCTGGTCGCTCGCGACGACCCGCGCCGGCGCTGGTTCGCGTCCGCGCCACGCTTCTTCCATCGCGAGCGCCCGCATCGGCGCCTGGCATACCTGACTTTGGCTGAGCGCGAGAAGCTGGGAATGTAGTCTGCTGGCCGAGCGATCTATTCAAGAACCGCCGTAAGCCGAGCCCACAGCCCTTTGACGCCCGCCTCGCCCTTGGTCGCCGAAACGGGCAGCACCTCATCCACTTCGTGCTCCCGCTTCAGCGCCGCCAGCGACTTCGCAAGTGCGTTGCCGGAAAGCCGGTCTGACTTTGTTCCCACCACCAGGAATGGCCGCTGGGTCTGCTTGAAGAAGTCAATCAGTTGCTTGTCGCTTGGCTGCGGCGGGATATTGGTGTCGACCAGGCAAACTCCCAGCGCGAGCGTCTCCCGTTCGGCCAGATACGGCTCGATAAACTTCGGCCACTCTGCCGAGATCGACTTCGAGATCTTTGCGTAGCCGTAACCTGGCAAATCGGCGAAGATCAACGTTGGCCGCTGCTTCATCTTCTCGCCGACGCCTTCGTGCAGTGCGAAGAAATTGATCGCCCGCGTCCGTCCTGGCGTCGACGATGTGTGCGCCTGCTTGGATCCCAGCAGCGCATTGATCAGCGACGACTTGCCCACATTCGACCGCCCGAGGAACGCAATCTCCGGCGCGCCAAACGTCTTCGCCTCGGTAGGGAAGTGCGCCACGTCCGTAGCCGATAGCAGAAAAACCGGGGTCAGTCGCATCCTTCGAGTCTAGTGCATTCAATGTGCAATCATCGTTAGTAGGAGTTACTTGCCAATGTCGCCCCAGTCTTCTCCGCGCGCCTTTCCGCACCACATGCTGCGCGAGATCTACGAGCAACCTGCTGCCATCGCTCGCACGCTCGAGTATTATCTTGACCTCTCCGGCTCCGCACCCGTCTTCCGCGAAGAGCCGCTTCATGCCGTCGCGGCTCTCTTTCGTCAGCACCCCGACCTGATAATCGCAGCGAGCGGTTCCAGCCGCCACGCCGGCTTGGCCGCCGAAATTCTACTCGAAGACCTCGCTGGTCTCGTCGTTGATGTGGAGTACGCCAGCGAATACGCCTGCCGCACCACTACCCTCCGCCGCCATCCTGACAATCCCAGTCCGGTAATGGTGCTCTCGCAATCGGGCGAGACCGCCGACACCCTTGCGGCGCTGCGTGAAGCGGCGCGGCGCGGTCATCCTACTATCGCGGTTACTAACGTCCACGGCTCAACCATGGCGCGAGAAGCAACGCTGGACCTGGCGACTCTTGCTGGCGTCGAGCTCGCTATCCCAGCCACGAAGAGCTTCACTGCGCAGCTTGCATTGATCGTGGTGCTCGCACTTCTGGCGGCCCGTGAGCGACACGCGCTTCCTCCCGCAGAGATCGAGGCGCGACTAACCGCACTGGCCGGGGTTCCCGCGTCGATTGCCGCGCAACTCCCTGAGTGGGAGCGCACCGTTGCAGCGCTGGTGCCGCTGTACTCCGACGCGCGCACCTTCCTCTATCTCGGCCGCGGCGTACACTACGCTATTGCGCGCGAAGGCGCTCTCAAACTCAAGGAATCCTCCTACCTGCACGCCGAGGGCTATCCCAGCGGCGAGCTGAAGCATGGGCCGAACGCTCTCGTGTCGCCTCAGGTTCCGTTGGTGGTGCTCGCAACTGTGGACTCCGACGACCCCGAGTCGCTGCTGCGCTATGAGAAGACCGTCTCGCTCCTCTACGACATGCGCGAGCAGGGTGCGCGCGTCCTGGCGCTGGCCAATTCCGGGGATGTGACGATTCCAGCGCTTGTTTCGAATTGCATCCCCATCGAGCCCGCGGCTGAATCATTGTTGCCCATCTCAGAGGTAATTCCCCTCCAACTTTTCGCCTACTTCATGGCGGTTAACCATGGAGTGGACGTCGACAGCCCGCGCAACCTGACCAAAGCCGTGACCACGGAATAGCGCCGATTTTGCGGGCCTGTCCCATCGAATTGGATTGATACCACCCATGCAGTCAATGTGATACGCTGCGTGAACTTGGCTCGATCTGCCAGGTGCCCCTGGATTCGTTGAGTTCCTACGAATAAGACGTGAGGAGATTTGTCATGCAGGCAGACAACAACGCAGCTCCGCCCAATCCTGGTCTGGTGTTCGACATGGTGAATGCGCATCAGCGCTCGGCAGCTCTCAAGGCGGCGATCGATTTGGATATTTTCCGGGCCGTCGGCGAGGGGCCGGGCGATGTTGCTTCGATCGCGCGCCACTGTGCGGCGTCGGAGCGGGGCACACGCATCCTGTGCGATTTCCTGGTGATCAACGGCGTTCTGGCAAAGGAAAACGGGCACTACAAGCACACCCCGTCAAGTGCGGCGTTTCTTGATCCACGCTCGCCTGCGTGCATGGCCTCGGTGGCGCAATTCCTGTCCAATCCGCAGATGAACGAGTCTTACAGCCACCTCGCGGAGGTCGTTCGCAACGGCCGCACCTACTTGCCCGGGAGTGGCTCCGTTGAGCCCGAGAATCCTGTCTGGGTCGAGTTTGCGGAAAAAATGGCGCCGATGATGGGACCGATGGCAGCCCCGCTGGGCGCTGTCGTTCTGGAAGGACGCAACGGACCGATGCGTGTGCTGGATATTGCAGCAGGCCATGGACTGTTTGGAATTGAGATCGCCAAGCAGAACCCTGAGGCTCAGGTCACCGGTCTTGATTGGGCACCAGTGCTTCGCGTTGCTTTGGAGAATGCACGCAGGGCTGGCGTTCAGGACCGCTACGACATGCTCCCGGGCAGCGCCTTCGAGGTCGACTTTGGCGGCCCTTATGATGCCGTGCTGCTCACCAACTTTCTGCACCACTTCAATAAGCCGACCTGCGTCGATCTGTTGAAGAAGGTTCGCGCCTCGCTCAAGCCCGGTGGACGCGCAGCAACGCTGGAATTCGTCCCGAACGAAGACCGCGTTTCTCCGTCGGTGCCTGCGGCGTTCAGTCTGATCATGCTGGCCACCACGGAGGCGGGGGACGCATACACGCTCAGCGAGCTAACGGCCATGTATCACGACGCCGGTTTCGAGGACGTCAGCGGAATTCCCATATCGATGAGTCCGCATACAGTAGTGCTGGGCCACGCATAGGCCATCCCAAGTGACGGCGGGCACCGCGCCAGTGTGCTTCCCGGACCTAATCTGTGAAGTCCAGCAGAAGGTTCGGGAAGGCGTGGCCACAACTGTTCAGATTACGTAGATTCGACAGTTGCGCAGGTTGGGCCACGCGCTGCCTGCCCGCTTGGGTCTTTATGCGCCCCTTACGCGGATTGAGCTAAACATGTATTGAGGGATGTAACGCGCCTGAGGATTCGGACCCGGATGCGTCCCGGCACCTGATAGGAGTTTCACCGTGACACGCGCCAATGGCAGCGTTTTCACCTGCAAGTCAGCCTTCCTCCTTTCCAACAACCCACAACTCCAAACCAGCCGTCTCACAGTTGCCCGCGTGACGATGCTGCTACTCGTCCTAGCGACGGGTTCACTTCGCGCGCAAACCCCACCCGCAACCGCTCCCACAGCGGAAGCGCCAAGCACCAGCACCGACTTGTTCATAATGGGCGGCTCGGATATCGATCGACCGGGTTCGCTTCCCCGGGCGAATTACAACATCGGCATCGGCCACACCTTCGCGTTCCTGAAGAAGGACCCGTTCGGGGACGAGCTGACTTTCGGCTATACCTACGAGAACGCAGGTACGCACGGATTTTTCCATACCAGGGATGGAGAGCACACCGAGAGTCTGGGGATCATGAAGAACCTCTCAATCCCGAAGACGACGGTGTGGACCTGGTATACGTGGATTCAGTCGGGCATCACCAGCTACACCGGCAACGCCCACGTGCAGAACCGACTGGACAGCGGCGTTTCGGTGGGAGCCATCGGTCATTGT
>Ga0302198_10005357_pt1 | contig 11931 bp, 8 predicted proteins | sample II_Bog_N2_2_FD_193521 | JGI IMG/M metagenome (GOLD analysis project Ga0302198, IMG submission 193521) | Peat permafrost microbial communities from Stordalen Mire near Abisko, Sweden - II_Bog_N2_2 | ecosystem: Environmental > Terrestrial > Soil > Wetlands > Peat | place: Sweden: Abisko, Stordalen... | reverse complement strand
CATTGAGCGGACGCCCGAGCGCGAACTGCTGCCCATGGCCAAAGAGTTTGGCCTCACCATCACCGCGTGGTCGCCGCTGGCTGGCGGCGTGCTCACGGGGAAATATCTGGCCGATGCGCCAAAAAATGAAAAAGGACGACTCACCATTGAAGGCATGGATTCGATGCGCAAAGACAAAACCGATGAAGACCGCATCGCCCGCGCGGTTATTGCTGTCAGTAAAAAAGTAGGTGTCTCGCCCGCCCAGGTGGCACTGGCTTGGTTGCGATATGCGAGTGTGCCCATTATACCCATCATTGGCGCGAAAAAGCTGGTTCAACTTCAAGACAACCTGGCTTCGGCCGGAGTTCAACTGGCTGCCGATGATCTAAAACTCCTGAATGAAGCGAGCGCAATCACGCTGGGCTTTCCGAATAATTTTTATGCCAAACCCCGGATTAATTCGATGGTTTACGGTGGTTTGCGGGATCGTATCAAAGTGTAACCCAAGGGGCAGATGGTGCCAGGCGCAACAAATGAACCAAAAGAAAGCCATTGAACATGATGAATCAAACTAACGGGTGGATGGGCGGTTGGGCCGGTGGTGGGATGTGGCTTTGGACGCTGATTGGCGTGGCGGTGGTAGCTTTGCTGGTCCTCGTGATCAACAAACAGTCCAAGAAATAATCAGGTCTTCACGGACTGCCGGCAAAATGAACCAAGAAATTAAGATCCCGAAACATGAATGAATCAAAAACTATGAGCCAAGACCCGGTTTGCGGATTGGCGGTGGACGAAGCCACTGCTCTCTACGACGAGTGCGATGGAAATACATTCTATTTTTGCAGTTACTTCTGCCGACATCAGTTTCTCGCCGCACCCTCCAGAGCCAATCTGGCGGACAAGTTTGAAGGCTCTCATGCCTGACCAACCGCCGGCTGGTAAAGTCATTTACACCTGCCCGATGCACCCGGAGGTGCAACAGGATCATCCCGGAAACTGCCCCAAGTGTGGCATGACGTTGGATTTGAAAACGACTTCAGCCATCGAGGAAGACAACCACGAACTAACGGACATGACGCGCCGGCTCTGGATTGGAGCGGCGCTCGCCCTGCCAGTTTTTCTGCTGGCGATGGCACACTTAATTCCCGCGCTGGGTCACGAGAACTGGATCATGGGCGACGCATCACGCTGGATTCAATTTATCCTCTCAACTCCGGTCGTGCTGTGGGCTGGCTGGCCTTTCTTCGAGCGCGGCTGGAATTCTATCGTTACACGCCATTTGAATATGTTCACGCTCATTGCCATCGGCGTGGGCACGGCCTACCTGTTCAGCGTAGTGGTGATGATTGTGCCGGGCGCGTTTCCCACTTCACTCGCACCGGACGGCAAGGTCGGAATTTATTTCGAGGCGGCGGCGGTGATTGTGCTGCTGGTGCTGCTCGGCCAGGTGCTTGAAATGCGGGCGCGCAGCAAAACCGGCAGCGCAATCCGCGCGCTGCTGAACCTTGCACCCAAAACCGCGCGTGTGGTTCAAGACGGTGCAGAACGCGACGTGCCGCTGGAATCCGTCCAAGCCGGCGCAAAATTACGCGTGCGGCCCGGTGAAAAAATCCCGGTGGATGGCGTTTTGCTCGACGGGAAAACCTCGGTGGATGAATCCATGATTTCTGGCGAGCCGATTCCCGTTGAGAAAAATTCCGGGGACAAAGTGACCGGCGGCACGCTCAACACCACCGGCAGTTTTCTCATGCAGGCCGAACACGTCGGCAGCGAAACCGTGCTGGCACGCATCGTCAAGATGGTCGCCGATGCACAACGCAGCCGCGCGCCGATTCAGGCATTGGCCGACAAGGTTTCCGGCTGGTTCGTGCCGGCGGTGCTGGCCTGTGCGGTGCTGACTTTCATTGTTTGGGCTTTGGTGGGGCCGCAACCACGCTTTGCCCATGCCATCGTCAACGCGGTCGCTGTGCTCATTATTGCGTGTCCGTGTGCGCTCGGACTGGCTACGCCGATGTCGGTGATGGTCGGCATTGGGCGCGGGGCGCAGGCCGGCGTGCTCATCCGCAATGCCGAAGCCATGGAAGCCATGGAGAAAGTTACCACGGTGGTTGTGGACAAAACCGGCACGCTTACGGAAGGCAAACCACGGCTTACACAGGTCATTCCGGCCAACGGCGTGAGCGCAGATGATTTACTGCTCACGGCCGCGTCGGTGGAACAGAACAGCGAACATCCGCTCGCCGCCGCGATGGTTCGCGGAGCGAAAGATCGCAACGTGAAATTGCATCCGGTCACAGATTTTAATTCCATCACTGGCGGCGGAGTCGTCGGGAAACTTGGTGGTCGGGAAATCGCTGTCGGCAAACTTAAATTTCTTCAAGACCGTCACGTCACGGACTTGGAAGGTATCGAACCCAAGGCAACGGTTTTGCAAGCGGAAGGTCAGACGGCGATGTTCGTTGCCATCAATGGTAAAGCCGCGGGAATTATCACAGTGTCCGATCCCATTAAAACCTCCACGCCGGAAGCCATCGCGCAACTGCATAAGCTCGGCCTGAAAATCATTATGCTCACCGGTGACAATGAGCGCACCGCCACCGCCGTCGCCAAAACCCTCGGACTGGATGAAGTAGTGGCGGGCGTTGAACCGAAAGACAAACACGAGCGCATCCTACAGCTCCGGCAGCGAGGTCAAATCGTGGCGATGGCCGGTGACGGCATCAACGACGCTCCCGCTCTGGCCGCCGCCAACGTCGGCATCGCGATGGGCACGGGCACCGACGTGGCGATGGAAAGCGCGGGCATCACGCTCGTAAAAGGCGATTTGCTAGGCATTGCCAAGGCCATCACCTTGAGCCGTTCGATGATGCGCAACATCCGGCAAAACCTTTTCTTTGCGTTCGCGTATAACGTCTTGGGGATTCCGCTCGCGGCGGGTTTGCTCTATCCGTTCTTCGGCTGGCTCCTGAGTCCCATCATCGCGGGTGCGGCGATGAGTTTGAGCTCCGTTTCCGTCATTGCCAATGCACTGCGGCTGCGAAATGCGAAACTGTGAACAAATAGACTTCCTTTATGGTTACGACATGATGTCACTGTTTCATGGCTTGATAAAATCCTGCGCCATGCGGTCGGGTAACACCCCATAGCCACCCGCCATGATGCCACCTAAAATCCGTGTATGAAACATAAACACCACGCCCCGCACCAAAACCCTAAGTCCCCTGGCCCAACACGGGCGGCAGCAGTAGAGGAGTTCACACCCGCACCGGGAGACGTTGCTAAACAGGCATACTTCAATTATGTAAATGCAGGTTCGGAGTCTGGCCACGATGTGCGGAATTGGCTGGCAGCGGAAAACCAATTGATTACTGAACACCACCAACCGCTTCCGAACTTGACGTGAAATCTGGTGACCCAAGACCATGAGCATGCTGAGGCTGAACCACGAGGCGCACATCGTCGCGCAGGCTGCGCAACGTATATCCGCCTCCGCCGATTATGACCGATTGATCAAACTTGCTGGGTCAGCGCAGTTCGTCCTCATTGGCGAAGCTTCACACGGAACGCACGATTTTTATGCGACGCGCGCCGAGCTGACGCGCCGGCTTATCGCGGAGAAAGGCTTTCGCATCCTCGCCTTAGAAGCGGATTGGCCGGACATGTTGCGGGTGCATCGGCACGTCACTGGCCGCACCAACGAACCCAGTGCGGCGGCGGCGCTCGGAGATTTTCGCCGCTTTCCGGCTTGGATGTGGCGCAATACCGTGATGGTTGAATTTATCGATTGGTTGCGCGGTTGGAATCTCCATCCCGATCGTAAAAATGACCGAGCCGGTATTTTTGGGATGGATCTCTACAGCCTGCACGCCTCCATGGAGTCGGTGCTGGGCTATCTTGACAAAGCCGATCCCGCTGCGGCCCGCCGCGCGCGTGACCGCTATAGTTGCTTCGATCATTTCGACAAAGACCCCCAAGCTTACGGTTACGCCACCACGCGGGGTAACAGCGAATCCTGCGAAACCGAAGTGGTGGCGCAGTTGGTCGAATTGCGCCGCAAATACGGCGAGTCCATGAGCCGCTCCGGTCAGGTTGCCAAGGACGAACTATTCTATGCGCAGCAAAACGCACGCTTGGTCGCGAATGCGGAAGGCTATTATCGCTCCATGTTCCGTGGGCGCGAGGAGTCGTGGAACCTGCGCGATAAGCATATGACCGAGACCCTGGCTGCGCTGGTAGAACATTATGATGGCGGGCACAGCAAGGTCATTGTGTGGGCGCACAACTCGCATCTGGGTGATGCGCGCGCGACCGACATGAGCGCGCGCGGCGAATGCAATGTCGGCCAGCTCACGCGCGAACGCTTCGGCGACCGCGTCTTCGGAATTGGTTTCAGCACTTATTCCGGCGCAGTCACCGCCGCGCGCGATTGGGGTGATCCCGCCGAATGCCGCCGCGTCCGGCCTGGCCTGCCGGGAAGCTACGAAGAACTCTTTCATGCGACTGAAGTGCCACGATTCTGGCTCCCGCTGCGCGAGGCCAACGCCGCGACGAAGCTGCTCCGCGAACGCCGGCTTCAGCGCGCCATCGGCGTGATTTACCGGCCAGAAACCGAGCGGGACAGCCATTATTATGAAGCCTGCCTGCCGGAACAATTCGACGCGCTGATTCATCTCGACGAAACGCGCGCCCTCGAACCGCTGGAACGCAACAGCGAGTGGGAGCAAGGCGAACTGCCCGAAACATACCCGGAAGGACTCTGAACCACCATAGTTATTCAGTCATCGCACGCGATTATGCCATGGTTGCCTCTTATATTGTTTGCCGTCGTAGTCGTTGCATGGCTGTCGTTTCGCTTGTTGAAGGCAAATGATAGCCAACGAAAGTCAACCCAGTTGTTAAATACCAAGCAAAAATATCTGTCGGCGGTTACCTTCGCGGTATTTGTTCTGTCGCTGTTGATTGTCCCTTGGAGAGTGGATGCACAATTGCTCGCATTTCCGATTTTCTCGCATATCAGTTACGGATTGGCTTGGCATCCACCATCAGGCGGTATCAACCAGAGCATGGTTGGAATTGCTACCGCTCAAGAAGGCATTCTGTTCGGTTGGGTGCTGGCGGAGTGGCTCGTTCTTTTATTTTTATATTGTTGTTTTCTTTTGGCATTCAAGGATCCCAACACAAATGGACTGAAACATGATGCCTAGTAGGACTACTTCTGGTCACGATCCAATCTTTTCCATTGCGCCGTGTATTCGCCCCGGCGGGTGGCGTGGTTACATCGGGCGCGATGCAGCAAAGCTTGCAGTGTTCTTTTACTTTGGGATACTGCGCCGAGCTTGGCTGAGCCGGTCTCATCGTTCGTGGCTGCTTAGAGATGCATGACTGAACCACAATTCCGCGATGCGAATGAAGGCTTCGTCATCTCACCCTGATTAAAACTAAGGCGAAGACTGTGTGTGCTATGGGGTGTTCGCCCGATGTAAATCTTTCGGTCGGTGGTTCAATGCTTTTACGTCCTCAGATTCCAATTGTGATATTGCTACACTCTTGGAATTGTCTCCGTTGCCACCTAGTTTTTCTTCGATTAAACGGCGCAATTGAATGATTTCATCTTTAACCTCTTGAAGCATCTTTTGACGGGCGATTTCTGGTTTTGGATCCTGGGCAACCCGATCAATTAGCAAGGTAGCGAAGAGGGCGGTAAGATAACCAAACATCACGGCGGCATAAACTGATATGCCAAGGCAAATAATCCGGCCACCAGTTGTCTTTATAGAATAGGCGCTCCCAATGTTCGTCATCTGCATCGCCGTCCACCAAAGCGCTTTCGGATAAGTCTGGAGCCTTTGCGCATCATCGGAGATTGCTTCAAAATGCAGCATGCCCGCCGCGCCAGCGAACAAAACCACGAAGGTCAAGGCGAGCGCATATCCGGCCCCACGGCGTCCCAGGGCGACTCGAAGAAAGCGCATGCCCTGGTCGGCGGAAGCGAAAATCCAAATCACCTGCATGCCGAAAGTCGCAGTCAAGGCATGCACGAGCGGGAAGGGCTGCAAAAAAGGGAAAAATCGCAGCGCGGAGACAACAATTGCCAAAATAAAGAGCCAGTTATTTTTGAGAAAGGCCAGCCGATCGGCAACAATCGCCAGGCGCAAGGCAAAATAGAAAATAAATAAAATCCAAATGCCTGACCCAACACCTGACAGCACGGGGATTGAGCCATAAACGATCTCGATGATAAGAATGCAGAACCATACGAAGCTGAGAAACAACATCGGCCGTTCGAGTTTATTCTTGAAGCCCAAAAGCCTCGGATATTTCGATGCACTGCTATTCATCTGGACTCGGCTCTGTAAAGAAGAGGACTCCTATAATATCAGATACTTTTATGCCAGTGTCGTCATACAAATGTCTTTTCCATCGCGGCGGTGTATTCGCCCCGGCGCGCAGCGCGATTACATCGGGCGCGATGCAGCAGGGCTTGCTGCGCCGCTTTTACGTTGGCCTCTTGGCCGCGCCAAATCTCCAAAGCTGGCTGCTGGATGGCGCGTGCAAACGAAAATGACAGCGCCCACGGCAGTTGTGACTTGAAACGCAAATTCATCAAATTCAGACGCGCCGATGCCAGTTCGGCAGATTGGCCGCCGGACAGAAAAGCAATCCCTGGAACCGCAGCGGGGACGGTTCGCCAAAGAGTCTTCACCGTGATGTTGGCCACCTCGTCAATATCTTGTTCTTCGTCCGGCCTCCGGTCAGTCAATCGCACCTGATACTGCTGTTCACCGACGCCGACTTCTTTGACTTCTTGATGCGGGGGACAAGTCAATCCGGGCAGCACCATGTTGGGTTTTAAAATGATGCCTTCCAGAAGCACGCGCTGGCAATTGAGCTGGATGAAAACGTTTCTCAGAACTTCTTCCGTCACCTTGCGGCAGACCTCCAAGGTGTGATCACCGTCCATTAATACTTCGGGTTCGACAACCGGAACCAGTCCGGCTTCCTGACACAACGCGGCATATCGGGCCAGCGCATGCGCGTTGGCCTCAATGCAACTCCGGCTGGGAATACCTTCACCGATGGTGATCACGGCGCGCCACTTGGCGAAACGCGCCCCCATTTGAAAATATTCAGCCAACCGGTCGCGTAAACCGTCTAAGCCTTCGGTGATTTTTTCGCCAGGATGAGCGGCCAAATCCTTGGCTCCGGTATCAACTTTGATGCCGGGAATAATTCCTACGTCAGCGAGGATTTTAAGAAACGGCGTGCCATCCTTCTTCTGTTGGCGGATGGTTTCGTCATAAAGAATCACGCCCCCAATGCTTTCACCGAGGCTGGGCGTGGTGATGATCAATTCCCGATAGGCGCGCCGGGTCTCCAGCGTCTGTGGGATGTTGAGCTTGGCAAACCGTTTGTTGCAGGTGGGATTGCTTTCATCCATCGCCAACAAACCTTTATGGTCGGCGAACAGGGCCTTCGCGGTATCGGTCAGTATTTGAGTGTTCATAGGTGATTAATCTGCTTAGAAAATTATATGCTTCGGCCATTGAAAACTGTATGGGGTGAACACCCCATGAGGACAAAACAGATTAATGTGGGACGGCCTTACTCACACTCCGGCGCAATTGGGTGACGGCGGATTTCATGTCAATGGCCTTAAACAAACTCGTGCCCGCCACAAAAGTATCCGCGCCGGCGCGGGCACAGTCGGCACCGGTCTCGTCGTTGACGCCGCCGTCCACGCTGATGCGGTAGGATAGCGCCTTGTCGCGCCGCCACGCCGCCGCCTGCTGGATTTTTGGCAAGCATTCGCGGATGAATTCTTGTCCGCCAAAGCCGGGATTAACGGTCATCACGAGGAGCAGATCAATTTGTTCAAGATAAGGCTCAATGGCAGCAATCGCCGTGGGTGGATTTACGGCCAGGCCAACTTTCTTGCCCAGCGCTTTTATTTTCTGAACGAGCGATGGGATTTGGTCGCCGAGCTCGACGTGGATGATCATTTCATCCGCCCCGGCTTTGGCAAAGGCTTCAAACAAGATTTCCGGCTTGGAACACATGAGGTGAACATCGAAAAACAGTTTCGTGAGCGGACGCACCGCCTTGACCACTTGCGGGCCGAAGGAAATGTTGGGCACAAAGTGACCATCCATGATGTCGAGGTGCAGCCAGTCGCCACCGGATCGCTCCGCACGTTTGGCCCCCTCGCCGAAGCAGGCGTGATCCGAAGCGAGCAGCGATGGGGCGATAATTATATTCACGATTATAATTTTCGTTAAAGTGCGATGGGAACCATCGGCTGCGGATGGCCGTGGAATGGCCAGCGTAAGTCACCGGTCATCAAATAGACTGCCATGGCGATCAACATCACTATCACGCAAAACCACATGCGCCAATCCCGATGCGCCCGTCGCCAATAAGGTGGATGCCCCTGATGAATCGGGCCGCCATTGGGATCACCGTGCGACTTGTGGTCAGACTTTATTTCATTCATAAAATATTATGGCTCCGCCAACCACTGCCGCGCCTCGGCGGCATGACCGTGATCGAAGTAGTGAATGGTCGCTTTCATGAACGGCTTGCTAAACCAGGTCATCACCATCTGCCAGTTCATGTCTCCGACCATCGCGCATCGTTCAATGTCGGCAAAATGTTTGACGTCGAACTTGAGTTCCTCCCAGATGGCTGCGGCTTCCCAGCCATGGAAACCAGTCATGTCGAACAGCACGCGCAGCTTTCCATGCTGCTGGACAGACTGTTCAAACTTCGGCACGAAACGTTCGTAGTCGGCCCGAGACAAAATCCCGCTGACGTGAACCGCTAGAAAATTCCCACCCGTCAGTTCATTTATGTGAATCGGCATTTTTGAGAGCTTTGATACGATTCAATTCGGGAACCCCTTTATGGTCGTCGGCTGTAATTTTAGCCGAGGATTTGCCGGCAGCCGTTGCGCCCCATTTCCAATTGCGTATCTCCGGCAAGTCTTGGCCATGCTTGTCCACATAATGCTTGTGCTCAATGAGTTTGTCTTTCATCTGTTGTTTTAAGTAGGAACCTTTGGAGCCTAAATTCGGCACGCGGTCAACCACGTCTTGAACGAGATGAAAGCGGTCAATGTCATTCTGCACGCGCATGTCAAACGGCGTCGTAATCGTGCCTTCTTCCTTGTAACCACGGACGTGGAGATTACGATTGGTCCGGCGGTAGGTCAGTTTGTGGACCAGCCACGGATAACCATGGAAGTTAAAAATGATGTGTTTGTCCTTGGTAAACAGCGAATCGTAATCTGTTTCGCTCAATCCATGCGGATGTTCACTCGCCGGCTGGAGCTTCATCAGGTCCACCACGTTGATCACGCGAACCTTCAGATCCGGCAGATGTTCACGCAGGATAGCGACAGCAGCCATAGTTTCCAATGTAGGCGTGTCGCCGCAGCAGGCCATCACCACGTCCGGCTCGCTGCCCTGATCGTTGCTGGCCCATTGCCAGATGCCGATGCCCTGCGTGCAATGCACGACAGCGGCATCCATGGTCAACCATTGCGGCAGCGGATGTTTGCCCGCCACCACCACGTTGACGTAATGGCGAGTGCGCAGGCAATGATCGAAGATTGACAACAGACAATTGGCATCGGCAGGCAAATAAACGCGAACAATATCGGCTTTCTTGTTAATGACGTGGTCAAGGAATCCGGGGTCTTGATGCGTAAATCCATTATGATCCTGCTGCCAGACGTGCGAGGCGAGCAGATAGTTCAGCGACGCAATCGGGCGGCGCCAAGGGAGCTCAGAAGTTACCTTCAACCATTTAGCGTGCTGGCTGAACATTGAGTCCACGATGCGGATAAATGCTTCGTAGCTGTTAAACAATCCATGCCGGCCAGTCAACAGATAGCCCTCCAACCACCCTTCGCATTGGTGTTCACTCAGCATGGAATCCAAGACACGTCCCGAGGGCGCAAGGAATTCATCATTTTTCACTTCCCGCGCGTCCCACTGGCGGTTTGTGACTTCAAAAACTGCGCCAAGCAGATTTGAAAGCGTTTCATCAGGGCCGAAGACACGGAAATTATGCGGATTCAGCTTTTCAACATCACGCAAGAATTTGCCCAGCACCATGGTGTCCTGACCTTCATTGGCACCCGGCGACGGCACCGTCACCGCGTGGTCATGAAAATCCGGCATGACCAAGTCATGCAAAAGGATCCCACCGTTGGTATGCGGATTAGAACCCATCCGTCTATTTCCCTTCGGTGCCAATTCTTGCAGTTCAGGCTTGAGCCGGCCATTGGCATCGAACAATTCCTCGGCCTTGTAACTCTTCATCCAGCTTTCCAGCAGCTGCACATGTTCCGGATGATCGGTATCGACGAGCAACGGCACTTGGTGCGCGCGAAAAGTGCCTTCGATTTTCAGGCCATCCACTTCTTTTGGCCCGGTCCAGCCTTTCGGCGATTTGAGCACAATCATCGGCCAGCGGGGGCGCGTCGTGTCTTTTTTGTCCCGCGCATTGTTTTGAATTCGCCGAATATCTTCGATGGCTTTCTCCATCGTGGAGGCCATGAGTTCGTGCATTTTCTCCGGCTCATCGCCTTCCACAAAATACGGCTTCCAGCCGCAGCCACGGAAAAATTGTTCTAATTCATCCGGTTCGATGCGCGCCAGAATGGTCGGGTTGCTGATTTTGAAACCATTGAGGTGCAGAATCGGCAGCACCGCGCCGTCCGTGATTGGATCGAGAAATTTGTTCGATTGCCACGCCGTCGCTAAAGGGCCGGTTTCCGCTTCGCCATCGCCAACTACACAGGCGACAATCAAATCGGGATTGTCGAACGCTGCACCGAACGCATGACTGAGCGAATATCCCAGCTCGCCACCTTCGTGAATCGAACCAGGTGTTGTCGGTGCCACATGGCTGGAAATTCCGCCGGGAAATGAGAACTGTGTGAACAGCTTTTTGAGTCCGGCTTCGTCCTGTGTCACGTTTGGATACACTTCGCTCCATGTGCCTTCAAGATAAACATTTCCCACAATGGCCGGACCGCCGTGACCGGGGCCGGCAACATAGAACATGTCCAAATCATATTTCTTGATGACCCGGTTCAGATGCACATAGATGAAGTTCTGACCGGGCGTCGTGCCCCAGTGTCCGACCACCAGCGGCTTCACGTCCGAGAGTTTCAGCGGACGCTTCAGCAGCGGATTGTCGTAGAGATAAATCTGGCCAACCGACAGATAATTGGCGGCCCGCCAGTAGGCGTCCATCTTATGTAGTAGTTCAGGAGTGAGAGTTGTTGCTTTTGTTTTCATATTTTATAAATCACAGTTTGACCTTCAATAACCGCAATGCGTTGCCAAAGGGAGCGATGGCCATGTCAATTCAGTTCACGTCACAAGCGGGCGGCGAACACACGATTATTTCCTGGACCGCCTGCGAATCAAAGAGCCCAGTAAGAGCGCCAACAGAACGATGATCAGCACCCACAACCACGTCCATCTTCCCGTCCAGCTCCCCCCCATCCGTCTGTATGAGTCATCAGATTCCTCATAAAGCTCTTTTCGTCGCGCTGCGACCGCCTGACACTAGGTGATCCTAGAATGCAAGCGGAGGCAGTGTGTCAATGGGAATGTTACTTGTTCACCAATTCATCAACCCAATATCCTTTTCGATTGTAATGACCATAAAGATTGGTCTCATAATCCCGGTCAACGAGCGACTTGTCGGTGAATTCCGGTGAGAGCTTGATGGCTTGCCGGGTTAGATCGATCACAACTGTGCGTTCACTCCAGCTCACGCGCTCAATCCATAGCGGCGAAATGAGAACCTTTTTCCCGGCCCACCAGTTGCTCGTATTGACGACAAGATAACGAATCTCCCAAGTTTCGGCGTCAACGATAAAATCTTCGACGTGGCCAATTTCGCCTTCTTCAGCCTGGATGTTGTAGCCCGTCA